>Briea_p1__coassemble_4772_pt1 | contig 4108 bp, 4 predicted proteins | sample Briea_p1__metabat2_low_PE_001 | metagenome-assembled genome bin Briea_p1 | reverse complement strand
TGACAGTAGAAGAGCCAACAGCACTATGTTCGCTTTGCCAAGGGGTTGAGCTTGGCTGTGGGTGCTGTGGCTGTTTTTCAGGCATGACACCAAACGGAATGCCTTTCTCAAGATATTCATATTTTGGCTCTGGTTGCTTTTGTTCGCCTGCTATGGCATCACAGTCGAAAATCTTGCTCACGAACTTGTATCCACGACCACTTGAGCAGCCTGGAAAAGTGAAATCAGCAGCGTAAGGAATGGAAATAACAATAATAGCTTCAGAAATTCTTACATCATTGCCTGCGTTTAATGGATCGTAATAATCAGGGTCGGTCATAGAAATGCCTTTTAATTTTAAGCGACCCCAGTCAAAATCAAGTTTTGCTTTACCTGATGGGTTCTTATAGATAAAGACGTTTCTAACATGCAATAAAGATTCAGACGGTAAGGATTCTTGATCAACAACATCCATTTCGTATTCATCTAAATAAGCACGACTATTTTTCCAAAAACCATGGTATCCGTACTTCTCGTATACTGACTTCATGATGCTTTCTTGGTAAGTATGTACTTTGCGGCAGGAGTTGAAGTCGATAGCCCAATTTTCTTTTTGTACTCCTCTTGGTACAGGGTGGCCTGTAAACTCAATTACATCCAATGGTTGAGCATAATCTATCTCAAAACTTTGCACAGAGCCTGCATATCCGTCGTCTCTTACGATACGAATCCATTGAGATGGATTATCTAGATCTACGCCTCCTGGACACAGGCCTCCTTTCTTGCAACTAACTGCAAGGAGTAATACACGCTTTGGTTTAGGCAGCAGAGGCATTACAAATTACCTCCAAATTTAATTTCATCAGGAAACTTAGCAAGAAGTAAATTACTTAATACCCTACGATGGCATTTTTCGTTAGTAGGTTCAGAGCACAGCAAAACTACATTTTCATACTTACCAAACTCAGACACAAAGTTTGAGATGTTAGAGCTGTTTTCAAGTTGCTTGATATAAGCCACTTCAAAGAGCTTATAGTCCTTGCACATAGGACTACCCTTCTCTCGAACTTCTTTTAAAAGTTCTTTAGTAGGAGCCAAATCAGATCTATGGCAGTATTTACAGCCATTAGCTAGTTCAGAGAGGAAATAAGGCAAATCTTTTTCAAAGGCAAAACGAGAGAGTTGTCCATTAGGATTTAGTCTTACATCAACTAAGCAATGGATGTTGTTGTTCTTTAAAATGCCAAAAAATTCTTGAGCAGTTTTCTGGGTAAAACCGATATTAAATAATTTAATCATTGTCGTTCACACTTCCTTTCTTCCAGCCGTGCATGAGATTCCAATAGCGGTCGCAATAGTCATCTAGCTTGGCTTGCAAACTGTCACCATGGTAATTGTCTAAGAGGGAGCCACCTAACAGTGATGGTGTTAAGAGTGTTTCTTTAGTGAGATGGCGTTTTTGACAAACAGTATCTTCAAGCTGCTTATCTAAATCACTTTGACTAAGTAGTACGATCTGACCATCTTTAATGGCTATGTGCTTTATCTCAAGCCACTCACCAAACTTATTATTTAGAGCTCTGCTAATTAAAAAGTAGCGATGGCAATTCATAGGCTGTTTTTCACTGCACATTAAGCACAAGGTAAAGCCCTTTTGATAGGCAACCTCGATACGTTTTAGACCACTTACAAAGTAATCGTCGTGCCTAAACTTGTTAAAGTCCACAATTTCCTCAGAGAGTTGTAGCTCAGTGTGCTCAGGGCGATTGCTTTTTGAGATAGGAAAAGCATCTTGTTCAAAAAAGATTTCTGATGCTCTTGAAAAAACAGCTTGCTCAACTTTAGCCTGAGCTCCTAGCTCCCCCATATGCACATAGGGAATACCAAAAGCTTTGCCAGCACCTTTGAGAATGTCGCAATTTGTTTGAGGAAATTGACCTGAATAAGGTGAGGAGCGCACATCCACAAGATAGTTGACTTGAAGCTGACGCAAGGTCAACATCATGCGCTCTATATCAACCTCACTGTTGTGAACAAATGAGGTATAGCCAATGGTGTATAAAGATTGTTTAGCCATTTTCTTGTTCTCTTAATTTGGTTGATGTTTGCAACTTAGATAAAGTATTAGGATTAAGTACGAGCTTTAACTTAGCGTCGCTATTCTCAATAAATATATCGCTATATTTATTTATGAAAGCTGTGGCTTGAAGATTGTGTTGAGACTCAACAAAATCAAAAACTATGTTCTTTGAAGCTGCAATTTTAGATAAATAGATTAGGATAAATTCCTCAAGACCAATGCAAAAGAAGCGACAGCTAAGGGCAAAGTTAACTACCTCTATTTGATCATCACTCTTAAGGAAAGTTAAGGCAGCAGCAAAGCCAAAGCTGGTGCCATCACAGCCAAAGACCTCAAAGTACACCGACTCATAGGGATCACTAAAGATTAGATTATTGTTAAACTTAAATTGACCAGCAGTGCGGTAAAGCCTCATAGCCTCTTGATGGTTAGGGTCTTGATGAATTTTTACCTGATAGCTTGGGGTTAGGTAAATTTCACGATCTTGCTTAATAGTTCTCAAGATAGCTTTGCGATTGCGTGATTTTACAGACAGCTCACCCCTATCGAAGATACCTAATGCCTCAATAATATTAATAAGCTCATCATGGCTGCTCCATTGAGGCACAAATACATCAGGTAAGGAGCAAGCAACGCTATCTCTATTAATCTGATTGTCATCAATAAAGATGCAAGCATTGGTCATGATAGAGAACTCAGCAGCTATTCTTTTAATGTTTTCGCTTTTATCAGCAAAATTGGCGATCACACAGTCGATTTGATCTTTTATGGGAAATTCCGATAGCTTGAGCTTGGCTATAGCTTGCTTGATCTCTTGTTCGTGGTTGCGGGTGCAAATGGCTACGAATAAGCCATACTCTTGGGCAAGGGTTCTAACAAACCACATAAAGTTTACAAAAGGCTTGCCGCATGGTGATCTGAGATTACGCTTAATAGCATCTAAGCCCTCTTCTGCTATAGTGCCTGGCCATAAGGTATCGTCCAAATCTAAGATTAAAGCTTTGAATATAATCTTATTTTGGCAAACTATCTTGGAGAGAATTTTCATTAGTAAGATTGCCATAAGGGAGATGCCCAATTGGGCAGACAATCTTATCAAGCTAGTTAAGTGGTCTAACTGGTAAACAAAGGCATAGCTCTCATGGGTATCGCAGTTTTCGTAAACAATCTTAATCTCTGAGATTGATTCTTTGCTGCCTACAAATTTTACAACAATACCATAGCTCTCCAGGGCTAATAGTAGCTCAGACAAGCTTGGGTCTTCATCATCAATAAACTCTTGAAGCCCTTCTATGCTGATGGCTAGTTCACTGGTAAAGAAATTACGAAATGCACCAAGATAATTAACCAAAAACATAGATATGTAGCGGTTTTGCTCTGAACACTCGTCTACTTCTGACTTAGACATAGTTAAAGACAACTCCTACAATGTTTGTCTCCCCATAGTTTTAAAGTCTGATTAAGTACATTTGAAACAGGCTTGCTTAATGATGTAAGGCTACAACTAAAATTATGAGAGGCAATAATGAAAATCAGGCTTCCAAAACCACAACTACGAGTTTGTTAAGGTCAAATGCTCAATTGTATGGAAATATAGCACTCCTCAAGTTTTGTAATGCTCGATGGAGTCCTATGTAATTGCATGTAAAACTCTATGTAAATAAATAAATAAATAATAATGCTAGTACTGTATTTCAAAAGCTCGTCACCCCCTTAAATGCTACTTAAAGCTAGTAAATTCGAGGATTTGCCGCTTTAAAACAGGGGGCGAAACTTTTGAAAGCTAGTACTAGCAAGAAAAATTAGTAGCCACGGCGCTCAAGAGTGCCTTTCTCGCCAGTATATGGATTGGTATTGCCCTCAGTGCTCCAGTTGTTGTCAAAGCTATTATCTGGGCCAGAACGATAGTGGCCACGTACTTGAGTGCCATCAGAGCGGGTATAGCCATTAACATATACATCCTTGGCCTGAGCAGTAAAAGCAAAGGACATTGATAAGGAACTGTAAAGAAATAACTTCCACGAATTTTGCATTATTCACAATATTTGA
>Briea_p1__coassemble_3737_pt1 | contig 5143 bp, 1 predicted proteins | sample Briea_p1__metabat2_low_PE_001 | metagenome-assembled genome bin Briea_p1 | reverse complement strand
GAAACAAGGCTTTAATAAGAAGGCTAATATCCTATTGGTGTTTATTCAAAAGCAACCAAAAGTAACTAAGCCAGCATCATCAACGTTGTCTAAGCTGATAAAAGCCTTCTTTAGTAGGTTAAGGGTGCTTACCTGCTCTTAACACGATAAAGAGCAAGGCTATTGCATACTTACTCATATGCTATGGCTATTGCAGTTGTCCAAAAGCTTGCAAGTACATACCTCTTTAAGGATGAGCACTCTACCAAGCACTATAGGCAATTTGATTAACAGAATACTCGACCAGTTCGCCCGCTCGAGACAGTCAAGCTTTACTTACCAAACATGACAAACATGGTAAGAAACAAGGCTTTAATAAGAAGGCTAATATCCTATTGGTGTTTATTCAAAAGCAAGCAGCAAACATCAATTAAATAATTAGGATGCTACTGAGTGCTATAGGTCATTGGATTATCAGGCTGCTAGCTTGCGCACAACGATGTACAAAACTTTACTTTCAAACCAGGCTTTAAAGAGAAAGTGAATCAATACACACGCCAAACGTTGTCTAATCCGATAAAGGCCTGCTATAGCAGGTAAAAGAGTGCTAGCCGCTATTAATGCGATAAATAACAAGGGTCTTGCATACGTACTAATATGCTATGACTATAGCAGTTGTCCAAAAGCTTGCAAGTACATACTTCTTTAAGGATTTGGGCGCTACCAAGCACTATAGGCCTTGTGCTTAGCAGAACACTCAATCGGTTCGCCCGCTCGAGGCAGTCAAGCTTTGCTTCCCAAACATGGTAAGAGACAAAGCTTTAACAATCAGGCTCATATCCTATTGGTGTTTATTCAAACGCAACCAAAAGCAACTAAGCCCACACCACCAACGTTGCCTATGACAATAAAATCAATCTCTAGCAGGAAAAGAGTGCTAGCCTGTTCTCAAATGTTGAATAAAACATTAGCTTTGCCAAAAGCTAAAGCTCAACTCTTTATCAACTTTAAATGCAGCCATTACTCATGCAATTATGAACTGAAACTAGCCGACTATCATATCAAACGCTAATGCCCTGTGGAGCCTTAAATTTGAGCAACAATATGGCTCAATGAGATATCCTATTATTACTTGTGGGTATATGCCTTAATAGCAAAATAGAGTGATATTTGATGTTCTGTGATACTCGTAAACTATACCGTAGTCCCAATAGTCCAATAGCCCAATAGCAAGCTAACTAGTTGCTTAGAGGTTGGTGATTACAAAAAGCGATAGTACGTCTGGCACTCCTATAAGAAGTGATTCAGGCCATTCGTATAGTTCTTTTATGGAGTTTTGAAACAGCTTTGAACTAGAAGTAATCCCTCAAGCTAAAGAGCAAGCCCATACTCTGGTAGCCAAAGAGCTATCGAAAATTACCTCAGCTTTAGACGCTATCACTGTTCAAAATGCGTCCTTGCAAGAAAAGTTAGCTAAAGCCCTTATTTTACTTAACCAAAACGGCGTGAAATTCGATGCTAAGGACTTTGAAATAATTAGCATAAATGGTGCTGTAAGAGATAGAGGGGATGATTTTTCACAGCCTAATAGTTGCGCTGCTGATAGAGCGATTAAACTCCAGTCTATAGACCTTAGTAAGTTGTTTACTACTTCAATAGAGGACTGCATTAGTTCTAATAATCTCGCCATTAGTATTAGCTCTTTAAGCAAGAATGTTGCAGAACTTAATATGCTCATAGCAAGCCTAGCCCAAACCTCAGCAAGCAAGTTATCAAGACTACAAAAGATTAGCAACCTGCAATGCTCCACTAGTTCAAGTCTTAGCGTAGTAAGAGTAAGACAGACATACTTATGCTCTAGTCGGACTATATTCCTCTTAATCACTGTAGTGCTCCTCGTCTAAGATAGAGCTGTCAATGGTTGTAGGTTTTAAGAAGCAATCTAATATTAGCCTTAGCCTTGGCGTAACTTTATGCTCATACTTGCAAGTATAAGCATTAGACCATATTCAACTACATACGAACAAAGCTGGGCGGGCGATAAGCATTCTTAAATGCAAGTCTGCACTGCTCAACAAGTTCAAGGCTTAGCTTATTCAGAACAAGACAAACATACTTATTCTCTAATCGTACTTACCATTCCAAAGGAGCGTTCACTTATAGGCATTGTTTAAATTGAAGAAATGGTATGACCCAAGTCTAAAGCATAGGGAAAAGCATCTCTTAAGCATAAGGTGATTCTTGGCAATTGCCTTATGCCCCAAAAGCACGCTTAATAATTCAAAATAAATACACTCAAAGAAGCATCTGTTTTAGTTAACAAGCATCCTTAAGCATTCACCCGCTTACAATCGCTTAAGCGAACTGTTTCTAGCTAAGAAAGAGTAGCGGTTGAAAAGCAAAGTCTGGAGTGGCGTTGAATAATAATAAAAGGGAGCTTTGTTAACCTAATTGTTAATCAGATGGAAATCCTACGCAATTAAACACACGAAACGACGACTTCTATAAAGAAGGCATCTTCACTAGTGCTTAGCCAACAGGTACATATTAGGCTAGTACTGCTCATGGCAAATACACTAAAAAGCGAATGCTCTTACTCTTACTTTTCTGTGCATTCCTTCTATAGGAGAAAAGAAATGGTCATGTGTGAAAAGCAAATGTGTAAGCAGCTATTAAGCATCTTAGCGCTTTTTGGCTATTAGAGCTTTGGCTGTAGCTTCATAGGTGAGTTTACTTTTTGCGAAATAAATGAATATACACAGATAAGAAGCTATCTTAGGTAGGAGTGTTTTGGACACTGCATCAGCTAATGAAGTAATGGTTCTTGCTGCATATAAGAAACATACAGGGAGGTGCTTTATTCTAAAGGCAACTCTAAAGGCAACCTTTAGGGCGTATAAAAGTAGCGACTAAGCTTGGAGAGACTAGTCAAATGCTGCTAAGAAGGATAATAACGTGCCTTATTAATCAACTCAGGAAAAGGAAATGGTTGCACTAATAAAGTCTAGTAAAGCAAAGGCATGAGCCGCTGTCAGGTACTATAGGATTCAGCGAAGGCTACCAGATAATGCTACTCGCTCCATATAAAGAAATAAACTCCAATAATAAGATGCGGTATAGTTTAGCAATCTTAAGCTAATTGCGGCACTTTACACTAAATCAGCTTACTTTAGCCTTCCTACCTAAAGGTAGTCTTTTATGTGCAAACAGCTAACACCTAATGGCAGTAAGAAATAAACTCCAATAAGAAGCTTGGGTGGCTGGGAGTACTTATGCAATTGAAAAACTCAGTTAAAGGAAATGGCCGTTTAGGTAAAATCAAGACCATATAAGCCCTTATCACCAGAATGACTTTAAGGGAAAGCATTGTTAATCAGCCTACGGATGCATGCATCCTAAATGAGCTACTTACAGCTATCAGCTAATACCAGCTAAGATGAAAAATGGCTATCTGAGAAAGCAATGGCCAAGGGCCAAGGCAAGCGCTGCTCTTAGGAATAAAGGAGAACCTTATTAGTCAGATTGAAAGCTCGTACATTCCTAGGCAGTCAATAAAGTCAGATAAGAAGTCTGCTTGATTAATAATACAAAGTCTTTTCAATCAAAAACTGTGAATACAGCATCCTTGTGCTTAACATGGCAAACAAACCTCTATAGAGACGATTTAAGAGCACAAGATCCCGATTAGGTACCACAAACTTCTAAATCTGGAGCTTATTTAATGTTTAAGCTATTTGCATAAGAGAGAATAGGGGCGGGCGATTAGGATTATAAGAGACTTTCACTTAATCTATCTGTTCAGGCATTAACCTACTTAGAATAAGGGCATACGTACATACTTATAGGCCCATAATTCTCTTTTGCTCTCATTGGTTTATAGTGTAGCCAGTCGTTGTAGGTCTAACTTATGTCTGTCCTAAGAAGCAATCCTAAAACTATGTGCCTTCAATTGACAGAAAGGCAATCCTATTATTCAATAGCAATCCAATAAGAATTTATCTTCGTAAAATGCCCAGTCAACAGAAGCCCACAGAAGCTATTAAAGCTGGAAGTTCATGAGGCAAATTATAATGGAGCATCCTAAATATATTTAACGGACAGCGTTGTTAGTCAGCCTACAGATGCATGCATCCTAAATGCGCTACTTACAGCTAACAGTTAATACCAGCTAAGATTAGAAATGGTCTAACTGATAAAGCCAAAGCCAAGGCTAGTGCTGCTATTAGGTATACAGAAGAACCTTATTATTCAGGCTGAAAGTTAGCTCAGTCTGAGGTAGTTAATAAATTCCAATAAGAAGTCTACTTACTTAATAATACTCAGTCCTTTCAATCAAAAACTGTTAACACAGCTTCCTTGCGCTTAACATCGCAAATAAACCTCTATAGCGTCGATTTAAGAGCACAAGATGCCGCTAAGGTATCCCAATATATCTAAAAGCAAACAATGCTTTTAAATGAGCCGTATTGGGCCTTATTTAATGTTTAAGACATTACATACGTGAAAGATAAGCTGGGCGGGCGATAGGATAGTGTGGGCAACAAGAATAGCTAATGTTAAGAGAACTCAGTGTTAATCCATGAATAAGAGCATTCATTAGTTAGCTAGAAATGAAATCCATGAATCAGAAATATTGTTTAGCATAGGTTTGTCAATTACAACACGATAATAGACTCAAAAAGCCAGTTGGTACCATATCAATAAATGGTTGCATCTAATGGCTATCTTATAAGCTGATAAAACAAACAATAAAGGTAATGGGGCTATGTGTAAAGCTAAGACTATAGTAGCTCATAAGTAAGCTTAATAAGGAACTCTTCAATAAGAAGGTGGTTTTGTTAGAAATGCTTTGACAACTGAAACAACTCAGGAGAATAGAGCTTATCGTTAATATACCTGAAATACCACTCATTCCCTAGAGGTAAACATGCACATAAAGGTAATCTTATAAGCCAAGAACGATAATAGCCGCTGCAAGTAAAGCTTAGAGAAAGCAACTCATAAGATTAATAGGGAAGCTGGTTAATGATTTCAAAACTAAACTCAGGCGGATGGCAATAAATAAAGACCTATAAGAAGCTGGCGTTAGAGGTGCTTAGGCAGCAGGGTCAGCTGGATTAGTTCATGGTAAAAGAGCTCTTTGTTAATCTACCTAAAATGGCAC
>Briea_p1__coassemble_2491_pt1 | contig 7452 bp, 5 predicted proteins | sample Briea_p1__metabat2_low_PE_001 | metagenome-assembled genome bin Briea_p1 | reverse complement strand
TTGGCCTGATAGCCCCCACTGCTCTTATTGGCCAGATCAAAATTGGCTGAAGCCATTACCTGTCTTCAGCCAATCAAAGATCAAAAGTTTTGGGGAAATTTTTTTTGTAATATTTTTGAAAACTATGTTGACATCTACCGATGCAAAGCTTATTTACGTCTTTTGGTTTAGATTTTATCGTTCAAGATCAGCATGGTGGTGATGTTGATACCATCCACAATGTGCGTGCCATGGAGCATGATAAAGACTTAACTTATAAGGATAAGGCTCACCAAGAAGCTTATGACAATCGTGGTGCGTATGACTCTAATGAATACCATTCTCATGAGGGCTATATAGCCAAAAATAGAGAGGTATCCCGTCAGAAAAAAGAGGGCTCTTTGTATGATGCTTATACAGGAGAACACATAGCAGCCAATGCTCGAACTGATTTAGACCATATTGTCTCAGCCAAAGAAATTCATGACGATAGAGCTAGAGTGCTATCTGGCTTAAATGGTGCAGATTTAGCTAATAATCCAGATAATCTTGCTGCTACTAATCCTCATACCAATCGCTCTAAAAAAGCTCAAACTATGGATGAGTACTTAGACAAGAAAGGCTATGAGTACACTAGCGAGCAACAAGAAAGAATGCGCTCCTTAGATAAAAAGTCACGTCAGAGCATGGATCGCAAAATTTCCTATGAGTACTACACCTCACCTGATTTTTTCAGAAGTAGTGCTATGGCAGCAACCAAAGTTGGTTTTACTATGGGATTGCGTCAAGTACTGGGTTTAGTCTGCTCTGAAATTTGGTTCTCTATTCGTGCTGAGTTTAAGTACGCCTCAGGTTCCAATGAATCAATGCTGCATAAGGTGATCACAGGCTTTAAAAATGGCTTAGCTAACGCAAAAGAGCGCTATAAGGAGCTGTGGCAAAAGTTTATTGAGGGCTCAATTTCAGGTGCTTTAAGCTCAATTACTACCACTATTTGCAACATGTTCTTTACTACAGCTAAGAACATTGTTCGTGTCATTCGTCAAATTTGGTCTTCTTTAGTAGAAGCTGCTAAGGTCTTATTCTTTAACCCTGACCGCTTACCTATAGGCGAGCGTTTTAGAGCTGTGGCTAAGATTTTAGCAACAGGTGCCAGCGTGGTAGTAGGAACAGCCGTGAGCGAGGCTGTAAAAGCCACCTCTATTGGAGCCATTCCTATTATTGGCCAAGTACTGTGCGATTTCTTGGGCGCACTGGTTACTGGCATTATGGCTTGTACTTTACTTTATGTGTTGGACAAGTGTGAGTTTATTAATAAGCTCGTGTATTTACTCAATCAGCTATCCCCATATTCTGATGTCGCTGCTTATTACCGCCACTTAAGTGCCTTAATGGACGAGTATTGCGCCAAGGTCATGGACATAGACTTAGCTCTCTTTAAGCAACAGACTGAGAGGTTTAACCAAGCTTTAATAGTATTTGACAATAATGTTAATGTGTCAGATCAAGTCTTGCTCAATAGCCAATTAAAAGCCATCTACCAACAGCTGTCTTTAGAAATGCCATATGACACCAGTAATGGTAAAACCTTAAAAGACAATTTAAAAAATCCAAACTTTGTACTGAAGTTTAGGAAGAATAGCTAATGTTCTATTGTGATCAGTGCGGAGAGTGCTGCCGCCATGTCCAAAAAGCTGAGCCTTATCGTGATTTAGATAGAGGCGATGGCGTTTGTAAGTATTTGCAGGACAATAAATGCTCTATCTATGCTAATCGCCCTTTAATTTGTCGTGTTGATGAGTGCTACGAGCGCTTCTTTAAAGAGCAATACACTAAAGAGCAATATTACCATTACAACCATTTATCGTGCTTGAAACTTAAGCTGGTACAAGGTCTGCCTATTAATGAGTTTATTGAGCAAACTAAGATTACCTTTGCAGAATTAGATGAACTTGCCAGTAATGTGCCTGACTCCAACACCTTGAAGCAAATTGTTAAAGAAGATGAGGCGCAGGCTAAAAAGAGCAAAACTCCAAGCTCCACTCAAGGAGGTGTTCCCAGTCCAACTCAAGTTTGAAATATAAGCGCCATTGATGGCGCAAGTTTTAGCGTTAGATACTTACTTCTGAGTAATATAAGGAGAAATAATTATTATGTTAATAGTTAATGTGGTGTTGTTCTTCATTTTTATGTATTTAATTTACAGGTATTACAAGGCTATCTTTAATTTTATTCCAGCTGGTTTAAGAAGATTCTTAATGAACTTTGCCCTTCGTCGCATCATTATGATGGCTATCTTTAAGGGGTTTAAGTAAAAAGAGTTTATTTACTTTGCCAAGGTGTACTTACCTCAACTCTGCATACTAAATTACACTCAAAATAGATTTGCCTCATATATCCCAATCATCAAAAAATCGTAGTGGTTACCTAACAATAGGTTAACCTCTATTCTTGTTCAATGAAAACAAGATATATATGGGGTTTTATTAAAATTTGTTGTTTAAATGTTACTTTAGTATGCACAGTTCAGGGCTTAACTGCTGCCTTAGCCTGAGTTTAGTTAGTTTTCACAAAAAGGATTGATTATGTTTGGATCTATTTTGGGCGTAAAAACAGCTCATGATCGCATCAATATTGCCCAAGAGCGCCATGAGCGTAATCAGCGCTACTTAGAGGATTGCTCTAATAAGTGTTGCGTAATTTTGGATAAGCTGGGCGTTAATGAACTGACAATCTTATCTGAGTTTAAGAATTTTGCTGATACCTTTGAGCAAATCCATAATCGACCTGAGTTCGATACCATTGAAGTTAATAAGGTTAAGATCCCAAGTTTCAAGGTTCAAGAGTTAAAGCTTGTCTCTTTAGGCGCTACAACCTTAGTATCAGGATTAAGTTCTGCTGTAGCTGGTGTCGCTGCTGGTATGGCTGTTTCTGGCGCTACCACAGCCGCAGTAGCAACTTTTGGTGTTGCCTCAACAGGTGTGGCCATTAAGAGCCTCTCAGGCGCTGCTTTGACTAATGCCACCTTAGCCTACTTAGGTGGTGGTTCTTTGGCAGCTGGTGGTGGCGGCATGGCCCTTGGAGCTACCGTGCTTGGCGCTTCTAGTTTAGGTGTTGCTCTTATCATTGGTGCAGTAGTCTTTAGCATTATGGGAGCTAAAGCTCAACAAAATGCTGATGAGGTAGTAGATCAAGTTTTATCCATGGAAAAAAAGATTGGTGAAACTGCCAATTACCTCAAGGAGCTGACTGAAACAGCCGAAACTTTCAACCAAACCTTAGTCACCTTAACTGACCTTTACCACCAACAATTTAAGCTCTTTAAGGAGCTCGTAGATCGCAATAATCAGTGGGATACTTACACTGAGCAAGAAATGCTGTTAGTGGAAAACATGGTGTTAATCGTTGGTGTAATTTTCGCCATGTGTAATGTTCAGCTGGTACTCAAGTCAGAGTCTAGCAATAGCAAGCAAGAGGACTATGATCTCAACACTATTAACAAGCAAGAGGCTCAAGCAGCAGAGCAACAAGGCAAAGAAGTATTAGCTAAGTTTGATAGTGAGGTTGATGCTGTTGCTTGCCAACAAGATGAACGTACTAGCAAGCCATTAAGTGATATTGAGCAGTGGCAAAAACTCTTAGGTGAGTACATTAATCTCAATAGCAGAGCAGATTATGAACGTCATATTGAAAAATGTAGAGAGCTACTTGGTAGAACAAAAGAACCTCTCATAAAAGAAACCATGCCCGATCATATTAAGAGCTGCAAAGACATTATGCGCTTATACTAACTTTGCTCGGCACCACTTCACAAAGACCAGTGCTTAGCAAGATTAAACACTGGTTTACCAAATTTTGCAATTTAGCGCACAATCCTGCACAAAACTACAGGGCAATTAATATTGCCCTTTGTTAATAGGTGCTATTATTAACAACAGTTGCTTAAGCCAACTAATTTCTATCTTTCTTTAACATTCCCAATTACCTAATACTTATTGTTGGGTATTTATCATTTCTTTCGTTTTGCGAGCTACCTCGCCTACCTTAATTACTAAAGCTAGCTTCCTAGTTAGCTACAGTATTTCGTGCCCAGGTTCTTTTAAGCCTTTGAAGAGCCTTAACCGTTTATTCCCAATTTTTCTTGGCACAACTTCAATGTGCTTGGTTGCTTTAACTCTGATTGCTTGCTTCATAGCTCAGTAAGGAGTTTTCCACCTCTGATATCCCAATCATCCGCCTTTATTTATTTGGCTTTTAAAGCTCTAAATCTTGTGAGCTTATTAGCAAAACAATACTAAATCTTCTAATTGAGTCTGGGTGGTACTGTTTAATGCGCCCGCTCACTATGGTACAGAAAGTCCTTGTTGCACTGGGAGGTGCGTTATGGAAACATGTGTTAATATTCTCATTTGGGGTATTGGAATATTTATTATCCTTGCAATTATTGGCTATATTCAAGAGCGTAAATCTCAACAGCGTATTGCTGCTGAAATTGCTAGAAAACGAGCTTTGCTCAAGCATGTGGATAGTGAGGAGCCTCAGGTAATCAACGAGTATTACTCAAAAATTGTTAATCGAGATTATTCTGCCTTCCAAGACATCTGCAACAAAAATAGCGAACTTATGGGCAACTTTGCCAAAAATTGCCTTGAGTTAAAATCTGATTGCTACATGTTTATTATGCTGTATGAGCAATTAAAACATGTGCCAAACACTATCACCCGTCCTGATGGTGAAGAGTTTGAATTTTCTGACTACAAATGGGACAAAGAGCTAAATGCTTGTAGAGAGACTAAAGCTGTTCTAAAGGCAACTGAAAATCTACCTGTAGCATTGTTCTCTGATGTTTTTTGCTTTTCAAGTAATGAAGAAAAGAAAAAGACAATTGATGCCCTCACAAAACTTGCAAGCAAGGACAAACTTGCCTCAGGTGATATCCCTGCATGGCCTCAAAAGATCTTTGGTCAGTCCGTGTACTATGAGATTTTTAAAAAGGATAGACTCAATACCATAAAGCTCAATAAGGTAGAGGTAGTTGAGTTTGTAATGAATGAGCCAGAGTACTATGAGCACCTTACTACCTTTGGTAATATGATTGCCCAATTCTACCAAACCCAACATCTAGTTAAAGAGCATTTCTATCACTATATTAAGCTCTTAGATGATATCGTTAAAACTAATAAGGATTATAAGACCTTTACACAAGATCAGAAAAATATACTAGCTACTTGTGCCTTATTGTTCAGATGTATTGAAAATATGTGCACTATGCGACTAATTGATAGGGACTATGATGCTCCAAACAATGGTTTTGAGAGGTCTAGCCTTGGCACTTGCTCTAGAGTAGATGGCTATATATTAAATGCTATACAAATGTTCGGAGCTGCTGATTATCAAGATGCTAAGGGCCAAGCTAAAGCACAGATTATGTCTTTAGAAGATTTGTTAGAGCAGAAAGTTCAAGAGGTTAAAGAATTAATCGAGCAGTGTAATGATGCTCTTATTGAATTGGGTGAGATAGAGTTAAGTTTCTTTCCTGCCCATCGTTTTGTTGTACAAACCATTATTAATGCCAATTTCGATGATCAAGTATGTCAAGATGCCAACAGAAAATTTGGCAGAGTTATAAACAATCTAATTCAACTTACTCGTGATGAAGGAAACGTATTGTCCTGGTATAAAGATGGACATATGCCTCTGCTTGCAGATATTGGTTTTTGTTCTGCTCATAAGGTCTTTTTAAGTGATGATGGTCTTGTATTTGGCGATGACTATAAGGATCTAAGTGAGAGCCAATGGCCAACTAAGGTAATTGGTAGCTCTGCTTATAATAAGCTTTTCCATGATGATAATTTAGATGAGCTTGATTTTGAGCAAGAAGAGTACGATGAGTTCTTAGCACATATTGGCGAAACCATTACTAGTTTACATAGAATACAAGGTATAGCAACTTCATATTGTGAAGCTCTGTCAGAAATAAACTCCCTGTATTCTAAGTTGAGTGTTGAAATAATTGAATACTCTAATGATCTGGATCGAGCAATGGATCTAGCAATGGAGCGAGCAAAGGTTCAAAAAATTATGCATCACATGCTTATCTGTTATGAAGCTTTTCAAAAGATCTATAACTTTGAGAATGGATGTTTTATCTCAAAGCTACCTGATGATTATGCTTGGGGATGCCAATATGTTGATGTTAGTAGGATTAAAAGCTTGGTTAAGAGCAAAGATGAGATCATTAATTTCATTAAAAATCCTCCAGCACAAGTTACACCACCAGTTCAACAAAAAGCACAGGCACAAGCTCAACAGAGTGCAAGTGTCAATAAGAGCTCACAGTCTTATAAGATGAGTGATGATGATGCTGCGGCTTTAGGTCAAAATCCTCAAATTGCGATTGCTTTAGTATTAATGGCTTTAGAAGCTAGTATTAAGGATCCATCTAGTTTGAGTGACCTGGATTTTGATGAGCTGAAAATGTATGTGAAATCAATTGAGCTTACTCACGAAGCTGCAGTGCTACAAAATAATTATGACGTGCTAAATACGATGGAAAGGTACAAGGATATGCTTATAGCACATGCAGGCAGAGAGCTTTATCAAAAAGCTTACAACTCTTTTATAAAGAACAAAGAGTTCTATGAACCTTATCTAAGAGTTGTTAAATTTAACATTAACAAGCCTGTCTATAGCAAAGATGAGTTAATTGATGAAATTGTAATGGCTGCAGCAGCGCTACAATACACTTTGTTTGGTGAGTATATTAAGGCTTGTCAAATGCGTATAGAAGCTTTAAATTCCATTTGGCAAAATAGCTCATGGAATATATCTACAAGGGAACTAGATAGACGCTTAGAGCAGCAAATGACTATGTTTGATTAGCACTCTAACTTATTTAGCCTGAGGCTGAATAATACCAAATAAAAAAGGCAAGGAAATACTATGTATGTAGTATTACCTTGCCTTATTTTTTGCTTGGTTTAACTCCTTGCTGTAGCCATTATTGGCGTTGACTGCAAAGCGCTAAGCCTTAAATCTCAAATATAAGGCCTTTATTAAGAATCAATTGGTTCACCTAAAAAACCCGTGGGATTGGATAGTTTAAGCGGAGGTACAAAATACATATTAGGTTAATATAGTGTACTTTTGCTTAACAGCACCCAATACATACTTTATGACAAACCTGTCAAAAGTGCTTTTCATCACACTTATTTGAAATAGGCATTTAAAGGCTAACATTTCAGGCAAAGCCAAAACACCATCATATGATTCATATCAGAGCTTAGTTGTAACGTACTTAAAGCAGTAATCAATATAGGTGTATATTTTTCAATGTTGGCTAGTGAACAAGAACTAAAGTGTTTTGGCAAGAAAGAGCCTAAATTGGAGGTAGATTTTGTAATGAAAATTACCAAACATCAGACATGGGGGAGACAATTGGTTATTTATCAAAATGTTCATAGCTTTAGTGGT
>Briea_p1__coassemble_2135_pt1 | contig 8646 bp, 6 predicted proteins | sample Briea_p1__metabat2_low_PE_001 | metagenome-assembled genome bin Briea_p1 | reverse complement strand
ATCCCCCGCCTCGCTTCAGCGTAGGCGGGGGTATTCTCGCTAATTTATGATAAAGCAATTATGTTTTTTGTACCATTTGTTTGTGTATGATAGGCCTCAGTTTCAGATGTGGGGCTGAGTCTTTTTAACAAATTTAGAGGTGCTGCTCTGAGCTTTAAAAAGTAGGAGCTTTTATCGTTTTTGATAAAGATCCTTAATGAAAACAGCTGATAGTCATTGACCTTTTAGGGTATTAATTTTTAATATTGAGTGCCTAATTTTGTTTTGTTTTACATGGTGGTACTGATGGAAATTAAGCTTGCTTCTTGGAATGTCAATGGTATTAGAGCTGTTAGCGCTAAGGAAGAGTGGCAGCAATGGTTTGCTCAAGACAAATATGATGTCATTGGCTTTCAGGAAACAAAGGCTGAAAAGAGTCAAATTCCTGAGCACATTGTTAATAAGGAAGGATATCAAAGTTATTTTGCTAGTTCGGTAGTAAAAAAAGGATATTCTGGTACTGCTGTTTTTTCAAAGATAGAGCCTAAGTCTGTAGAGCTTGAATTACCAGATCCTGCTTTTCAAGGTGAGGGTCGTATTGTCCACTTAGAGTTTGAGAAGTTCCATTTCTTTAATGGTTATTTCCCTAATGGCGGCGCTGAGGTTTTAGATGAGAATGGTAAGCCTATCAAGGGACAATTTAAACGAGTCCCCTATAAAATGGGTTTCTTTGATAGTTTCTTTAAGTATGCTCAAGAGTTACGTAAGAGCAAGCCTATTGTTGTGTGTGGCGATTTTAATATTGCACACAATGAGATAGATTTAGCACGTCCAAAGACTAATAAGAACACTACAGGATTCTTGCAGATTGAGCGTGACTTTTTAGATATGTTCACTCAAGCTGGCTATATTGACACTTTCCGTCATGTTCACGGTAATGAAGAGGGTCATTACTCTTGGTGGTCTTATAAAATGCAAGCTCGTGCTAAGAATGTAGGATGGAGAATTGACTACTTCTTTGTCTCCGACGAGCTTAAAGACAATATTAAAGATGCCACTATCGAAAAAGATGTATTCGGCTCTGATCATTGTCCTGTAACTTTAACTTTGGATATTTAGCAATAGCTTTTATGGAAAAAGCGCTCTGTGGGGAAACCCTAGAGCGCTTTTTTCTTTTGTGCTCTAGTTCTGACTTTAATTAAAGCAGAAAATATTCAGTTGGCTATTAGCCAAAAATCGCGCTAGCATTACTGTAGGTATATGCAGATCATGTTTAATGGCCGATGCTGCGCTCAAGGCCGCTCCCATAAACCCCTCTTTATTTGCCAGGTTTGTAAAGTAATGGATGGGTTGACCAACTGGCCAAGCGCCATGGGCCATGGCCCCTGTGCTATGGCCATCACCATAGGCCAGCGCCAAGAGTAATGCATCAAGGGGCAGTTATTATGGGTATGCATATGCTATAAAGGCATGATCAATAGTATGCAGACTTTGGTTTAGTTAGATCGAGGAGTTAGATATGGACAAGCAATATCGTTTTGCAACTAGAGAGGATATCCCTCTAATCTTAAAGTTTATTCACGACTTAGCTCATTTTGAGAATTTAGAAAACGAAGTAACAGCTACTCCTGAGTTGTTAGAGGATTGGCTTTTTGCAAGAAAAACAGCAGAGGTAATTTTTGCTATTGATAGTCAGGGCAACGAAGTAGGTTTTGCTCTCTTTTTCCACAACTTCTCAACCTTCTTAGGTAAAGGTGGTATTTATCTAGAGGATCTATTTGTGATCCCAGAGTACCGTAAGCTTGGCTATGGTAAGTTCTTGCTTCAAACCCTGGCTAATATTGCTTTAGAGCGTAAGTGTGGTCGTTTAGAGCTATCTTGCTTAGACTGGAATACTAATGCCATTAACTTCTACACCAAACTTGGTAGTAAAGTAATGGATGATTGGACAACTTATCGTTTTACTGGTGAGTCACTAGAGAATTTAGCAAAACTCTAAGAGCTTTAGAGTTAAAGATATCATCAAGCCAAATGCCGATATTGGTTCTAATAAGAGGTGTTTGGCTTTTTTTATACCCTCCAAAAACAACTAAAGCTGCAGACAGAATCCGCATTCCGTACTGCAGCCCAAGTGCTTCAGCAGCGATTTTAGCAACTTAATAGCTATTATGCAACTTATATTTAGCCAAAGCCTTTATTTTACGGGCTTTTTTCAGTCTTGATATGAGGCTAATCCTTAAGAGGCTTTAGTTATATCTTTGGCTTAAGTCTTAGCCAAGATAAATGCACTTAAATAGATAGTTTTGAGCTTAAAGATGCACTTTTATTGTGATAACTGGGGAGGGTCTTGGAAATATTGCTTTAAAAGTGTGCAAATAACACAGCCAGCAGCCATCTAATGGCTGCCATAGCTTGAGTCTTTAGAGTCTAAACTCTACAATGTATAGCACAAGTTCTTTAAACAGCATTTCGTAGCACGTGAGTTTAGTAGTGCTCACATAACGGATCTTTTAGACTATGACTTGTTGTTTTATGAGCTCTGTCGGTTAACTTTTGCAATAAGAACCTATTTCCTTTTTATTATTAAGGTTCTGACATACAATAGTGATTAGCACTAGGCCTTTATGGGCCTTTAATTTTTTTTGCCATACCCTTGTATGCCTACTCTTCTAGTGCATTGGATAATCCTAACTAGTAATAGTTAGGGTTTAAATTTTTAATTTATTTTTCCTTTAAATGTCATTGGCTGAGTTGTAACAGATGTTAACTAGCTAACAAGGCACCTATCCTGTGAGCTTTGCTCATGTGTGATGGGGGTATTCAACAAACTAAAAAAGGCATGGTCTTAATTGCTCTTTAAACAGTAATGACGACCTTGAATAACGATAATGAAAGTTTTAACTCTCCTTAAATTGCTTGCAGGTGGCTTTTCTCACCGCAATCTAAACGTTATGTCAACTCTCAATGTGTCAAACATTGGCCGATTTAGCTTTGCTCCGTTAGCTCGTTACTATTACTACTATTCATCTTCTTACAACTTCTAATACTAAGGCGGTGTTCACTATGAACCTAATTAACGAACCAATGACTCCACAACCTCCTCTATACCGTGATGGCATTGTGGATACAAGGATAAATAACGTGTTACCTTTACTCCCTCCAGTGGCTATTATTGAAAAGTTTCCGACCACAGCTGATGCAGACCAATTAGTTTGTCAAACCCGTAATGCAATTTCTAATTGCTTACACGGCAAGGATGATCGTTTAGTTGTAATTACAGGCCCATGTTCTATTCATGATCCTATTGCCGCAATTGACTACGCTAAGCGTTTATTACCTTTACGTCAAAAATACGCAGATCAACTAGAAGTTATTATGCGTGTTTACTTTGAAAAGCCTAGAACCACTGTTGGTTGGAAGGGCCTCATTAACGATCCAAACTTAGATAACTCTTACGATATTAACAATGGTTTACGTATTGCTCGTAAGTTATTAGTGGACGTTAACGCCTTAGGCGTACCAGCAGCTACTGAGTTCTTGGATATGATTTCTCCTCAATACATTGATGAGTTGATTTCCTGGGGTGCTATTGGTGCTCGTACCACTGAGTCTCAGATTCACCGTGAGTTATCCTCTGGTATGTCATGTCCAATTGGCTTTAAGAATGCTACCGATGGCTCAGCTAAGATTGCCGTAGATGCTGTAGTTGCAGCTCAGCATGAGCATACCTTTATGACTGTAACTAAGATGGGTCACGTAGCTATTGCTCATACTAAGGGCAATGATGACTGCCATATTATTTTACGTGGTGGTAAAGAGCCTAATTACCACTCTGTTGCTGTGGCTAATGCTTGCGAATTATTAAAGGCAGCTGGCTTACCAGAGAGTGTTATGATTGATTTTTCACACTCTAATAGCTCTAAGAAGTTTAAGAAGCAATTAGACGTATGTCATGACGTTGCAACTCAGATTAGCTCAGGTTCAAACCGTATTTTCGGTGTAATGATTGAGTCTAACCTTGTTGAAGGTCGTCAAGATTTATGTGAAGACTTAAGCAAGCTCGTATACGGACAAAGTGTGACCGATGCTTGTGTAAGCTTTGAAGATACAGAGGCTATGTTAGCAGAGCTCAATGAGGCTGTGTTAGCTCGCCGTGCCAAGAACAATGGCTAAGTTCATGTTAAAATCTCAAAACTAAAAAGATAAGCCTGGCTTGTTAAAAAGCTGGGCTTATATTTTTTTAGCAAGATAAATTGTTCACTTAATTGGCTTTAAAATTTGAGCCAAATTCTATAATATTTAGTTTCATTAACACTAACATTACAAGCATACTTTATTGCTGACAACCATTTGTTAACTGATTAAGGTGTAGCGGAGGAAATAATGCACGCATTATCCTTAGAGAAAGATAAGATTAAGATCCTTCTTTTAGAAGGTGTTGACCCAAGTGCAGTAGATGTTTTACATAAAGCAGGCTACACCAATGTTGAGTACGAAAAGAAGGCCTACGACGGTCAAGAGTTACTCGATAAGATTGAGAAGGTACACTTTATTGGTATTCGTTCTCGCACTCACTTAACTAAGGAAGTCCTCTCTCATGCTAAGCGTTTAGTGGGTATTGGTTGTTTCTGTATTGGTACTAATCAGGTAGACCTAGAAGCTGCTGCTGCCTTAGGTATTCCAGTATTCAACGCTCCTTTCTCCAACACTCGCTCTGTAGCTGAGCTCGTTACTGGTGAGTATTTACAGTTATTACGTGATATTCCTGCTCGTAACGCTTTATTACACCGTGGTGGCTGGAATAAGGTTGCTAATGGCTGTTTTGAGGCTCGTGGTAAGACCTTAGGTATCATTGGTTATGGCCATATTGGTACTCAAGTAGGTATTATTGCTGAAAGCTTAGGCCTAAATGTTATTTTCTTTGATATTGAGAGTAAGTTAAGCTTAGGTAATGCCCGTCAGGTTGAGTCCTTAGATGAGCTTTATGCTAAGGCTGACATTGTTACCTTACACGTACCAGAGACTGATGATACTAAGAATATGATCACCAAGGATTCATTTGCTAAGATGAAAGATGGTGTATTCTTTATTAATGCCTCCCGTGGTACTGTTGTAAATGTTGATGATTTGGCTGATGCTTTACGTTCCAAGAAGGTAGCAGGCGCTGCTGTTGACGTATTCCCTGTTGAGCCAGCATCTAATAATGATGAATTTGTTTCTCCATTGCGTGAGTTTGACAATGTTATTTTGACCCCTCATATTGGTGCTGCTACTGAGGAAGCTCAGTGCAATATCGGTATTGAGGTTGCTCAAAAGCTAGCTCTTTACAGTGACAATGGTTCTACCTTAACCGCTGTAAACTTCCCAGAGGTATCATTACCAGCTAAGAGAGCTTCTGTATCCCGCTTACTTCACGTACACAAGAACGTTCCAGGCATTATGCAAAAGATTAATGAGGTCTTTGCTAAGCAGAATATTAACGTTGCGGCACAGTACTTGCAGACTGCTGGTGACGTAGGTTACGTAGTAATGGATATCAATTCAGATAAGCCTGAGGAAATCGTACCATTATTAAAGCAGATCGAAGGTACTTTAAAGTGCCGTATTCTGTTCTAAAGCCATAACTTAATGGATTAATGAACCTTAAATGGTTCGACATTTCCTAAAAGCGCTACTACCTAAAAGGCCCTATATCAATAATAGAGTCTGTCAAAATTATGGTGGTTAGCGCTTTTGGCGTATTTAATCACTTAAAAAATTTCCGTATTATTTGAGGCTGCTATTCCACAGTGGAGCTGTAATATGCTAACTAAATTTAGTACTTTATCATCAACATCATTGGCCGTTGCTCTTAGTGGCTTTATTGGCTTAGTAGCTCCTCAAGCCTATGCAGCAGATCCTCAAGTATCTACCAATAATTCTTGGCAATTTTCTGAAGATCCTGAGTATAGCTATGCTAAAGGTACAGCCTCGCAGTTAATTAGTATCAAAGAAGCCGTACTGCACCATACTCTAAGTATTAAAATCAATCGCTCTATGATTGATAACTTTACCTTTAAAGTTGGTTGCATGTTACAAAATCCAACTCCTCTTTTGGAACTCAAAGTTAATAGCTTAGATATTCGTTTGTTCGATAGCTTTAATGATTTTGTATTTGCTCGCTTTATTGTTGACAATGGTCAAGAGTATTCTTTACGTGGTGATTTAGCTGGCCGTAATCGTATTTTATTTGCGCCTGTAACTAAGAATCAAGAGCGTAGTTTGGCAGACCTTTTCTTACAGATGCGTGAAGGTGGCACCTTAAAAATAGGTCTATTACAAGGTGATAGTAATAACGTACGTCTTTATGAAATTCCTTTAGCTGGTTTTATGGATTACTCTGATAGCTTGATTCAAAGCTGTCAAAACTTTAATCGAGCTTATCGTGGAGAAAGACCTTATCTTCCAGACTATATGGCCAAAGAGCCAGATGGCTATGCGCCTAAAGATTTTAGCCTCAAGGAAGATGAGGAGGTAATTGATCCATATGCTCCTAAACCTGTAGTGGTAGAAGAGACAGTAGAGGTCTCAAAGAAAGAAACTCCAAAGCCTGAGGTATTACCTTTTGCCCCTGGTGGTGGTCCTGCTAGCATTGGCCCTGATGGCAGACCTATTGGTGCCGCTGGTGGTGTCGATACCGCTAAACAAGGCAGCCAAGTAGATCGTTCTTTAGGTAATGCTCAAGGCCCTATGCAAATTGGTCCAGATGGTAAGCCAGTTATGTCTAATGGCGCAAATACCACTCAAGACAATAGCGCTACAACTGCCCCATCCCAAGCGCCAACTCCAACTGAGCCTCAAAATGAGCTCATGCAAGAAAATGGCGAAGAGCAAGGCGGCGGAATGTTTGATATCTTTTAATTAAAGCAAGTCGTTAAAGCAAGCCATTAAAACAAGCTTATAATCAATCCTAGGACAAACGCTTATATCAAAAGGCTCATTGTTCTAGGATTTTTCTTTAAAAAAACAGTGTGATCCCTTAATACTATTCAAGTTTTGCACTGTTTTGAATCAATTTGCAAAATATTAAAAATAGGTGTTGCTATTGTTAGATTTTTCTATATAATGGTCACCGTTGTCAGGAACGACTGATAACAAAAACAAATGCCCAGGTGGTGAAATTGGTAGACACAAGGGACTTAAAATCCCTCGGACTAAACATCCGTGCCGGTTCGACCCCGGCCCTGGGCACCACTTAAGAAGATGCGCAAGCATCTTTTTTTGTTTCTGCCATCCCCAAATTCCAACACCTCTCCTCAACCTCAACCTCAACCTCAATCACAACACTTTCCCTTATCTCTTTACAACCTTGCCCAATTACTATCATTGCAAGTGCAGTCTCTGCTTGTGCCTACGACTCAAAGCTCAATGCTTGTTGCCATTGGCTTACATCCTAAACAACAGCAAAAGCACACGCTTTGCAGCCCCCTGCAAAAGCCAAGTCCATGACTATAGCAAAAGACCCAGTTCCAACCGCACTTTACAGCTTGTAATTACGGCTAAAAGCCTTCAGCTTACAGCTAAAGCCCTGAATACAGCTAAAACAAAGCTTACAGCTAAGGCCTGCAGCCACAGCCATGCTTAAGGCTTCATATAATGATTACAGCTCAACACTTACTAAACACGGTTACAGCACCAGCTTATAGCCAATACAATGGCAACAGCCATTGGGCATGGTCTTAGATAATGATAAAGGCTCAACTCTTACCTCTATCAGCGTATAGGGGCTTCTAATAGCTAAAACCTACAGCTACTACTGAAACAAAGCTAACAGCAAAGAATACAGGCTACAGCACCAGCTTATAGCCAATACAATAGCCACAGCTCTTAGGCATGGTCTTAGATAATGATAAAGGCTCTAACAGAGTATAGGAGCTTCTAATAGCTAAAAGCTACAGCTACAGCTACTGCTGAAACAAAACTGGCAGCACTGATAAGGTTAGAGCTACTGATTATGAGTAATGCTTAAGGATATTAAAGGCTCAAGGTGCTTTATGGATGATGAATTGGGTGGCAATCAAGGAGCTTGGCTTTTGTGCTGGAGGGATGGTAGGACGTATAAGCCGCCTGCTTTTATTAGATGAGCAGGGCAATATAAGAGGGCTCTATCTTAGAGAGACAAGATCAAAAAAGCTCTAACTTGGTTAAAGCTAGAGCTTCTTTAGGTGTTCGGCCAAACTCTTATACGTTTAGGGCAATGGCAATACCAATTAAAACAACAACGCCTAAAGCTACTGGAATTCTTACTTTCTTTGGAACTGGGCAACTCATATCAGACCTCGATTATTATGTTTAACTTGCGCATAGGACAAATGCCATGCGAATACTTAAATTAAGCTCAACTAAGACATATCATTAGTATTTTAATAAAGCATAGTTGTGCCTCTTAAGTCTATTATAGGATGAATGCCTGTAGATAATATGAGGCAAACTAAGATATTTGAGCTATTTTGTCGAGTTGTTGTCTAAAAAGAAAGATATTTGGCCAAAACACCTTGGTTGTCTTAGTGGCTTTAGCTCTTAGCTCTGTTGTAGGCAGTCTCTGTGCAGATGTAATTCACTGCTTAATTTTGCCACCTGTACGGACGACGAATTCACTTTTCAAGCCGTAATTAACAAAAAAAGTGT
>Briea_p1__coassemble_1945_pt1 | contig 9323 bp, 6 predicted proteins | sample Briea_p1__metabat2_low_PE_001 | metagenome-assembled genome bin Briea_p1 | reverse complement strand
TAAATATCAGAGTTGTATAATGCATTCATGATTTTTTGCTACTAAACACAGGTCTAAGCTATATAGATTGATACGTATTTGATTTGCATTGCTCTTTTAATGGCTTATGCTCATGCGCAAATTTTCTAAAGACTAATAAGGCCCTCATTCTTTAGTTCTCTCTATTGATGATAGCCTTTTGCTAAATTAATTCTTTTGACTATTGCAAATATGCCTTAAAAAATGTAGTTTAGCTGCATTAACTTTATATAGTTGGGCTTTTACCTCATGGTGAGAGCCCTTTTGTTTTGTCAGTACAGGTAGAAATCTTTTCTCTTAAGGTTTCAAAAGCTCACTTTCACCCCATACAACCACACCTTTCTTTAACTGTTCACCACAATCAGGTCTCCAAACACGCACTCCAATCTCATGGCAACAACATATGGTAAGGTGAGACCAGACCAGACCAGCCAAGACAAGACAAGACAAGACAAGACAAGACAAATTATGATTTTTACAGCCCAGGTTATACCAAAAGCCCAGGCAGTCTAATTCAATAGTATAGCCTCCCCTACTAAGCGGTACTTGTATAGCTTCTGCTAATCCACGCTACTCTGCTCCAAGTTAAACTTATTAGTTAGAGCAAAGAAACAAAAAAGAAAGCAAAGTAAAACCAGACGAAATTATCCAATGATTAGCTAAAGTGAAATCTAAAGTTAATTGGCTCAGGTTAGTCTTTCTACCAATAAAATTGCGGCTCAATTATGAAAAACGAGAATATCCAGAGCTATCTAAGGTGAGGCTGGAATTTGGCAATTTTGATAAATTTTTTTACATTTTTAGTGAATTTTGGTTAAAAAATGCTAAAAACCAGCAAAAAAGCTTATTTTTTGCCATTTATTAATAATTTTGTTGGAGCTATTTATATAGCTTCATAATATCTATAAAAATAGCAAGAATCCTTGGACAATCTTATCTTTTTAACGGTCAAAGTGCTTAATTAAAGTTTTTGCTCTTAATAGCGATTATTTGAGTATACCGAGTACGAATTTTAAAACTCATACAATCCCTTGTACTTTTAGGTGAAATTAAAGGTGGCCAATAATTTTTTGCCACTCATATGCTTTTACAAACACAGAGGTTAGTAATTATGGCAGTTTATGTAAATACCAATATCTCCTCTTTGAATGGTCGCCGCTATTTAAACAATGTACAAAATTCTTTGACCACTACTTATCAACGCTTAAGCTCTGGCATGCGCATTAACTCTGCCAAAGATGACGCTGCTGGCTTACAAATTGCCGACCGTTTAACCGCCCAAATTAATGGTTTAAATCAGGGAAATCGCAATACTAATGATGCTATTGCATTAGCTCAAACTATGGAAGGTGCTCTTGATGAGACCACCAACATGCTCCAAAAGATCCGTACCCTAGCCGTTCAAGCATCAAACGGCACCAACAGCGCCGAGGATCGCAAAGCACTTCAGCAAGAAGTAAACAGCTTATCCTCTGAGGTTACCCGTATTGCTAAGCAAACCAAGTTTGGCGGCTACACTGTATTAAATGGTAAGCAAGCTGCTCAAGGTAACCCAAATTCACTTATTGGCGCTGATGGTAAAGTCACTTTCCAAGTAGGTGCCAATAATGGCGACCAAATTGAATTTAACATCGGTGAAGATGCTTTTACCCTTACTGGTCTTGCTAAAATGGCAGGTATCGATGTAAAGGACAATGTTCAGGCCGCAGGTGCAGCAGGTGGTGCTGGTATTGCTAAAACCAATGGTGCTGTTGATGCTACCTGGACTATTTCTACAGCTGAGGGTGCAAAATTAACTCTAGCAAACATCGATAAGATGATTGCCAAGGTTGATAGCAAGCGTGCGGACCTTGGTGCCCTGCAAAACCGACTTGAATCCTCAATTCGCAATCAGGCTAACGTTGCAGCTAATCAGGCTGATGCACGTAGCCGTATTCGTGATGCTGACTTTGCTGAGGAATCTGCTGCTCTAAGCCAGCAATCAATTATTCAGCAGGCTGCAACTTCAATGCTTATGCAGGCTAACAGCCGTCCACAATTAGCCCTTTCAATGCTTGGCTAAGCTTAAGTAAAGATTTATAACTATCTATCTATTAGCATTCAAAAAAGGCTCTTATCACTTAAGGTAAGAGCCTTTTTTATTAGCTGTCTATGCAAGAGTTTTGCTTTGCTTTGCATTGCCTTGCTGGGATGGGGCTTAAAAGTCCTCGTCGGTGTCGATGCAGTAGGTTGGGACGCTCTTTTCGTAGGCAAAGTGGATTGGGCAATGCTTGAGCTTGAACTTGTCTGCTAAGTGCTCACCTAAAAGGTTGATAGCTTCTTGCTCTGAGGCGTGGTGGCCTACTACAAATACTAAGGTGCCAGTTTCCATGGCCATATGGTAGGTTTGCTCGTTAGCATCGCCAGTGATTAAGGCTTGGAAGGTTGGCTGCTTATCATTGTCTAATAAAGATGATCCAGAACCTGAGCATACAGCCAAGTCATCAATCATCATATCCTCAGTAATATTACCTAAGAGGCTAACTTTAGTATCTAAGCGGTGGCATAAGATAGCTGCAATCTCTTTTACGGTAAGAGGCTCAGAGAGCTTTACTCTCATACCAATAGAGTTCTTATCACCTGGAGTAATGTAATCAACAACATCACCACCTAAGATATGGGCTAAAAAGGCATTATTACCAAATTCTTTATGAGCATCCATTGGGAGGTGATAAGCTACTAAATTAAGCTTACCCTCAACTAGAGCTTTTACTCGCAAGAAATAATTACCCACTAAGCGAGGATCGGCTCCTTTCCAGAATAGACCATGGTGCACAATTAATGTATCTGCACCAGCTTCAATAGCAGTATCAATAGCCTCTAAGGATGCAGTGCATGCAGTAGCAATTTTTTTAACCTCTTTAGGGCCTGCTACTTGTAAACCATTATAGGATGCATCCTTAAAATCATGGGCCTCTAAAAGCTCATCTAAATAGGTAGTTAACTCCGATACCTTCATAAAAAAACTCCATGATAATAAAGCGGGTAATTGTTTTTTCTCTAAGGCTCACACTATCTTATTCGTTAGCACCATGTTGACAGTCAAAATTGTCGCTGCTATGGGCATAGTTTTGGATATCAAGTGCAAGCTTGAAACAAGCGTGAGCTTGAGCCTTTTTCTATAGCTTGAATGGGTGCTGATAGCAGCACTATGCTTACCTCATGCTAAGCTTTGGTATTTTAACTAAGTTAAAGCTTAGTTTACACCTAAGCAAAGGGCTCTCTTAATAATAGCAAGATTCATTATACTTTGCTGAAACCACTATTAGGTAGCATATAGGCTCTTATGATTGGCCAAAGCACGGCAAAAGCCTGATAAACGGCTGCCAGCAGCTGCCAATGGCAGCAAATGGCTTGCTAACAGCTTACTAATGGCAGAGGGCGGCTTGCCAAAGGCCTGGCAGAAATTCATGGCGCTACTGTAATTAGCAAAAGAGCAAGCTAAAAGCTTGCTCTATTAGATTGCTTATGTTTGGGGTTTAATTTAGCTAAAGCTGTATTTTTGTTAGCTTTGCCTTTGTCTTAGAGTGGTACCACTTTAGATTTGGTGCCACAGAGCTTATCGATACGGGCTGATAAGGAGCTAAGCTCAGCCTTGTTGTTGGAGCGACCGCCGTAAACTCGATAGAAAGAGGAGCCATTAGCATTGACGACTTTTACTGCGTAGTAAGAAATACCTGCCTTTTTGAGGGTATTTACTACGTTCATGGCATTGTCCTTCTTAGAGAACACACCAACTTGCACTACAAAGCGCTCATTAGGTCTGGTGCCTGCAAGCACATCATCTTTGCTATTTGAGGCATTGTTCTTGGCACTAGCAGGAGCTTTTGCTGGCTCTTTATGAGCAGGAGCTGGAGTTGCTTGTGGCTTGGATGGGGCCTTTTGAGCAACTAAGATCTCAGGCTCTTTTTTCTCCACTGCTGGCTTTTTAGCAGGGGTATTAGCACTAGGCTTAGAGGCAGTTAAGATTTCTGGCTCTTGAGTTTTGTTTGGTTGTGCCTGGGTTGGAGTTGAATTAACCTTATTGTTATTAGCAGTTAAGATTTCAGTGCCATTGATATTAGCATTGGCATTATTTGGCTTTGAAAACTCAAGCATTTCAACTGAGCTATCAACATCAACTGAACCTTGGTTATTAGAGTCCTGCTGCTGTGCAAGATTATTATTGTTAGGCTCTGGGGTTAAGTTAAGAACACCATTTTGATTATTGATATTAAGGGCCTGCTCCATATTGGCACTAGGCTGATAGGTAAGCTGGCCCTCTTGATTAAGCACAGCACCATTACTGTCTACAGCCACAGCATCTGGATTTTGCTTAACAATCACATCTTTAGACAAGATCACAGGTAAGAAAATTAAAATGGAGGAGGCTACAATAGCAAAACCTACCAGACGATTTCTTAAACTCTTACTAATGACCATAACGTTATGCTCCTGCTCAACAATGTGCTCAATCTAAGTCAATAATACTAAAAAAATGCGTCTTTTCAGAGCTTGCCCCAAAAGTACTTAAACATTACTTATTATTGGGGCTAATAATTACTAATTTACGTGTAAGAAATCAGAGGCTTCACTTACAGTAACAAAAGAACCCATAACAATAATGGTGTCTTCACAAGCACAATCATGTTGAGCTTGATCAATGGCCTTAGCTACAGTATCACACTTATAAAGTTGTACCTTCTCATGATCAACATGATCATTGAGGTAATTATATAAGCGTTCTTGGCTCTCGCCACGCGCAGTATTTAAGGTTGCTACATAGAAGGCATCAAAGCTATCTTTTAAGGTAGCAAGCACACCTTCAATATCTTTGTCTTTAAGCATAGCAATAACTGCTACCTTACGGCCTTTAGAGCTTAAATAAGTACCTAAATGAGCCTTTAAGTGAGCAGCTGCTGGTTCATTATGAGCTACATCAAGATAGATATTTGGCTGATAAGAGGCCAGCTGCATACGACCTGGCAAGCAAACATTAGCCACAGCATCTTCAATGGCACTTAAGGTTTCAAAATTATTCTTAAAGCCTAAGGCATCAATGAGCTTAAAGATAACATTAAGAGCAATACCGACACAGCTTACAGGTACTTTTGGATAAGGGAAGTATAAAGCAAAGCTTACTGCCTTATCTTGGTAGCAAATTTCATGGCTCTGAGCAAAGGACTTACCCTCACAATCGGTCTTGGCTACTACATCAACCTTAAAGGCAAAGTCCTCTAAATAAGTCTTGGCATCATTGGTCTTAGCTACAGTTAAAATTTCTAAACGAGCATCTTCGTCAATATTCTTACCTACTACTACCTCACCATAAGGCTTAATAATGCCTGCCTTTTCATGAGCAATTTGAGTAGAGCTATCACCCAAGATTTTCATATGGTCTTTACCAATAGAGGTGATAACAGCAATATCGTTATAGAAGATATTAACTGCATCTAAGCGACCGCCTAGACCAACTTCTAAAACTAAGAGCTCACAGCGCTGATACATAAAGGCACGTACCGCAGCTAAAGTAGCAATTTCAAAATAAGTAAGCTCAATTACCTCATCTTTTAAAGGACGCTTATTAGCCATGAGGCGAGGAGCACCTAACTCTTGGGCACGAGTAGCCTGATTGAGCTCAGCAATAGCCATAATGCGCTCATCTGAGCTTAAAGAGCTATCGTCCTCAAAGTCCTCATCCTTAAACTGAGCAAAGTTTTCTTCTTGAGGGTCAATCAAGGATTCAATTTGAGCATCAGGAAATTGTGCTGCTACTACCTCGGAAAAGCACTTAGCTAATAATTGGTCATCAATCTTTTCACCATTGAGCTGAATACGCTCAGTAAAAGACTTTAAGTGCGGAGAGGTAAACATGCCCACATTAACATCTAAATTGCTCATGGTTTGAGCAATTAAGGCACAAGTAGAGCCCTTACCATTAGTACCAGCAACACTAACAATATAGGTACCATTGTTGACCAAGTCCTCAAACAAATGGAGACGAAAAGCCACTTCACGCACTCTATCTAGACCAAGGGCCATATGATCAGGGTTAATAGTATTTAAATACTGTTCCCAATGAGCAATATCCCAGCTATTACCTTGATTTTTAGCCTCTAATAAGGCTTGAAAAAGAGCGTTGCTATCTTGTTGTACAGCTTGTCCGCCAATAGTTTCGGTTTTGATCATAACAATAATCAGGTGTGATCCTCATTAAAATCAAAGAGGAAACACTCTGCTCCTTTTTAAAAGCTACTAAACAGAATACTTCTCTTTTGCTAGCAAAAAAGAAGCTTGAGTCCTAAAGCTATCTAAAGACCCAAAAGATCCCCTATGCTACTAAGGGCAGGTAAAATTAAGACCAAGTACTAGTTAGTACTATATTAAGTCTCTTCACTCTAATAATACAAAAAAAGCCACAGGATGCACTGTAGCTTTTAGTCAATTATGCTAATTATTCTTGGCCAAAATATAATTTTTGGCTAATACATCACACCTTTAGCCTACTTTAATTGAAAAGAACCAGCCCTACATCTCTTGCAAAGACCTAAGCACCAGCTTATAGCCATTAGCCTCCTAAGCTCTAGCACTTAAAGTCTCAGATAAAAACCTTAGGCCTATTGCTAAGAAGCCTGGACTATGAGTCCTGGCCACAAGTCCTAGCCATGAGCTGTGGCTACGTGCCTGAGCCATGAGCTCTGGTCATGAGCTCAGGCCTCATGGCCTGAGCTTCAAAGCCAAGCTTATGCTTGGCTTTAGCGCAAGCTTGAGATTAGCTAATTTTGTCCCTCACTTTAATGGGTAAAGGCGGCTGCTTATTGGTATAGCTGCATGGCTATTTTGCAGGGGTAAACTGCAAGATTCTAAGGTGAGCTTAGAGTAAAACTCTCATTACTTATTTAAGGCACGACGAGAGGTTTTCTTAGCCTTTTCCTCAGACTCTCCTTTGGAGAGATCCTCATTTTTCTCAAAGTCTAAAGGCTGCTCAGTACCTTCAAGTGCAAGGTGCTCTTGAGCAGTAGCTAAGAGATCGTCAGAGGCAGCAGCTAGTTGATTAATTGGCATGTAGGTTTGGCCCTGAAGGCTGTAACCTAACATCTTAGCAATTAACTCTGCAATCTCATCACGCATCTTATGACGAGCTACGATCATGTCAATAGCGCCTTTTTCTAATAAGAACTCTGCTCTTTGGAAACCTTGAGGTAACTTCTCACGTACGGTTTGCTCAATAACACGAGGGCCAGCAAAGCCAATTAAAGCATTTGGCTCAGCAATATTAACATCACCTAACATGGCTAAAGAGGCAGATACACCACCCATGGTAGGATCGGCCATTACGGAAATAAATGGTAAGTGAGCATCGGACATCTTTGCTAATACAGCAGAAGTCTTAGCCATTTGCATTAAGGAGAGTAAGGACTCTTGCATACGAGCACCACCAGAGGTGGAGAAGCAAACTAAAGCACGACCCTCTTTAATACACTCTTGAGCTGCTAAGCAGAAACGAGCACCAACAACAGAGCCCATGGAGCCTGCCATGAAGTTGAACTCAAAAGCACAAGCTACTACAGGAATGCCCTTTAAAGTGCCCTTTTGTACTACTAAGGCTTCTTTTTCACCAGTGCTCTTTTGAGCAGCAGTGTAACGATCCTTATAGCGCTTTAAATCCTTGAAGCGTAATACATCATGTGGCTCTAACTCAGAACCTAACTCGACACGATCACCTTCATCTAAGAAGGACTCAATACGAGCACGAGCCTTAATACGCATATGGTGGCCACACTTTGGGCACACATTAAGATTACGCTCTAGCTCAGAGCGATAGAGCACCTGATCACAAGCTTCACACTTAGTCCAAACGCCCTCTGGGATCTCATGCTTGCTGTTGTCGCTCTTTGTAAACTTTCTAGCAATGTCATCAATCCAGCTCATAAAAATGTACCCTCAGTTAAAAACCAAGTCTTTCGTAAATTAAGAAAGAAAAACCAAAACCAATTAAAAAATCTTTAGCCTACCCATACTCCCTGCCCTTAATTTATTAAGCACTAAGTAGTAGTTAGTATGAGCTTAGGCAAACTAGTGCTGCCTAAAGGTCTTAGCACCGCACAGAGATTAATTTTAGGAAAAAGATATATAAAACAAGATAGTAAAGACTAAAAAATGAGTGCCACAAACATGTTTGGTTTTCACCATACTCAACACTACAAGAATAGCCACTAATTATCTTGTAAATTTTGCACTGTATTATTATCACTAAACAGTGCCGTTTTAGGCCTGACATAATGGCTTTAAAACGCACAACGAAGATTAATTATAATACAATTTATCTCAATCTCACAAACATAGTACAAGCAATGCCGCCCCTTAGGCCTATTTATCGCAAATATTAGACCACTTGCGCAATCTAAAAAGTGCACTTTTTCTCAACAATAGGGGCAAAAACCTATACTCACCAAGCTTTAAGCCTATAGCCTCTAGCTTGCTCTCACTCCAAAATTCAAAGGCATGGGGTTCACCTAAAAAACCCGTGGGATTGGATTAGATAAGCTAAAAGTTAGAAAATGAAAACTACACTATATTAACTTTATATGAGTTATAAAAAGAAGGGAGTCAAAGGTAGGATTATGTGATCTGTATATATGTTTTGTATTGTTGATGGTGGCTAGAATAAGGAGACCAAATAATTAAAACCAAAATGAGGTCTCCTTACTATGATTAATAATACTCCTTATCAACTCAATCAGCAAACCAATGCTATTTCACTAGAGGAGCAATTTGGTTTAAATGTTCAAGGTATACACGCTAATTCTTAGCGTTTTGGATCACTAACCTATTATATTTTTTGATTGACTATTTTAATAATTAAAAAACAAGCTTATTTAAAAGGAAAACAACTGAGTTTATTAAATAGCACATAGAAATAGTGTCCAAATTAATATGTAAGATATTGATCGGAGTGGATCAATATATTTTGGATCATATAATGATACTATTTAAAAAACCTTTCCTTTAAACCAGCATATATATCGACTTTTAATTAAGTGGGGCAAAAATACAATAGGATAATGATCCAAAAATCAGAGAATTAGCGTATACATATCAGAAATGTTATACCAAGAAGGGAAAATGATAATAGTGATGAGCTAACGGGAGTAGTCTTGGAGGTAGAGCAAGATCCTCCAGAGAAATGCCCTTATTGTGGTAAGAGCCATATTCACCGCCACTTTATAAAAATGCGAAGGTTTAAGCATCCCGATCTTTGTGGAACGCCTACAGCAGTTTTATTT
>Briea_p1__coassemble_1686_pt1 | contig 10776 bp, 3 predicted proteins | sample Briea_p1__metabat2_low_PE_001 | metagenome-assembled genome bin Briea_p1 | reverse complement strand
ATAATGTGTTATCCTTGGGGAATGTGTGTATTTAAGATAATACTAATATAGTATAGTATTATACCCCAAGGTTTTCAAGAAAACCCCCCTCCGTCCAGCCGATATATATCACGTTTTTGATTTATAGAAGTGCCCATTAATAGATCATCTAGCTGAAAGCTAATGGCTACTTCATCTTACAAATTTAATTTTTATTTAACAAATATTGTAAAAATGACTCTAAAAGTCGTATTATTATCAACCCGAAGCGTTTAGTAAAAGCTGATAGCTAATTTAATTTATTTTTAGTCTGGTTGCGAAAAAATTAAATTTCGATGCTAAACTAACAAGAATTAATAACCTTGTTCTTAAATTATATAACTAACAATTGTTAGTTATAGGATTATCTAACTTAAGAATTTCCTTTGTATATTCTTATCCTAAGTGTCAATGATAAGAGCCCGCATATATCAAACATTAATAATTGCCTCTTAGGATGCAAATACAAGATTTTAATTTAGGTGCACTTAAGCCTGGCACTATTGCAGTAACAACCTTGCTTTATAGCTTATATTTGTGTGGTGTATTGAGCACTGTATCTGTAGTTTACTAGTATCAACGCTCCAGTAGCGTCTATTTGACTATCACGGCTTAGGATCTGGGTATTTTTTTAGTCAAATTAAGATACACGCTAGTTTATCCTAACGTTTTAAAGTGCTACGCCTTAGAGATCTGCTTTATTAAATAGGCTACAAGGAAATACGTCTTAAAAATTTTAGATAACTAACGATTGAGTTGTATTTTTTGCTGTTTTAGCCCAGCGTTTATTTATGCTTATCATCAAGAGCCTGAACACATAACTACTGAAATTATTAGGCTCCCTAAGAAGGATATTGCTCAAAAGGTTTTTGATTCTAAAGAGAATTTATAATTTCTCTTTAGGCTACAAGATTTGTTTTTTTCTGTTTTGACCATTAAGTTGTGGCTTCCTGCCTAACTTTGTTTATGTTTTGCAGAGTCCTTTTTATGTTTGACACATATATAAGGTCATATGATTGTTTTTTACAATGAACACTACCAAGAAATCATCTTTAGAAAACTCTCCGTACCAAAATGCGCGTACCTCTTTATCTGAGCCTAAGCCACGTAGGTCACGTAGCTCATCAAGTAAAAGTATGAGTTCTACTAGATCTGCACGCTCATCAAGTGCGTCCGAAGTTTATGGCTCTGCTAACAAGCCTTCTACACGTAGTAAAGGTACCTCTAGCCGTAGATCTAGCGAGCGCTCTGGTGAGCATGTAAGCTCTAGAGGCCCTCGCCGCTCAACTTACAGCTCTTCTCTACCTATGGACAATAAACCTCCACGTAGAAGTCCTCGTATTAGAAGTTCGAGCGAAGCTAGCGAACCAACCCGCACTTTAGCTGAGGATGCCGAGATTTTACGCCGCTTTAAGTCTCTCATGCAGCAAAGCAGCGATAACTCCAATGCCCCTGTGGTCTCAGATCCTTACCCAAGCTATCAAGTTGATGAAATGGGTACTGTGATTCATCAAAAAGGCGCTAATCGCCCTAAAGCTGAGGTCAAAGTAGTAGTACGTCGCAAGCGCCCATTAGTTAATGAAGGCGAAGAGTACGAAAATGAAGACTATAGCGCTGAGACCATGCCAAATGACAGCGAATATTTGGCCGAGGAAAATCAAGCTGATCCTCAAAACGTCGAGCAAGAAGCTTCTACTATTGATGACAACTTACTCAAAGCAGCCTCTTTGGCCTTTGATCAAGATAATGACCATCAGCCAAGTAAGAGCCGTACTCGCCGCTCCACCAAAGCTAGCACTAGTGTTAAAAAGTCCCAAGCTCTTGGAAAAGAAGGCTATGCAGATCAAGACTTAGCCTTAACTGATGAGAACGCTAATGCAGGGCAGCTTGTATCAGACGAGCAGGAAATGGCTTTAGTAAAAGAAACTAAAGCTACCACCAAGCCTAAAGCTAAGAGCACCCGTAGCACTAAAACTACCGCCAAGAGCAAAGCTAAAACTAGCGCCAAGTCTACCCAAATTGACGATGAGCCAAGTTCCGCCCCTGCCAGCACTAACACCAGCGCAAGCGACAGCACTAGTGATAGAGATAGCGCCAGTGCCACCACCAGCACAAGCACTGCTGATTTAAGTGGGGTTGATGATAACTTATTGCGAGCTGCTGCTATTGTTTTTGCCCAAGATCCTGTAATGGGTGTTAGCAAAGAACAATCTCTGGCCTTAGGTATTACTGCCCATGTGGCTGATGCTATTTTGCAAGAGCAAACCCCTGGCAAAAAGAAGAAAAAGAAGAACAAGCTTACCCCTGCTCAAAAGGCAGAGGCTGAGGCTGCTGCCGCCGCAGCTGCTGCTCAAGAGGCTGCTGCTATTGTAGCTTTATCCAAGCGTTTTTCTGGCCGTAAGATTTCACAAGCTGAGAGTTCTTTAAAAGCTATTGCTAATACTTTAGATGAAGAGCCTAAGAGCTCTAAGTCTTACCAAGCTGCTGCTAATAATGGCACTAGCAATAAGAGTGCAACTCAAGCTTTACTCAACAAATTGGCTAAAACTCAAGCTCAATTGGAAAAAGATGATATCTTGCCCGATAGTTTTGACCTTGATGATAGCCAAGACCTTGATGATAGCCAGTTTGCCAAAGCAGGCACTGAAGAGAGCGACATCAATAATAGCTTAAGCAATTTACCTTATAGCTCCAAGAGTGTCACCGATATTGACAATGAGTTTGAGGACGACGACCAAATCTTAGCCCCTCAAACCGTTAAGGCAGCCCCTAAAAAGACTGCTAAAAGCTCCACTACTAAGAGTAAAGAAAAGACTACTGTAGTTGAGACTAAGAGCACCATTTTAAATGGCGCTAATGACACTGCTATTACTATTGAGGTTAAGCGCCGTACTAGTAAGGTTTCATCCAGCAGTAGCGATGAGACAAAGAGCACTAGCAGCAAAAAAACTACTACTGCTAAAAGCTCTTCTCGAGCAAAAAGCAAGGCCTAAACTAGGATCTTGCACTTGCCTAAGCTTTTAAAGTTTTGGCTCTCATTGTTCTTATAAGCATAGTGAGAGCTAAAACTTACTAATGAATTAATTTATCTATTATTGCTCTTTCTATAATCAAACATAAGCTTTACCCTCTTACACCCCTTGAAATAGAGTAATTTGCCCCCATATAAGATAGATAGGTTTTTTTAACTTTTCATTTAACCTTTAGTTTGCTCTTTGCAGCACTAACTTGCTCTTTATTTTTAATTACTCACCTCTAAGTTATCTTCATTTAAATATGCATACTCTGCATACTATCAGCCACCTACGGCAATAAAAAAGATAACTTATTGTCAGTAATTAACTATGGTGAATACTAGTATGCTCACCATATTTTGTCTCTTAAGCATATAATGCTGTTATTAGCTAAACAAAGCTTAAATGAGCGTTGTTTTTAGCTCTTTTTAGTACTTAGACACAAGGACATTAAAAGAAATATGGCCAGATTAGATGACATCAAAATGATGTTAAGCTCTCTGTTAAAAATTAAAGAGCCTGAACAAAAGGTTCAAGATGAGAGTGAAAAAAGTTTAAAAGCCGAAGATGGCTTTGATAACGATAATCCTTTGGCTCATACCTCACTTTATCGTGATGAGTTAGGTAATCGTCTGCCTAATAAATTACATGTAGTACCTTTATTAGGTCGTCCAGTACTACCAGCTCAAATTTCTACCATTCAATTAAATATTGAGTGGCTCGATATTGTTACTGATGTTATTGGATCTTCCCATCATACTTTTGCCCTCTTTAGTGTCGATGAAAGCTTAATTAAAAAGCCTCGTTTAGATATCGAAAAGTTTCCTAAAACAGGTACCGTTGTACGTCTACTCTCTGCTCGCACTGGTCCAGATGAGATTAATCTTGTTTGTGAGGGTGTACGTCGTGTTAGCCTTATTGAAGTAGCTGATCATAAAAATAATTTAGCTCAAGTTCGCTATCCTGAAATTGAGTACCAATTAGCTAACGAGGAAATTAAAACCACTAGCAAGAAGTCTAAGAAAGAGCTTAAAAAGACCTTAGACCGCTATGCTGCTTTAGACACCAAGCTTCGCAATGTACTTAAAGAGCAAAAGGATTATGCCAAATCCATTGGTGTGGATGTAGTAAAGCAAAAAGGTAAGTTTGATTTTAAATACTACTTACACTCCGACAGCCGCAGCTTAGGAGCCTTGTCTCGTACTAAATTAACTAATCTTTTTGAGTTTTTAAAGATTGACCAAATACCACAAGAGCAAAAAGATGCTATTGCTATGTATTTGGCCCGTCCAACCCGTGAGCAAATTAGCAAGCTTAATGACTTTTACGAGCAAGCTGTTGAGGTCTTAAAAGAGCGCTCAAAATTCCTGCACAATGACTTTTCTAAGTTCACCTCTAAGAATAAAGCTCTCAAAACTTTAATTGAAAAGGATGATTCTGACAGTCTCAACAGCGCTGCTGAGCAAAACAATGAGCAAGCAACAGAGGCTAATACCGCTAATAAAGCTGCTAATAGCGCCGCTAATAATACCTCTGAACAAGAGCCAAAGACTGAGGCTAATACTCAATTGAGCTTAACTGATCTTGCTCATGAGCTAACCTCAGCTTTACGTGGTGATCTCATTAACAGCATCAAGCCAGCTAAGCGTGATGAGAATTTGCTAATTGGCGTTACCAGTTCTAAGCAACAATTAGAACTTGATAAAAAGGCCAAGCAAGAAAGCGAACAGCTTAACCTCGATTTTATTGATCGTATGGGTCAAGTATTGGATGCGCCTGAAGACTATGAATTACAGGATCATGGCCCAAACGAGCACGATACTTCTGTACGCACCCGTTTATTCAAATTAATTGAATTAATTGAGCGTAAAGAGCAATTAGAAAGTGAGTTAGCTGAGGGTCACTTTAAGGATGCTGCTCTTAAAGAAATTTTAGAGCAGACTCCTAAAAACACCACCTCTGACGAGAATGATAAGAGTGTTACAGGCCCAAATATTGGCTTTTTGGATAATGACACTTCTATTATTACCTTCATGCCAGGTCGTGAGGCTGATGAAGACCTACTCTTACGCTTAAATGAAATTCAAAAAGAGCACGAGCTTCAGCTTACTAAAGAGGCTTCTTCCTTAAATAAGGATAATCAAAGCGCCAATAGCACAGATGCTAATAGTGGCTCTTCTGGCGATAAGCCTAATATTACTGAGGCCTTAAATCAGGCCGAAGGCGCAAGCTTAAATATTTTAGGCGACTCTATTAGAGATGATGGCTCTACTGAGACCTCTATTGTTATTAACAGTGACAACCAGCAAATGAATCCAGAGCTTAAGGAGTTCTTAAACTACTTAATGCAGGGTAAAGACATTGCTCAAATTGTTAATGATGATTTAAGCAAGGCAGGTAATGACTCCTCTAAATGGGGTGCGCTACAAAGAGCGGCTTTAATTCGCTCTAAATTAGCTGCTTTATTAGGCGGTAAAGTAATCTTTGGTGTAAGCAACGTTGATGAAAAGAAATCAGGTGCCCAATATGATGTTGAGCTCCGTGCTTATTGCCTAGGTATTACTGCTGCCTTGCAAGAGCTATTACCTTTAAACCCGCTAATGACTGATGAAATGCGTCAGTACTTATCACATTTTGATATGTCTAACCCATCAGTGTTAGCTGATTGCGCTGCTTCTATTACTCAGTCTGAGCCTAAAGAATTACAGCAAGTGCTTGATACTATTGCTGTATTGCCACGTTTAAAGCTTACTTTTGAGTTAATTTCACGAGATCTTTCTGCTGCTAAACTTCAAGATAAGATCAAAATTTCTGTAGCTGAAAAAATCCAAAAACGCCAAAAGGATTTCTTCTTAAAAGAGCAATTAAACGAAATTAAAAAAGAGCTTGGCTTAGCTGCTGACGAAAAAGACCTCGATATTAATAAGTTTAAGGAGCGCATGGAAAAACTTACGCCTCCTGACTATATTAAAGAGCGCTTTGAGGATGAAATTTCTAAGCTCTCTATGCTAGAAACAGCAAGCCCTGAATATGGCCAAACCCGCAACTATGTTGATATCTTAACCTCTATTCCATGGGGTAAGATGGCCAAAGAGCGTTTTAGTAAAAATAGCAAGACTAAGCTCGTTTCAGATAAGGCCTCTGTAGATTTAGAGCGTGCTCGCAAGATCTTAGACGAAGATCATGAAGGCTTGCAGGACGTAAAGGATCGTATTATTGAGTTCTTGGCTGTAGGTGCCTTAAAAGGCCATACCTCTGGCCAGATTATGCTCTTTGTTGGCCCTCCAGGTGTTGGTAAAACCTCCATTGGTAAATCAATCGCCCGCGCCTTAAATCGTCCTTTCTATCGCTTATCTTTAGGTGGCGTAGACGACGTATCTGAGATTAAAGGCCATAGACGTACCTATGTAGGTTCCATGCCAGGCAAGATTGTGTCCGCCTTGCGTGAGACTAAGGTTATGAACCCAGTCATTATGCTAGATGAGATCGATAAATTAGGTCGCTCCTATCATGGTGATCCTGATTCGGCCTTGCTTGAGACCTTAGATCCTGAGCAAAACAAAAACTTCTTAGACATGTACTTGGATGAAAAGCTAGATTTGTCTAATTGCTTATTTATCTGTACCGCTAATGGTACTGATACTATTTCAGCCCCATTATTAGACCGTATGGATCCTATTAGACTCTCTGGCTATATTGCTAAGGAGAAGTTTGCTATTGCTAAAAAGCACTTGATTCCACGTGCTTTTGATGAGGCAGGACTTAAGAAAAACTCCCGTACTATCACTATTCCAGATCAAGCCCTTAACGATTTAATTGATGGCTATGCTCGTGAAAGTGGTGTACGTAGTTTAGAGCGTGCTATTGATAAGCTTATTAGAAAAGCAGCAGTTAAGATTGTTCAAGGCCAGAGCAAGGTAACAATTAACTCTGATGACTTAGAGGACTACTTAGGCACTGCACCATTTAAGAAAGAAAAGATGCTCCAAGGCGTTGGCATCATGACAGGCCTTGCTTGGACTGCCTCTGGTGGTGTTACCTTACCTGTTGAGTCTATTGTTACCAGCCAAGATACCCAAGGCTTTAAGCTTACTGGATCTTTGGGCGATGTAATGAAGGAGTCTGCCAACATTGCTTTTAGCTATGTACAGGCTAACCTTAGCAATTTCTGCACTCAAAAGGGCTCTAATTTCTTTAAGAAAAAGACAGTCCACTTGCACGTGCCTGAGGGTGCTATTCCAAAAGATGGCCCATCAGCTGGTGTAACCATGGCTACTAGCTTGCTCTCTTTAGCTTTAAATGAAGCTCCTAAGAGCCAATTTGCTATGACAGGTGAATTGACCTTAACAGGTCATGTCCTCCCTATTGGTGGTTTACGAGAAAAGACTATTGCTGCTCGCCGTATGGGAATTTATGAACTTATTATTCCTATTGGTAATGAGGGTGATGTTAAAGAACTACCAGAGCAAGTACGTGCCAACGTTACCTTCTACTATGCTGACACCTACAAAGATGTAGCCTACACTCTCTTTGAGAGCGTTCGTCCTTTCTTACAAAAGGCCGACCCAAGCTACCAAGGCCCACGCATGGTAACCTTTAACGATCAAGGCCAATCCTCCGAAGATCAGGCCAAGGCTCAGGCCCAGGCCCAATCAAAGCCACAGGCCCCAGCCAAGGCAAAGGCCCCTGCTAAGGCTCCAGCCAAGCCAAAAGCCACCTCCAAGGCTAAGGCCCCTGCTGCTCCAGCCGCTCCAGCTACAGAGCCAGCCCCTGCAGCTACAGCTGCTCCTGTTGCACCAAAAGCAGAGTCTAAGCCAAGCGCCCAGGCAAAAGCCCAGGCCAATACCAAGGAGCAGGCTCTAAAGAGCGCAGCTGTAGTAACAAAGACTACTAAAGCTAAGAGCGCTACTAAAACCACAGTAGCTACCAAGGCTAAAGTATCCGACACAGCTAAGGCAGAGCCTAAAGCTACTCCTAATGCAGCAAAGGTTGAAGCTGATACTAAGAGTGAGGTTAAAGCTAAGGTTACAACCAAGGCAAAAGCAGCTCCTAAGAGCAAGGCTAAGACTACCGCCACAGCGGAAACTAAGTCTGCGCCTAAGGCCTCAACTAAGGCAGCGGCTGATAAGGAAGCTTCCACTACTGAAAAGACCGCTAGCAAGGTTGTTAGAAAAGCAGCAACTAAGACTGCTAGCAAGAATACAACTAAGGCAACTGCCAAAACTAAGGCCGTAAAAGCCAACACTAAACAAACTAAAGTTAAGTCCAAAGAAGAACCTAAGGACTCTAATTCTAAGTAATGCTTTAGTGTAATCTATTATGAATTAGCCCTAAGATAAGCATATCTTGGGGCTTTTTTATTGGCACTAAATTTTTAAGTATCAAACCGCTAGTAGTCGAATATGATTTTTTCCTGAGGCAAGATGGCCTTTAGAGCAGCTAATACTTGATCAAAAGGTATGAGCTCTTGCTCCAGTCTTACTTGCTTGCCCATAGAATGATTAATTAACGCTTCGTAGCACAAGTACTCTTTACCTTTAAGGGTGGCTAAAAAGGTACTTACACTCTCGCTCTCTTGCACTATATAGTGCTTATTACTCTTGAGTGTATCCATATCCATAAGCATGGTACGCACCTTTAAAGAGGCATCATAATGGCTATCTTTAAAGCTGTAATTGAGCGCTTCTCTAAAAGAGTTGAGAATATTAAATCCGTGAGTATCAATATCTCCCCAGTAAATAATATCTTTGTCTTTTAGCCAAGGAAGTTCTGACAATAAACCAACCTTATAGCCACTACCAAATATGGCAATACTATTGGTAATTGCAGGTAAATTTAAATAGCAAACTTCATTTTCACAAACAATGACATGCTCAAAATTAAGCTTAAGATGGGCTAATACATCAATAGGCACAATGCTATCTATCATGGATCCAGCACCTTCATATAAAGAAGAGCACATCTTAGGATCAAGCATACGCCAACGTATCATTTCCTTTTTATTAGCAAAGCCCCAACGCTTAACAAAATCACTAAAAGAACGTGATTTCTTATAGCCCTGTTTATCAGACTCTAAAGGCTCGTACTCTTGCAGATCACGCTCTTTTGGAAGGCATAAAATTAAGAGCTCATCAATCATACGATAATTACGCTCTATAAATTTAGTATCCATGAGCGGCAAGCTTACTTGTCTTACATAAATATGAGGGGTGCGTTTTAAACTTGCTAAATAGTCCACCAATTGCACTATTACCCAAAAGTCAGCCCCTATCTGAGCAATAGAACGAGCATGAGTTTTAATATACTCATTAAGCCCCTGATTACGTAAGCTTAGCTTAGCTTGATTGCTACCTAAATTAGGATACAAGGGAGCTTGAATACGACTTAGTTGCAACTGAAAGCATCTAAAAGAGCCATAAGGTGCCTTAATCTTTCTCTCATGCTCCTTAAGCGGCCCTTTAACAAGATTAACCTTATCAAGCCCAGCCAACACCTCATTAGCTATCAGATAGTTGGTACCACCATTACAGCTACCGCTGCCGCTGCTGCCGCTACTACAGCTACCTCCACTACTACAACCACTTTGCTGTACCAAAGAGTTAGAGGCAACCTCTTTACCAATTAAGGCTCCAGGCAATAGCTTATCTTGACGTTCTGTATTAGACCCTAGCGCCTTTGGTTCTGCCTTTACCTTAGTTTTAGCACTGGCTCTATCTAAAGCACTAAAGAAATCTTGATCTGACAAAGAGGAAAAACTTACAGCAGGTTCTACACTTTTAGGCTGAGGCTCTACAGAGGCTACATTGCTCTTAGCTAAATCTATATCATTCTCTTGGGCATATTGGGCAAAACAATCAGCCAGTCCCAACTGTTCCATTAAACTAGGAACAGCAACTGACTCCTGTCTACTTTTCTTATGATCCTGCCCTACCAAAGCCTTTGGTTTAATAGAACCATTAGGCGTTGAGTCTAGGCCTTGCCTATTAGCTGCCTGTGAATTAGCAATAGCAGGGCTATGAGCCACTGATAAGCGTTCTTGTACTACCTTAAAGCCCTGTGCACCTACAGCATTATCTTTATTAGTACTTACTGCATAGGAGGAAGGCTGGGGACAATTTTTAGGGGCAATGAAATGCTCTAAAGTGTGACAATCAGGGAAACATACTTGAGCTAAAACTCTGTGATCACCTAAAGCCCCTCGTGCTTTATGCTCCTGATAAATTAAAAATGGAGCTAATTTGCTACTCTCATATTCTTGCTGCCAGGCTCTAACCTTTGGTAATTCATTGAGCAGCTCTTTAGATGTTGGACTATTAAGGCTAACTACATAAGGATAGCTTGTTGACAGTGATAGCTCATAAAAGCCATTTTCTTTGCTGTATTTTTTTAAGAGCTTTTCTTTTAACTGCGCCAAATAGAGCATAAGCTTATCCTCAACTATTACTGTATGAACCGCTACTTAACCAAATAGGCATATAGGCAATTGCCTACCCTTGTAGCGCCTTAAGCTTAACCTAATCAAACAACATTATGCAAAGCACCACCTGCATACACCGTGATTAATAAAGGTATGGTATGAGAGCTTGAAATTGTAATGAAAATAATAGAAAGAACCTACCTTAGTTTTACAAACAAAAAAGGCGGACTTGCGCCCGCCTCTAAATATAAAAAGAGAGATATTGTTATTCTGTTAGCCTAACAAGCTTAAAGCGATGGTTGGACGCTGGTTAGCTTGAGCAAGCAC
>Briea_p1__coassemble_1633_pt1 | contig 11098 bp, 5 predicted proteins | sample Briea_p1__metabat2_low_PE_001 | metagenome-assembled genome bin Briea_p1 | reverse complement strand
TTTCAAGCTCCATCCTGAAAATGAGCTACGCTCATTTTAGGATGGAGTAGTTGACTAATATTTTGGCCATGAAGGGAAAAATAATAAGGCAGTTAAGTGTGTGCTCTAGGGAGCAACGCTCGAGCGAGCAACACTGTATGAGCGTAAATCTAGTGTGAACTGTACTATTGCAGAATATAGGCTCATCAAAATATTAACTAAATTCCCATTTAACTTTAAGAGAAATTAATATGGGCAACACATTATTTTAAACGATCTATGTTAGTAATTAATCGAATTTAACATTAAATTTGTGCTTTTAAGTGCCTTTTAGGGTGAGAGAAGGCTGCGATTCTGATAAAATACAGCATCTTAATATTGTTAGTTGCCTTTTATTCAGGATTTTTTCAATGGATATTTTACGTGGCTCTTCGGCTTTATCCGATTATAAGCTTGATAAACTCGTATTGGCATTGCGTCAAGCACAAGTTGAGGTAGGTGGCATTAGCACTGCTTATGTTCACTTGATCGATTGTAAAGAGACTTTGACTGATAGCCAAAAAGAGGTCTTAGGAAAGATCTTAACCTATGGTCCAGTTGATAGTGCTCATGAGGATCAAGGTGAACTTTTCTTAGTTGTTCCACGTATCGGCACTATTTCTCCTTGGGCTACCAAGGCAACCGATATTGCTCATAACTGTGGTTTAACCCAGATTCACCGTATTGAGCGTGGTATTGCTTACTATATTAAGCCAGTATCAGGTTCTTCCTTTACACAACAAGAGCGTCAAACTATTGCTGCTTTAATCCATGATCGCATGGTACAAGTAGTTTTAAATTCTTTTGATGACGCTATTCGTTTATTTAGCGAGCAAAGCCCTGCTCCATTCAAGCAAATCCCTCTTAGTGAAGGTGGTAAAGAGGCCTTACAAAAGGCTAATGTTGAGTTAGGTTTAGCTTTAAACTCTGAGGAAATGGACTACTTATTAGAGTCCTTCAAGAGTTTAGGCCGTGACCCTAGCGACATTGAACTTTATATGTTTGCTCAAATGAACTCTGAGCACTGCCGTCACAAGGTATTTAATGCCAAGTGGGAAATTGATGGCGTTGAGAAAGATAAGTCATTATTTGGCATGGTGCGCAACACTTTTGAGAGCACCCCAGACTATGTATTATCTGCCTACCGTGATAATGCTGCGGTAATGGAAGGCTCTAAGGCTGGTCGTTTCTTTGCTGATAGCGTAACTCGTGAGTGGACATTCCACGAAGAGGATATGCCTATTTTAATGAAGGTAGAGACCCACAACCACCCAACTGCTATTTCTCCATTCCCAGGTGCAGCTACTGGCTCTGGTGGTGAAATTCGTGATGAGGGTGCTACTGGTGTTGGTTCTAAGCCAAAAGCTGGTTTATGTGGTTTTAGCGTATCTAACCTTAAGATCCCTGGCTATTTACAGCCTTGGGAGCACGACTTTGGTAAGCCAAGCCGTATCGCTTCTGCCTTAGACATTATGATTGAAGGCCCATTAGGTGCTGCTTCTTTCAATAATGAGTTCGGTCGTCCAAATTTATGTGGTTATTTCCGTACTTATGAAGAGCAAGTTTCAAGCTTCAACGGTACTGAAATTCGTGGTTACCACAAGCCAATTATGTTAGCTGGCGGTTGGGGTAATATCCGTCGTGAGCACATTCAAAAGGATCACATCAATCCAGGTGCAAAGCTCATCGTTTTAGGTGGCCCTGCAATGGATATTGGTTTAGGTGGTGGTGCTGCCTCTTCCATGAACTCTGGCCAGTCCTCAGAGGAATTAGATTTTGCCTCTGTACAGCGTGGCAATCCAGAAATGCAACGTCGTTGCCAAGAAGTTATTGATGCTTGCTGGCAGTTAGGCGCTGATAATCCAATTATGTTCATCCATGACGTTGGTGCTGGTGGCTTATCTAATGCTATGCCAGAGTTAGTATCCGACGGTGGTGTAGGTGGCCGTTTTGAGTTACGTGCTATTCCTAATGATGAGCCAGGCATGTCCCCATTACAGATTTGGTGTAATGAGTCTCAAGAGCGTTATGTATTAGCTGTTGACGAGGACAAGTTCCCAGTATTTGAGGCTTTCTGTAAGCGTGAGCGTGCTCAATATGCTGTAATTGGTGTAGCTACTGAGGAGCGCCGTGTAGTATTACATGATGATCACTTTGATAACTGCCCAATCGATTTACCTTTAGATATTCTCTTAGGTAAGCCACCACGTATGTTCAAGAAAGTTGAGCATGCAACTCATAATAGCCCTGATTTTAATGATCAAGGTATTAATGAGACTGAGGCAGCTGAGCGTGTCTTAGCTTTACCAACTGTTGCTGAAAAGACCTTCTTAATTACTATTGGTGACCGCTCTGTTACTGGCTTAGTAGCTCGTGATCAGATGGTTGGCCCTTGGCAGGTTCCTGTAGCTGACGTAGCTGTAACTGCCGCTTCTTATGATAGCTTCAATGGTGAAGCTGCTGCTATGGGTGAGCGTACCCCTGTAGCTTTACTTGATCATAAGGCTTCTGTACGTTTAGCTGTAGGTGAGGCTATTACCAATATTGCTGCTGCTTATATCGGCGATCTCAATCGTGTTAAGCTTTCTGCTAACTGGATGGCTGCAAATGGTCACCCAGGTGAGGATGCTGGCTTATTTGATGCCGTAGAGACTTTAGGCATGGAGTTATGCCCAGAGCTAGGCTTAACTGTTCCAGTAGGTAAGGACTCTATGTCCATGAAGACCTCTTGGGATGAGAATGGTCAAGCTCGCACCGTAGTTGCTCCTATGTCCTTAATTATTTCCTCATTTGCTCGTGCTGAGGATGTACGTAAGACTTTAACTCCACAATTACGTACTGATAAGGGCGAGACTAGCTTAATCTATATTGATTTAGGTGAGCGTCAAGGCCGTTTAGGTGGTTCTGCTTTAGCCCAAGTTTATCGCCAATTAGGTAATACCTGCGCTAACTTAGATCACCCAAGCCGTCTCAAGGGCTTATTCGATGCAGTTCAGTTCTTAAACAAGTCTGATTTAATTCTTGCCTACCACGATATCTCTGATGGTGGTTTATTCACTACTATTGCTGAGATGGCTTTTGCTGGTCACACTGGTGTTCAGGTAGCTTTAGATCAATTAGCTTCTAATAATTTAGCTGCTTTATTTGCCGAAGAATTAGGTGCTGTAATCCAAGTTAAGAGCGAGGACAAGGAGAAGGTATTAAATATCCTTTCAGGTCACGGCTTAGCTAATATTAGCTATGTAATTGGTTCTTTACGTAGCGATGATCGCATTGTCTTTACTCGTGATGGCAAGGATGTAATTAACAACACTCGCACTCACTTTAGAACTATTTGGGCTACTACTACTTACCACATGCAAGCTTTACGTGATAATCCTGTATGTGCTAAGGAAGAATTTGAAGACAAGGCTGACGAGAAGGATCCAGGTTTAACCTATAAGTTAAGCTTTGATAATGAGGAAAATGTCGCCGCTCCATTCATCAATGTAGGTAGCGCTCCAAAGGTAGCTATCTTACGTGAGCAGGGCGTTAACTCTCAAGCTGAAATGGCTCACGCCTTTACTCGTGCAGGCTTCAAGGCTATTGACGTTCATATGTCACAAATCCTTGATGGTTCTGTAAGCTTAAAGGACTTCATGGGCTTTGCAGCTTGCGGTGGCTTCTCTTATGGTGACGTATTAGGCGCTGGCGAGGGCTGGGCAAAGTCTATTCTCTTTAATGATCAGGCTAAGAGCGAGTTTGCTCAATTCTTTGATCGTAAGGATACCTTTGCTTTAGGTGTATGTAATGGTTGCCAGATGATGTCAACTTTACGTGACTTAATCCCTGGTGCTTCCTTATGGCCACGTTTTGTTACTAACAAGTCTGAGCGCTTCGAGGCTCGTTTTGTTCAGGTTGAGGTTCAAAAGAGCCCATCTATCTTCTACCAAGGTATGGAAGGTTCTTTAATGCCTATCGTGGTTTCTCATGGTGAGGGTCGTGCTGAGTTTAAGTCTGATGAGCACTTACAATCATTAGAGAGTGCTAACTTAGTAGCTCTACGTTATGTTGACCACTATGGTAAGGTAGCAACTCGTTACCCATTAAATCCAAATGGATCTCCAAATGGTATTACCTCTGTAACTACTCAGGATGGTCGCTTCACTATTATGATGCCTCACCCAGAGCGTGTAGTTCGTACCATTGCTAACTCTTACCACCCAGATGATATGGGTGAGTTTAGCCCATGGATGCGCCTCTTTGCTAACGCTCGTCGTTACATTGGCTAATAGCTAAAATTTTTTCGTAAGTCATATTATTTAAGGGCCTTAAGATCACGATCTTAAGGCCTTTTTTTTGTGGAACATACCCAAAGTAGATGGCATAATAAGATCTATATGGACAAAAAAAGTTTAAGCTAAGCTCTCTAGAAAATATGTTTGGCAAACTACATAAGAGTAGGTAAGATATTTTCACTAACCTGCTAATGTTTCATCTTCAAAAGATTTATTGGGCATTTATATGAGTCAGTCTCAAGAAAATGATTATGCTTTATTACAAGAGGTAGTAAATAACACTACCTCCGCTATCATTGTAGTCAGTGAGACTGGTGTTATTGTTAAGGCCAATCAGTCTGCTTTAAATTTGTTAGGTGAAGAGACTTTACAGGGTCGTCGCTGGGTTGAGGTGATCTCAAAAGTTTTTAGACCACGCAACGATGATGGTCATGAGATTTCTACTCGTGATGGCAAAAGACTGCAAGTAACAACAGTATCTTTGAGCTCTGGTCAATTAATTCAAATGAATGATTTGACTGAGACCCGCTTGCTTCAAGATAAGCTCTCTCATATGGAGCGTTTATCTTCTTTAGGCCGTATGGCTGCCAGCCTAGCCCATCAAATTAGAACTCCACTTTCTGCTGCCATGCTCTATGCAGCTAATTTAGGTAATGCTAATTTACAGCCCATGGCCAGAAAGAGATTCCAAGAAAAATTGGTATCGCGCCTTGAGGCCTTAGAGGCTCAAGTAAGTGACATTTTAATGTTTGCTCGTTCTAATGAGCAGACTGTTGCTCTTATTGATGCATCTCAATTAGTAGAACAAGCTTGCAACAATGTTACGGCTGTACTTACCAAAGGTGGTGCACAAATGGCAACTCAAATAGACGAAGGGCCAATGTCTATTATGGGAAATGCTACTGCTTTAACAGGAGCTCTTAGTAATTTAATTGCTAATGCAGTTGAAGCGGGTGCTAAGAGAATTATCTTAAAATTAACTCGTACTAAAGAGGCCGTGGTTTTTAGCGTGGCTAATGATGGCCCTAGAATTCCTGATGAACTCAAAGAAAAAATTTTTGAGCCTTTTTATACCTCAAAAAGTTCTGGTACAGGACTAGGTTTAGCTGTGGTGAGCGCTGTTACTAAAGTACACCAAGGCGTGCTATCTTTAGATGAATGGAATGAAACTTTTGCCACCGTCTTTAATATTGCTATTCCTTTATTTGAATCAGACCAGGTGGTGGCAAATAGCGCACCAGAAAATTCTGTATCAAATAATGGTGAATTGGCTGCTAATAACAGCCAAGCATCCAGCGCTAATCAAGATGCTCAAGACATGAACAGCCCAAGCGCCAATGGCGCAAGCGTGAATGAGCCAAGCATCAATGGGGCAGGCGTAAATGAGCCAAGCATCAATGAGCAGCAAATTTCTATGCTACGTGGTGCTCAAGATAAAATGGGCCTAGCTGCTCAAGATGAGCATCATAGCCATATTATTGGTATTGGAACTATTGAGGGCACTAAAAGCATACGAGTTGTTAATGCTGATAGCGACACCGATATTGAGAATAGTAAATTAGGATCGCTATCTGAGGATATAGCCATGCAGCAACAGGCTGCTGCTATTTTTAATCAAAACCATTATGCTAATGAGAATATAATATCTGAGGATAAGTCTTTACAAAGCGGCGCAAGTTTTGCTCATTCCTCTGCATTTAGTCATAATGACAACTTGTCGACACCATCTTTTGGTTCTTTACCTCCTACTGCCGAAGGTATTTCCAAGCAGGCTGCTAATGAGGCTAATAATGCCACATCACAGGCTTTTGCTGCTTATGCTCGCAAACATCAGCAACAATTTGCAGCGCAAAAAGCTGCTTTAGAGCAGACCAAAACAGATAGTCTTAATGATGGTTTTACCCATGTTGAGATCGATGTTCCGCATCGTCACAAGATTAATTAGCTAATATTTTTTTGTCAGAACTACGAGTATTGAAAATGTATCAAAGTCAAATCTTAGTTGTAGATGATGATAGCCAATTACGAGAGGCTATTGTTGATACCCTCATGATTACAGGCTATGCTTGTATTGAGGCTAGCAATGGAGATGAGGCTCTATCTATATTGCTAAAACGCAATGTTGATATGGTAATTTCTGACATTCAAATGGATGGCATGGATGGACATACCTTATTGCGCTCTATTCGTGATAAGTACCCTCAAATGCCTGTCTTGCTGATGACTGCTTATGCCAACATTGATGGTGCAGTTAAGGCCATGCGTGACGGTGCTATTGACTACTTGGCTAAGCCATTTGCCCCAGAGGTATTGTTAAACCAAGTATCACGTTATGTGCCTGTTAAACGTATCACTAAAAGAGAGCCTATTTGGGAAGATCCAAGTACTGGTGAGCTGTTACAACTAGCCGCCAAAGCTGCAGCCTCTGATGTTACTGTTATGATTACAGGCCCTTCTGGATCTGGTAAGGAAGTATTATCACGCTATGTGCATGATAATTCCCCACGTGCCTCTGGTCCTTTTGTAGCCATTAACTGTGCTGCTATTCCTGATACTATGCTTGAGTCTACCCTCTTTGGTTACGAAAAGGGTGCTTTTACTGGAGCGGTACAGGCCTGTCCAGGTAAGTTTGAACAAGCTCAAGGTGGTACCATCTTATTAGATGAAATCACTGAGATGGACTTAAACTTACAGTCCAAGCTGTTACGTGTACTTCAGGAAAAAGAAGTAGAGCGTCTAGGTGGTCGTAAAACTATTGCCTTAGATGTACGTGTATTAGCTACTTCTAATCGTGATTTAAAACAGGCAGTTGCAGAAAATAAATTCAGAGAAGATCTCTATTACCGTTTAAATGTCTTCCCATTACGTTGGAAGCCATTATGCCAGCGTATTGGCGATGTCTTGCCTTTAGCTCGCTTCTTCTTACAGCGTCATGCTAGTGAAAAATCCCGTGCTATTCCTGAGTTATCTAAAGAGGCTATTGCCCGTTTAGAGAGTTACACCTGGCCAGGTAATGTGCGTGAGCTTGAGAATGTTATGCAGCGTGCTTTAATCATTTGCAATGGCAATGTGATTGAGGCTAGTGATTTAATTTTAGACGAGGCTCTTAGCAGTGCTCAGCAACAGGCTATGAGTGGTATTGCCCCAGTCTTAGCCCAAGAGCAAGTCCAGTCTAATCCAAATAATATGTACTATACTGCCATGCCACAAGGCACCATGGCCAACGCCATGCCAGCAGGAGCTGCCATGCAAGCAGGAGCTGCTATGCAAGCAGGAGCTGCTATGCCGCAGGGTGCTATGCCTAATAATATGGGCGGCGCTGCCGTAGCTAATAATGGCGCTATTAGTAGCCAGCCTTTTAATACCTTTATCCCAAATATTCAAGGATTTGGTCAGGGCAACAATACTTTCATCCCTAGTGCTTTTAGCCAAAACAATATGATGGGAGCTGCTAATCAAGCCAATGTTGCTCCTAATGAAGCTCCATCTGGACAAGCTCCAGTAGATGCTAATACAGCAAGTGCCGAGCAGGAGTCACCAATGGACTTTGTCCGTAATCAAAAGATTCCAAGTTCTTTAGGTGGTGAGCTCAAGCAACAAGAATATCAGGCTATTTTAGAGGCCTTGGTAGATTGTAGGGGTAATCGTCAGGCAGTAGCAGATAAGCTAGGTATTAGTCCACGTACGCTACGCTATAAAATTGCTCGCATGCGTGAAGAGGGCATGGTTATTCCAAGCTAATGAAAAAAAGCTCTGATAAAACTATCAGAGCTTTTTTTTGACCTCCAAGCGCTAAGCTCAGGACGCTAAGCGCTTCGCTCTCTGCGCTTGGCCCTTGGCCATTAGGTGCTAGCTAAGGGCTATGGTGTGCAGGTCATTATGTGCAAAAAAGGTAGTGGCATTGTTAGCGGTTAGTTAGCATCAGATATATTCTCCTTGTCAGTATCCTCTGCCTTGGTTGCAGCTGATGTTTCCAGTTTGGAGGCACTATCATCAATGGTAATAGTGTCTGATTCTAAAGGAGAGTTAATGTCGATGCGAGGATCAGGTTCGTTGCGACTCTTTTGTAAAAAAGCCTCCTGCTTAATCTTATTTTCATCATAAAGCTCATGTAATTTGTCTTTATAGAAAGTAATGGTAAAGACAGTACCTTCATTGAGCTTACTAGAAATACGAATTTTGCCATGGTGATAGAGGACAACACGCTTAACAATGGATAGGCCCAGACCTGTACCACCTGTTTGGCGCGAATGCGACTTATCAACACGGTAGAAGCGCTCAAAAATACGAGATTGTTCCTGAGGAGCAATGCCAATACCGTTATCAGATACAGTTATCAAGTATTTGTTATTGGTAGAGTGTAGTGAAATAGTGACTTTACCTTGCTCTTTGTTATAGCGAATAGCATTGTCTACTAAATTATAAATGAGCTCATAAATGTAGCGATTTACCGCCACAAAGCAGATATCATCACCTTGAATAAGAAGTTTTACCTGACGCTCTTGAGCTTTTTCTTGTAAGTTCTCAAATACCTCATGGCAAATAGTCTTAACAGATAATTCTTCCATAATGGCTATCTGGCCCTCATCTAAATGAGAGAGGAAGATAATATCTTCAATTAAGGTCTTAAGACGTGAACTTTGCTTATGGATACGAGAGGCAAAGTGCTTAATGTCATCACTCTGTACAAAGCCATTAGCCATCATCTCAGAGTAGCCAATAATAGATTGTAGTGGTGTTTTAAGCTCATGAGATACATTAGCAGTAAACTCTTGGCGTATCTGTTCAGCACGATTCTTTTCAGTAACGTCAAATATAATTAAGACATAGCCTAAACAAGTACCATTGTCGTTAATCTTACCAAAGCGAATCTCAAACTCACGACCGTCTTTTTCTATCGTTTTGGTCTGCTTAGGCTCGGTTGATGCCAGATCCATCATTTCTTGAATGAAATCGGAGTTATCAATAGCTTTATAGCTTTGATTAATGCAGTTTTCTTTAGTTACTCCAAAAATCTTACGGGCGATCTTATTGATAGAAACAATATTACCTTTAGCATTTAACAACACTAAGCCATCAGACATGCTTTTAGTAATAGTTTGAAATTCGTTACTTCTTAAACGCAGTTCTTGGAATTGCTCATCAATCTTATGTTGTTGCATGCCAATACGCCATAAGAAAGGTTGCAATTCGACATAGGTGTTATTTTCTGGCTCTGATAAAGAGCGAATATCATTAATGTTAACTTTATTGATAGGTTCAATAATAGAGCGCGATAAGAGGGTAGCTACGTAATAGCAACCAATAGTGAGTAATACCATCATTACTATTAAGAAAATAGTAAATTTTTGGGTATAAAGATATAAAGAATCACTAGTAAAGGATAGGCGCAGTACTTGTCCTGAATTTAACTTAATAGCGTGATAAAAAGTTTGCTTTTGCAGAGTATCAGAAAAGCGTCTGGTACTAGATTGACCAGCTAAGAGGGCTCTTTCTACCTCTTCTCTATTAAGGTGATTATCCAGGTGCTTAGCATCAACCTCACTATCGTATAAGATAGAACCATCAGGATTAATAATGGTAATTCTTACCCAATCGTAAGAGGCATCTTCTAAAAAGTCAGGGCCATGCTTATTAATAGCACTAGAGATAATAGTTCCAAAGTTCTCAAGATGTTTGATTTCATCTTGAGTCTTTAAAAACTGATGAATCAAAACAGCGGCAACAGATAAAATAATCAGTAAACCCACTGATAACTTTAAAAAGGCATGAAATATCTTTTTGCGCACAGTAAAGACCTTTAATAAAAAAGGCCTAAGCACCACAGTGATTTTAAAGAGTGTTCTATGCAGCGTTGACTCTCAAAATCATTATAGCTTAGGCCTTATGAGTTAATACTATTAACAAGTATTTAGTATTCGAGCTTATAACCTACGCCACGTACGGTTTTAATAAGATTAGCAGCATCGCCTAATTTAGAGCGTAAAGTTCTAATATGAACATCCACGGTACGATTTTCGCCATCATAATCGTGACCCCAAATTAAATCTAAAATTTGCTCACGGCTATAAACACGGCCTTGGTGTTTTAATAATAAAGCTAAGAGCTCATACTCTTTGTAAGTGAGCTCAATAATACGATCACCATCTTTAACCACATGGCTGCCTTCGTCTAAGGTTAAAGTACCTGCTACTAAGTTCTTTGGCTCTTCTTTTTTGTAGCGACGTAATACAGCTTTGACACGAGCTACCATTTCCATCATAGAGAAAGGCTTAGCTAAGTAGTCATCTGCACCTAAATCAAGAGCCTGAATTTTCTCGATTTCAGCACTACGTGCTGTTGCCATAATAACTGGTAAATCACTTGTTTTAGCTTGTCTTTTAATAAGTTTTAAAAGCTCTACGCCATCATAATCAGGCAACATAACGTCAAGCATGATTAAAGAAGGCTTTTGATTTTCTAAGGCCTTAAGAAAGCTTTGACCATCAGCAAATCCTTGAGCCTCAAATCCCATAGAATTTAAGGTATAAAGCACAATTTCACGGATGCTATTGTCATCTTCTACATAAAAAATCATAAAAAACCTCAAAATGCTTGTAACAAAAGCAAGAAGCTCAACAGTTTCGTCTAATCATACATTGATAAGCTAGCTGCTTTTAATGTGGCGATTATCTTATTAAATTTGGATTAAGACCAATCAAGAAGTAATGTTAAATGTATGTTAAATACCAAATTTGAGCAACATAAATGGTAATTGTAAAGTATGGCGGTACTATTTTTTTAAGCCTATTATCCCCTAAAAT
>Briea_p1__coassemble_1581_pt1 | contig 11402 bp, 8 predicted proteins | sample Briea_p1__metabat2_low_PE_001 | metagenome-assembled genome bin Briea_p1 | reverse complement strand
TTTTTAGGTTTTTCTTTAATCACCAATCGATACCTATCAATAATGCCGGGCTATGGTTTTGCAAAGCGCCTAGCTCAGCACGCTTAGAATCAACCTTTTGAATAAAAGCATCGATGTTGGTTAATGTCTTAGTTGCAGTATCAGCAGTAGATACTTGCCATACAAATTGAACAGCCTGACCATCAACAGCTTTTTTTGTAATACCCTTATCAGTGGCAAAAGCAGTTTTGAATACTTGAGAGTAAAGGCCTGACATGGAGAAAGCTTGAGACCAGGCAAGGGCTAAGGTGTCGCCAGCATTAGCGCCAACTTGGAAAGTGATCTTACCTTGGTTGGTACCGCCTGGAATTAAGCTATTTGCGCCTGCACCGTCTAAAACTTTTGCGCCAGCAAAGGTGGTTTGCTTGGCAATACGAGTAATTTCAGCAGAGAGCTTATCAACTTCTTGTTGAAGCGCAGCACGATCCTCGGCGGTATTGGTACCGTTGGCTGATTGTACGGCTAAGGTACGGATGCGTTGGAGCATGTTGGTGGTTTCGTCTAGAGCGCCTTCAATGGTCTGGGCAAGGGCGATACCATCATTGGTATTACGATTTCCCTGGTTTAAACCGTTAATCTGTGCTGTTAGACGATCTGCGATTTGTAAGCCAGCTGCGTCATCTTTTGCAGAGTTGATGCGAAGACCTGACGCTAATCTCTGATAGTTGACGTTCAAGCTATTAGTAGCGTTGGTCAGCTTTCTTTGGGCATTAATTGAACTTACATTAGTATTAACGTAAAGTGCCATAACAATTCTCTCAATAAATGATAAAGCTTATGTACTATCATTTGACTTAACAGATAGAGATATAGGCTTAAAAACGGGATTTATAAGTTAGTACTTATGCCCAAAGCTATGTTATTCATTATGAGTTTTTCACTGAATAACACCTCTATCATATAGAGTCATACCTATAGGGTTAAGCTATAGGTTTGGTATTTCTTTATTAAAAAAGAATAAGCAATATAAATGCCATTAACTATCTGTAAACATAGATTTCATCAATATTGTTGAAGAATGATAGTAAGGCTTTAAGGTGAAAGGTGGGGAATAATTTTGAGAGGGTATTTTTTAGGCATAAAAAAAGCACCTTGCGGTGCCTAGAATTGAACTGGTCGGTGATGCAGGATTCGAACCTGCGACCCACTGGTCCCAAACCAGTTGCGCTACCGGACTGCGCTAATCACCGACGGCGCTCATTATAATTAGAGGCCTATACCTTGTCAACAAAAATTTTGCAAAAAGTTAATTAAATTTTTACCATAGGCCTACTATTTTAGTAAATCTCGCTTATTTTAGGCTTTTGTTAAGCTTTCACTAATAGCTTATCTAAACCTTGCTCATCCAATACCAGACAGGTATCACCCTTAACTACTTTTGCTATTACAGGAATTTTGGTCATAGCCTCAATCATGCGCACATTATCAACATGCATAGCATTGTGCTCATCATAGTTATTAATAATTACTGAAACATCTTTTAGGTTAAAGCCTTCGGCCTTTAAACTAGTAAGTGTCATAACTACATTATTAATACATCCCAAGGCAGCATCACCCACTACTACTATGCTAAGGCCATATTGAGTGCTTAGCCTTTTCATAAAGTCAGCAATAGTGTAGCGCCCCTGCTCAATACTACTAATCATGGCAGATGCATGGTTGTGATCAGTGTTTTGCTCGTGCTTTTGAGTGAGCTCCTGCTCTAACGGCTCATGGTTCCAGCATAAAGGACAATAAATACCGCCACTACCTTCTAATACTGTAAGTTGACTATGGTCAGACACCTGTAAAAAGCCATGTTGAATTTTACTGATAGAAATAGGCTCAGAACCTTGATGTTGCTGGGCTAAATGTGGCGATACAGCCTCTTGATATAAATATGAGGTCAAGCTATTGAGATCTTGGCCTAAGCGAGCGAAGTTATTGATATATCCTGCATCAGACTCTTCAATACAATCAGCTCCACTAATAGCAGCTTTATAGTAACCAACTGAGCGTTCTAATAAGCTATGGTCATGATCAAGGCTATAGTGCGCCTCAATATGTGACTTTAATGCTTTGCATAACAAAGCTGTCACATAGGTCTTACCCACATCAGTGCCAGTGCCTGTTACAAAAATGGGACGAAACTTAACTTGATTAGACATGAAAATACCTTTTAGCAGCAATAATGCCCAAAAAAACAATTTAGCTCTCAATATCTTATTACTACAGACGATTGGTTAGCACTCTAACTTTACATTCCTCAAAGTAGAGTACTTGGGAGCTCACCTGTTTATTGCCCTTGTATGGCCAAAAATAGATTATAGTGGTTTTAGTACTAAATTAACTATTGTTTACTATGTTGTTTGGAGCTAAAGGCATAAGCAAGACGACACAATGTGAAATGTCTGGTCACTATTAATAAGCAGTCTGCTATTTGCTGGGATTATAGAACGCTAGTGCGTGTTTACCGATAAGGTTAATTTTACCTATTAGATAAGCAAGCTTATAAGGCGATAGCTTATTGTTTTGCCTTGTAAAGTGGCTCTCAAAGCTCTTAAGTAGCAATGCTTAGGAGCTTTGCTAGTTGGTGGGCAGAAAAATAAAAGCCCAGGTTTTTAGGCCTGGGCTGAGGATTGAAGTAAAGCTTAAGCTTAAGCTTATGGGGCTATCTTTACTTCATGAAAACAAAATAAACAGCTGCTACTAAGCAAAAGAATGCTGCAATGTGGTTCCATTGGAAAGCAGTACCCTTGAACATAATGGTCACAATACCTGTAAAGACCACAAGAGATACTACCTCTTGAATTACCTTTAACTGAATAATGTTAAAAGGGCCGCCTTGATCGGCAATGCCTAAGCGATTGGCAGGTACTTGGCACATGTACTCAAATAGAGCAATGCCCCAAGAAAAGAGAATAATTAATAATAAAGGCCAATCTTTACTAATTCCTGTTTGGGATAATTTTAAGTGACCGTACCAAGCAAAAGTCATGAAAACGTTGGATAAGATAAGCAAAAGAACGGAATATACGCCTTGCATTTTTAAAGCTCTTCTACGATGAACAAAAACAACTACTATAAACTAGCAACTTTTGTTCAAAGGCTAGTTAGTTAAAAGACCAAGAATAGACAGCAACGGTAGGATTAGGGCTTAGGTGTTATCTTGTGGATCAAAGTAATATACATAGTAAGTACGCAGTAAACTTTCTCAGAAATTGAGTTTAGCTCAGCACAAGGAAACTGTCAGTCTCACAAAAGGTAAGAGCACGTAAGTTTGAATTGATAATTTCCTAAACCATATTATGACCATATCAACTATGATCTGGCTCACAATATTATATATTTATACCTAACTTAGCAAGCTGTTTTTGAGCTGTAATCTTGCATTTTTATCGCATTTATCAATCACTATATTTTCTAATACCAGCTTGCTCTTATTTACCTGAAAAATACTTGCCTTAATCATTATCTTTAGCCTTAACCACCCTTATCTCTAAAGCACTATTTTGGACTTTTCATTATGTAAGTAGCGCCAGGCACTTAACAGCCTAATAAAAAATATCTCCAGCCAATGAATTACCAACACTCTCCTACAGAGAGCCATAATACAACTAAAGGTCAAGCTTAAGTTTGTCCTCTTGCCTCTATCCTATGGAATCAGACCACTGTCCACTAGCTTGTGCTGCGGTGTGGGCTATAGCTTGCGCAGCAATGAGTGCTATGGCCATGGATTTAGCTTTGAGCTAAGTACTGGCTAAGAGGAGCCATAAGGTGCGCTCTTAAAAGATAGTGGGAGGATGGTTCTTGGGTTTGGGTTTGGAGGTTAGTTTTGCTGTGCCTTTTTTGTTTTGAGGTCGGTCTTCTTCTTTATTTTAGGAGATGGGTGCGATGTTTGATTTGGGGCAAAATTTGAGGTTGTGCTTAAATATGCACAACAGACAGGCACAAACGGGCGTTTTTGCGCACTATAATCGCACATTGCCTTTTTTTGCGTTAATTTTTTGTGCAATAACTTTTGTAGCTAGCTTGATGGGCTAATATGAATTTATCGAATTTATCAAACCAAAGCACCACGCTATGTTACTTGAACATAAGTAGCCTGCTTTATGTTTCTTAATACCTCTTGGTTGTCATCAGACCTAGCCTATCGGCAAAGATGATCTGTCAATGATGATTGGGATTGATGTTATAAAACTCTAGCTACTTTCATGGCTCTCTTAATTCAAGTTTAACTTTGGTCAGACGTGGAGATGCTTTGAGTTAAAAGCTTACTAATTGATTTTTTACCAGTTTAGTGAAGTTTTTACTTAGTTTGGCTCACTTACCAAAAACTAGCTGAGATTTACCTTTTGAAGTTAGTAAACGCAAAATCACCTTAATTTTGTTTTTTTGGTATTGATGCTTCGGGGATTACCCATTTTGTCCCTGACTTTAAACTACTTTTTGGTAGTAGTGCGTTGGACTTAGATAACAAAATTGCTATTTGTTTGACTTGACTGCTTGATGGGTCTTATCAAACTGCGCTTAAGTTTGGAACGTATATCAAAACGTTTAATGCCGCATATCAAAACGGCGCAGCTTAAGTTAGTTAATGAGTTTATCTGCTAGCAATTTTGCTTGTCTTTGTTATGACCTTATTATTGAGTAGTAGACCTTAAAGATGGCGTTTTATGAGCATAAGGAGCGAGTGCTTTTAAACTTAAGTAAAAACTCACTGAAAGTAAGCACTAATCTCATCAAGGTACATTAGAAATGGCGAATTATTTTAATTCTTTGAATTTACGTGAGCAATTAGCACAGTTAGGTTGCTGTGAATTTATGGATCGTTCCGAGTTTGCAGACGGTTGCAACTACCTCAAGGGTAAGAAGATTGTGATTGTCGGCTGCGGTGCTCAAGGTCTTAACCAAGGTCTAAATATGCGTGACTCTGGCCTTGACGTGTCCTATGCTCTACGTGCCGAGGCTATTTCTCAAAAGCGTCAGTCCTATGTTCGTGCTACCGAAAACGGCTTTAAAGTTGGTACCTATGAAGAACTTATTCCAAGCGCTGATTTAGTTGTTAACCTCACTCCAGATAAGCAACACTCAAATGTAGTAGCTGCAGTTATGCCTTTAATGAAGCAAGGCGCTGCTTTAGGCTACTCCCATGGTTTCAATATTGTTGAAGTAGGCGAGCAAATCCGTAAGGATATTACTGTTGTAATGATCGCTCCAAAGTCCCCAGGTACCGAAGTTCGTGAAGAGTACAAGAGAGGCTTTGGTGTTCCAACCTTATTAGCTGTTCACCCAGAGAATGACCCTGAGGGTAAGGGCTGGGCTATTGCTAAGGCTTGGGCTAGCGCCACTGGCGGTGATCGTGCAGGTTGCTTACGCTCCTCTTTCGTTGCAGAAGTTAAGTCTGACTTAATGGGTGAGCAAACCATTTTATGTGGTGTACTTCAGGCTGCCTCTATCTTGTCATATGATTTAATGACCTCTAAGGGTGTTGATTCTGCTTATGCATGTAAGCTCATTCAATACGGTTGGGAAACTATCTGTGAGGCCTTAAAGCAAGGCGGTATCTCTAACATGATGAACCGCTTATCAAATCCTGCTAAGTTACGTGCCTGTGCTATTGCTGACGAGTTAAAGTCTCGTATGGCTGATCTTTACTTAAAGCACATGGACGATATTGAGTCTGGTGAGTTCTCCCGTGTCATGATGGAAGACTGGGCCAATGACGATATCAAATTACACACTTGGCGTGACAACTATGCTAAGTCTGGTTTTGAGACCGCTCCAGCTTGCGATACTCCTATTAGCGAGCAAGAGTACTTTGACAAGGGTATCTTATTAGTAGCCTTCTGTAAGGCTGGTATTGAGCTTGCCTTTGAAACTATGACTAAGAGTGGCATTTACGCTGAATCAGCTTATTACGAGTCTCTTCATGAGCTCCCATTAATTGCCAACACCATTGCACGTCGTCGTTTATACGAAATGAATGTAGTTATTTCTGATACTGCTGAGTATGGTAACTACCTCTTTGCTAATGCAGCAATTCCTTTATTAAAGGACTACATTAACAGCCTTGATCTAGACGTAATTGGTAAGGGTCTATCTGGTGATAACGGTGTGGATAACTTGGCTCTTATTAAGGCTAACGACTCCATTTACAACCACCCAATTGAAGTGGTGGGACGTACCCTAAGATCCTATATGAAGGATATGAAAGAAATCTCGGTAGGTGATAAGTAACCCCCCATATCCTTCCCAGGCCTCAACAACAAAATAATAAGAGGCCACCTAAAAGACCCGAGATATCGGGTCTTTTTGTTTAGATCAAGCTGTCTTATAAGACTTATTAAAGCCTCATGCTTTATATGTAAATAATAATAGTCATATTTAGAACTTATCGAGGCAGCATTTTCCTTAGCCCAAATTCTAAACCTTAACCACGTAACAATATTGGTAATTAAACTCTTAATAACACTCTTCTTTACTCTTTATTTGTTATTAAAATTCTTAGGCTTTATCCAAGCTTAAACTCATTACCAAAGGCTGATTAAGGTAAGTTGCAGGAGTATTACTCATGGCTAAAATGTCTGGTGCTCAACAATTAGTACGCACATTAGAAGACTTAGGTGTCGAGTATTTATTTGGTTACCCAGGTGGCGCTGTTATCGATATTTATGATGCTCTTCAGCATTCAGAAAAGATTAAACACGTATTATCCCGCCATGAGCAGGGTGCCTGTCATATGGCCGATGGTTATGCACGAGCCACTGGTAAAGTAGGCTGTGCCTTGGTAACCTCAGGCCCTGGTGCTACCAATGCTGTTACTGCTATTGCTACTGCCTATGCTGACTCCATTCCAATGGTAGTTTTAACAGGTCAGGTTGCTACTAGCTTAATTGGTACTGATGCTTTCCAAGAGGTTGATACTGTAGGTATTACCCGTCCTATAGTTAAGCATTCCTTCTTATGTAAGACTCCTCAGGATATTCCAAAGTTTGTACGTCAAGCTTTCTATATTGCCTCTACTGGCAAACCAGGCCCTGTAGTAGTCGATATTCCAAAAGATTGTGTAGGTTTTGCCTCTTACAATTCAGTCTTCCATCCATTAACCGATGATGACTTAAAGATGGTTACCTACAACCCAACTACTCAAGGTCACAAAGGACAAATCCGTCGTGCCGTAAAGCAAATTACTCGTGCTAGCCGTCCTATTGTCTTAGTTGGTGGTGGTGCTATTGTAGGCAACGCTTGTGATAACTTAGCTAAGTTTGTTGAGCGTTTTGACTTACCAGTAGCCAGCACTTTGATGGGCTTAGGTGCTTATCCTAAATCTAGCCCACGCTTCTTAGGCATGGTTGGTATGCACGGTACTTATCAGGCTAACAATGCCATGGCACAAAGCGACTTGATCTTTGCTATTGGCGCTCGCTTTGATGATCGTGTAACTAACAACGTTAAGAAGTTCTGTCCTAACGCTAAGGTTATTCACATTGATATTGACCCTTCTGCTATCTCTAAGATTATTGAGGCTGATTTACCTATCGTAGGTGATGCCAATACTATCTTAGGCCAAATCTTACAAATGGCTGACGAGATGGGCTCAGAGGGCGAAAAGGCTCAATTACAGCCTTGGTGGGACTATATAACTGGTCTCAAGCAATTTAATTGCTTATCTTATAAGAAGTCTGAGGATATTTGCCATCCAGCTCAAGTAATTGAAGCTATTTGCAAGGCCACTAAGGGCCGTGACGTAATTATTGCTACTGACGTAGGTCAGCACCAAATGTTCACTGCCTTATACTATGATTTTGAAAAGCCTCGTACCTTCTTAACCTCAGGTGGTTTAGGTACTATGGGTTACGGCTTCCCAGCAGCTATTGGCGCTAAGATTGCCAAGAGAGATACTGAGGTAATCTTAATTACTGGTGATGGTTCCTTCCAGATGAATATTCAGGAGTTATCTACCTGTTTAGAATATGGAGTACCAGTTAAGGTATTTATCTTGGACAACCATACTTTAGGCATGGTTCGCCAATGGCAAAATATGTTCTATCAAGGACGCATTACTCAGACTAACTTAAACTATAATCCTGACTTCGTTAAAGTAGCACAAGCCTACGGCCATAAAGGCTTTGTAGTAGGCAAGCCAAGCGAGCTGGAGTCCACTATTGAAAAAGCCTTAGCAATGAAGGATGATTTAGTTGTTGTTGACGTTATTTGTGAAACAGCAGCTAATGTATTACCAATGCAAAAGACTGCTGGTAGTATGGATGAGATGGTTCTTCCTAATACCGAAGATTCAGCTTGTAAATAAACTCCACTCACGGAGCAAGGTCATGCTCTTAGTTAAGAGCATGCTTTAACTACCTAGCATGATTGCTTTTAGAAGATAAAAGCAACATGTTTTAGCAAAGCAAGGATAGTTTTATGCGTCATTTGATTTCTATTTTGTTGGAAAATGAGACTGGTGCTTTGTCACGTGTAGTGGGCTTATTCTCTCAGCGTGGTTATAACATTGAAACCATTTCAGCTGCCCCTACTGAAAATCCACACATGTCTCGTATGACCATCTCCACTACTGGCGATGACATTGATATTGAGCAAATTAAGAAGCAAATTCACAAATTGGTAAATGTTCATACCGTTTCTGCTTTAGAGAGCGGTAAGTCAGAAGAAACCATGGAGCTGGAGTTAGCTTTCTTTAAGGTCAAGGCCAACACTAATGTCTTACGTGATAATGTCAAACGTATTAGTGACATTTTTGATGCCCGTATTGTTGATGTTTCTAGCGAGTCTTACACTGTTTGCTTAAGTGCAGGTCATGGCAAAATTAAGCGCCTTATGAATGCTTTACAAGACCAAACTGAGATTTTAGAAACAGTAAGCTCAGGTCTAGTAGCTGTAAGCCGTGGCCCTAAGGCTTTAGGCCACAAATAGAGCTTTCATCAGACAAACAACTACCTATCTTCAAAGCGGTTAGGCTCACGCCTATCCGCTTTGCTTGTTTGTAGCCTCCCAAGAGCCCATCACCCCCAAAAAGGTTGCTTTAAATTAAAGCCACCACGTAATAAGGACACCAAGTAAGGCACACTCCCTTTGGTGAGGCATATTGTTCCTGATAAGAGCGCAAGAGCTCTTTAAAGGCACTGGCAGTTAAAGGCACATCACTAAGAGCTGTAACACCTGTATCTTTTAGATGCCTAAATAAGGCTAAGGATGAATCAAAGTATTGCTCATGGGAGCTAAAGTACACCTGATAATCGATAGTACTATTGTCTAATGCCCTAATAACTTGCTCTTTGGTTAAATAGTTGAGGCTCACCCCTGTAAGCTTCTTAATCTGAGCAAAATTACCCTCATAAAATGAGGAAAAGGCAATTAAACGCCCGCCCCTAGTCCCAGATCTAGCACCAGTGCCAGCGCTAGCGCTAGCTCTAGCACTAGCAGCAACACGAGCCTTAGACTTGCTATTGACCAAAGCTATATCTTGATTTTTAACAAAGCCAGCTAAGTGCTTTAAAGAACTTTCTAAATCATGAAACCACTGGAAAGTAGCATTGCTAACTAAGATATCAAAAGGCTGAGCTAGCTCTTGCTTAGTATTATCAAGCTCCAAAGCATTGCCACAAATAGCGCTAATAGCAATATTAAAAGCAGGATCTTGCTTTTGCAAACTATGTAAAGACGCTAGATTTTTCTCTATCATGCAGCTACTTAAGTCATTTAAGCACAGCTCATTGACTTTAAAGTTATGCAACAAGATCTTGGTAAAATTGCCTGGGCCACAGCCAATTTCCAACACCCTATTAAATACCGCAGCCTCTTTTTTAGCACTTACTACCTCAAGTGCTGTGCTTTGTAAGGCGTTATCAGCTACTGCCGCTTCTGCTCCTGACACCAATACTGCCTTTTTATTAGTATCAGTATTTGCTATTAAGCTCTCTGCTCTATGAGCTGCTAGTGGGTACTTAGCACTTAAACTTAAGGACAATTTATCCTCATAGAGACTATAGGCAGCCTTTCCTAAAGCTAAGCTTAAATAGGAGCAGAGCTCTTGAGCCATGATATTTTGCATGTAAGCTTGCTGCTCATAGGTTTGAGCCGCTTTACTAAAAGAGCGCTTAAGCAAGCCAAGATTAATAGCCATGGTACTAGCTAACTCTCTTATGAACAGGGCACATCATAAGATCTCGAATTAAAGCAGGACATAAATGAGGGCCATAGAAAGTATGGAGGGCAAAGCCAGCACCTGCACTTGCACCAGCGCCTGGGCCTGTACCAGTGGCTGAGGCTGGGGCTGGGCCTGAGCTTGGGGCCTCTAAAGAGGCAATGACATTTAGGCGCATGAGAGCATAATCAGTCCAATAATGGTATTGGGCTGCACTAGGGATAATTTTATCGCCTAAAGCTACATAGGCCTCATCAAAGATGAGAGGGCTTGATGGGAGCTCGTTAATAGGCTCATAAATAGGATCAGTGTCTTGAGCCTTGGTAAGCTCAAGATAAGGCATAAGCTTAAGCTCGCACTTAAAATCATCAAGATTACGTAAAGAGCGCACAGTGTCGATTAAGGCCCTATCCTCATTAGAGCATAAAGATAATTCGTGCTCTTGAGGTGGCTCGACACTTTGCACTCCAATTTCTAAAGCTTGTGCATAGGCGCACATGTTTTTAACAAATTGCTTATGCATCACGCTACTAAAGCGCTCTAAAGTAGTGTCATAAGCCTTGGGATCAATACCATAATTAAGATCGACGCTTGGTACGGTACCGTTTAAAGCCACCGCATAGCTAATTTTCGCTGCAAACTTAGGCAATAACTCACATAGAGCACGCACTAGACGTACACCAAAGCTCCAAGCTACCACTTCAATGGATTGATATTGTTCAATAATATCCTCTAAAGGCTTGGTATCGATTAAGCTTGCCTCAAAGGCGCTAGCACTCTCTACTAAAGTTGCATCAACCCCTTTGCTATAGTGACTAATCACATAACAATCATGATCACAAGCGCCATCATAATCTTGGATATTAGTTAAGCTAGCTTGCTTAAGTACTGGGCCATAGACCTTTTTATTAGTTACTACTACAGGTGCCTTTAAATTGCGCTTGATAAGCTCACTAATAACCTGTCCATCTTGACTAAAGCCTGCAAAAAACAAACGAGCAGTATTATGCTTGACCTGATCTGAGAATGAAACTTGAAGCTTAATAATATCCATTGACTTAATTTACCATGAATTAGCGAGAATGCCTCCGCCTACGCTCAAGCAAGGCGGGGCATGAATCGCATACATTAGCAAGACTGCCCATACGAGCTTATACACAAGGGCACTTCTATAAATCAAAAACGTGATATATATCGGCTGGACGGAGGGGGTTTT
>Briea_p1__coassemble_1506_pt1 | contig 11887 bp, 7 predicted proteins | sample Briea_p1__metabat2_low_PE_001 | metagenome-assembled genome bin Briea_p1 | reverse complement strand
CAAGCATCTTAGCGCCTTTCATTACGCCCTTTTCAGGAACTTCAATACTCTCATCAACTACTAAACCGCTGTTATCACCAGCGCCAGCGCTCTGGCTATCGCCAGCGCTCTCGCTGCCGCTATCGCTAGCATCTAAACTTGCAGAGCGGGAGAAAGCAGAACCAGCCTGAGCAATCATAGCTAGCTCTTCTGCGCTGATAGTACGGGAGCTAGAGCTTTGCTCTACAGGGGTAACCACACGCTCAGTGCTGCCGCTAATAGCAGTAGAGGTATCAAGCATCTTAGCGCCTTTCATTACGCCCTTTTCAGGAACTTCAATATTCTCATCAACTACTAGGCCAGTACCATCGCTAGTGCTCTCACCAGCGCTTGCGCTGTTATCAGAGCTTAAATCAGGGCTATTACTGCCGCTATCACTGTCATCTAAATTTGCAGAGCGGGAGAAGGCAGAACCAGCCTGAGCAATCATAGCTAATTCTTCTGGGGTTATAGTGCGGGAGCTGGAACTTTGCTCCACAGGGGTAACTACACGCTCAGTGCTGCCGCTAATAGCAGTAGCAGTATCAAGCATGGTGGCACCCTTCATAACACCACTTTCAGGAGTAGCAATTTCACTAGCGCTTGTAGTTAAGCTTTCGTCTGCAACCTTGCTAATATCTTCTTGGGCCTGGCTCTTGTCACTGTCGCTATTTTGAGCCTCTGCCTCAATGGTAGCTGAGCTTTGACTATCCATAGCTTGGGTTTGACCTTCCTGGGAGTCATCAGAGGATGGGGTATCGTAAATCTTGAGACGTGGCTCTTCCTCTTGAGGCATAGTAACGTCTACGCCTTTGCTAGTGGCATTATCTTGGCTTGGCTCTGACTCTTGGAGCATATTGGAAACCTCAAGATCGGCGCTTGCACCTAATGAGCTATTTTCAGTATTGTTTTGATCTTTTTGAGATGACACAGTACTTGCTCCTATAGTGGAAGATGGAGAATTAAAGTTGCTAACTGCTAAGGCTATATCATCAGCACATAAATCATCAGCAATCTCTTCAGTGTTATTGTCACTAACATTGCTTAGAGCTTGCTTAGATAAGTCATTTTCATATTCAAAATGGCTGTCCTCTGCAATATAGTTGCTGTGAGCCATACTATAGCTATTGCCAGATAAGGTAGCCTGAGCCATGGATTGACTAGTGCTATTATCTTGTGAATTTGGTTCGGACATAGTGCTATTAGCATCTGGATTGGTTAGACGCTCTAGAGTTTCTAAGTCAATATCATCAATATTTAGAGACTCTGTATTTTGGGTCTCTGGTTCTAAAGATGCGTTGCTGTCTAATTGAGTTGCAGCATTTAATTTGCGATCGTTAAGATCGTTAGCCTTATTAGAGTCAGTCATAATAAAAAAACATTTTGGTTGATCTACTATAAGAGCACCAAAACTCCATAGCAAACAAACACCATACCCTTTAATTGTCTTAGTAAAGATAGAACATAGTTAAGATACAAGTTAACTATTAGTGTTCTCTCTCATCAGAAAGTGCTTTAGCAAGGATCACAAAGAAAAAAAATTTCTTACCCAGGAAGCTTTAAAGCTGGCAATTATAAAAAGCTTAGCTAAAAACTATTTGAGATCCGCAAATCAATAATTCTAGCATCATGTGGCTTACTTTGTAAGACTTTAGCCAAGACAGCACTAAGCGCAATAGTGGTAATGGTCTCTTAAAAAGACATCAGGTAGAAAATTGGTGATGCTTTATCACGATACGACTTAAAAGCGCTTGAGTAACGTAAGTAGGCTAATGCCACCATAATGCCTAAGCTATCAGCTATAAGATTACTAAGGAAAAACAAAGAGCATGTTTTTCAACCAAACAAAATGGTGAGCAATCAATGTGGACAAAGAGATGGTTTGAAAGAAAAATACATGCTCATTAGGCCTAGGTAGGGTACACTTATATTGAGAGTTAACAAGATTAAGTAAGCAGGCGGGCATAAAGGTTCTTAAGAGTGAACCTAAGGCCCATACCCTAAGAGTAAGGAATAATAGTGTGATCAGAGCATTTTTAGTGCATTTGGGCAGGTTTTTTAGAATGCTGCTGTTATCAGCTTTTGTCTGCGTGCTGTTAATCCCTCTTGCTTTTAATATTTTAGAAATTATCTTTGGTCGTTTTGCTAAACAAGATAATGTCTACCTGATATGTGCTTTAATTTCTTTATTCGTAAGTGCTCTGTATACCTTTTGGCAGAAAGATAGAGTTAATTCTGATGAAGTGATTTTCTTTATGCGTAATCGCATGATCAAACAAGGACGTAGGTTTAATCATTTTATTGCTCTTAATGCCATATTAGTGGCTAAAGTTGGCAATTACGACCTTAATTTGCACATTAAAAAGTACAAAGAACAATTACAAAAAGAAGCGCAGCAACAAGAGGCTCAACAAAATCAGTCCCATGATGGCAGCTCCACCACTAATAGTAATGACAGCCTTGCTTTGATGGATCTCTACCAAGCTAGAGAAAGTACTAAACAATATGATGCCATACTTAGTAGCATCATGGCTCATAAAAGATTCCAGGGACAAGATGACTTAGATAATAAGGCCAGAGCATTGGCTTATGGTGAGGCCTTGGCTTTTATTGAAAGTTTAATGAGCTCAGTTAGTGCTACTGATAAGCAACATAGCGCTATTGCCAAGGTTTACATTGCAACCCTCTTAGATAATCCTCAACTTGCCTATGAGCTCAATTATGTAAAAAAGATCAGCAAAAAATGTGGCCCATATTTGTGTGAGCTATTGTTCGTCTTGATGTTAAGAACGCTCATGAACGTCAATCCCTTTAAAATAGGCTATATCGATTATCGTGTGCTCTTAGAACATCCTACCGTTAAGAAGGTAGGTGCTATGCTCTTAGAAATAGACGAAGACTTAATTAATAGTAGCTATTACAATCGCTTTTTCTTTTTGCTCAATCAAGAGCAAGTACGTATTCGCCAAAAATGGATTAACTCTCACTACCAAGAGGCAGCAGCAGCAGCAGCTGCCTCAGCCTCGGCCTCTGCTTCTGCTGCAGGAGCGGGCGCTGATGCTGGCTCTAGCCAGGGCGCTAGCTCTAGCTCTAGTGATGGTTTTGAGCGGCAATATAGCTACTCTTATAGCTATAAAGATGGCTTTAGGGAAGGTGCAGGCGCAAGCGAAGGCGCAAGCGAAGGTGCGGGCGCTGGTGCGGGCGCAGGCGCTCAATTTAACCAAGATAATAGGGCTAATAATAATCAGCGCTATTTGTCTAAAAAAGAAAAGGCCTATATTACTTTAGGCTTAGATAGCTCTAGCACTATTGAGCAGGTGAAAAAACAATATCGCAAGTTGGTCTTTAAATATCATCCTGACCATATTGCAGATTATGAGAGTTTTTCTCCTAGTCAAAAACAAGAGCTTAATGCGCAATTTTTGGCCATTGTTCAGGCTTATGAGATCATATTAAAAGACCAAGCATAAGAGCCTAAAGCGCTGTTTTATAAAGCTTGTTTTATTAATTTTTAAGATGGGGGGACTGCTATCAATGCAAGTGCCTAAAATGGTGCAAAAATCTTACAGAGTATAAAGATTTGTGATAGAATGATTATCCCCTCAAATTTTACTTCTTTATTGAGCTTGCGATAGCTCTAGTAGTGAAGTGCCATCTTTTCTTTTAGATGCTCTTAATGGGCAGCTATGCTTCTTTGCATTTAAAATCCTTATGCTTTTAGCTACTGATACTGAAATTTATACATCAGCCAAGCAAATAAGATATTTTTTACTATGTGGCTATTAGTCAGTAGCGTAAAGAGAGCTTATCAGGTTTTGTTGGATGATTTTTAAAGCTAGATAGAGAGCTTTAGAAATTGTGGATTAAAGGTTTAACACAGGAATTGTTCTTCAAGTGATCGAGCTTAAGAATATTGAGAAAGTGTACAATCAGGGCACCTCACGAGAGGTTAAGGCCTTGAAGAATATTTCACTTTCAATTGAACGTGGTGAGATCTTTGGTGTGATTGGTTTATCAGGTGCTGGTAAGTCCACCTTGATCCGTCACATCAATATGTTGGAGCGTCCAACCTCAGGTCAAGTTATCGTTGATGGTCAAGATTTGACCGCTATGAGCGAGTCTAAGTTACGTGCAGCTCGTAGCCATATTGGCATGATTTTCCAAAGCTTTAATTTGTTATCTTCAGATACTGTTTCAGATAATGTTGCTTTTCCCCTACGTTTAGAAGGCAAGATGACTGAGGATAAAATTAAAGAGCGTGTTGCTGAGCTTTTAAAATTAGTAGGTCTTGAAGATAAGGCCCAAATGTACCCAGCTCAACTCTCTGGTGGTCAAAAACAACGTGTGGGTATTGCCCGTGCTTTAGCCAATGATCCTAAAGTGTTGTTATGTGACGAGGCTACCTCTGCTTTAGATCCTAAGACTACTATGTCTATTTTAGAGTTGCTCATGCAATTGCGTGACAAGCTCAATTTAACCATTGTGATTATTACTCACCAAATGGAAGTTATCAAAGAGTGTTGCGACCGTGTAGCGGTAATCGATGGTGGCATCATTTCTGAGATGGGATCTACTTTACAGATCTTTACTGATCCTCAACAGCCTTTAACTAAGCGCTTGGTTAGTGCTGTGGTACGTCGTGGCTTGCCAGAGTTATTACGTCATACTGAAATTGTTGATCAATATACCGAAGGCTCTAAGGCTGTAGTAGAGCTATTATTCTTAGGCCCTAAGGCTGATGCTCCTGTTATTGTAGAGGTTGCTACCTTATGCAAGGTTAAGATCAGTCTCTTAGGCGGTAGTATTGACCATATCAAAAAAGAGCCTTTTGGTCTCATGGTAGTAGAAGTTGGTGGCTCAAAAGCTGAAATTGAGCATGCCTTAGATGAGTTTAAGGCACGTATTCATAGAGTGGAGGTGTTAGGTTATGACCAGCGTAAGCAACTTTCTGACTTCTAATTGGGCCCAATACTCTAAAATGGCTACCTTATTATGGGATGCCACTTTACAGACCTTATACATGGTAGGTGCCTCCTCTGCAATTTCCATTGCTTTAGGCGTGCCTTTAGGCGTGCTCTTATTAGTAACCTCTAAGGGTTATTTCTTTGAGAATTTAGCTTTCTATCGTGTACTCGGTACTGTGGTTAATGCCTTACGCTCCATTCCATTTATTATTTTAATGGTGGCTATTAGCCCATTAACTAAGATGATTGTAGGCTCTTCTATTGGTACCACTGCTGTGATTGTACCTTTAGTAGTAGGTACTATTCCTTTTACTGGTCGTTTAGTTGAGACTAGCTTAAGAACAGTACCTCAGGGCTTAATTGAAGCAGCTACCTCTATGGGTGCTAGCCCTTGGCAAATCGTACGTAAAGTATTACTCCCAGAGGCTCTTCCTGAGTTAATTCAAAACTTTACCATCACTGTCATTGTTATTATTGGCTGTTCTGCTATGGCTGGTGCCATTGGTGGTGGTGGTCTAGGTGACGTAGCTATTCGTTATGGTTATATGCGTTTCCGCCTGGATATGATGATTGGAACTGTGGTGATCTTAATTCTCATGGTTCAAATCGTTCAATTTATCGGTGATTACTTAACCCGCAAGGTAGACCACCGCTAAAAAAATACAAGGCCTCATAGCCAGTACTAACAGAGCCAGCCCATCTTAATACCAATAGATAGGCTGGCTCTTGTATTTTATGAGCAACACTTTTTAAGAGCTGCGCTCTTAAGCGCAGGCAAATATGGCTCTAACAGCCATCAACTTAACTTCTGTGCAACCAACCACCTAAGCGCTCCCAACCATCATGGCCATTTATACCATCATGGTAAATCGGCCAATCATGGCCAATCATGATCATCATTAGCGTTGTGTGCATTCTGACTATAATGACCATGATTGCAAGAAACTAAATTGGGTGCAGTCCATAGACATTAGTAGCTTGAAAGGTAATGGTTGCTTGTGCGTTGTTAAGTTTGCATCTGTACCTTGAGGGCTACGGCTACAGCTTGTAATGGTTAGATCTCAAATTTTGAGTTTGGAACTTTAAGCTATATTTTTTGTGTGTTAGCTTATGTGAAATACTGATAAGCAAGAGCTTTTCTTAGCTCGCACTTGCCTTTGAATTGCATTGCAGTGGAAATAAGGCAAGAGCTTGCTTAAAGATACAGGTGATGACAGTGACTGTGAGCCCAAACAAATAGCGCCGCCACTAAGTATTAGGGCAGCGCTATTGTTGGTTTCCTTAAAGTTAAACGCTAGGGGCGTTTAGCTTTTTGGGTGGTGATTAGCTAAGTTTGCTCAAATCACGGACACCGCCCTTGTCAGCAGAGGAGGCAAGAAGGGCATAGGTCTTGAGGGCTGTGGAAACTTCACGCTCACGCTTTTGTGGCTTAAAGGCATCCTTGCCTAATTCCTTCATGGCCTGACGACGCTTTTCAAGCTCGCTATCATCCACTGAGATTTGAATTTGACGGTTAGGGATGTCGATCTTAATAAAGTCGCCATTCTTTACTAAGGCAATATTACCCTCGTTAGCAGCCTCTGGAGAAACGTGGCCAATGGATAGACCTGAGGTACCACCAGAGAAACGACCATCAGTGATTAAGGCGCAAGATTTACCTAAGCCCATAGATTTTAAGTAGGAAGTAGGGTAAAGCATTTCTTGCATGCCAGGGCCGCCCTTAGGGCCTTCATAACGAATAATGACTACATTACCAGCCTTAACCTGACCGCCTAAAATGCCCTCAACAGCCTCTTCTTGAGACTCATAAACAATGGCAGGGCCGACAAACTTTAAGATAGAGCTGTCAACGCCAGCAGTCTTAACAATGCAGCCATCTAAAGCTAAATTGCCATAAAGTACAGCTAAACCACCATCTTGGCTATAGGCATGTGCTAAATCACGAATACAGCCATTGGCACGGTCATTATCAGGCTCGTCATAGTACTTTTCTTGAGAGAAGGCTTCAATAGTACGTACATTACCAGGAGCGGCTAAATAGAACTTCTTAACCTCATCACAAGTGGTTTTATCAATAGCATAGCGAGCTAATTGCTCTTTTAAGGTCATTTGGAGCACAGTCTTACATGAGGTATTTAATAAGTTAGCCTTATCAAGCTCATTTAAAATGCTCATTACGCCGCCTGCACGGTGCACATCCTCAATGTGATATTGGTGGGTAGATGGAGCTACCTTACAAATATGAGGAACTTTACGGGAGAGACGATCAATATCGCTCATGGTAAAGTCTACTTGTGCTTCGTTGGCAACAGCTAATAAGTGTAATACTGTGTTGGTAGAACCACCCATAGCAATGTCTAAAGACATGGCATTTTCAAAAGCAGCTTTAGTAGCAATAGAGCGTGGCAAGACGCTATCATCGTCATGCTCATAATATTGCTTGGCTAACTTAACAATCAGCTCACCAGCCTTGGTAAAGAGGTCTTTACGCTTAGCATGAGTAGCCACAATAGTGCCATTGCCTGGTAAAGATAAACCTAAAGACTCAGTTAAGCAGTTCATGGAGTTGGCGGTAAACATACCAGAGCATGAGCCGCAAGTTGGGCAAGCTGCGCTTTCAACTTCATTAATTTGCTCGTCACTAGCATGTGGATCGGCTGAAACCACCATAGCATCAATTAAGTCAAGCTTATCTTTGCCAGGTAATTTACCAGCTTCCATAGGGCCGCCAGAGACAAAAATGGTAGGAATGTTAAGACGCATAGCAGCCATTAACATACCTGGAGTAACTTTATCGCAGTTAGAAATACATACTAAGGCATCAGCTTTATGGGCATTACAAGAATACTCAACGCTATCGGCAATAATTTCTCTACTTGGAAGTGAGTAGAGCATACCGCTATGGCCCATAGCAATACCATCGTCAACAGCAATAGTATTAAATTCTTTAGCTACACCGCCTGCTTGTTCAATAGAGCGTGCTACTAATTGACCAATATCTTTTAAATGAACGTGACCTGGTACAAATTGAGTAAAGGAATTAGCAATAGCAATAATTGGCTTGCCAAAGTCCTCATCCTTCATTCCAGTTGCTTTCCATAAGGCACGTGCGCCTGCCATTTTCTTAGTTTCGTAAGTAACACTAGAGCGATATTTAGGCATGATGTTATTCCTAAGCAAAATAAGTCTTGAAAAGAAAAGGCCCCGTGAGGGGCCTTTTACAACCCGCCTTAAGCGGATTAAGGCTTAATTATTCTTATTATTTAACTGGTGTGAGCCAGCCCCACTTGTCTTCGAGCTTGCCTTGAACTAAAGCAAAGAAAGCATCTTGTAATTGCTTGGTGATAGGGCCACGGCAACCCTCACCAACATCAATACCATCAACAGAAGCAATAGGGGTAATTTCAGCAGCAGTACCAGTAAAGAAAGCTTCATCAGCTAAATAGCACATTTCACGCTGCAGCTTTTGCTCGTATACAGGGATATGTAATACTTCTTTAGCTAAAGTAATAATGGCGTTACGAGTAATGCCTGGGAGTAAGCCATTAGTAAATGGAGCAGTATAAATAGCACCATCTTTTACAAAGAATACATTCTCGCCAGAGCCTTCGGAAATAAAACCATCAGTGTCTAAAGCGATAGCTTCAACATAGCCATTTTGGTGAGCTTCATTGGAAATTAAGATAGAGCTCAAATAGTTACCAGCGGCCTTGGCCTCAGTAGGAATAGTGTTAGGAGCAAGACGGTTCCAAGAAGATACACCTACCTTAACACCCTTTTGAAGGCCTTCTTCACCTAAGTAAGCACCCCATGGCATAGCTGCTACCATAGCAGATGCTTGGGCACCCTCAGGAATACGTACACCAAGACCAATCTCGCCTAAGAAAATTAAAGGACGGATATAGCCAGACTCAAGGCCGTTATCGGCAATAACAGAGCGACATGCTTGCTTAATTTGCTCCTTGGTATAAGGAACAGGGAAGCGATAAATCTTGGCACTGTTAAATAAGCGGTCAATGTGCTCATCAAGGCGGAAAATGCATGGGCCCTTAGGAGTGGAGTAGGCACGAATACCCTCAAATACCGCAGTACCATAGTGGAGAGCATGGGATAAAACGTGAACCTTGGCATCTGCGTAATTTACTAACTGACCATTAAACCAGATATATTTGGTAGGGGTGTTATTGAGACTCATTTGAAACTCCTACAACTTATAGCTCTTGTTTGATTAAAAGAGCTTAACTTATAAGTTGTGTCTAATTAAGCCGAAAAAAATTAAAAAAACTGTAATTTAAGGTTACTAAAACTCAAAGTGAAAACTTGATATGACAACCTAAAAGGGATGGCCATTTAAATTAGATAGCATCTACTAGGTAGACCTAATAGTCAGAAAAGTTTGGTTTTCTAAAAGTGCTCTTGGGTAAAGAGCACTATCTCATACTACAAGGTTAATGGTAGCTAGTAAGGCTGTGATTTAAATAGCTCTTAATCTTATTAAGCCTGCTTTAAGCTTGGGCTGGATGCTCACTAGTACCGTTAGCGCTGTGAGCTTCTTCCTTAGCATCAGCTGCCACCGCAGCATCAGCCTCAGCTTCATCTTCGTCCTTCATATTGGCAAAAACAGTGGCTAAGATTGGGCCTGAGATGTTGTGCCATACTGAGAAAATAGCAGAAGGAACAGCAGAGAGCGGATTAAAGTGAGCCATAGCTAAGGCTACACCTAAACCTGAGTTTTGCATGCCTACTTCAATAGCTAAAGCCTTACGCTTCTTTAAATCCATCTTAAAGATCTTGGCTAAAACATAGCCTAAAGCTAAACCTAAAGTGTTGTGCAGTACTACTACAGCAAAAATTACTAAACCTGTACGAGCAATTTGATCACGGCTTACAGCAACAACAGCACAAACAATAGCAACAATGGCAAATACTGAAATTAAAGGTAATACAGGAACAGCATTACGTACTACTTTGCCAAAGAAAGTGTTAACCAAAACGCCAGCTACAATAGGTAAGACCATGATATAGAAAATGGAAATAAACATAGCCACAGGGTCAACTTGTACCCATTGCTGAGCAAAAACGTAAATTAAAGTTGGGGTTACAACTGGAGCCAGCACAGTAGTACAGGCTGAAATGGTGACGCTCAATGGTACATCACCACGACCTAAGAAAGTCATAACGTTGGAGGCGGTACCACCAGGGCAGCAGCCTACTAAAATAACGCCTACGGCAACCTCAGGAGATAACTGTAAAAGAATGCAAAGTAAATAAGCTAAAAGAGGCATAATAGCGAACTGACCCACGATGCCAATAAACACATCAAGTGGGCGCTTAATCACCTCAGAGAAGTCCTTTGCACGAAGAGTTAAACCCATGCCGAACATTACAATGCCAAGCAAAATGCTAATGTATGGGGCGAGGACTTTAAAAATCTCTGGAAGATAAAAAGCAATAATCGCAGCGGCAATAACCCAAAAAGCAAAGGTTTTGCCGAAAAACGCACTCAATTTAGCTAAAGTTTGCATGATGATCTCCTAAGCGCCATCCTTTAGCCATGGTTGCTGTCTCATGTGCATTAGAACCTTGATATGACTGATAATTGCGCTTCATATTCGCATTAGCAGCCATTGTCATAGAGCAACATGGACGATAACCAGGCATAAAAGACGCATTATTTTTAAATGACATCTTAAGCCTCGCTTATTGGGCCTTGCCCAACAAAGTGATTGGTTTAAAAGATAAGAAAAAATAGTCCGCCAATTAAGCTCACCTAAAGTAAGCATCATTGCAACAAAGTAGCACTTGCTGTATTGCTAGGTAGCTTCGTTTGTAAGCGGTAGATGCATTGTAATTGAGAATTTTTGCAGATCGTTTGCAGTGCACTACAATGCAGCAGTAAAAAAGCAATTCCCTATAATCTGCCACCTTATGCACTAAAAAGAATCACATATACCTCCCCAGTCCAGATTTTTAGCCCCTCAGAGCACTTTATTGGCACTAATAGACAGAGCGCCACCACAACAAATGCCCACCCAACCAACCTAGCACCCATCAAAGAAAAGTCTATGCTACAACAGATGAAGCCCTATTATGGGCTAAGAGCAAAACCACTCCAGTGGCAATAAAACGCAATAGTGCCCATTTTGAATCAAACTCTCACCATAGGGACTTCAGGCCTTCGAGCCTTCGATCTTTCTAGCCTTCTCGCCTTTGAAAAATCGAAATTACTTTCACTAACATTTTGTGATAGAAATCGGCCTTTTGAGCACAAAAGCTCATATCAAGCACAAACATCTTTTAGCTTTGCTAAACTCAAAGATAGTGTTAACTAACAAATTAATCTCCAGCGCAAGATTCAGGGCATAAAAAGTAACAAGCACCAAGAGTCCAATAGACTAGAGCTTCGATTTAATCTAAAACATGTCAACCCTAGCCATTAGAGCCAAGACAGCCAAGGCCTATAAGCTCAGGCCTCCATTGCTATCAAGGCAATTTATGGCCATCTATGAGGGCCAAGCCTCAACCACCTTGGTCTCTCTGGCAAGTTAGGGGCAGTGCTGGCTGTCAGCGCCATGGCCATGGCCATGCCCTGGCTGGCAAGTCTGGCAAGGTTATCAAAGCTGCTATGGTATGGCAGCAAGGGCAGGCAAAACGAAGTGAATATAGTATGAGCAAGGCACAGCTGTTAGCCTAATTGGCTTTAGCAAGTCCAAACGCAAACTTGCATATATTAGATTTAGTACCACTAGCACTAGTAGGTTAGATTTGAACTTACAAGCTTTCAAAATTAAAGGTGATGGTATGTTAGGTCGCATCTTTAGCAAAAGTTTTTGGATCAAAGTACTACTTTAGGAACTGTAAAGAAATAACTTCCACGAATTTTGCATTATTCACAATATTTGAAG
>Briea_p1__coassemble_1277_pt1 | contig 13940 bp, 7 predicted proteins | sample Briea_p1__metabat2_low_PE_001 | metagenome-assembled genome bin Briea_p1 | reverse complement strand
ACCCGCGACCAACGGATTAAGAGTCCGCTGCTCTACCAACTGAGCTAACGACCCAGACAAGATACAAGATATTAATGGTGGGTTGTGAGGGGATCGAACCCTCGACCAATGGATTAAAAGTCCACTGCTCTACCGCTGAGCTAACAACCCATTACGGCGTTGCCTCATTAGTACCTTGGTCAATTCGTTTTGTTTTACAGCATCGAACCGACGGGGTGCTATTTTACTTAAATATTTAAGCAAAGCAAGCATTTTTTTAAAAAATTTTAACTTTTTTTCAAAAAAGGCTTAATTATGCCTTTTTTCAAAGCATATTATTTTGACAAAATCTTAAAAAACCACCAAATGCCCCATTATTATTTTTAATAAAGCCTCAAACTTTTTTCCAAACTACTATTAAAAGCTGCTCTTAGACCTCCATTCTCCTACTCCATACACAATAATGATGCTTAACTTACTTAACTTAATAGTGTAGCTCTTACTCAGCCAACTAAACCTTACTTACCTACCTTAAAGGTAAAGAGCTTTATATAAGTAGAAAGTAATAGCCACTATTACTACTTAGCTTGCTTATGAGTGAAGTCTTAATGGCTATGGCCACTGCTACGGCTTTATAGCTGTAAGTCCATAGCCATTGCAAATGCTAATTGGCTACTATAGTAGATGTAGATAATGTTCATATTTGGTTAGCGCTGGAGCGTCACTTGTTAATGAATCGGTCTTCTTTTGGCTTTTGCAGTTTTTAGTTTTGATTCGGTTTGGCTGGGCTTTAATGGCTGGTTTGCTATGTCAGGCATAGGTAGGAGGTGGAGTTTGTTTTGTGTAATTAAGAACTTCTATTAGTTGGGCGCAAAATGATTTCTACTCTAATAGTGATTTTAGTAGAATAAGGCAAATTTAAGCCAACAATGGCTTTTATCTTAGTGGACTTATTATTAACTCAACTATTTAGTGGAAAAGATAGCTATGCCACAAAATTATCAACAGCTTGTTTCTCAAGACCTCTTAACTGAGTATTGCTATAAGAAAGCAAAATTAACTAAAGCTTTAGAAAACCCTCAATCTGTTGAGTTTGATATGCTCTATTCCTTAGTAGCTAAAGAAATGGCTAAGGTTGACCCACCTGTGATCATTCCTTATGTTGAGTTTTGTATTTCGGCCCAATGTACTTTAAAGTGCCGAGATTGCGCTAACTTTATGCAGCACTACCAAGGCAAAGCTAAGCCTATGGATCTAGAGGCTGTTAAATCTTGGATTGTGGCTTTTGTTGAGTCGGTTGATCACATCATGACCTTAAGATTGATGGGTGGTGAGCCTTTAATGCAAAAAGACTTTACTAAGCTTTTTGAGTTTGTCCTAACCCTACCAAAGATTCAGCACATTCAAATTGTGAGCAACGCTACCTTGGTGCCAAAAGACGATTTGTTAGCTCTTATGGCTAATAACACTAAGTGCTCATTCTTCTTTTCTAATTATGGTTCTAAGTTAGCCCCTAAGTATGATGCCATTGTAAAACATTGCTTAGACCATGGCGTGCTAGTCCAATCTACTCCAGCTGATATCTCATGGTTTGACATGGGAGATACCCATGATCGCCATCTTAGTGATGAACAAAAAGCTGTTGTGTACCAAAATTGTCCTAACAATTGCCGCCATGTTTGGAATGGTGAATTCCACCACTGCCCACGTTCTGCTCACGCCAAGTACTTAGGCTTAATTGAGATGCCTGAGCAAGATTATGTACCTTTATTAGAGCTTGATAGTGCCACTCGCCGTGAGCGCATTAGAAAGATGTACGATGCACCTTTTATTGAGGCCTGTAATCATTGCTCTTTATCTAAAGAAGAGCTTAAACTGGTTCCATGTGCTGTTCAGGTTACCACCCAAAGACCAAAAGCTACCTCAAACAAAAACGCCAGCACTAAGCGTTCAAACAACAAGCGCAAATAAGTGATCTTTTTTTCATAGAATCAGGCCTTAGCAATTTTGCTAGGGCCTGATTCATTTCTACTCGTATATAAAAAGCTATTGGCAATCATAAAGTCTTAACTGGTGCACCTTTGAGCGCAAACCTAGATATAAGCTGATATTCGGGCGTGATTTTACAATTTTGTAAAATGTGAAGCAGGGAAAATAAAATTTGCTTAGAATAACTTAATATTACTTAGAAAAGCCTCATTGTTAACTTGATTTTGTGAGCAATTTCGCTAAAATACATGAGACTTTGGCTGTCGTGTGTTCGAGCATAGGAACAAAACATCACACAAGCTTAATTATTTTTGAGCTTATTTAAGATTTTTTACTTCCTGCAGCCCACTATAACTACAGGCTTAATTAAAGCTCTAGAGATGACAATGGACTATGATTAACTATTAATCATTTCCACTAATTTAGTAACCAACAGAGGCTTTTATATCAAAAGGCATTTACTAAATTTAGAAGGCACCGAGGTTTAATTGAGCTCCTGCCTTTAGAGCATCTCCTTTGATTAACCATTTTTCTTAGGTTAGTTGTATCAACATCTAGCCCCTTAATGCTGCATAAAATTTATGCTTATTATGGTTATCAGCTGCCTGTGTTTTAGTTTGCTCATTATAACACTATGCTCTTATCACTCTTCTTAAAGTCGGTTTTATCAGCTCGAAATTTTGGAGGTATTTGTGGCAAGTACCGCAATCCTTGCACTCGCTGATGGCACTGTTTTCAAGGGCAAGGCCTTTGGCGCTTTAGGTGTCATTCAAACTGGCGAAGTGGTCTTTAATACTTCAATGACTGGTTATCAAGAGATCCTTACTGATCCATCTTATACTGGTCAAATAGTTACTTTAACTTACCCACATATCGGCAATTACGGTACTAATGTCGAGGACATGGAGTCCAAAGAGATTTATGCTCAAGGCCTGATCGTTCGCGACTTATCATCTGTTGCATCCAACTTCCGCTCCGATACTTCTTTAAGTGACTTCTTGGCTAAGTATAACAAGCCAGGTATCGCAGGAATTGACACCCGTATGCTTACTCGTATCTTACGTGAAAAGGGTGCTCAAAACGGTTGTTTATGTACCGATCCATCTATTACTCCAGAACAAGCTATTAAGCTTGCTCAAGAATGCCCTTCTATGAAGGGTCAGGATCTAGCTAAAGTAGTGACCACCAACGAGGTCTATGAGTGGACTGAGGGTGAGTGGACTTTAGGTCAAGGCTACTTAAAGCAGGATCCAAGCTCCTTACCATTCCATGTAGTCGTTTATGACTTTGGTGTAAAGCGTAATATTTTACGCATGCTTGCTCAACGTGGTTGCCGTTTAACCGTTGTGCCAGCTACCACTAGCGCTCAAGAAGCCTTAAAGTACAATCCAGATGGTATTTTCCTTTCTAATGGTCCTGGCGATCCAGAGCCATGTACTTATGCTATTGAGGCTATTAAGACTTTTGTTGAGCAAAAGATTCCTCTCTTTGGTATTTGTTTAGGCCACCAGCTTTTAGGTTTAGCCTCTGGCGCTAAGACCATTAAGATGAAGTTTGGCCACCATGGTGCCAACCACCCAGTAAAAGATCTAGCAACAAATACTGTATACATCACCTCACAAAACCACGGTTTCTGTGTTGATAAAGACACCTTACCTGAAAATGTAAAGGCCACTCACTTCTCCTTATTCGATGGTTCTTTACAAGGTATTGAACGTACTGATGTTCCAGCATTTAGCTTCCAAGGACACCCTGAGGCAAGTCCTGGTCCACACGATCCAAAGCCACTTTTTGATCACTTCATCGAGCTGATGCGTCAAAACCACAAGTAGAGAACTAGAGGAAGTTTTATGCCAAAGCGTACGGACATTAAAAGCATTTTGATTTTGGGTGCAGGCCCAATTGTCATCGGTCAGGCATGTGAGTTCGACTACTCTGGTACTCAGGCTTGCCGTGCTTTACGTGAGGAAGGTTATCGCGTTATTTTGGTTAACTCTAACCCAGCAACCATTATGACCGATCCTAATATTGCTGATGCTACTTACATTGAGCCAATTGACTGGCGTGTAGTAGAGCGCATTATTGAAAAAGAGCGCCCTGATGCAGTGCTACCTACTATGGGTGGTCAGACAGCCTTAAACTGCGCTTTAGATTTAGAGCGTGAGGGTGTACTTGCTAAGTATGGTGTCGAGATGATCGGCGCTAATGCTGACACCATTGATAAGGCTGAAAACCGTGAGCGTTTTGATGAGGCCATGAAGAAGATTGGTCTTGAGTGCCCACGTTCAGGTATTGCTCACTCTTTAGAAGAAGCATGGCAGGTTCAAAATGAAGTTGGCTTCCCATGTATCATTCGTCCATCCTTTACTATGGGTGGTACTGGTGGTGGTATTGCCTATAACCCTGAAGAGTTCGAGTCTATTTGTACCAAGGGTTTAGAGAGCTCTCCTACCCATGAGTTATTAATTGACGAATCCTTAATCGGCTGGAAAGAGTTCGAGATGGAGGTAGTACGTGATCGCAAGGACAATTGCATCATTGTTTGCTCCATTGAAAACTTTGATCCTATGGGCATCCATACTGGTGACTCTATTACTGTTGCCCCTGCCCAGACCTTAACCGATAAGGAATACCAAATTATGCGTGATGCTGCTATGGCAGTATTACGTGAAATTGGTGTGGAAACTGGCGGTTCTAACGTACAGTTTGGTATCAATCCAAAAGATGGCCGTATGGTTATCATTGAGATGAACCCACGTGTTTCCCGCTCTAGTGCTTTAGCATCTAAGGCTACTGGTTTCCCTATTGCTAAGGTTGCAGCAAAGCTTGCAGTTGGCTACACCTTAGATGAGCTTGGCAATGATATTACTGGCAATTTAACTCCAGCTTCATTCGAGCCTTCTATTGACTATGTAGTTACCAAGGTTCCACGTTTCAACTTTGAAAAGTTCCCTAATTCCAATGACCGCTTAACCACTCAGATGAAGTCTGTTGGTGAGGTTATGGCTATTGGCCGTACTTTCCAAGAGTCCTTACAAAAGGCTTTACGTGGCTTAGAGACTGGCAAGAGCGGCTTTGACCCACGCCTTGATATGAACCACAAGGAAGCTCGTACTAAGTTATTACACGAGCTTGAGGAAGCTGGCGCTCACCGTATTTGGTACATCGCTGATGCTTTCCGTATGGAAATGACTGTTGAGGAGCTCTTTGAGTACACTCACATCGATCCATGGTTCTTAGTACAAATTAAGGAACTTATTGATATCGAGAAGGGCTTAGCAGGTCGTACCTTAAAGTCTATCGATGCCAATGAAATGCGTGACCTTAAGTCACGTGGCTTTGCTGATGCTCGTTTAGCAGAGTTATTAAACACCACTGAGGATTTAGTTCGTGAGCGCCGTTGGCTCCACGAGGTATATCCAACCTTTAAGCGTGTTGATACTTGTGCAGCTGAGTTCTCAACCCCTACTGCTTATATGTATTCTACTTATGAGCAAGAGTGTGAGTCTAACCCATCTAACCGTCGCAAGATCATGATCTTAGGCGGTGGCCCAAACCGTATCGGTCAAGGTATCGAGTTCGATTACTGCTGCGTACATGCCTCTATGGCTTTACGTGAGGACGGCTTTGAAACCATTATGGTTAACTGCAACCCTGAGACAGTATCAACCGACTACGATATTTCTGATCGCTTATACTTCGAGCCAGTTACCTTAGAAGATGTATTAGAAATTGCTCGTGTTGAGAAGCCAGAGGGCGTAATCGTTCAGTTTGGCGGTCAAACCCCACTTAAGCTTGCTCGCAAACTTGAGAAAGCTGGTGTACCAATTATCGGTACCTCACCTGATGCTATTGATAAGGCAGAAGATCGTCAGCGCTTCCAAGAGGCTGTTGAAAAGTTACAACTTTTACAACCAAAGAATGGCACTGCTATTTCCTTAAATCAGGCTGTTTCTATTGCTGAGCAGATTGGCTACCCTCTCGTAGTTCGTCCATCTTATGTATTAGGTGGCCGTGCTATGGAAGTTGTATATGACGAGGATGATTTACGTCGTTACTTCAATGAGGCTGTTAAGGTTTCTAACAAGTCCCCAGTGCTCTTAGATAAGTTCTTAGATCACGCTATTGAAATTGACGTAGACGCAGTATGTGATGGCAAGACTGTAGTTATCGGCGGTATTATGGAGCACGTTGAGGAGTGTGGTGTTCACTCTGGCGACGCAGCTTGCGTATTACCACCATGGCACTTAACTGATGAAATCAAAGAGCGCATTATTAAGATCTCTAAGGATCTTGCTATGGAGCTCGACGTTAAGGGCTTAATGAATGTTCAGTTAGCTGTTCGTGATAATGAGATTTACCTCATTGAGGTAAACCCACGTGCTGCACGTACTGTTCCTTTTGTTTCTAAGGTTACCTCTTTACCTTTAGCTAAGATCGCTGCACGTATCATGACTGGCGTATCTTTAGAGCAACAGGGCATTACTGAGCAAGTAATCCCACCATACTACTCTGTTAAGGAAGTAGTATTACCTTTCCACAAGTTCCCAGGCTCTGATCCAATCTTAGGCCCTGAGATGCGTTCTACTGGTGAGGTAATGGGTACTGCTAAGACCTTCCACGAGGCTTATGCTAAGGCTCAGTTAGCTGCTAGCAGCGAGATTGTAAGAAAGGGTCGTGTATTACTTTCTATTCGCAACTCTGACAAGCCATTACTTGCAGACCTTGGTCGCAAGTTAATTGCAGCAGGTTTCGAGCTCGACGCTACTGGCGGTACCTTCAAGACTCTTGAAGAGGCTGGTTTACCAGTAACTCGTGTTAAGAAGGTTTACGAGGGCCGTCCAAATATTCTCGATGCCATTAAGTCAGCTCGTTATAACTGGGTTATTAACACCACTGAGGGCCGTCAGTCTGTATTAGACTCCCGCTCCTTACGTCGTGGCGCTCTTAAGCACCGTGTAAGCTACTGCACCACCATCAATGCTGCATTTGCTACTGTAGATGCTATTGGTGAGAATGAGTTTGCTTCCGTATACTCAATTCAAGAGCTTCACCAAATGATTAAAGACGCTAAAAATAGCTAAATTTTAAAGCTTATTTAAAGCGCAAAAAGGCAAGGTATTTACCTTGCCTTTTTTCATGGAATTGACTATTTTCGCATGGCTCTACTAAATTATTGCTAAAACACTTGCATACTAAAAAAACTTAGGTATAATGTGCGCACAAACCGATGCGGATGGATGGCAGAGCGGTTGAATGCAACGGTCTTGAAAACCGTCGAGGATTGACGTCCTCCGTGAGTTCGAATCTCACTCCATCCGCCATCAGGGATGAAAAAATAAAAAGGCTTAGGCCTTTTATTTTTTGCCTTTAAACTAGATACAACATATCTTTTAACTACCTCCCGCCCACTACACAACAACCTTCCTACTCACATAATCTCCTAATTACAACCACCATTGCCTTGTTGCATACCTCTATCTATTCCCCAGCAATTAGCTTGCAGCTTTTAGCTTGCTCTACCCTTCTCTAAGTAAGAGGATTGTAGCTTGCAGCTTGCTCTCCCTATTTCTAGGCATGTAGCTTATGGCTTGTGGCTTGTGGCTTGGCCTTTCATTTTGTGGCTAATCTTATGGCAACAAAAAAGGCCTGAACATACCAATGCCCAGACCTTTCTTTTTTTTTTTTTTGTAACTATCTGCTTCTTACTACATAGTTAAGTACTTAACCATGAAGGCAATAGCTAAAATCCAGGTAGCTACGGAAACACGCTTATACTTGCCAGTTAATAAGTGTAAAAGCACGAAAGAAATAGCACCTAAAGCAATACCCTCAGAAATAGAGTAAGCAAGAGGCATCATAATAATACAGATGAATGCAGGAATAGACTCTGCGTAATCACCAAAATCAATCTTTTGAATTTGGCTCATCATCATTAAGCCCACTAATACTAATACTGGAGCAGTAGCAGCACCAGGAACAGCTAAGAAGAATGGAGCTAAGAATAATGAAATAGCAAAGCAAACAGCTGTAGTAAAGGAGGTTAAACCAGTACGACCACCCTCTGCAACACCAGAGGCAGATTCTACGAAAGTAGTAACGGTTGAGGTACCTAACATAGCACCAGCAGTGGTGCCTACAGCATCAACTAAGAAGGCCTTCTTAAGGTGAGGAATACGGCCATTCTTATCAATCATACCTGCACGGTTAGAAACACCTACTAAAGTACCGATAGTATCGAAAATATCCACAAATAATAAGGTGAATACTACGACAACCATGTCTCTAGTTAAGATATTTTCAAACTCGAACTTGAAGAAAATTGGCTCAATTGAAGGAGGCAAACCAACAATAGAGTCAAGGTGAGTAACACCTAAAGGAATTCCAACTAAGGTAGTAAGTACGATACCTACTAATAAAGCACCACGGATCTTTAACACTAATAACACAGAGGTAATTAAAAGACCAACTAAGCCTAATAAAGCAGGGCCGTGGGTAATATCACCTAAAGTTACTAAAGTAGCTGGATTATCAACAATAATGCCAGCGTTTTGTAAGCCAATAAATGCAATGAATAAACCAATACCAGCTGAAATAGCGTATTTTAAGGTCATTGGAATAGCATTAACAATTTGCTCACGCACGTTAGTAATGGTCAAAATGATAAAGATAATACCTTCAATCAATACTGCGGTAAGAGCAAACTGCCATGAATATCCCATGGTTAGACATACAGTGTAAGCAAAGAAGGCATTTAAACCTACACCTGGAGCCAACGCAAATGGAAGCTTGGCATAAACAGCCATAAAGAAAGTAGCAAGAATGGAGGCTACAGCAGTAGTAGTGAATAAAGCACCTTTATCCATACCAGCAGCAGATAGCACATTAGGAGATAAAGCTAAAATGTAAACCATGGTTAAGAATGTGGTTACACCAGCTAAAATCTCGGTTTTAATATTATGGACTGAAGGATCAAAGCCGAAAAGTTTCTGTAACATTACGAAGGCATCCGTCAAGCAATACTTAAGTTAAAGAACAGTTGTTATAACTAGCAAATTCTTAAGAAAAATTTGCAAGGCGATAATATCACTTAGTCCCTTTTTAATCAATTAAAATAGCCCTAATATAAGCCTATTTGTCCCTTAAACTTCGTATTTATAATGTATGAAATCTTACAATTAGGCACAAACAATGATTGCTCTCCTACCATATAATGTTATAAATAATTTAAAGCTATCTATTTTAAGGCACATCCTGCAATTTACTTGCTTTAGAATGCTCATTAATTGTATGCTGACACAATACCAATTTATTTAGGGTATTTGTGCACCAAGGAGTTGTCATGAGCACTATGGCCGATAGCCACAAGCCTAACAAAAAGATTCAAAAGGCTATTATCGTTTCAAAGGTCTATCACCGTCCTGTTGGAGGAGCTATTTCTGAGGTAGCTAAGCTCTTAAATAATTTGGGTGTTGAGGCATATATTGACCAAAACACAGCTGTGGGCTTTAATCTAGAAGACGTTCCTATTATCTCCCGTCGTTATATTAGGGATGCTGATCTTATTATCGTAGTAGGTGGTGATGGTTCTTTATTAGGAGCCGCCCGCTCCTTAGTTGACTTTGAGGTTCCAATGCTTGGCATCAATCGAGGCCATTTGGGACTACTTACTGATGTTAGCCCTCATAATTTAGAAAAATGCCTGAAAAAAGTGGTTGAGGGTAAATACACTACTGAAAACCGCATGCTGTTAGATGTGCGTGTTTTTAGAAGAGATGAAGATGGTGCTGAAGAGCAAATAGGCCAATCACTAGCCATGAATGAAACAGTAATTCACTCTGGCATTTTGGCTCATATGATTGTTTGTCGTGTCAATATTAATGGTAGCTTCTTATATTCATTAAGAGCAGATGGCATTATTTTAGGAACCCCTACAGGATCTACTGCCTACTCCTTATCCGCAGGTGGCCCTATCATTGAGCCTCACTTAGATGTGCTCTCTTTAGTTCCTATGTTTCCGCAATCTTTAAATTGCTCCCCTATTATTATTCCAGGCAAGAGCCGTGTTGAGGTGGAGTTTGAATTTAAAGAAGATGTACCTGAATGGGTTAATATTAACTGTGATGGCCAGGTAACTATTAGAGCAGATACCAAATGTATAGTTTGTGTGCGCCAACATCACACTCCATTAAAGCTTATTCACCCTGAAGGCTATGACTATTACAATATCCTGCGTCAAAAGCTAGGTTGGGGCCAAAGTTTGGTTTAATTGAAAAAGCCAAGTTCTTATATAAGAGCTTGGCTTTTTTCATATCTGTATTGCAAGCAAGGCGTGCTATTACGAAATTGAAATCAGGCGTTAAATTAATGAAAGGTTAATAAGATTGTTATTGCAAAATTGCAAAGAGTAAAACTAAAGAAAAAGTAGAGAAATGGCTTTAGATAGAGAGTGCAACAACTTTAGCGCCTAATGGCATATCCATTGCAAAAAGTTGATGATAAGAGCCCCAGTACCAGTCCCAAGATTAGAAGTTTGGTGATGAATTTTATTTAGGGGCACAAGGATGGGCAGAAACAAAAAATCGTACTGTTTCTGTCCACACAAAAAACCTAATACATGAATTTTACCATATGAATAAGATCAAATGCGCACTTGTTCAAGTGTCTTTAGCTGCTAGCGCTATTGCTGGAGCCCTTTGCGCCTCTACTAATGCTTATGCTTTATCCATTGACTATCGCCATGAATATGTTGATGTAGGTAAGTCCCATAAAGACCGTTTTATGCTCTCTGATACCTTCGCTAATGGCTTTGGCTATAGTGTAGAAACAAAGGCTAAATCAGGTGGCGATTCTCAAGATGAAGCTTATAGTGATATGGAGTCTAACGGCGCTGAGTTTTCTGTTTCCTACAAGTACAAGCTCAACTCTAACATTTTTGTTCAGCCTGCAATGAATATTGAGTTTGGTGATCATAAAGCTATTTATAAGCCATCTTTTAAAGTCCAATATACTTTTGATAATGGCATTTATGTAGCAGCTCGCTATCGCTTTGAGTACACCCGAGAAAATCAAGAAAACAAAATCGATGAGAACTGCCATCGCTACGAAGGCTGGCTCGGCTATAAGACAGGCCCTTGGGCTTTTGAGGGTAACTATATTTGGCGTGATTCAGACAAGATCCGTTTTGACAACAAAGAAACTGATTATGAGTACGACTTTAAAGTAGCTTATCAGATTGATAATCATTGGGCTCCTTTTGCTCAGATTGGCAATGTCAAAGTTGATTCTACTAGCGATGCCCGTCAAACACGTTTTCGTGTAGGTATCAAGTACAACTACTAATAAGCCCCTCACTCTCTACACCAATCTTACTAAGCGTGTAGCCCATTATCTGGCCTGCTGTTAACTAATAAGCAGGCTAGGTATCAAGCTAGTAATTCTGCCCTGGGATTTTCTATGAAAAAAGTAACTCTATCCTGCTTAAGCTTGGCTTTAGCTTTAGCAACTAGTGCTTGTAGCACTCACCAAGAAACCATTACTCATAGCTCTGATTGGCAGAGTATTACCTTTGGTCAATCGACAGATGCAAACTTTGCTACCAACGTGCTTAAGGATAAGGTAGGAGTTAACTTCACCTACTTACCATCTGGATTAAAAGCACTACCTCAGCAAGCACAACCATTAGCATTTCCTATTACTGTAGAAAGCCGTGGTGGTAAGATTGGTAATAGCCACGATGGCCTTACTTACTACTACACAACTATTGATAGCAGCAAAAACTTTGTTCTAGAAGCTTTAGTTCGTATTGATCAATTCGGCCCTGAAAATGGAGCCAAGCCAGCTGCACAAGAGGGCTGCGGTCTATTAGTAAGAGATATCTTAGGCCCTGCTCGTAATGAACAAGTAGTTCCAGGCATTGAAGAGTTTCCAGCTTCCTCTAATATGGTAATGACAGCTGTCATGACCCATGATAAGAGCAATCACACTAATGTCGACATTATGCAGTTAGACCGCAATGGCGTACTCTATCCTTGGGGCAACCAAAATATTGCCATGCAAAGACGTAATGTCGCTCAAAATATCAATTTAGAACAGAATAACACTTTTATTTTACGTCTTGAGCGTACTAATGAAGGCTTTGTATCAAGCTATGCTCCACAAGGCTCTAAAGAATTTATCAGCCTTAATACCTCTTACCCTCAAAGAGTGCAAAAGCTTGATAATGACAAATACTATGTAGGCTTCTTCTCCTCACGTAATGCTCGTATGACAGTATTGGATGCAACACTTACCACCAGTGATGCTAACCTTATAGATTTAACATACCAAGCACCTAGTGAAGAGACCTACCTTGAGCTTAATAGTGCCCCTATTATTAATAAAAACGATCAACAATACACTTTTAGCGCCCGCACTAATAGCGATGGTTTATTAGCTCTTAGCTCACAAGAGCCTCCAATTGCGGTAAAAGCAGGAGAGCTAATCAATATAAAGCTACCTCTAAACAACTCTGAGCGCACTATTAGCTATACCTTTACTCCTAACAATCCCGAGCAAAAAGCTCTAACTGGCAAGTTCAACCTAACAGACAATGACTTATTAGGCAGTGCTACTCTTTACGCCTCTGCCCATGGCAACGCTCAAGGTAAGGGCACTAAAAATAGTCCTTTAGATGTAGCTACTGCTTTAAAACTAGTCAAAGATGGCGGTGTAGTTTACCTGTTAGATGGGCAATATGACTTAACTACTTTAGACTCACAATGCTCAGGTTCCCCTGCTGGTCTAAAGACCTTACAAGGCTCTAATAAGGTAGTTTTCCATGGTCTTAATGTAGCTGCCAGCTATCTAAAACTTACAGGCTTTAACCTGACCAACTCCCATGGGCAAGCCCATGGGGTTCCTGCGTATCAAGGTTAACCTATTTTCCTGACAAGGCATTAAACATCTTAACGAGTTAAGACTTTTAACACAAAGCCAGAGGCATGTATCCCGACATCATTTTATATCTCTTCCTAAAAGAAGATGATAAATTGGCCCTTTCTATAAAATAGAAGGTACCGACTTTGGGGTACACTTTCTAACCTATTTTTAAGCTGGACTCTCCTATCAGTGTAATAAAACACTTTTATGATAGATCTCCTTTGTTACAAGAAGTTTTCAAAGCGAGGCCAAACTTTTCATTTGTTTAAAATTTAAAATGACAGGTATAATCTTACACCTTTATGCCGCTATTAACAATTTTAATTTTCTTCTTTTTAAGAGCAGCAACATACTTAAGAAACTTTTTATAGTGTTTTGGAAACTCTTTTTTACACTTAACCTTATCAATGGAGTTAGTGCTGCTATCATAGCAATAGAGAAGAAAAGCAGAATACCAATCCCTCTGAACTAAGGTTCCATCAGATAAATTAAAGGTTCGTTGAGACAGAGTTTTTTTAATATAACTGTCTGAGGTATGGTCATATTGACTTGCACGATAATCTCGTGGCACTTGATAGAAGTGGCCACCACGCTCACGCATCTTTTGAAGAAGACGAGCGTTCACCTGGCCTGGACAATGATTTATTACAGTGCCACCAAACCTATGTTTACGGCCAATCTGACCATTAGGAAGAAGAGCAGGCTTGCCTCGTGCAGACCATGAGCGCACATTATTGTCCTCTGTTACTACCTCAGAACAATCTTCCGATATTACATTGACAATGTAGTAATTAACAGTCTTGTGCGTCGCTGCATCTTTACGATATAGATCTCTACGCTTTTCCTCACAGCGCTTGCGCTTTTTAGAGACATTACTATCGTGTGCGCCCTTTTTGATCTTGCCATTGCTATTGTAGTTATTACGATTCGTGGCTTGTCTTGAGCGAATAATCTTACGGCTAAGGTTTGCCCTTTTTTTAGCACTCTTTTCAAGACATCCATCTATATCACCAAGATTAGCTAGAAATGGCCCAGTATCGCCATCTTTAGCT
>Briea_p1__coassemble_1264_pt1 | contig 14040 bp, 7 predicted proteins | sample Briea_p1__metabat2_low_PE_001 | metagenome-assembled genome bin Briea_p1 | reverse complement strand
CTCCCCCATATTACTCATAATAGGGGGGTGACGAACTTTTGAAATCTAGTACTAGCTAAAGTGTTGTTTTTTAGGCTTGCTACATAATCAGTAAATACTTGAGTATCAGCTGTTTGGTGAATAGCCTTTTTAACTTTCTTGGCCTCATCATTAAGTTCAAAAGTTAAGTTAGAGCGCTCAGTTAGGCGTTCAGTAATAGCAAAAGCCTGATTGAGGTTTAGGTAGTGTAGGGTATCTTCTACATTATCTTTGTACAGCTCAGAAGATGGGATAGACTTAGGCTCAAGCTCGCTTATAAATTGCTCTTGAGGCATGAGGCCCATATAATCAGATAGCTGGAAACTGGTAATAGTATCCTTAGTGCTCATATGATGCTCATCATCAAAGAGCTCAGGGTCAAAAATAGCAGAACCACAACCGCCAGCAGAGCAATCACAGCTTACAGCACTGGTGCACATGTTAGTGCAACCTGTCTGCTTATGCGGACAAGTGCCATTAGAGCGAGGACAGATTTTCTTTAAGAGCTCGCTCTCACTAAGGCTACTAGCGTGATTGAGAGCTTCCTTATCTAAAGGTGCTTGAGTAGTTTTAGTGATAGTTTCAATCTTACTCTTCATGAATTACTCGCTAAAAATGTGCACAAACTGCAAAGCGCCGCCTGTACTTTAGTGGGTTGTCTAAAATGAATTATCTACAAGGATATAAAAGCCACATCCTTAATGCTTTTTGATTCGTTAACAATGCCATCTGGTCAGGTATAAAAAGAGTCCTGTTAATAAGATGCGCTGATTTAAAGATGTGTGGCATAAAAGCTAGCAAGCTAGATAAAGTAGCTTGCATAGCCTTTAAAATAAATTAAGCTCAAATTAGTTTTAAGCTTCAAAATTACGAGCTAATCGCTCGTAGCTCCTTACCTTGTAATGATTGTTACAAAATTGAAAATCAAATTAAGCAAAAGTACTTGGACAAAATTACTAATAATATTTGTTGCCAAATTTGTTTAAAACACACAGACAGTTACTACTTCATTCTGGTAAATGGATAGTTAGTACAAGAAAACACGGTGATAGCAAGCTTCAGTAAAGTTGTAATAACAAAAAACTAGTGTTTTTAATTACAGAAGATTAAACATTACTTTGCTAATAAGATTTGTAATTATTAACTAGTATCAAGTGCAACAAATAGTGTATACCTGTAAAAGTTGACCTTAGTATAATGCAAAAAATTACCAAAATGCTATATCTAGGAATCGGGGGTTTTTTTAAATTTATATTAAGCATCACAAAAGTTATTAGTACGGCGCAAATTAACAAAACCTAGATAAACATAGATAGTATCTAGTAAGTCGCATGCAAAAGAAGCTTTTGGGGGGCAGCTAAAAATACCAACTAAGAGTAGGATATTTATTTAAAGTATTTATTTAAATAAATTAACTAATTAGCAAGAGGTGATTTTGGTAAGATAATAAAATTTTTAGTGATTTGTTAAAAATGCCCAAGCTGCATAATACTTGTGAAAATGCCGTAAATAAGGGAAATATTAGCGTTAAACTTTCATTAAGAGAAAGTTAATATTTTGCTAATTTTTGCGGCGTTAATCCAAAAAATATAAAAAAGTTACAAAAAAAGGCTTTTAGTTTTGCTCCTTTTCAGTCACAATATAGAGGCGTTGATTAGTTATTCTAATTTACGCGAAAGTACAAGGATTTTGGTGCTAGTACGCTGTGCGTTGCTAGCACTTTTTAAACTGATTTTGCTATGTATCCTTGCTACTGTAGTTGTTTGCTTTAGCAAAAACTAATTATGATATATTCTTCTATTATAGCTCTATACTGTTAGAGCATTTACAAACAAACGTAATACGTAAAATACGTCTACTAGCTTAATTAATTATTGAATACAAACATATTAAGCTGTTAGCAAAAATATATAAGACTAACAGACAAACATGCAAAAAGACCCCTTATTTAGGGGCCTTTTTGTGGGAAAAAACTTTTACTAACAAAATTAGCTAGCACTATCACTTACTCATCAAACACATACCAAAGCGCAATCTTAGATACCCAATTAGGTGCTTGGTATTAGGAACTTATCGGCCCTCTTAAGCAAAAAACAACTTAGCTTCACCTAAGAAATAGCCTCTTAATAATTAATAATTAATAAGCTCAACACTTGCCTTACAGCTATATCCAAAGAGCTCCATCTCTAAGGCTAAAACCAGACCATACCCTAGCCATTACATGGACATGCTATGGCTATGGCCATAGCTGCCTATGGCAGGCCGTTGGCCAAGGGCAAGGCCCTGGCAAGGCATTACCAGATGCGGGGCCGTAATAAAGCATGGGCATGTTGCTCTGGTATTAAGCTTAGCAAGCTGTAAAACTTTGGTTTCATTTGATAGCTTGCTGATTCTTAGCACAAAGAAAAAAGCCTGGTGCTTACATCATAGAGCCTAGAACCTAGAACCTAGAGCTTAGTGTTTAAGCTTGCAAGCAACTGCGCAAAGCGTTGGTGCTCGCTAGCACATTCATCTTTGCTTAAGCGACGGCTGCTGTAGTAGTCCTCTTGTAAAGCCAATGATAGGTCAAGATCTGGGTAAATAGCTTTGAGCTTGATAAAAGCAGGCTCTAGTTCTTTTACTGATAGCTCAGAGACAAAGGTTAGCTTATCGCTAAAATGAGCAGCTAAAGCTAGCATCATAGTAGCGGCCATAATGCGTGACTCTACTTTGTTGCCAAAGTGTTTTACTAGGTGAAGCTTACTTTTAATTTCACTATAGTCTGGGAAGAAGAAATTACCATCAGTAAAGCTAAAATCAATAGCTCTCTCACCAGCACGTAAAAAGCGTACTGTTAGTTCTTGAGCATATTCTTGCCAGGTACTATTCATAGGAACAGCTAATAACAGCTTCCAGCCAGGGGCAATAGCTTTAAGGGCAAATTCCTCATCAAACTCGTTGATATAAACGCCAATAGTAGAGGCAATTAGAGCTGCCTGTTCATAATCTTGAGCGCTTAAATAGCCTAATAAGCATTGAGTAGTAGGGAGAAACTTTTCTTCAATCACATCATAGCAGTCAAAGCTATCATCTGAGGCGTGTTTAAGAAGCTTTAAGCTAACGCTAAAGCCATGCTCTTTAAGTAGGGCTTGTAGGGCATTAAAGTTTAAATCAAGGTACTTTTCTATTCTAACTTTAGAATCAGCAGTAACCTCTTTAGGAGGGATTTGTACAATATGCTCATTAAAGATTCCAGTAGCTTGTAACTTCTCTAAGCACTGGTTAAAGTTTTGAATATTGATACCTAAATGGAGAGCCATTTGGTAATTATGACGTGCAGGACAATAGCTAGGCTCTTTTGAGCGTGTCATCCAAAAGAGTAGGGCTGACATTACTAAAGGAGCTTGCTCTTCAATAGCAGTTAAGCAGTTTAGCTGGGGATAAAAAGGAATACGCACCAAGCCCTGTTTTGCCATTTACAAACCTCGCACAAAAAACCAATACATATAAAAGCAGCATGCCATATTAGCACACCACACTATGGTGCACCAATACTGCCACTACAAAAGACATGGTTTTAACGAATAGCAACCAAAGCTTAGCCTCCAGATTCAGCTGCAAGCTTGGAACTAGGCTTATCTAGGCGCTTAGAAAGGTTTAGGGGCAAAAAATTAAAAGCCACCGCTAAGGTATAAACTTAGCTTATCTAAGCTCTACCTTGGTGGTGGCAATTAAGGTTTAGAGTATGGAGGCTCTAAACATAATGTTTAATTTTGATTGCTAGCTTGGGAGCTTACAATTAGAGCTTGTGACCCATTTCGTAAGCTTGGTCATGCACGTCAGTAACAGCACGGCCAGATGGATCAGCCATGTTCTTGAACTTCTCATCCCATGCAATAGCAGTAGGAGTAGAGCAAGCAACAGACTTACCATAAGGAACGGTCTTAACAGCTGATGGAAGCTTAAAGAGTTCCTCGAAGATTTCACGATATAAGTAAGCTTCCTTAGTGACTGGAGTATTTACTGGGAAGCGATCTTCACGCTGAGCAAACTTGCGATCAGATACGTGCTCTTCAGCATAGTCACGTAAAGCATCAATCCAAGAGTAGCCTACACCATCAGAGAATTGCTCTTTTTGTCTCCATAAGATCTCCTCAGGTAACATACCCTCAAAGGCCTCACGTAATACCTTCTTCTCAATGGTCTTGCCTGGGCACATCTTGTCCTCAGGGTTTAAACGCATGGCTACGTCTAAGAACTTCTTATCTAAGAATGGTACACGACCCTCAACACCCCAAGCCATTAATGACTTGTTAGCACGTAAGCAATCGTATAAGTGTAATTGAGAGAGCTTGCGAACTAATTCCTCGTGGAACTCTTGAGCGTTAGGAGCCTTGTGGAAGTATAAGTAACCACCAAAGATCTCATCAGAACCCTCACCAGAGAGAACCATCTTAATGCCCATAGCCTTAATGTAACGAGCCATTAAGTACATTGGGGTAGAAGCACGAATAGTAGTTACGTCGTAGGTTTCGATCTGGTAAATAACATCACGAAGTGCATCTAAACCTTCTTGAACGGTGTAGTGAATTTCGTGGTGAACAGTACCTAAGTAGTCAGCAACTACACGAGCCTTCTTAAGATCTGGAGCACCCTCAAGACCAATAGCAAAAGAGTGGAGACGTGGGTACCATGCCTCTGACTTGCCACCGTCCTCTACACGACGCTCGGAGAAGAGCTTAGCAATAGCAGAGATAACAGAAGAATCAAGACCGCCAGATAAGAGCACACCATATGGAACGTCGCACATAAGCTGACGCTTAACGCTGTCCATTAAAGCTTCCTTTAATTCGCTAACGGAAGTGGTGTTGTTCTTAACATTGTCATACTCCATCCAATCACGCTTGTAATATGGGTGGAACTCAAGATCCTGCTTAGAGTAGAGGTAGTGTCCTGGAGGGAACTCTTTAACAGTATCACATACTGGAGTAAGAGCCTTCATCTCAGATGCTACATAGAAACGGCCTTCCTTATCGGAGCCAATGTAGCATGGAACAATACCCATATGGTCACGAGCGATAAAGTAGGTGTCATCATTTGCATCGTAAATAGTGAAAGCAAAGTCACCAACTAAACGATCTAAGAAGATTTCACCAGTCTTTTTGAACTCTTGGTAAAGAGGAAGTAATACTTCGCAGTCAGAGCCAGTCTTGAAATTGTAAGGCTCTTTGAGCTCGCTCTTGAGCTGTACGTGATTATAGATTTCACCGTTAGCAGCTAAGACCTGGGTCTTGTCATCATTATATAAAGGCTGAGCACCATTACCTGGATCAACAATGGATAAACGCTCGTGCACGACAATAGCGTGCTCGCCTTGGTAAATACCTTCCCAATCAGGGCCACGGTGAAGCTGTAGACGTGAAAGTTCTAGAGCTTTGTTACGTAGTGCCTGTGGGTTGTCTTTAATATCGAAGATGCCAAAAATAGAACACATGAGTTAACTTACATTCCAAGTTGATAAGAGGTCTAAGGGGGCAAGGATTAGTGGTAATTTTGTCCCTTGTAGCCTCACAGCTGCTGATACCATGCAGCCTTTTTAGCTACATGAACAATATACGAGCTATTTAATTAGCCCCCGAGCCTCACAAAAATGTTCAAGGCCAAAAACAATCATCTAGACAGCTTATTATTCAAAGTTATGAGCAGCACCTCATAAAAAGAGTAGTACTACCTAGTACACAGCATGTAGAGATTGTATTGAAAGTGCATTAATTGTAGCTTAATTGCTTATTGTGGGCAATTAACACTATTTATATTGGTGCACTAAAATAGTACACAAATTTAATCAGGTCAATAAAAAATCATCAATATGAACTACAGCAAATAGCAATATCATTAATAAAATAGCTTTTTTATCATGAATAAGGAGATTTACTTAATTTTAAATTTGCAAAAAATATTTTTAACGCTAAAGACAAAACTTAATATAGCTCGCAATTTTTATGTATCTTTTTAGAGCAAAATAAAAATTTGGCCTCGCAACAAAATTAGCTTGTGCACCAGCATGAGCCCAATTTTTTCTCCCAAAGATACCATTTTGCAAAAAATTAGTAACAAGCTCTCCCCTTCCCACCTCTGGCAAACTTACCAAAAGAAGCGCTCCATCAGATTTACCTTAACTAACTAACTAACTAACACCATCTATCTGAGCCTCTGAGCAAGCAAGAAAGAAAGAAAAGCAAACAAACAAGAAAGCAGGTCAGCTAGTGAGCACGCAACCTTGAGAGCTTGCTTGTTAATATACAAAGAGCCTGATTTTTGCCTTTTACCTGCAATTGCTTTTACACCTGCAAGATTAAAAGACTAGCATTTCATAGTCTGGGTTCTTTTCAAGTTAGCGCTCATGAAAACCATTATTTAATCATTGATGGCTTAAGGACAAGTTGAACTATGGGGACTGAGGCAAGGGCAAACTATCGTGCAAAATTACTAACAACTAAAGTTTAGCTTACTAACGGTAGTACATACTCATTAGTAGAGAAAGTAGTGTACATAAGGAGCTGCTTCATTAGATGCTTGAACTTAGGAGCAAATTACTAGGACGTGAATCAATAGAGGGGATAAACTAAGTAAGTGTGGTCTTGAAAAGAGGCAAGTTGCACATAATTGCCCAAAAATATTAGGCTGTAGTGGGGAGTCTGTATTGTAGGCTTGCGTAGGCAAAAGCATAAGCATAAGCAAAATACTAAGCCTTTAAAGGTGGCAGAGCACAAGTAGCAGACAGAGCACAAATAAAAGACTCGTGTTCTATAGTTAGGGCTAGTTTTATGGCTAGGGCCAGTCCTGTGATGATTGGGAGTAGGGACTGGCCTAAAGCTTTAACTTTGCTGTGAAGGCAAAATTTAGTATTTGCCCATAGATCTTAGATAGTCAATCAGCTCGTTAGAGGAATTTTCAAGCTCATTTACTATTTTGCAAGCTTCTTGATGGCGCTCGTCTTCGTAGTGCTCCATAGTATCTAACATATCATGCAATTCACCTAAAGAGTTATCTACCTGCATGATAATGCCTTTAATAGCTTTAACTCGTACTTCGATTATTTCTTCTGAAACATCGCTGTCTTTATCCTTAGCAGCAATCATCTTGGCTAAGGTCTCATTAAGCTTGATTAAGCCTTCTAAGATTTGATCACGGTTTTGTGGATACATAGAGATATCTCTTAATAAACGAGAAACAACAAACTTTAAGATGCCTTAAAGCAACTATATTCTAATTACTACAAACTATTGTGCAAAGCGCTTTGTATTGAATTTTTGATTAGTGGCTTATTTATGCAAGTCATAGCAGAGCACTTAAAGTGCTTATTTTCTCTAAATTAGCACCTAAACGCATTAGAGTCTTTAGGATGGTATGGTGGTGAGCTGAGCAAAGCCTAGATGGGCAGGGCTGAGCTAAGCTAAGCTTAGATGGGCTGGCCTGGCTTGGGCTGAACTTGGCTGAGCTTAGAGTAGGTGATCCTATTGTGGCGGTGAGCTGAGGCTATGGAATGTATGATTGCAAGATTGGGTTGAGAGGTATAGGAGAGGTAATGGTAAGTTACCTCTCCTGTGGGGGCTAAAAACGTGAGTTTAGCTGGAGGTTAAAGCTTTGATGACTTGGGCTTAATCACGGATAGAGCGATCTTGATCTACAGGGCTTGGCTCTGGGATGGAGTCATTATTGCTCTTGACATGAATGGCCTTGGCCTTAGGGATAGTGCTAGGGTTTTGGCCAAAGTAGCCCTTAAAGGTGCGTGAGAAGTGAGAGTAGTTGTTAAAACCAGCCTCAACTGCAGCACGATATGGATCCATACCCACACTAATTAAGTAGCGTGCTCTGGTTAGTCGCTTTTTAACAATAAATTGGTGTAAAGAAAGTCCAGTTAGTTCTTTAAAACGACGGGTAAGATAGAACTTACTTAAGTTAAAGCGTTGTGAAATTTCATCTAAGCTTAAGTTTTCATTGATATTAAGATTAATAAACTTAAGTAGAGCACTAAGCTTTAAGCGCTCAGAAAGCTTGAGGTTAAGATGCATTTCATCATCGTCTACAGGCACGCTAAACCCTGGCATAGCACCATCCCTTAATAATGGAGCTGGGGTCTCTCCCTCTCCTTGCATAATAAGAGTTTGGAAATCGTGTCCTGAACGTTCACGAGTAGCACTAGGCTGGCACTTGCCCTTACTACCTTTACTGCCTCTAGAAGAAACGGCAATTTCTTGCTCACATGTTTTAAGCTTGTAAACTTTTTTAGTAGCGTCATAGTTATTAGCATTAGTTTGCATAGCATGACTGCTATTACCATATTCCTCGTCTTCAATTAAGGAATCGGTAAAGACATCATTAAATGAACTTTCAGGGCTGTTATCCAGCTCAGGGTCAGGATCAAATAAAGAGACATCTGGCATAGCCTCATTCTGGTCTGTGAAATAGGAGGCAAAAGATACTAATTTGGAGCTAGTATCCAAGCAAGATAATAAGAGCTCATTATAGTAAGCATGTTTGGCACAATTCTTTGAATGAGGGCACAGTGAAATATAACCATAAGGTACTACTTTTTCGCAGCGACCAGTGCTAGCAATATTAGGAGGTAAGATAGCCTGATTTTCCTCATTAAAGTCATGGGCTTGAGTGAGATTTTTAGGATCTACAGTGTAATTATGGGCAAGTTGGCCCTGCTCATGTGGTGGGTTTACATGAGTAAATTGGTAGATTTCATCATGGGTGTTATTACCGTTAGCACTGGCACTTGGGCTTGGGCTAGTAGCGCTTAAGGAGCTAAAACCAATAGTATTGCCTACTCCATGAGAGGACACTTGATGGTCTGGGGATGCATTATTATTAACAGTTGCAATCATGTCATTCATGGACTGCACAGCTGCAAACTTAGGAGTATGGTTTTGAATTTGACTGCCATCTTGGTTTAGCTGATTAAAAATAGCCTCATGACCTGGGGCATGAGCGTTTTGTAAATCAAGATTGGCACTGTTGCTAGCTGTTGCCTGCTCACGGCCATTAATCTTAAGCTCTAAGGCATCTTGCAAAGAGTGGGAATTGTTAGCATTCTGATTGTAAATAGCAGCAAAGTCCTTAGAGGTAATACTAATGGAGTTGTTGCTTACGTGAGATGAGGCAGCGCTAATAGTAGGGATTTCTTCGCCATTTTGTTGGCGATGCACAATTTGATTAAGCTTAGTTAAGATAATGGCAAAATAGCTTTCTGAGAGTACTTCATCAGAGGGAGTTTTTGACCAAAAGCTTTCAAATAAATTCGATAAATCATGCTGCAACTCTGAAAAGGTAGCATCATCTAAGTGAATAATGTTGTTGTTGTCAGAGTTTAATTGTAAGAAGCAATATTGAGGGTCAAGCTTAGGGAAGCGCTTGGCAAGGCGTTGCATGTATTTAGGATGGATCCATAAAGCATAGCGCTCATAGCCCTTAGAGTGATAAATCATGCCATGATGGAATTGCAATTCATCAATTAAGATCACATCACCATGGGATAAGTGATAAGGGCGGCCTTCTACCTCATAGAAAAAATCACCGTCGACCACAAAGATAATTTCATAAAAGGCGTGATGGTGAGGACAAATAGCAACATCCTCGCTTGGATTAGGATCAAGATGTTTATAGCATTCAAAACGATTGTTTTGCATTAGCTCACGATAGCGTCTGCTGGTAAAAGCTGCTTTATTCGCTTTTCGCATCTTTCTTCCCTCATCTAAACTTGTGATATTTCAACCCTAAAGAATTTAGACACGGATCATCTATAGAAATGGTATTTACTAAAAAAATAAACACTAACTAAGCCTAATAGGGAGTAGGACAAGTGCTAGTCCCTAAAGATAAATTGATAGTTGTTCTAGAAGGATGAAACCTTAGCAAATCTAAAACAATGTGTCAGCTTTCAAGAGTAAGTACTATTAACTTTAATAGGCCTTAGGGCACAAAACTTACTTGCTATAGTGTCTGCATCTAATATTTTGTGAGCTGCTAGTGCTAAACCAATGATTCTTTATCTAGAGTAGCTTAGCTTAGAGTAGCCTAGCTCACTATCCAAATTGATAACTATACTAGCACGCTTAGGGGCATTGTGCTATTAATAAAAATATTTTAACGAAGTACATCCCCTCTTATTAGCAAGTGCCCCTCTACAGAGCAAAACCAATCACAGCACAGTTTAGCAACGCCACAATAGCAACAACATCACCAAATCACCCTAGTCAATAAAGAGTTAAAACAGGGAACGTAATAGGTCAATAAAGGCCAAATTCTGCAAATACAGAACCTACCAGAGCAAGCATGGCTGGCTTACTGTAGCCATCATGGCAAGCTAGCAAAACAACAGTAGAGCAGGCTTGATAGATTATGAATGGCGGAGGCTGCTAGGAAGTAATACACAACGTATTGCAGTGCAGAGTACAAAAAGCGCATGGTAGCGTATTGCGAACATATGGGTATAGCGCATGGTAGTGTATAGCGCACATCTTGGTATAGGGCAGGATTGGGCAGGACACAAGAGGTCAAAAATTAGCCAAGAGCTATAGAGTAGAGCCAAAATGAATGGAACAGGGCACGGCTGTTCTATGTAAAGCCAGATACGGCTAATAGAGGCTAAAGGAACTAAGTAGTGAGGTGAGGTAAGGTGAGGTAAAGGGACTGGTCATCCAAGAAAAGATTTTGGATGACCCTGTCCTATAAATTGTTCTCTCAGGCAGATTAGATTGTGAACCCATCTGGGAAGATCACAGCATTATCGGTGCTTACGTGATAAATGCCCACCCCATGTTTAGCTGCTAAATCATGAATTAGCTTATCGGCATTGTGAGCCTGAGACCAGGCAAAAGCAGCATAAATAATTTGAGGGGCAATAGAGTAGTCGGTCAGACAGCTTTCTAAATCGGGATTGGCTTGCAATGCTTTGGAATCTACCGCATCAGGGCCATTTAAAGAAGGATAACTCTTGATGAGTTCTTTGTAAAAACTTTGTAGAGCTGGAGTAGCATGAGTATAGTCGTTGTAGTCTAGATCACCTTCCCATTGGGTTAAAGTGTTAAACCAACTGTCAAAGCCAACACGCTCACGAGGGGCGCTGTTAGCATCAAACAACATGACATCATAGCTCATAAGGACTCCTAGTTTGCTGAGCAAACAACACAACAAATACTCTTAACTACTGTGCTAAATTGAAAATTGATGCTTTTGCACTACGCAAGCGTTTGTAAAAAGATCAATAAAATTGCCATCTTGGATAGAAACAATTCATTAATTAACTAAGTAATAGTGTTTGATCTCATATTAAAAGCACTCAACCACAAAACGTTAGATGATGTAATTAAGCATAGATATATTAGCGCTTAATAATGGCAAAATGTTGTGACTATGATATCAGTTTTGGAAAATTATTCCATTTAAATTTAAGTACTTTTGTGTAGGTAACAAATACGATGTTTATCGCATCAAATAAAAAATAAAAGTCATAAAGGAAGTTGTTGCTTACTTATATTTAAATACCTTAAGGAATATAAAATAAAAATTCACTCCACATTACGCAATCGTTTTAAATCGTATCATCTATAAGCGCAGCTCAAGCAACTAACGCAGATACCTAAGCAAATTGACCAATACATAGCTTACTAAAACCAAAGCCAATTAAGCTCAATAAACCAATAGTTCATCCTCTATCTCAAGATTTAGTTAATCTAGGGAAGAGACTAAAGCATAAGCTAAAAATAAAACCTTACTACTACAGACCATAGCCTTGCTTAGCAAAAGCTCACATCAAGACAGGCAAACAAGCAATACCAGCCTCTTAAGAGCAATAATCAACCTAAAGATATGCTTTTACTCAGTTGCTTGGCTATGACAGTAGGGCTTAGCCTTTTAGGCAAGCTTTGAGTCTGAATGAAGGAATATGTACTTAAAGGCATGAAATGGAAGGACGGAGCGGCATGGAGCATAGCACAAGGCGGCATAGCATAAGGTGGCATGGCTAGTGACGCATGGCTCGTAACGCATGGCTTATGACACAAGGCAGCGTGGAGCATAGCTCAAGGCGGCATGGTTCATGATGGATGGCATATGACACAAAGCAGCATGGGGCATAGCACAAGGCGGCATGGCTCATGACGCATGGCATATGGCATATGGCACAAGGCAGCATGGTGCTTGGCTTATGGCGGTAAAGTGGCCAGCAGGGTGGATGGTTTGTAAGGGCGTTGAGAGGTATAAAAGTAAAAAAGCCACTGTCGAGCTTGGAGGGCCAAGGAAAGACAGCGGCTTCTTTTAGTTGGTTTGTTCTTGTTTTTTAGTGTTAGCCAATGCTAACACCAGAACCAACTACTAAATCTTAAAGAACTTGAGATTATCTAATAAGGTATCAATGCGCTGGGCAGTAGATACGGAAATTTCACGAGCATTGTGAGCGAGTGAAGATACCTGTGAAGAGGCATGAGTAATACGCTGCATGTTGTTAGAAATCTCAGTTGAGGTTGAAGTCTGTTGCTCAGCTGCGGTAGCAATCTGAGTAATCTGAGAGTTAACCTCGTTAACAAAGTTAAGAGCGTTGGATAAGGTCTCTTGTACGTGAGAGGTATTAGAAGCAACATTAGACATGTTATCTAAGTTAGCCTGCATAGCCTCGGTTGCACGAGTGGTTTCAGTTTGGATGCGATCAACCATGCCACGGATCTCTTGGGTAGAGGAGGTGGTACGAGTTGCAAGAGCACGAACTTCATCAGCTACCACAGCAAAGCCACGACCTGCCTCACCAGCACGAGCAGCCTCAATAGCAGCGTTTAATGCAAGTAAGTTAGTCTGAGCGGCAATCTCATCAATGGTGCCAACAATAGAACCAATCTTTTGGGCTTGGTCTACCAGAGTTTGAATAGTAGAAGCATTGTGCTTCATCTTCTCATATTGCTCTAAGATGGAGTTAGCTGAGTTGTTAACACTCTCCATACCTTGGTGGGTAAGAGAAGAGGAGTCTTGTGAAGACTTAGCAGCATCAGCACAGTTCTTAGCAATATCAGCAGTAGTAGCAACCATCTCATCAGAGGAGGCAGCAACAGTAATAGCTTGGCTCTCAGTGTCAGTCATAGCATCGCAAATATCAGAAGATGACTTCTCTACATTCTTCATAGAAACTTGAATATCTTCTGAAAGCTCAACTACGTGAGAAAGGGTCTTACGTAACTTGCTTGCCATTTGCTTCATAGAGTCATTTAACTCACCAAATTCATCGGAGGTTGAATCCTTGAAGTGGTAGGTAAACTCACCATCTGAAAGGGCAGAGGCAGCATCACATTGTTGCTTAATAGCTCTTTGAATGTAAGATGCGATACTAAAGGAAATAATGAGAGATAAGATAATCTGGCCTATGGTTAAAGCAATAACCATCATTAAAGTTGTGGTCTGAATTAAGTCTTGAGAGATGGTCTCAACATACTCAAGGCGGTAGCCAGTAATTTTATCTACGTGCTCCTTCATATTAGAAGTAAGAGGAGCAATAACATTTAAGTAAACCTCTAAGGCCTCGTAAGGACGGTGAGATTTAATTAAAGAGGTAATGTCATTGTTGTAGATTTGAACATATTCTTGTTGATGCTCTTTAAGCTCAGCTAAGTCAGCTTGAATTTCTGGCTCTGGGTTAACAGCATTAACAGCATTGGTAAGATCTGAGAGCGCACTTTCTAAAGAACGCTTATTAGCGTCGGTTTGGTTGTTTGGAGTTAAGTAACGAATCATTGATTCGTTAGCTGTTTCCAAAGTCTGAGAAACACGAGCTGCTACACGATAGTTGTCAGAGATTTTATCTTGCAACACAGCAGCAATATTGATGGAGCCGTAAATTGCCTTAATGGATAGACCTGACACTATGCATGACAGGAGCAAAATGACAGAAAAGCAAATAAGCAGCTTTGTTTTAATAGAAGAGGATGCAAAAAAGCTCATAGTAAGTGACTAACCAATTTTCCTACTTTTGCTACTCAGCATTAGCAT
>Briea_p1__coassemble_1248_pt1 | contig 14295 bp, 6 predicted proteins | sample Briea_p1__metabat2_low_PE_001 | metagenome-assembled genome bin Briea_p1 | reverse complement strand
AGTCTAATGCTCAACAGCAATCATCTGCTATTAAGAGCAATTCAAACGGCTCTAACCAAGCTCAAGCTAACAGCAATACAAGCTGTACAGTGGGGCTAAATACTAATGGAGCTCAGTCTAATGCTCAACAGCAATCATCTGCTATTAAGAGCAATTCAAACGGCTCTAATCAAGCTCAGTCTGTGATTACAATTCAATCTTTTGATAAACAAGATTTCAACTATTCACTTACTGGTGAATATAGGGTCAAGTTAATGAAAAGATTTGGTCGCTCGATTTACAAGTATTGTATGGGATATGTTTGGGCTCATGCTCAGCAAAAGTTTCTTAATACTGGTGGCCAGTTTATCATTGTACCTAGAAACTATCGAGCTAGCCAGTATGATCATACAGCTGATACATACACTAAAAGAAAGCTGTCTGATCGTATGATTACTTTGTCTGATGGAACAGTAGTTCAAAGAGATTGCTACTCATCATTTTTACTATATTGCTATAGTTTTGATAGTAAGGCTATTGATAAAGATAAGTGTAAATCCGAATTTGCACGATTTCTGAAGAATGAGCAAGATTTAATTGCTTATATCAAGGCACATAAAATCAATGTGTTTAATAGTGGTATTTAACTTTGATATCACTTTCAATTAATAACAAGTTTTGGTGAGAATGACATTCCTCACCAATTGCTTTCGCAAGAAAGTCATCCGCAAGGATAAGAAGTTACCTAAAACAAGCGACTACTTTTAGTCAAAGCCATCTATAAAAATAGATGGTTTTCTCTTTAAGGGAAGTTTGTATATGGAACCCCATGGGCTTGCCCATGGGAGGTGTCAGTTACTGCAAATAGTCCTATCTTTCTTTAGCTTAATTCTATCTTGCTCTAGCTGGCAATAGCTATGGCCATAGCCATAGCCATGGCCCTGGCCCAGGCCCAAACCTGTGCCTATGCGTTAGCTGCTCTTGCTTATAGGTAGGGAGGAAAAAAGAAGCTGCAAGAGCGTAATGCCCTTGCAGCTTAGAATATGGGGGAGTTTCCGTTAAGCAAGCTAGAGTTTGAGTGCTAAAGTTCTTGTTGGAGCCTAGAAGATTTAGCTAACTTAAGCTTGCTTCGATTTGTTGTTTTAAAGTAGTGACTTATAGAGCTCACGGATCTCGTATACAGAGGTCTCACGTGGGTTGCCAGCGGTACATACGTCTTGGAAGGCACTCTCGGCTAAGAAATCGAGGTCTTCTTCTTTAGCAATGCCATGTAAGCTCTGTGGAATGCCTACGTCCTTAGATAACTGAGCTACACACTCAATTGCTACACGACGGTACTCTTCTTGGTGCATCTTGTCTACATCTGGTACACCAAAGGCACGTGCGATTTCACGATACTTTTCACCTGAGTAGTCTGCGTTGTAGCGCATTACAGTAGGTAAGATGATGGCGTTAGCAACACCGTGTGGAGTGTCATAGGTAGCGCCCAATGGGTGAGCCATACCGTGAACTAAACCTAAACCTACGTTAGAGAAGCCCATACCAGCTAAGTATTGAGCAAGAGCCATACCCTCACGGCCCTCAGGCTCGTTGTTTACAGCACCACGTAAGCTCTTAGCGATAAGCTCAATGGCTTTGATGTGAAGCATATCGGACATATCCCATGCTGACTTAGTAATTAAGCCTTCAATTGCGTGGGTAAGAGCATCCATGCCTGTGGCTGCGGTTAAGCCTCGTGGCATAGAGGACATCATGTCAGGATCAACTACAGCAATGATAGACATAGCATTTGCGTCTACGCATACGAACTTACGGCCACGCTCAACATCGGTAATTACGTAGTAGGCAGTAACCTCAGAGCCAGTACCAGCAGTAGTAGGAACAGTAATAATTGGCACAGTTGGGTTGCGGGTTGGAGCTAAGCCTTCTAAGGAAACTACATCAGAGAACTCTGGGTTAGCTACGATAATGCCAACAGCCTTGGCAGTATCCATGGAGGAGCCACCACCTACAGCGATAATGTAGTCAGCACCTGAGTCCTTAAAGGCCTGTACACCAGTTTGGACGTTTTCGATGGTTGGGTTAGGCTTTACGTTGGAGTAAATTTCGTAAGCTAACTCTGCCTCATCAAGCAAATCAGTGATCTTGTTGATTACCTTGTGCTCTACTAAGCCTGGATCAGTACAGATAAAAGCCTTCTTAAAGAAGCGTTGCTTAACCTCTGGAATGATGTGCTCAATAGCGCCCTTGCCGTGGTAAGAAATAGCGTTAAGAATAATACGATTTGCCATGATCAATCCTACTTATAATGAGCGAAAATCCACTGCGCTCAGCTCAAAATGAGCATTATCAACTAACTAAACTCGAGCAAGGTATAACTAGATTAAGCTTGCAATTCTCATGATAATGTTTTTATTGGGTTGAATGGATTTTCTTGTTGGTAATGACACTTTCAAGCTCACGACCCGCGCCTTAAAAGTATCAAATTGCCATTTACTCATGCTTAACAAGCTTCGTGGTCATAAAAACAAGTTAAACATTTGTTAAACGCTCAAGTTCTGGTAAAAAATGGTTAAGGTTCTCAAATAAAAATCTAGTTTGCACTTAGTTATTATTACTTTTAAGTAGTCTTAACAAATGGGTTAAGCTGATACTTAAGATAGGTTCTCGTTAGTTCCTATTGGTGCCAAAACAAGTTTTAATAAAACAATGTGGTCATATTGTTGTTATTAAGTTTTAACTGGGATCCAAGCTTAGGTAAATAAGCTTTAAACCAGGTGTGCTTGTTTTTGCTCCTTAAGAACTAAAATTGATTTTTAAATTTGCACCTGACCTTGAACGTTGGTGTGGTTATATTTTTTCCAAAATCATCTAGTAAAAAAAGGGAAAATTTTCAACTGAATTGGTAAAATTTTCATGGCATACAAAATTAGCTTGACGAAAATTGCTCTATTTCAACCAATCAAAAGTCCGCTATTTACTTAACTTTGATTGACGCTTGTAATGTCAGTTTAAGGCAGTTGTGTTTGTGCTAAAGAAAACGGGATCTACATTTGATTTTGCCTAAAGATACGTTTTATCAACTGATTTTTGGCCCTCGCATTTATCACTTTGCCAAGAACTATTAAGCTGTGAGCCAGTTCAAGAATGAGCTCGCAACATTACACTAAATTAACCAAAAATACTTTTTTTAAAATACGCACCAACGCTTTGCCTAAAAAGTTTGCATAAATTGCTCTTAAACTTGCTTGTGTAATGGGGAGTTAAGATTTTTACTTATCAATACCCTATAAGCGCCCAATCCCTAATAAAAGAGCTTTATCCAAATTTAAGAAAATCTACTAAATTATCTTTTAATTAACGCCTCTCAAACCTGTGGTAAAACTTGCCAAATTTTTCACCAGAGCACCCCAAACTCATCTTGGATCCTAAATATGAACTAAATCACAAATATCTCTACTTGCAAACAAATAGCATATGAATCAACTTTATCAACTTAATACACAAGCCATACCCAAGGCACGACAACTATCAATAGTTCTGCTCTTGGCAAAAGGATCCCAATTGACCCACCTCTGCTGCTCCACCACTATCTGCCAGCAACAGAGTGCAACAGCAGCAACAAAAGCAGCAAGTACAGCACGAACAGCAAGAACAGCAAGCGCAGCCCATTCACTTTTGCTTGCTTGCCCAATGACTCTCCTCTTGCTATATGGCAGTTGCCAAACATGGTTTTACTTCTTAGAAATAGGCTATTTTGTCGCTCTCTTGGATAGTTAGGCCTTGCCATTACCGTTAGTGAACAGGTCAATATGTCTTGCATATGAGAGCAAAAACTGACTGGCAATAGGAGAAAGAAACAAACTCAGGTTTAAGCATTGGCAAATCACTAAGCTTGTCTGTAAAAGGCTTCAATCATATTGGGCAATAAGAACAGTTGCTAGCCGCACTCGTACTCATTGTCCAGCCAATACCAACCCTTATAGGTTAGCTATCTTGCTAGCTGTATGGCTGGTAAGTAGGTAGGAAGTTAGAAGTGCAAGTATTAGATAGGATTAGCGCTATTAGGTCTTGCTTGAGTGTTAAGAGCTGGTAGTGTCTAAAGTGAGAACTACTGGGTTGTGCTACGGTTGCGATAAATAAGGGCTTTGTTAGTGTGATGATGGCTTTGGTGCTATAAAAAAGTACTTTTGTAGAATGCCTAAAAAAGTAAAAGTAAAGAGAGGAAAAATTTTTTGTTTGCAACTGATATTTGAGAATTTTACAAATATTGCTCTTAGAAGCAAGATAGTACTTGCAAAACATAAAACACTGATAAATATAAGGTTTTTAGTGGGTATATATGTGTGATTTACCGTGATGGCAACAAGAAAATCTGCTCTACTTGCTCTTTTTTGACCTGAAATTCTTGATATTTATAAAGTGATAATTTTTTCTAGGATCCAAGTTTTCGTCAATTTTTGGGTACTTTTAGAGCTTACAAACCTTTATGCGGTCTAATATCTAAAAAAATCTGTGCGTTAGTTCATGAAAATTAATCTTTATGCTCAGCTTGTGATCTGTAATTTACTTTGTGAATGTTGATTGCAAAAGCGTATCAATTAGTAATTTGACGCAGCATTTTTTCACTAAACTATTTTCCAACGTCACATGTTAGTTAGAAAAGGATTGTGAACTATGAAAAAGGAAGATATCAAGTTAAAGGATTGCTACAAGCTCTTCATCAATGGCCAGTGGGTTGAAGCATCTGACGGTGCTACCATTGAGTCCCGTTGTCCAGCTGATGGCTCATTGTTAGCAAAATTTGCTGATGCCTCCGAGCAAGATGTTGATACTGCAGTTAAGGCTGCCCACGCTGCTTTTGTAACCTGGTCTCAATCCACTCCAAAACAGCGTGCCGCTATTTTAAATAAGATTGCAGACGTAATTGATGCTAACAAAGAAGAGTTAGCAATGATTGAAAGCTTGGACAATGGTAAGCCAATTCGTGAGACTATGGCTATTGACGTTCCATATGCTGCAAGCCACTTTAGATACTTTGCTGGTGTAATTTTAGCTGAGTCTGGTGAGTCCAACATTCTTGATAACAGCTTCCTATCCATCACCATGCGTGAGCCACTTGGTGTGGTAGGTCAGATTGTTCCTTGGAACTTCCCATTCTTAATGGCTGCATGGAAATTAGCTCCAGTATTAGCCGCTGGTGATTGTACTGTATTTAAGCCATCTTCAACCACCTCTTTATCAGTATTACGTTTAGCTGAGTTAGTTCAAGACATTATCCCAGCAGGTGTATTTAACGTAGTAACTGGTCGTGGTTCTAAGTCTGGCGATTGCATGTTAAAGCACGAAGGATTTGATAAGTTAGCCTTCACTGGTTCTACTGAAATTGGTCGTGATGTAGCTGTAGCCGCTGCTAAGCGACTCATTCCTTCAACTTTAGAGTTAGGTGGCAAGAGCGCCAACATTATTTTTGATGATTGCCGTTTAGAGCAGGCCTTAGATGGTGCCACCTTAGGTATTCTCTTCAACCAAGGTCAGGTATGCTGCGCAGGCTCCCGTATCTTTGTACAAAAGAGCATTTGGGATAAGTTTGTTCCTGAGTTAGTACGCCGTTTCAATGCTATTAAGGTAGGCATGCCTTGGAATGAGTGTACTCAAATGGGTGCTCAGGTAGACGAGAAGCAATTGCGTGACATTCTCGAGTATGTTCGTATTGGTGTAGAAGAGGACAAGGTTGAAGTACTCTGCGGTGGCGAGCGCTTATCAGAGGGTGAGTTTGCTAACGGTGCCTTTATGCGTCCTACCTTATTAAAGGGCTGCAACAAGTGCCGTGTTGCTCAAGAGGAGATCTTCGGCCCAGTAGCTGTTGTTATTCCTTTCGAGACTGAAGAAGAAGTTATCGCTATGGCCAACGATTCTATCTACGGCTTAGGTGGTGCAGTATTCTCAACCGATATTAACCGTGCTATTCGTGTAGCTCGTTCTGTAAGAACTGGTCGTATGTGGGTTAACACTTACAACCAAATCCCAGAAGGCTCTCCATTCGGTGGTTATAAGCAGTCTGGTATTGGTCGTGAGACTGATAAGATGGTTCTCGAGCACTACACTCAGTGCAAGAATATCTTAATCAACCTCTCAGAAGAGCCAACTGGTTTCTACCCAGCTCCTTAAATCCTTAAGTTAAGCTTAAAAGCTGACAATCCTAGGTAATTAAGCAAATCACACCCTCATCAGGTTAACCCCCTTTAGCCTGATGGGGGTTCTTAAGTAAGATTAAATCCATTATTAACTTGTCTTGTCTTATAGCCGTACTCACAACTCCCGCAGTACGGCTTTTTTGTTTTAGCAAAGCTAAAGCTAAAGCTAAGCTAAAACAGCAGCCCTTAGCCCTTAAATATCACCAAACAAAATTGAGCCACCAACTAACAAGAGTATCTTAGCGCCCGCTCTTAGACTTAGCTCAAACAGCAAACACAACATAATCATATTCACAGCATAAGATAGGGGGCTTTAACACTAAAATTGAGCCTCAATTATAATTTTGCTTTTGTGACAAGCATTAGCGCCATGATAGGGGTAATATCAGTGAATAAAATAGATTTACAACATCAAATCTAATTTAGTAATATGCCCCCAAAATACCAGATCAACTTATCTCTTCTCTTAAGATAAGCCATGAAATTAAAAATGAAGAGCTATTCTGCGCCTTTTATGGCAGTTAATTCAAGAATAAGTATCTTCTTTGATAATAGATAAAAAGTACTTATGCAAAAAGCACAACAAATTAATAGCCCAGGAGCGGTAAGAGCAATGGTCTTTCCCATTGTAATTACTCTTAGTATTGCTCATTTATTAAATGACACCATGCAATCGGTAATTCCTGCTCTCTACCCTTTGATTAAGCAGGACTTGGGATTAACTTTCTCTCAAATTGGTATTATTACTCTGGTTTTCCAGTTAACCTCATCCATTTTGCAGCCCTTGGTAGGTCGCTATACCGACAAGCATCCTAAACCTTATGCTTTAGCTACTGGTATGGCTTTTAGCTTAGTAGGCTTAGCTATACTATCGACAGCGCACAACTTCTGGACTATTTTGCTGGGCGTGAGTATTTTGGGCTGGGGCTCTTCAATCTTTCACCCTAACGCCTCACGTGTGACTCAAATTGCCGCAGGAAAGCGTAAGGGGCTTGCACAATCCATCTTTCAGGTAGGTGGCAGTACTGGTACTGCTATTGGCCCACTGCTAGCAGCCTTAATTGTGATTCCTCATGGCCAAATTGCGGTGAGCTATTTTTCTATCATAGCTTTAATTGGCTTTGTATTGCTCTTTAGAATTGGTTCTTGGTACAAAGTTCAGCTTCAAGATTTAAATAGCAATGCTCATCAAAAATCTAGAGCTCCTGCCCATGGCTTGTCCAAAAACAAAGTAATTTGGGCCTTAACTCTGTTGGTAATCTTGCTGTTCTCCAAGAGCTTGTACTCTGTGAGCATGACCAATTACTTTACCTTCTTCTTAATTGAAAAGTTTGACATCTCTGTCCAGCAATCTCAAGTGTGCTTATTTCTATTCTTAGCCTCTTGCTCTTTAGGTGTCTTATTAGGCGGTGCTATTGGAGATCGCTTTGGTCGTAAGTATGTAATTTGGGGCTCTATTTTAGGAGCAGCGCCTTTTACTATTGCTCTACCTTATGTTTCCTTTGAGATCACTATTATTTTGTCCGTTATTATTGGTATTGTAATTTCATCTGCTTTCTCAGCCATATTGGTTTATGCCATCGATTTAATGCCAGGTAATATAGGTACTATTGCAGGTATTTTCTTTGGCTTATCCTTTGGCTTGGGAGGTCTAGGTTCAGCAGTTTTGGGCTACATAGCAGACTTAACATCCATAGGATTTGTGTTCCAGACTACTACTGTCTTTCCTTTGGTAGGTATAGTTGCTGCCTTCTTGCCTAATATTGAAAAGAGCAAAGCCAAATCAAGCAATTAGTCTCCACTAGAGCCAGACATAATTGGGAGACTTAAATAAAAAACAGCCTCATTGCATTAATGAGGCTGTTTTGTAAGAGTAAAGACGTTAGCTACTGAAGCTTATCTGCGCCTATACAAGCGTTTTTTACAAACTTGTTTGAACATTGGAATCGAAATACGCCAACAGTCTTCACCCACATTATTTTTTGATGGGGTAGCTCTAACTGTGAGGCCTTTAACAAAAGGCGTAACTTTGCCTGGTATTAATTTAATTTGCTTGCTTAGAAGCAAATGAACAAGGGTGTGTAAGCAGTCGTACAACGTATCTACTGCTATGATCGGATAATCCTCTACACATATTTCCATTTCATGAAAGCCAAAAGCAAGCAATCCATAAGAGCTTATATACTTGCTACCATCATCTACAGCAATAAAGCCTGAGATGTTAATTATATTTTTAGCGGCCCTCAGATACTGCTCTTCAGAAGATAGATTATCAGGGATAATAAAATCATCTTTGGTTTTTAGAGCATTATTAACTACTATACCTACAACTTCGTTAAGCTCAAAAAGCGACTTAAGAAAGTGGTTAAAAAATATTGAAGTCTCAGCGACATGTCGATTATTTGCAACAGAACAGTCAATGGATATAGCCGTTTTGTAATTACGCAAAATATTTTGCTTGTCCTTATTCCCATTAAAGTAATAATCAGGAATAGGAAAATTAAAAGCATTATAATCGACAGTTAAATAGCAAAAATCATGATTGAAAAATCTACTAGTATTATCATCAGTTGGCAAAGAATTAAACAGATTGTAGTAATCTGGCAGATGTTTCTTAAAAAGCGCATTGAGCTTTTGTTCGTTTTCAATCGGCTTTTTAAGCAAAACAATAGCGCTAAAATCATGATATTTTTCAAGCTCAGCTGAGCTAAAACCCTTTGCCTGTTTTATATCTAGCTCAGTGTTGTAGTCCATTGTATAAGCTTCTAGAATAGACTTTGCTTGGGGGTAATCAGGAGCTTGAGCAACAAGCTTAGAAAAAGCATTAACAGCCTCTTCAAGCTCTCCGTTGTTGTAAGTGAGAATTCCATAATAATAGAGCCAATCAGGATGGTGGTATTCAGATTTCTTATAGTGATTAAGAATTGTTTTGCCATAGTTGATGATTGGTTTGATAAGTTGCTCTACCTCATAATAGTAATTAGAAAAAAACTCTGCAATATAGACGCAAGTATTTAAAATCCTACAGTCGATCTCAAAATTATTTTTTGCGACAGGCTCTTTAGTGAGTTGATTATAAATTTGAGTAAAATTGCGCTGTTCAAGCAACCCGTTGAGTTCATCTAAGCTAGAAAAACCACATATAGACTTAACATTAACTGTATGGGCTACAGGCTTTAGTTGGAGATATTTGTTTGATTGGGAAAAGACTTGACAAGCCGCTCTTTTAATTTTGTTGTCTCTTCCTAAGAAATTATCGACAGTGGTTATAAACTTTTGCAAGTCCCAGGCAATGCAATCAATATAGCCGTAATGTAAGCCTGCGGCATAGCCTACAATGGTGGCTACTGCTGAGGTCTTATTACGAATAGTAGCTACCATTTGTGCTAGCTGGCTATCTGAAATATGCAATGAGGAAGACTGATGATGGTTGGTTTGCTCAAAGCAAATAAACACTGGAACAGCTCCATTATGATAGAAGCTATTGTACAAATTGCCATCCCCTGCAAGATATTCATAGTGCAGCCCTAAAAGAAAACTACTACCATGGTCAATATCAAGGCGAGAGCAAATCTCATCGTGAAATAGCCTTACTTGTTGATAGTGCTTCAAGCAAGAGTCTGTAAGTGATTTAACGTCATTATTAAGCTCTAAGCCTTGCTCTTTAAGCTTTTCAATAAAGCTATCAATAGAGCAGCTCTGATCGTAGCCACTCAAATCGTTAATATTAGCGTCCTCGTTTAACACCTCTAAGCCAGCTACGTGATTTAGATAGTTAATCTCACCTAAAGTGTTAGAAATAAAGTAGAACGCTAGTTTTTGAGCCTGCTCATCTGAGCTTACAAACTTTTTAATTTTAGGGGCAATAATCTTAAGGTCATAGCGGCAGTTGCCCAAGTCGTAGCTATAAACAGTGAAATCTTGGCTAGTTAATGTTGCAGCGCCATTATCAATAATTAAGTTAGCATCAGCTGGTCTGCCAATAATAAATGACCAATGTTTTTTAACTTTGCTTGGGGTATGAGCAATAAAGGTTTTTAACTGCAAGATAGTGGCAAGATCGCATTCGGTTGGGAAAATTACCTCATAGACCTTACCTTTAATACTAAGCTCAAAATTAATCTCATCAAAGAGCACATGAAAGCAATCATCAAGTAAAGCAATGGCCTTATCGTGCTCATTATTATTAATGAAGTCCTCGATTTGGCTACGACGTTGTTTAAACTCACCCCAAGTAAGGTAGACTCTATCTAAAAATGAATGAATAGAAATTGGCATTTCATTTTTTTGTTCACTACTAGAACGGAAATACTCCACATCTTCTTTTGTGAAGCCATCATTGTGGTCGCTAGAATGAAGCAATAGGGCTTTTTGCATATATTTAATGCTTAAATCATGCTGCTCAAGATAGAAGTATGCATAGCCTAGACGGAAGTTCCACTCGAAAGTATCACCAAGCTCAGCTTCGTGCTTCTTTAACAATGCCACAGATTTTTTAAGCCACAAAATATCTTTAGCGTGCATAGAATCAATCTGAGCCATGTCAATGCAAGCTTTAGCCAACTCGCATTCTACCAAAGCAGTACGCTGCTCATCAGGTAAAGACTCAATCAGGTTAACAATAAGCTCATGCCTTCCTTGTTCCTGCCATATATGGCATTGTTGTAAGATATCCATTGTCCCTCCAAAGAGATAGAAAATTGCCCAGATAAAGGTATTAGTCCTTGCATAATAAGCTTGCTCTTAAATGGTTAACAAAATTATTAACAGTCCCTTGTGATTGCTATCACACAAATACAGTGCTACAACCTACAACGCTGATATTTATCAGGATTTTTCACTTTGCTAATCTCAAGATACTGCATAATCCCTATTAAATAAGCCGTTTATCGCAACTGCAATAAAAGCCTAATAGCCAAAAAATCTAATCAAGAGGGCAATTAGTAACAAGCAAACTAGTTAAAGCACTGGTTAAGGCAACTTCGTTAGAAGGCACAAGAGAGCTAATTGGTCTTAGCTTGGTAAGATAGGGCAGGTAATGATAGAAAGAGCTTCGGAGGGAAAATAGGGCAGGTATTTTAGTTTAGTACGTTGTTTTTAATTTCAAGCTTATTAATAAGGAAAATTAAAAAAGTTATCCTTGCTAGTTGGCAATAAGCCTTTTCTTTAGGATAACTTTTTAAAAAATTAATTTGCATTAAGTTCTTCTTGGGCTCTCTGTTGAAGCTCAAATTCAGCAAAACGAGAGTCAAAACTTCTTTTTTCGATAGGGTCGCATTTTCTATCCTCATAAAATTTTATGGCATCAAAAACATCAAGTTTTAAGGTTGGCCAAACTTTTTTTAGTTCAACAGCTAATTCAGGTTGCTGTTTTAATCGTTTTATTGCAGCTAAGGCTAACTCCTCATTGCTCTTAGCTCTAATTGCTGCTTCTAAATAAAACTTATCTAGATGCTCTTGGTTTTTCTTAACTTGCTCCAAGACTTTTTGTTCCTCTTGGAGTTGTTCAGGGGATAAAACTTCACTCCAGTCCTTCATTGGAGTTGAACGAAGACCCATTTCTTTGGCGAAAAGTTCATCCTCTTTGCTAGCGAAAAGTGCGTTCTCTTTGCTAGGGATGACGCTACTATTAACATTCTCACTCATAACACTCACCTCAAATCACATGGATAAGAAATTGCCTTATTTGTTTGGCTTTGGTTCAGTTTATCAAACTATAATAAAGTAAAAAGATGCTTTGTTATAAAAATTTGATGCAGATTCAAATTTCTGGATAAATAGCAGGAATGTGAGTATACAAAGGGTAGTTATTACAGCCTTTTTTCTTGCTGGTCGTGTTTAATTGAGGGGTACGAAATATGGCTTTGATATTGATTTAACAATGTGTCTTGAAGCTTATGGGAGAGTGACAAGAAAAGCTATTGGGTGGGGCAAAATAAGCAACTCAGGAGTTCTTGAGTGGTGCTGGATACAAGGTTTGAACTTGCGACCTTTTGATTACGAATCAACTGCTCTACCTACTGAGCTAATCCAGCAAAAACCAAGATTTTAAGCGGTATTGCACTGCTTTGTTCGTGCGCTATTCTAGCAAAATGCTTGTTTTTGGTAAAGGATTTTATTAATCGCCCCGCTAAGCAAAGCGTACCTTCTGATAGTAGTTAAGAATACAGCCAAATTTATGTATAGAGCTCTCACTAAAGACAAGGGGCTAAAACCATAGCTATAGCCAAGGCTATAGTCAGGTATGCAGATGGTAAAGAGTATATGGTGTGGATAGTAGAGGGTTAAATATAGCGGGAAAGAGTAAAAAGGGTGGTAAATTTGGGTGTAAATATGTAAAAAATAGCGCTTTGTTTATAAACAAATTTTTAGGGCTTGTCATTGGCAATAAATGCGATAAATAAGCCAAATAAATGAATATTTATGGGCATAAATATAGGCAAAATTGATGTAAACAAACTGTGTTTTTGTTTTGATTTTTACACTTTATTTACAAAGCATTATAAAAAATTAGCACCCTTTATATACTTACTTTCATAGAATAAGCACACTAGCTAAACGCTAACCAATGCTAGAGCAATGAGGCCAAGGTATCAGTCTCTCACATGCTTACTATCAAAGGTAATATAGTTTCTAACTCAGCTAAATTACCTCATACCTGCGGCCTCCTTTCTAGCACAGCTAGTTTGTTGTGCGCCTGCTCGCTATCTGCAATAAAGTGTGCGTAGACACTTTAAAAGAAATATAGATGAGCGGCAGGTCATCCCCTTTTTGAGCGCTTAATTGCGCTTTTTTTGTCTCTAAAACAATCTCATCTTAAGTTACCAATGCCTATCATAGGCTCAAGCATGTAATCACCTTTTACCTTTTTTCAGCTGTAAAGCAGGTCGTTCTTTATTGGCTGGCTCGGGCTCTTGATAGGGCTATTGAGCGTGGCGCTGGAGTAGGCGCTGGAGCGGGCGCTAAAACATTGATATGGAGCCTAGGGGAGGGCTTGTGCTGCTACAATCTTGCAAATATTTTAGGTAGTGCTTATTCTTTACCTAATGGCAGCGGAGTGTTAAAGCAAGAGGGTACAGATATGGCAGCATATGATAGTAAAGATCAGGATGTTTCTTTAGTTAGTAAAGAACAATTTACTTCTATTGATGATTTACATCAGTCTAAATCTATTAAGTTGTATGAATGCCCTGATAATCATAATAGTGCTGAGCAAATGTTAGCTAAGGGGCAGCAGGGGGATAATATCGATAGTGGTATTGTGCCTACCGATGCTTTTTATTTATCTGAGCAAAATGCTGACTCTCAAAGAGAAGACCCAACTACAGTCTTTAAAGAGCAAAAACCTCAGCTGTATGATTTAAGCACAGTAGAGTTAAGTAATACTGCCATTGCGCCAGAGACGCTTTCTTTAAGCACGCTTTACAATAGAGACCTAAATATCATCCAAACTAAACCAGAAATAATAGGGCAAGTATTATCGGGGGATATAGCTATTGAACTTAATTCAAGTAGCGTAAACAGTCGTAGCAATAGTGATAAAAACGCCCGTAACGAAAGAGGCAAGCTTAAGATTTTCTTAGGTGCAGCCCCTGGCGTAGGTAAAACTTTTGCCATGCTTACCGAGGCTAATGAAAAACGTAAGCAGGGTATGGATATTGTTATTACCAAAATTTCAGATACTTGCCCTCTGATATATGGCGATCCCGTATTGCTTGAGCGTGTCTTAGCTATAGTAAACGAAAAATAGTTTTGGCTAAAGCCTATAGGATTCATAGACTTATCCAATATTGTTAAAACAGTAATCGCTAATTATTTATGTCGTTTACTATAATATTTTAGATAACGCCACCAAGTACTGTAATGATGGGGCAACCATCAAAATTGAAGCTTGCCAAGAAGATAATATGCTTAACCTTTCTATTAGTGACAATGGCCCTGGTTTGCCAGAGGATAAGCAACAATTGTTCGAGCCATTCCGTCGTGGAAAAAAAGAAAGCACTATTGCTGGAGTAGGTTTGGGCTTAGCTATTTGTAAAAATATTGCACAAGTACACAATGGTCAACTGACACCTCCCATGGGCAAGCCCATGGGGTTCCATATACAAACTTCCCTTAA
>Briea_p1__coassemble_1229_pt1 | contig 14517 bp, 7 predicted proteins | sample Briea_p1__metabat2_low_PE_001 | metagenome-assembled genome bin Briea_p1 | reverse complement strand
TTGGTGCAACATACTTTTAAAGTGTGATCTCTATCATTTCATGAGTTTGCCCTACTTAATGACTACTAAATCTTGAGACTGAGGAAGTGCATCACGCCTTACTACTACGTAGTCACCTTTTAAGATGCCATAACTTTGGTACTCGTCTGAGCTCATTACAAACACAAAAGAGCAAGGGTGATTAATTTGCGTAATGTCATTTAAATTATTGCCTGCAAAAGCCCCGTTATTAAGCTCTAAGTCATCTTTGTCATCAGACAATAAATTAATGCTTGACATGAAATACCCTCACAAACACTGCAACACAATGCAACAAGAAAGAATTTGGGGTCAAAATACTGTACTTTTAGCACTACAAAGAAGAGTTTTGCCATTTTTAGTACGATAATGCGCACAAATTAGCTCTAATATTAAAGTTTTTTCTGTAATGATTGTAAAATAGCATATGTTTGCCTTTGGGTTAATTTATTAGCAAATTAAAAAGGACTAAATCAGATGCAACAATTTACCTACACCATTAAAGATCGCGATGGTATCCATGCTCGTCCAGCAGGTGTACTTATTAAGGCCGCCAAGTCCTATAAGTCTAAGATCAGTATTGAGGCTCATGGCAAGACTGCTGATCTTAAGGGTGGTATTTTTGCTCTTATGGGCTTAGGCATTCGTTGTGGTTGGGATGTCACCATCACCATTGAGGGTGAGGATGAGCATATCGCCGCTGTTGAACTAAAAGAAGTTTTTGAAAGCACTATTTAGTTGATAAGTAGTTTATTAGCTTTTATTTACGCCCCTAAAAGATACCTTTGCTTTTAGGGGCTTATTATTTCATGCCTTCTAAGCCCATGGCCCCATAGGCCCATACCATTAAGAGCCATCACCATAGCATCAACTACCACCGCTATTGCCCATATAGGCAGTACGCAGCCCTTACATTAGCCAAGCCTTTCCATACTACCTCGCCTTGTCTCCCTTTGCTCCGTATTATGCCACCTAGCCTCGTATCGCTCTGCAGAGCCTAACTCCAAATTGTACTCTTTGAAGTTAACAGTCTTACTTACTCTGCCATGTCATGCCATGCACTGCGCTGCCTGACACTACCTAAAAATCGACTCTACAGGATGTTTCCCTACCCATATTTGCTGCTCAAAGCCCCCTATTTTGGTCAATTGCACTGGAGTTTAGGCATTTAGATCAGATTTGTATAAGCATGGTAGGCAATACCAGCTGGCAAGACTGGCAGGCTTGCCTGTCTGCCAGCCTGTAGGCTTGTTTGTTTGTTGGATTAGGGTTTAGAACAAGGAAGGGCCAGCAAGATGCTCTGCTGTACGCAATACTGCGACTTTTTGGGCGGCGGGGATTGTGAAAAAATTAAGCATTTATGGTACTTTTTTATTCTTTCTAAGTTTTTGCTAAGCATCTATAGACCATAATGAGTTACGTAGCAAATTGAATTAAACATAGGTTAAAGGATTGAACCATGAGCGACTTATTTAGCAAGCTAAAAGACGGGGCTAACAAACTAAGCAAGAATATGCCTAACATGCCAAAAAATATTGATCCTAAGGTCGGTATGGCTGGCGCAGCTGGTGTTGGTGCGGTGTTAGGCGCGCTCTTTGGAGGTTCTAAAGGCGTTAAAAAGACTGCCAAAAATGTTGCTGTAGTAGGTGGTTCAGCAGCTTTAGCTGCCTTGGCCTATAAGATGTACCAAAATTGGAGCTCTAACAAAAATGGCACTGCAGCACCAAGCGGCTCGCAAAACATTGGTTACGGCCAGGCCTCTAGCAGTTATGGAAGCCCAAGCTCCTATAATCAAGGTGGTTATGGCGCTTCTGCTGGTGCCAGCAACGATCCTTTTGCTGAATTTAATGCCCAAAATGCCCAGCAAGAACAATTAATGCTTTCTAATGATATGGGCAAGCTTTTAATTGAAGCTATGATTTTTGCTGCTCGTGCTGATGGTCATATCGATGCTCAAGAGCAAGAAATGATTATGAAGACTGCTAATCAATTAAGTGGCAATACCAACCAAATGATTCGTGAGTTCTTAAATAAGCCTCTTGATCCACGTGATTTAGCCGCTAAAGTACAAAATCAATCTCAGGCTATGGATATTTATCGCCTCTCAGCTGCTGCTATTGTGGCCGATAATATGCAAGAACAACGCTATTTAAGTGATTTAGCCGCTGCTTTAAATATTAACGAATTTACTAAACAGCAGCTTGATAATGATGCAAACGAACTTAGAAGACAAATGTCAGGCTACTAACATTTACAAAGAATAAAACAAAACCTCAAAAGGGGAGACCTAAAAAGTCTCCCCTTTTTTATTTTCTTAAGTAAAAACCTTGCTCAAAATGATGTGAGGAGCGCTGTATCAAGATAAGACCAATCAAGCATCTTATTATCATGAAATTTGGGAAAAATACGGTATAAAGATGTTTCGTTTGTATGAATGATAAGAAAAATAAGCTATGGAGTAATTAAACTTAATTAAGATATAATCATTAACTGTTTACCATTTTTACCAAAATTTTTGAGAAAAATGACTTTAAAAAAGCATTAACTATGTAATTTGAGCCACTATCTCTTTTCATTAGGTGAGCTATCTGTTAGCAAGCTTAACAGCTTGTATAAGTTAGTATAATCTGAAATTTGCTGAAAATTATCCCTTATTGACATGAATCCAATATATGTCAAGATTGTTGTTTTTGCAAAAGAGATATTTATCGCTTAACCCAAAAATGCTCTTTGTGCTCTTAAAGCTGATTTACAAGGGAAATTTCTTAAGTTAAGGGATATTTTTCACTAAGTTCAAGTATAAGCGTGCCTATTTTATAGGTCTTATTTAGGGATGTTTTAGAGCCAATATGAATATATCATCTACTGATAAATCAATTGAAGCTATTGAAATTCAAAATCATCCTGATTTTGAAAAGGTGATTAGTGCTTGGCGCAAGACCAAAGATGAGCGTGCTAAAGAGCGTTACGATATCCTTATTCAATTTACCAAATTTAAATCTATTTCTAAGGTAAGCCAGCATTTAAATGTTGATCGTAAAACTGTCCGCAAATGGATTGTACGTTTTCAAGAAAGTGGTTTTGAGGGACTAAAAGATAAACAACGTTCTGGACGTAAAAGCATATTGTTGGATGAAGATATTGCTTTAATTGAAAAGACCTTAAAAGAAGATATACCAGAGCATCTTAATGAAAACCAATGGCATGCCAAAGGTATTGCCAACTATTTACATCTGCCCTACCATCCTGTTTTACGCTTCTTAAAAACTAAGGGCATTGATATTGATAACTTTCCATATAATCGCTCGCCTAATACTATAGATCAACAACTAAATCCTAAAGATCCACCTATTAAGCTAGCTATAGAAAAAGTGGTAGACAAAACTCTCAAGCCAAAGTCTAAAGATGAGGAAGAGTAGCCCTCTTAGCTTAACTTTAGCTTTATCTACTTATACAAAAAGAGGATAGAAAACACAAATTTCTATCCTCTTTTTAATTTTCAAACTAAGCCTACGGGCTCTAGCCTTAGCTTTAGCTGAGGCTTAGGCCAAGGCCAGAGCTCAGGACGAGTGCGAAGCTAAGTCCATGGCCAGGACACAGGCCCAGCACCTTAGCCTGGGATAAGGCACTATGGAGCTTAGCTTTGGCCTGGCAGGACAAAGCTACAGCGTGCACTGCTATTTTTGGGGCAGCCATTGAGATTGGATGCGCTCAAGCTCTGCGTAAATACGCTTATCAGAGATAGGGCAACTTACGCCTAAGTGCTGGGCAAAGTATGATACACGCAACTCCTCAATCATCCATTTAACTTCTTTTAATGGTGGAGGAATAAGGTCTTCGTGATAGCTACGTAACACCTTTTGATATTCTTCATTAATACCATCTAAGGTTCTCATATACATTTGATCACGTACCACATCACGATTGAGACGAGTAATACGCTCAATAGCAGCTTGTAAATAACGTGGCAACTCACTTAAATGCTCATTGCCGCATTGGCTAATAAAGCCCTTATAGATAAGGCCATCAAGCTGGGCAGAAATGTCAGCATAAGAGCGTGCCAAATCAAAGGAAATATTACCCTTTAACAGGCGCTTAAGCTCATGGGCTTTTACTAAGCTTTGCTCAATATTCTTAGCAATAGCTAAAGCTTCATCATTAAGCTCACCACGGACAATTTCTTTTAAGCGTAAGAAGTTTTCCTCATCCCAAGGTACACCACCATTGCGCTGCACAATATTACTAATAGCACAGAGCATAAGATCAAAAATCAACTCTTTAATTGATCCTAATGGCTGATAGTACATAGAGAGCTTGGCTCTATTAGGTAAATGAGTTTCTAAGTAACTAGTTGGACTCTTTAAACTTAAAGCAATGAGTTTAATAGCACCTTGAGCCATAGCCTTGGCCTGACGCTCTGGACTATCATACAGCTCTAAGGTCACACCCTCGCCTCTATCAGTCAAAGCTGGATAGGCGGTAATACGCAATGATCCTTGCTTAGTTACCTGCTCTTTCTTAATAGTGCCATATTCCCAAGATTGAGCTGGAGCTGTTACCTTATGGCTCTTAACTACTTGATGTAATACTTCACGGGCTTTACCTTGCAAGCGAGATGATAAGGCCGCAAAGTCCTTACCAAAAGCTATTTCTTTGCCGTCTACTCCCTCAATAGAGAAGTTAACAAATAAATAGTCAGGGATCAGGCTCTTATCAAAGTCATCAGCACTGATAACCTCTCCACCCATGCGAGTAAGCTCACGAGCAACTACCACAAATAAGTTATCTAAAGCACCCTTAGCTTTACCCTTAGGAGCATTGTTATTATTTGCTACGGTCTCGCTTTGATTAATGCTTTGGGTATAAGCCTTTAAGCTTTCATCAAGAGCCTTGGCGTACTCAGGAGCTGGAATTAAATTACGACGTAGGCGCTTTGGTAAAGAGCGAATTAAAGTAGCAAACAGTTCTTGACGTAAACCATCAATTTGCCATAAAAATTCCTCAGCCTTTACTTGATTTAAGACCGTAATAGGAATATGTACGGTTACACCATCACGCTCAGAGCCAATATCAAAAACATAGCTTAACTTATAGCGTAAAGCACCCTGATGCCAAAATTCTGGATAGAGCTTATCTTCAATAGCCATGATGTCGCCTTTAGCAATAAGCTCATAGCTAAAATCAAGATAATTAGGATCTTCCTTGCTCTTAGTTTTCCACCACTTATCAAAATCACGCATATTACAGATATTAGCTGGAATACGCTCATCGTAAAATTGCTCTAAAGTGGTTGAATCAACTAACAGATCACGCCTTCTAACCTTATCTTCTAAATACTCAACATCATCAATTAATGAGATATTGTGATTAAAGAAGCGATGGTTACACAGAATATTACCCCCTACAAAGCCATCACGAATCATAAGTTCACGACAAAGCTTAGGATCAATATCCTGGTATTGCACTAAGCGCTTTTGCACAATAGGCAAACCATAAATGCTTCTGGTTAAATAGGCCATTACTGCACCGTTTTTCTTAGACCAGTGCGGCTCGTTATAGGTGTTTTTAATTAAATGACCTGCACAAGCCTCAGCATATATAGGATCAATAGCGGCAACAGTACGAGCAAATAAGCGACTAGTCTCAGAAAGCTCAGAGGCACAAATCCATTTTGGCGGTTTCTTGGCTAAAGCAGAGGCTGGGAAAATAACAAAACGAGAGCCACGAGCACCAATATAATTATTGCCATTAGGCTCTAACATACCCATATGACTAAGCAGTCCTGAGATTAAAGAGCGGTGAATAGACTCATAATCAGCTTTCTCTTGGTTAAAGTTCATATCCAAAAGCTGGGCTGAGGCTCTTAATTGACGGTGCACATCCATCCACTCACGCACACGTAAGAAAGAGATAAACTCTTGTTTTAACTGACGGCGCATAGCTGAGTTAGACAAGGTCTTTTGCAACTCTTTAATATAGTCATAGAGTTTTAAAATGGACAAGAAGTCTGACTTCTCATCATTAAAACGCTTATGCCACTGAGTAGCAGCCTCTTTTTTATCCAATGGATATTCACGAGGATCCATTACAGCTAAAGCTGAGACAATAACAATAACCTCGCTTAAGGCATGGTACTTGGAAGCCTCAACCATCATACGTCCTAAACGTGGGTCACAAGGCAATCTTGATAAAATACGACCTACATTAGTAAGCTGTAATTGCGATTCATCATCTTTAGAGGCCTTTGACCAAGGCTTATCACTAATAGCCCCCAACTCATCTAATAGACGTAAACCATCACTTACCTGACGTGGTGCTGGTGCATCAATAAATGGGAAGTTTTCAATACTACCTAAGCGCAATGAGGCCATTTGTAGTAATACTGAGGCCAGATTGGTTCTTAAAATTTCTGGATCGGTAAACTCTGGACGATTGTCAAAATCTTCTTTTGAGTATAAGCGTACACAAATACCATCACTAACACGACCGCAACGGCCTTTTCTTTGGTTAGCACTAGCTTGAGAAATAGGCTCAATAGGTAATCTTTGTACTTTAGTACGTGAAGAGTAACGTGAAATACGAGCTAAACCAGGATCAATAACATAGCGAATACCAGGTACAGTTAATGAGGTTTCAGCAACGTTAGTAGCCAGCACAATACGTACACCAGTATGCTCAGTAAAGATCTTGTTTTGCTCAGCTGTTGCTAAGCGGGCATATAAAGGCACAATTTCGGTATCTTTAAGGCCTGCCTTACGCAAGAATTGAGCAATTTCTAAAATGTCACGTTCACCAGGCAAGAATACTAGAGTATCGCCACGTCCTCGAGCTTGTAAATAATTAATGGCTTGTAAAATACCTTGGCGTAAATCTAAAGTATCAGCCACATCCCTATCGTCGTCCAAAGAGCTAGAACGTGGGATAACAGCATTAGCTGCGAGCTTTTTAGCATTGATGGAAGCTTGAGCAGCAGCCTTTAAACTTGCCATGGAATTATCGGCCCATGCCCCTGGACCACCTTGGGACAAGACCTCATCAATAGCCTCATTACGAGACTCAATAATATGGTTATTGCTCTTATGATCACGCTCGTAATAGCCCTTACCATCGTGGCCTTCAATATATACGCCTTTATTGTCTTCCATAAGAGGCATATAAACTACCTCTACAGGATAGGTACGACCTGAGACCTCAATAATAGGAGCATTATTAAAGTGCTGAGCAAAACGCTCTACATCAATGGTAGCGGAAGTAATAATGAGCTTAAGCTCTGGACGCTTGGCTAGTAGATTCTTTAAATAACCTAATAAAAAGTCGATATTTAAAGAGCGTTCATGGGCCTCGTCAATAATAATGACATCATAATTAAGCAAGAGACGATCGCTTACTAACTCAGATAGTAAGATACCGTCAGTCATAAGCTTAATGTAGGCATTAGGCGAGCTAATATCGGTAAAACGTACCTTATAAGAAACACTATTACCTAACTGCTCATGAAGCTCTTGGGCAATACGTGAAGCTACTGCACGAGCAGCAATACGACGTGGTTGAGTATGACCAATTAAGCCTTTGCGACCTAAACCAGCCTCAAGACACATCTTAGGAATTTGAGTGGTTTTACCAGAGCCAGTTTCACCTGCAATAATTACTACTTGGTTCTCAGCAATAGCCTTAATAATTTCATCTTTACGCTGGCTTACAGGTAAAGACTCAGGATACTCAAGCTTAGGTACATTTTTCTCACGTAAAGCCATGGCTTCTACTTCGCTTTGTAAGTAGCAAAGTAGCTCCTCTTTACGCTGACCATACTCGCCAGAGGACAGTACTAACTCAAGCAGCTCTTTCTTATTAACACTCTTATCAGCCCCTGCCTCACCCTGAGCGCTAGCCATACCCGCAGCCTCAGCAGTTGCAGCATCCGACGCAGTCGCAGCAGCAGTCTCAGATGCGACCGCAGATGCAGCACTATCATTGCCCATAGTGCCTACACCTGCATTAGCCCCTGCGCTTGCGCTAGTGCCTGCGCTGGCGGTGCTATCTGCGCTTGCGCCATTGCTTACACTGGTGCCTGCACCTGCACTGGCATTAGCGCTAGCGTTGCTGGTGATGAGATCTTGCATGAGCTGCAAAATCACATTATCAAGCTCACCTAGCTTGCGGTACAGAGTACGACGAGTCTGGTAACTTACCTCATCTTGTTTAGCTCTTACTTCCTTTAAGAGCTCAACATCAAAGTATTTACCTTGTAATAGCGGAGCTTTGCCTTTATTAGCAGGGCGGGCCTTTTTGCTATTGCTATTATTAGCAACCTTCTTGTGATTAGCGCCTTTATCGTGCTTAGCCTTTTGCTTTTGCTCTGGTTCGTGCTGAGACTTAAGCTCTGGCTTAAGCTTAGAGTAAGAGGCGTTTTTCTGCTCTTTAGCTACATCTTTATCGTGATGGCGATTGAGGCTGTCGGCCTTGCGTTGCAAGCGATTGAGAGCATGCTCTAAGCGCTCTTGGCTATTGAGCTTCTCATCATTAGCAGCTTTATTCTTAAAACCTGTTTTTTGAGCGTTATTACGATTGTTATAACGGCCATTGCTACCAGCTTGTCCTTGAGTCTTGGCCTGATTTGAGCTGCGACCTTGAGCCTTAGCTTGAGTTTGAGCCTGGGCTTTGCCCTGAGCTTGGCCATGGCCCTGGCCGAAGCCATGGGCATGAGATTGGCCATGGGATTGGGCTTGGGAGCTAAATTTTGCTAGCTGAGCTGCTTTTTGCTTAATAGGATTTAAGTGCTCGTTGCCCTCTTTAACTACAATAGCATCAGCCTTAGCCTGAGCTTGATCGGCCTCTTGCTGGCGTAAGCGTACTTGTAAATCTTTTAAATCGGCAAAGGAACTAAAAGAGTTTGAGTTTTTCTCACTCATGACCAAGGACTTCCTAAATATGCTTATTGCCTCTCGGCAATGTAAAAATTATTAAATATTCATTGCTTAGCTCTAAGGCTAAAACATCGCTATTATACGCTATATAGATTTATATTCTAAAAAACATAAAGGCAAGCCATTATTAAGTGCTTGCCTTTAATTATTGCTAGCCTAGGCTAGCTTAACTATCAATAGTTTAACTTTAATATTGGAACTTAGTGTTGCCAGGAGCATAACGATTAAGAATGTGTGAGGAGATAAGTTCATCCATGGTTTCATCGCTGGCCAAGGCTGAGCTTTCAACTACATCCATACGTAAGACCTTAACACTATGTGCCGCACACATGCTCTCTAAGCCTGATTCGTTAGAGTAACGACGTGGTATACCATCCTCCTCTGAGGAGTCAATTAAGGCATGCCAATAACGATCATGTAAAATGCTTGGCATGCGGAACATAAGATCCCTGTCTTCATTATTAAACATCAAACACCAACGCTCTCCACGGTAGTTTCTATCACCTACATAGAGCATTAAGTGATTAATATCTGGACTATGCCAATCTTGATCTTTTAATAAGGTGCCGTCACTCTTACGCCACTTGGCAATATAATCATTCTCAAACTTATAGAAAAAGTCATCAAAAAGATTAATTTCAGATAACACACGAGAAGTTTTGAGCACTGAAATAAGTTTAGCAATATAGTCTCTAAAATATTGCTGCTCAATGGAAATATTCCAATGCAAATAGTTAAGGTCATTGTCCTGACAATAAGTATTATTGTTACCCAGCTGAGTACGACTAAGTTCGTCACCGCCTAAAATATGAGGTATACCCTGAGAAATAATTAAGGAGGCCATTAAATTACGCTTTAATTGCCAACGGCGCTTAATAATCTCTGGATCTTTGCTGTGACCCTCAGCACCACAGTTATAAGAGAAGTTTTCTGATGAGCCATCACTATTATTATCAAGATTTAGCTCATTGTGCTTGTAGTTATAAGAAACTAAATCCTCAAGCGTAAAGCCATCATGATAAGTAATATAGTTAACCGAGGCATTAATGGAGCGATGTCCTTTTAAGAAGACATCACGTGAACCCAAGAGTCTGGTGGCAACATCACCTAGCAAGCCCTTTTCGCCTCGCCAGAAGCGACGCATACAATCACGGTAGCGATCGTTTTGCTCAGACCAGCCACGAGGGAAGTTACCTAATTGATAGCCTCCTAAACCAGGATCCCAAGGCTCTGCAATCATGAGCGCACTGTTAGTATCTTCGTTAGCAAAGCAAGCTTTAAAGAAACCGCAGTTTTTATCAAAAGCATAATACTGATTAGAGTGGCTTTCACGGCAAAGGGTAACCGCCAAGTCAAAGCGGAAACCATCTACTTGCATTTCATCTAACCAATACTTAAGACTATCCATAATTAAACGGGTAGAAATAAAAGTATCGGCATTAAATGAGTTACCACAGCCTGTAACATTAATAAACTGCAAGTAATTTAAGGAGCCATCTTGATTGAGCTCAAAAGCATAATATGATCGGGCATCCAATCCCTTATAGCTTAGAACAGGGCCATCTAAACCAGCCTCAGCAGTATGGTTAAATACCACGTCCAAAATAACAGCTAAGCCATTTTTGTGGAAAGTTTTAACCATGGTCTTAAACTCATTGACCGCATTAGCAGGATCAGAGGCATAGCTTGGATTTGGAGCCATGAAGCATACAGGGTTATATCCCCAGTAATTCTTTAGACCACGCTTAACCAAAAATGGCTCTGACATAGAGGCAGCTACTGGCATAATTTGCACAGTAGTAATACCTAAATGCTTTAAGTGTGCAATCACACTTGGGTGACACATACCTAAATAAGTACCACGCTCATTAGGAGGAACATCTTCTTTGAGCATAGTCATGCCACGAACATGTGCTTCATATAAAATCACATCAGCACGATCACGGAAAACTTTTGGCACTCCCTCCCAATTAAAGTCTTCCTCAGCGCCTATGATCACAGCTTTAGGAATAAACTCTTCACTATGATTAAGATACATATCTTCATCATAAGCAAAAGCCTTGTTTAACTGCTTTGCATAAGGATCTACTAAAAAGCGGCCTTCTTTAAAATAATAACCCTTAGCAGGATCATTTTCTCCTTTGGCCTCAAGAGCATAGCAATCACCTGCTTTAGCACCCTTAATAAAGCCATACCACACGCCACCCTTTTTCTTTTGTAGTGTAAAAGCTCCTAGCTTAGTTTCATTCTTAGTGTATAAGTGAATTACTATTTCTTTGGCATCAGGAGCCCAAATACTAAAATAGCATCCGTCAGGGTATAAGGTTGCACCAAACCCGACCTTGCGTAATCTATCCTCAGAAATTAGCTCGAGCATATTCGCTCCTTACCAAGCACTTAGACTTATTTAATACTAACCACAACTAACCATGGGAAAGAATATGAATTGCTGCTTACAAATTTGCTAACCTTCAAAGAGCTTTATTGAAAGAGATAAAACGGCACAGGCAAACGCAATTACAGATCCTATTACAGCTAGAGCTTGCTAATATTAATCAGCCTCTTAGCTATGGATTAGGACACTCACTAAAAGCACAACACTTTAGTCAGCATCAAAGTTAAACAAAAAAGGTTTGATTTCTTATACCTCGTTTCCTTTAATAAATTTAAACTTGAAAATCCTGTCCTAGACTAGCAATAGCACTAACAAATGGTGAGTGCTATTAACAAATCTTATTATCTAATGACCAAATTTTGTTACAAGAAAGCTACAAGGAAAAGAAAGCAGAAGAAAACAAACCTCTTCAAAAAAATTCTTAAACGGTAAAAAAGAATTTTAATTACAGCCAGGCTCATTAGCTTACGAAAAGTAACACTAAGAGCCTGACCTGTTAACAACTAACTATCAAGTTTAATTAATCACCAACACGCTTGATAAAGATAGTAGCAAGTGGTGGTAAATCTAATACTAAGCTGTGGTATTGACCCTGCCAAGAGATATTGGAGGCAATTAGCTTCTCAGGACCAGTAGAATAGCCAGAACCCCAGTACTTCTTATCATCAGTATTGAATACTACCTTATAAGTACCTGGACGTGGTACGCCTAAGCGGTAAGCAACATATGGCACAGGAGTAAAGTTAGAAATCATAATGATCTCATCCTTGTTCTCGCCGCTGCCACCCTTTGAGGTATCAGGTAAAGTACGTAACATAGCAAAGACAGAGTGCTCTGCATCTGATACATCAAGCCAACGGAAAGCATCAGGATCGTAGTCATTGGCCCATAACACTTCATTTTGCTTATAGAAGTGGTTGAGATCCTTAACTAAAGCCTGAACACCCTTGTGCTTGTCGTACTGTAGTAACCACCAATCTAAGCTAGCATCGTGATTCCACTCGTTACCCTGAGCAATTTCAGTACCCATGAAGTTTAAGATCTTGCCTGGGTGACCATATTGGTAAGCTAAGAAGGCACGTAAGTTAGCGCATTGTTGCCACTCATCACCTGGTAACTTGTAAAGCATGGAGTGCTTACCATGAGTTACCTCATCGTGAGAAATAGAGAGGATGAAGTTCTCATTGTAGGCATAGATCATAGAGAAAGACATCTCACCGTGGTGATACTTACGGAAGTAAGGATCTTGTGACATGTACTCTAAGCTATCATGCATCCAGCCCATGTTCCACTTAAAGCCGAAGCCTAAGCCACCAGTGTAGGTAGGACGGGATACACCAGTAAAGGCAGTTGACTCCTCAGCAATGGTCATAACGCCAGGGAACTTACGATAAACAGTCTCGTTGAACCACTTTAAGAAAGATACAGCTTCGTAGTTGATGTTGCCGCCATTAACGTTTGGAATCCACTCGCCTTCTTTACGAGAGTAATCCCAGTAAAGCATAGAGGCTACTGCGTCTACGCGGAGGCCATCTACGTGGTAGTAATCAAGCCAAATTAAAGCACTAGCAACTAAGAAGTTACGAACGGTATCACGACCAAAATCGTAAATTAAAGAGTTCCAATCAGGGTGCCAACCACGGCGTGGATCCTCGTACTCATATACTGGGGTACCATCAAAACGGGCTAAACCATGAGCATCGGTTGGGAAGTGAGCAGGAACCCAGTCTAAAATCACACCAATATTGTTTTGGTGGCAGGTATCAACGAAGAACTTAAAGTCATCAATTGAACCAAAGCGTGAAGTTGGAGCAAATAGACCAGTTGGCTGATACCCCCAAGAGCCAGAGAATGGATATTCCATTACAGGTAAGAGCTCAATGTGGGTATAGCCCATTTCCTTACAGTAATCTACTAACTCTTTAGCTAACTCACGATAACTTAATGAAGAGCCATCTAACTTTCTCTTCCAAGAGGCAAGGTGCACCTCATAAATGGACATTGGCTGAGTAAGCTTGTCATTTTGTTGAGACTTACGCCACTCATCATCATTCCACTTATAGGTGGTTTGATCAGAAATAATAGAAGCAAAGGAAGGATATTGCTCGTGATAGAAGCCAACTGGATCAGCCTTGTGAGGGAGACGGTTGCCATTGTTATCTTTAATTTCAAACTTATAACGTTGACCAGCCTCAAGACCAGGAACAAATAACACCCAGTGACCTAATAAGGAGCGGGCCATAGGATGACGACGGCCATCCCAGAAGTTAAAGTCACCAATTACAGCTACGCTAGTGGCAGATGGAGCATAAACAGCAAACTTAGTACCACGTACTTTAACGCCATCAACCTCTACTTCGATTAATTGTGCACCTAAAGTCTTATAGATGTTCTCTGGAGTCTCATACATAGTATTGAGACCATAGAATGCCTCTTCACGGAATTGATATGGATCAATTACCTCGATAGTAGCGTCGTTATAAGCTACTTCAAAATAATAGTGGAAAGGCTCTGTTACATCCTCAAATACCTTTTCAAAAAGACCGTCAGGATTTACAACACTTAACTCACCTAAGTCTTTTTTGCCTTTAAGAGTCATTACACGGCATGTCTTAGCACCTGGCAGCCAAGCACGCATAATAAGGCCCTTACCATTAGGATTAGGCTGTAAACCTAAAGCCTCAAATGGTTTGGATAAACGTGCACTATTTAGTTCATCAATAAGCATTTCTAGCTCCTTTGTGTTTGGCAATCTCAAGCGATAAACCGCCGCGAGCGCTCAAATAAAACTGGTTAGCGTCTAAAGTAAGTCTAAGTTTCCTAAGACTGCCGCAGCTAGCCATGATTTACAATATGCAAAAAGTAAGAAAATTAGCACCTGCTGGGCACACTCTTATCAGCAGTAAGATAATTTTCTTACCCCTGTCTTATGCTTAAGACAAGGAAAATGGTAACCATAAAGCTCATCACCACTATGAGCCCTGTGATAAATTAAAATAAACCAAAAACTAACTTTAATTAGTCGTACTTAATATAGTGTATTACAAGCTAGGTAGGTATTTGCAGAGGCAAAAGCATGTAACCTGACCAAGTTCTCAATTATTTAGACGAAACTGGTCAAGATTATAGGGCAATTTCATGAGTCTACCCTTGTCACAAAATTAAAAAAATGAATCTAGA
>Briea_p1__coassemble_1224_pt1 | contig 14575 bp, 8 predicted proteins | sample Briea_p1__metabat2_low_PE_001 | metagenome-assembled genome bin Briea_p1 | reverse complement strand
ATAAGTTATTTGTCAGCTTTTTTAGCTTGACCGTTCTTAATTAGGAAATCATGAGGATGGCCACAGTATGAACTGCTTATAGGGAAAAGCAAACATTAGTGAAGTGAGGTTAGCAGTGCGGCTCTTAATCTTGTAGGTTAGGCCATTAAAAGGCTGAGCTCTTGCCATTATTAAGTGTAAGAAACTTATTTCCCACTTCAGACATTAGTGAGTAGTAAAAGCCTTGAAGACCAACGTTGTTTTGGGCAAACAGGGCACCATCTTTCATAAAGAAACTACCAGCACCACTAATAGGTACTAAAAGCTAAATCACAAAAGCATGCTGCTCAAAACTGGCAGCAAATCAAGCATTTGTATTAGAAGCAAGGGACTATTAGGGCTGGGTAGAGGCTCTTAGTTAGTTTAAGAAATTCATTGCTCACTTTGGACATTAGTGAGCTCTAAAAGCCCATCAAACCAACGTTGTTTTAACAAGCTGGGCAATATATTTCATAAAGAAACTACCAAGAACACTAATAGGGGCTACAGGCCAAAGTACTACAGCAGAGTGTACAGTGCGGGCGGCAAATCAAACATTTGTATTGGAAGCAAAGGGACTATTAGGGCTGAGTAGCTGTTATTAGTTAGTTTAAGAAACTTATTTCCCACTTTGGACATTAGTGAGTAGTAAAAGCCCATAAAACCAACGTTGTTTTAGCAAGCTGTGCAATATGTTTCATAATGAAACTACCAAGAGGCTGATGGTGCTGAGGCTAAATGGGGTCTGTATTGCGGGGATACGTTCTTGTTAAGCGGTAGGGTCTGATGGATTGGTGGCTGAGGGAGCGGGCGATAGTTAGTTTGTTTGTTTGCATCAGATTGTATTGAGGATATGGGCTAACTACCAATGGAGATGGGAGTTAGCCCTTGGTTGCTACTTTAGTTTTAGTTGGAGAGGTACTGCGGTAGGAGGGCTTGGAGCTCGGCTACGGTTAGGACTTTGCCTGTGCTGATAATGGTGTTGTTGATCATTAGGGCTGGGGTTGTCATTACGCCACAGGCGGCAATTTGAGCAAAATCAGTAATATGTATGATTTTGTTGTCTTGGCCTAAGAGTTGAAGAGCTTCTTTAACATGGTTCTCAAGGGTGTTGCATTTAGCACAACCTGAGCCTAAAACCACAATGTCGTTAGCTTTAATGCTATCTAAATCAATGAGACCTTGCTGGGGATTGGTAGGGGTGGTGCTGAGGTTTGAGCTTAGGTCTTGAGCGTTAGTTTTGTTAAAGATTTTTTTGATATTAAAGATACCCATAAGGAGCTCCTAGATTAAGTAAGATTGCAATAAGTTAAATACGATGCCAACGAGGAAAATACCTATAGTGCAGATAGAGACAAAGGTAAAAAGCAAACGAGGCTTAATGGCTTTTCTAAGCATGATCAAAGATGGCAAGCTTAAGGTGGTAACAGACATCATAAAGGCAAGTACAGTACCTAATAGGGCACCTTTGGCTAATAGAGCTTCTGCTACAGGAATAGTGCCAAAAATATCAGCATACATAGGAATGCCTACCAAGGTGGCAAGAAAGACACCAACAGTGCTATGAGAGCCTAACAGGGAAACAATGTATTCTTGAGGGATCCAATTGTGGATAAAGGCACCAATACCAACGCCAATTAAGATATAAACAAATACTTTGTTAAAGGTATTTTTCATTTGCTCATAGGCAAAGGACAAGCGCTCTTTTGTTGTTGGAGTTTGAATAATGGTTTTAGTTTTAATAGTTTTAGGGCGCACTATGTCCTCAATGTAATTATCCATATTGAGTTTTGAGATTAAAGTACCGCCAGCAATAGCAATGACTAGACCTAAGATTACATAGGCAAAGGCTACTTTAGCGCCAAAAATACTAGAGATTAGTACTAAGCTTGCTAAATCGACCATAGGAGAGGAAATTAAAAAGGAAAAGGTCACGCCAAGAGGTAAGCCTGCTGAGGTAAAGCCTATGAAAAGAGGAATAGAGGAGCAAGAGCAAAAAGGGGTAATAGTTCCTAGCAAGGCAGCTATAGTATTAGCACTTAAGCCATTGAATCTACCTAAAATAGCTTTAGAGCGCTCAGGAGGGAAAAAGCTTTGGACATAGGAAATGCTAAAGATTAATAAGCATAAGAGTACCGAAATCTTAATCGTATCGTAAATAAAGAACTGTAGCGAACCTGCAATAGGAGAGCTTAAATCCATACCTAGAGCAATTAAGGCTTGACCTATTAGCTCATTAAGCCATTGCATACCTAACACTTGGTACTGAAAGAACGCACCTAAATTTGTTAAAAATTCCATAGTGGCGACACCTACAAAGCAATATATCAAAAATTTTTGATATGTATTGGCAAAAAAGAGGTAGCAATAGAGTGCTACCTAAAAGTTTTTCTGGCTAGTTGCTGATAGAGCCAGAGCTTTAGCTAGAGCTTGGGCTTGGGCTACAGCTACAGCAAGAGCTATTTGAAATAGTTTGGTGCTTATCAAGCTTAGTGATAGCTAAAATTGTTTGACAAGCGTGGAGGAAACCTTGCTCATTAATGCTAAAGAAGGCCCATTTGCCCTCTTGGCGGCGATGGATAAGGCCTGCTTTAAATAAGATATTGGTATGATAAGAAACACTAGGCTGAGCAATACCTAATCGTTCAATCAAAACGCAAGCACACTTTTCGCCATCACTTAGCAAGTCTAAAATCTCAAGTCTTATAGGATCGCTAAGAGCCTTAAACATTAATGCATCCTGGGAAAAGGTGGTAGCCATAGTATGTCTCATATTAAAAAATTTTGATATGTTTCTTATAGTAATTACTTCATTGATATTTGTCAATAAGTAAGCTAGTTCCATAGCCTTCGTTGAGGGTAATTATTTTTTTGTAAAACAGCCTTGGTTTTTAGGTATAATTTTACCTTGGTGCGCTGTTTATCTTTGGAAAAAATATAAGGTAGTTGTTGTTAAAACACAGTGCTCACAAGATTCAAACGCTGTTAAGAGGTCTTAATTAGATGCAAAAAGTTTTATGTGGTCGTGTTGAGGATTTAGCAGGTAAGATTGATTACTTAAAGTCGACCATTACTAGCATCCCAGATTATCCTATTAAGGGTATTTTATTCCGTGATATCACCACTTTATGTGAGGATGCTAAGGGTTTTGCCTTAGTTATTGATCTCTTAGCTCAAGCCTTTAAAGATAAGAAAATTGATAAGGTATTATCCAGCGAGGCTCGTGGCTTTGTTTTTGGTGCCCCTTTAGCAGCTAAGTTAGGTGCAGGCTTTGTGATGGTACGTAAAAAGGGCAAGTTGCCACGTGAGACTATCAAAGAAGAGTATGCTCTTGAGTATGGCGTAAGTGAGCTCCATATGCACACTAATTCAGTTAAGCCTGGTGAGCGTGTATTATGCGTAGACGACTTGTTAGCTACTGGCGGTACTATGATTGCCATGTGTAAGCTAGCACAAAGAGCGGGCGCTCAAGTTGTCAATGCTGCTTTTGTAATCGATTTGGTCGATTTGGGTGGCTATGATAAGATTAAAGAAGAGTGTGGCGTGGAGTCATTAAGCTTATTAGACTTCCCTGGCCACTAGGAAAAAGAATTAAAGCGCCTTAAGCTTAAGTGAAGCGAGCGTTAAGCTTTTTAGCCTAAGGCGTGCTTGTTGGTATAAAAATAACAACATAAGATCCCAAGCCCGAGCTAGTGTCTTTAATGCACTATTTGGGGCTTGGGTTTTTTGGCTTGAAAGATCAAGGACAACATAGCAATGCAGTCTGAAGTTGAGTATTTAGCGTTAGCACGTAAATATCGTCCCCAGAACTTTGAAGATGTAGTGGGACAAGAGCACGTTTTAAAAGCTTTAGCTCATTCTATTGATGCTGGTAAAACACACCATGCCTATTTATTTACTGGTACCCGTGGTATTGGTAAGACTACTATTGCTCGTATTTTTGCCAAATCCTTAGAGTGTAAGGCACAAGATAAACCAACTTCCCATCCATGTGGTAAGTGTGATGCTTGCACTGCTATTGCTAATGGTGCTTTTCCTGATGTGATTGAGATTGACGCTGCCTCACAAACCAAGGTAGAAGATACTCGTCAGATTTTAGAAAATACCCAATATCCGCCTATCAATGCTCGTTACAAGATTTACATCATTGACGAAGTGCACATGCTCACTACTAATAGCTTTAATGCTTTATTAAAGACATTAGAGGAGCCACCTGCCTACGTTAAGTTTATCTTGGCAACTACTGATCCTCACAAGATCCCAACTACAGTTTTATCTCGCTGTTTGCAATTCCCATTGCGTGCCTTGACCTTAGATCAAATCCAAGGCCAGCTAGAGAAGATCTGTAATCTTGAGCATATTGAGTTTGAAAAAGAGGCGCTAATTGCTTTAGCTCGTGCCGCTCGTGGCTCTATGCGTGATGGTTTATCCTTATGTGATCAGGCTATTGCTCTGGGCAATGGTAAGCTTGAGGCTGCTAATGTCTATGCCATGCTTGGCACAGTAGGTGATGAACTGACAGCCGATATTTTAGAGCTCTTATGTTCACATGATGCTGCTGCGGTAGCTGATGGCTCTTCTGAGTCTGGCTCTAATAGCGCCCAAAGCTTTGCTGCTTTAATTGAGCAAATTCGTAATAAGGCTCCTAATTACAAGAGCCTCTTAGATGAGCTTATCATTGTATTCCACGATATTGCTTTATATCAGCTGATTGGCCGCTCTGATTTAGAGGTCTTTTCCTTTAGCAAGAGCATTTTAGAGAATTACGCCCGCCGTATCTCTCCTCAACAAGTACAGCATTACTACCAAATTGTACTTGAGGGCTTACAAGAGTATCAGTACGCCTCAGATGGCCGTTCTGCCTTTGAGATGACTTTATTGCGTCTGTTGGCTTTTACCCCTGTAAAAAAAAACAGTGGAGATCTGAACAGAACGCTCTAAAAACCCCTCCTTTGGAAAACTATCTTGCCAACGCTACCGTAGCTAGCGCTGGTAAGGTAGATGCAGACCCTTTAGCCTCTTTAGGTCTCAAGGGTGCACAGCCTACCAATACCTCAGCTGCTGATAATAATAGCTTCCGTCCTTTATTACGTGCTATCACTCCAGATGATAGCAAATCACTATTAGCTGCCATTGCTAAAGGTGGCTCTGATCTAAATAACTGTATTGGTCAATTAGCCCAAGAACTAGGTTTAGATGAGGAAAATCTCAAGGAATTTAAGGACTTAGCCAATACCCTGCATCAAAGCAAACAGTTAGTAACAGAAGCTAAGACCTCTTTTAGCCAATTAGAGCGTATCCGTGCTGAGCAGCAAAAGCGCCTATCTACTTTACAAAAGCAACAAGGCATCACTCCATCTCAAGGTGACGTGCCAAGCAATGATAGCTTTACTGTTGATTTTAAGGCTCATGTCGAGGGTAATGGCCCACAAGGTGGTTTTAGCGAAGGCTTTAACTTACGTACTAAGCAGCAGCGTGCTGCCCAAATAGCAGCTGATATCAAAGAGCGTGATCTCAAGGCCAGCTTAGATGCCAATGCCAATGCTAATGCCCAAGCTCAAGATCAAGCTCAAGCTCAGGGCCAGGGCCTGAGCCAGGGCCAAGGTTTAGATCAGCAGGGACAAGCCTCTGCTCAGGGCCTATCTTACGAGCAAGGTGCTATTGCTCAAACTAGCGGAGCGGCTGCACCTACAGTAGGTACTTTTGATGGTCGTAAGAAAATCGATCTCGACTCCAAATTAGACTATAGCAACCAACAGCGTGATTTAGAGAATATTCGCAAGGGTGGAGTTGCTATTAATACTAGGGTACTGGCCCCTGTAGTTAATGTGTTTAAAGAAGAGGAGTTGAAAAAGTACCAAGAAGAAAGCTCTCGCTATATTGAGTGTGGCCAGAAATTCTATGACTATGCTCATAAATATATAGGCAATGCCAAAAGACAAGGCTTGTATAAAGACCCTGAGCCTGAAAACAACATGAGTATTACCACCAAAGAAGGCCTAGATAAAATAAAGTCTTATTTTACTGACATGGATCTCATGAAGGAAAATAAGAGTAAGGGCTTGCCTATTAACGCTCATAAGGTGACAGAGCAATCAGCTCAAGCGCTTAATAATGGCCAATCTCAGGCCAATGGTAACTTTGCTCTTAGCTCTCAAGGCGCTCATGGTTTTGATGTTAATGATCCACGTCATTTAGGCTCACAGTTAGTAGGTGAGGGTGTATCTTTAAGCAATAATGGCCAAAGCGTTGATATTGCCTCTACACAGGAAGCAACAGTCTCTGCTCCAGTGAGCGCACCAGCTGCGTCAACAGTGCCAGCAGCACCAGCAGCAGAGCTAACAGCAAAGTCTCATGCTCAAGAGCAACAGCCTGACCAAAATCAAGAGCCAAGCGCTGATAAGGTTAGCGTAGGGGAGCAAACCCAATCTCCAGCCCAGAACCAAGATCAGGCCCAAGCTCACGCTCCTGCCCAAGCTACTGCTCTGGAGCAGACTGAGGCTAATAGCCAAGAGCAAGTTAGTGGTGATAATGGTGAAAATGGTGATAGCGGGGCTGCTGTCTCTGTAGCTGAGCAAAATATGGGTCAAGCTACCAATAGCGTGTCACAGGTAACTCATAGTGAGGGAGATAGTGCTTTTGCTGAGCAAAATCAAACTACTAGCTCCTTGAGTGTGTCCTTAGCTGATAGTCCTAAGTTTGAACCACAAAAACTTAGTGATAATGCCAATAAGTCACTAGATGCTTTTGCCTCTGGCATTGGTCTTAGCGAGGGCTATGGTGATGAGGCTGATATTGATGATATTTTAGGCTCAAGCATTAATAGTAATACTAATAATAACTCTCTAGAGATTATTGATGTAGCAACAGTTAAGCTACCAGAACAGTCTCAAGGTGATTTATCCGCTACTGCTCCACAAATGAAGCAAGATGGTGGCGCTACTGATAAAGGCAGTCAATCCAATGATGACTTGCCTCCATGGTCAATGGGGCCTGATGATAAGAGAGAGTTTATTAACCCTAATGCTTTGAACGGCTTGCCACAAGCACAAGAGCTCAATCAAGATAAAGGTGAGAGTGGAAACTTACAAAAGTATCCTGAGCACACTAATAATGCTCTTGCTACCACTAATGCTGCTCAAGACTTTATAGCTAATCAAGATAAGGGACAAGGGGCTAATGGCTCTATGGTAGTGGCCAATAATGCCCTATCGGCAAGCTCCCAAAGTATGGGACTAAATACTCCCAAGAGTGATAGTTTGATTACTGCTCCTCAAAGCGGAGTGAAGCTTATTGATGGTAGCCTTGATCTATCTGCTGAAAAGGCTAAGGTACAACAGGCTAATCAGGCTTTAAGCAATCTAAATGAATCTCTGTTGCATGCTCATAGTGACGATGAAAAAGCTGCTATAGCAAAAGCTAAAGGTGAGGCTAGTTTTCAATTTTTAAATACCTTAGATGCTCAGCTTAATAAGGAGGCAGAGCTCTCTCAAGCTAATGGCCCATCACCATGGGAATTAGCTAATGAGGCTACAGTTATTACTATAGGCAAAAATAGCATTAAGATTAATCATGCTGAGCCTATTAAGCTTACTAAGAGAAGTGATAACAATTTATTGGCTGATAGCGAGCAAGGTAGCTCTAAGGATAAGGGCAATAGTGATTTGTTCTTTGAGCCTTTAAAGGTGCGTGATGATGGCTTTATTCAGACTACTAAGGCTCAAGACTTTAGCAGTTTAGTAGAGCAAATTCGTGCCCAAGAGCAACAAGCTGTGCTAGAGCACCAACAAGAGTTAGAGCAAGTTGAGCTTTATAAGCAACAAATGATAGCTCATGGTCATGTTTTCCATGAGCAGTCTAATGATGTGCTCAATCTCATGGCCATAAGCAATAGCGCCATAGCTAAGGAGTTACAAGAGCGCTTAGCCACTGAGGGCCAAGATCGCAGCAGTGCTTATGTCTTTGGCCAAGGCAATATCAAGGTACCAGAGCAGCACTTCCCATGGACACAAGTTGCCCATATTGCTCCTAAGATCACGCTCTCTAATACCCAGACTCAGGTCAATGCCCATTCCCAGCCTCAAAACCAAGCTCAGGCCCAAGCTCAGGCTCCAGCCCAAGCTTTGGCTCAGCCTGTGGCAACTGCAGCAACTGTGGCCACAGCAGCTAGTGCTTCACCTGTAATGGCTCACACCCAGGCCCCTAAACCACCAGCTCAGGCTAATGGTCAGATGCAAGCACAGGCACAGGCCCAAGCTCAAGCTCAAGCTCAAAGCTCTGCTCATGGTTCTTATGCTCAAGCCCCAGTACAGATGCCAGGTCATGCTCAGAACGGTGCTCAGAGAGGTACTCAGAACGGTGCTCCTATGCCAGTGCAAGTGCAGGGACAGGTACAGGCCCAAGCTCCAGTGTCTGGACAAATGCCAGCTCAGGGCTATGGCAATATGCAGCCTAATAATGCTCACCAATATAATGGCCCTGTAAATGGTGTAAACGCAGTAAATACTGGTGTGGCCAACCCTAATGGTGGTTATGGTAGACCTAATGGCGCTGATGAGTTTGTAGATAGAATGGCTACCTTGGAGCGTCCTGACTATATTGCTGATCATGATGAATTTTATAAAAGTGAAGAAAGTTATGAGAGCTCTTATGGTGTAGCTGCTCCAAACTTTGCCCCTATGGAAACTGATGAGGACGATGGGGAGTATTTTGGTGGTGGCTATGATTTAGCGGCTGCTGAGGCTCTGAATAATGATCCACAATTAGTAAATGCTGAGCCTATAGAAGGCACTGATAGAGTAATAGGTAGTGCCCTAAGAAGGGTGGATGCTTTTGCTGGCTTACGCATGATGAGTGATGACGACTTTTATGGTCAAGTATTAGAAAAAGATGAATGGCTACAAATTATTACTCAAGCTTTTTCTAACAATGGCCCTGAGTTCTCCATCTTAACTCGTACTGCTCGTAAGGTAGATGAGCTTAATCCTGATCACTGGACTATTGTGGTTGCTAAGAGCGATGAGTGCGACTATTTACTGCCTAACATTATTAAGGCTCTAAATGCAGCTACAGGAAGAAACTTACAAATTGAGGTGCAAAAAGATAATGAAACACCTCGAGAGGCTCCTTGTTATAAAGCATATTTTGCTCACCAAGAGGCCATTGCTATTACTCGCCAAAAAATTAAGAAGATACATGGCTTTAATAGCTTAGTTAAGAACTTAGGCTTAAGCTTGGATAATGTAGGTATTACCTTATATGTAGAAAAGCAAGAGCGTCAGGTAGCAAAAGCCATCAATTCTGTGCCTTTAATATAAGTTTTACTTATAAATAGTGGGGCTCATATTGATATAGTTGAGTTGTTTTTGCATGTTTGATTAATGTTTTTAGTTTTTTTTGTAATATTACATTGTTGCTTTAGGCTCTATAGCAAGCCTAAAGAGTGCTAAAATAGTTAAGAGGCACAATCTATAGTTAATTTAGATTGTGCTTTATATTTTTATTAAAGCTAATTAATAAAATTTTAGCGTTAAATCTGTCCCTTTATTCATGCTTAAGAGCATAGATGAATGAGAGCAAAGATCATTGATCTATACTCTTAGCTCATGAGGTCTGGCTAATGAGTTTTCGTATTCCTGATGTTCCTGCTAAACGAATTGTAGTAGTTGGCGGTGGTTTTGGTGGCTTACAATTATGTACCACTTTAGTTAAAAATCCTGAGTTCCAGGTAGTGCTGATTGATAAGAACAACTTCCATCAGTTCCCTCCTTTAATTTACCAAATTGCTACTGCTGGTTTACAAGTAAGCTCTATTGCCTTCCCTTTCCGTAAGATGTTTGCAGGTTCTAAGAATTTCTTCTATAGAATGTGTGAATTACGCTCTGTTCATACTAAAGAGCGCTATATCCAGACCTCTATTGGTAAGCTTAGCTATGACTATTTAGTTATTGCTACTGGTACTACTACCAATTACTTCGGTAACCAAAAGTTACAAGAAGAATCTATGCCTATGAAGACTATTAGCGAGTCTTTAGGTTTGCGTAATGCTTTGCTTACTACTTTTGAGCGTGCTAATACCACCTCCTCTCCTGAGGAGCGTGCTGAGCTTCTAAACGTAGTTATCGTAGGTGGTGGCCCTACTGGTGTAGAAATCGCAGGTGCTTTAGCAGAAATGCGTCAGCACGTGTTGCCTCAAGACTATCCAGATCTCGATACTTCTTTATTTAAGATTCACTTAGTACAAGGTGGTAGTAGATTATTACCTGCCATGTCTGAAACAGCCTCAGCTGCTGCCTTGAAGTATTTAACCCAAATGGGCGTTGATGTGCAGCTTAAGGCCTATGTACATGACTATAAGCAACACGAAGTTATCTTACGTGATGGTCGCTCCTTTAAGTCTCAAACTATTATTTGGGTATGTGGTGTAACTGGTCGTCGTATCAATGGTATTGATGATAAGTTCTATGGCCCTGGCAATCGTCTTATCGTAGATCGCTTTAACAAGGTTGAGGGCTTAGACAATGTCTTTGCTGTTGGTGACTGTGCCCTCATGAAGACCCATGTTTATCCAAAAGGCCACCCTCAAATGGCTCAGGCTGCTATCCAGCAGGGTAAGAACTTAGGCCAAAACTTCTTACGTAAAGAGCATGGCCAAATATTAAAGCCTTTTGAGTATCGTGATTTAGGCTCTATGGCTACTATTGGTAGAAATAAGGCTGTAGCTGATATTGCTGGTATGAACTTAACTGGCTTTGTAGCTTGGTTCTTATGGATGGGCGTGCACCTTATGTCTATCTTAGGTGTAAAGAATAAGATTTCTACCTTAGTTGATTGGGCTTGGTCATATATTACTTACGATAAGTCTAATCGTACTTTAATTGCAGTTAAGCATCCAAAAGTTATTTTGGAGCGTAATTATGAAATCTCTATGCGCCACTGGGGTGAATTATCATTAGAGCAGGCTGCTGAGGCTGAGCGTCTAACTGATACAGCTCTTAAGAAGAGCAATGACGATGCTGCCTTAAAGGCCCAAGCCGATTTAGCACGTAATGCTCTTAAGAAGGCCGAGCGTCTCCTTAATGAAATTGCCGCAGAAGACTTAGCCCGTGCTCAAGAGCAACAAAAAGCCCAGGCCCAAGAGCAAGAACAAGCTCAAGCCCTTTCCTCAAAAGTCCAAGAGGCCATGGCTAACGCCAAGAGCCAAGAGCAAGCCCAGGCCAACGCCCAGGCTCAGGCCCAAGCCCAAGCTCAGGCCGATGGTCAGGCCCAAGCTTTAGAGCAAGAAAAAGCTCAAGAGGACGCTCAAGCTCAAGCCCAAGAGTCCGCTCAGGCACAAGCTATTGCTTCAAGAGTACAAGAAACTTTAGCTAAAGCCCAAGCTAACGACCAAGCTGCCAAAGTTGCTAAATCTGCCACCCAGGTGATAGTTGCCAACAACGAAGTAGCCGCAGCTGAGGCTAAGACTAATGTGAAAAAAGCCTCTCTTAAGCAGGTAAAGAGCTCTAAGAGAACTGCAACCAAGAAATAAGCAAAAAGGCTAATTGCTACTAAAAGATGGTGCTTACTATTAAATTAGTAAGCATCATTTTTTTAACAAAAGGTTTTGTGGCTTAGATATTGCTTTTAACCATGAGACAACTAGTCATAGCTTCTTTAGTGCCTATTTTTTGGCAAGCTTAGTAATTTGTAATACATGTTTTTCTAACTTTGTATTTAACTATGCTAATTTGCTATACTTGTTAGCCAGACATTGATTGCTAGTAGTATTGTGGTCATTATTCTAGGCGAGAGTTAAGTTTTTTTTCTTGCTAAGCTCTTTAGTTAAAGCACCTAAGGCCGTTAATTTTAGTAATTTATGTCACTTTCATCGATATTCCAACTATACATAGTCATCTGGTAGTTGTAACGAGTGATGAGAGCCTTTTATTGTGGCATTATTTTAATGCCTACTTTGGATGGAGTTGGAATGTTTGGGCAGGCCAACTAACAAGCACTAACAAGTGCTTGATTATAAGCTACGCATTTTTCATTGGTGGCATCATTAGATAGTCAGAGCATAAGACCATTAGTAGTGTTGGTTTTATGAGTGAGTATGCGTTGTTTATGAAGCAGCAATCAATTTCCAATTCTAGGAGAGATCTACGGTGTCTGATACAAGTCAAGAGGAAGAGGTAAAAAAGCCTGATCCTGTCACTACTATACTGATGAGTACCGTCCCATATTGGAACTCTCAAAGCCAAGCATTCTATTATGATCTTTCCTTTGTTACTCAAGATCGTAAGACTAGAATCACACCTGCTAATACTGGTGAGGTGCTCAAGCGCTATCTGGTACAAGCTAATTTAGATAAGTACGTAGGCCCAAAGGCTGGCGTTTCGATTAACGTCCAATTCTCTTCAGCTTTCCTAGATTTCCGTCATGACATCAACTACTCTCGTATGTTGGTGCGCTTGCCATCTAATCAACCTGTAAACCAAACTCTCATCCAACAAATGCGTGAGATGAGCTCTTTTGGTATGTCCTTTGCCACTGATTTAGAAACTCTGATTAGGGAAAAGTGGTTGGAGCAAATTCCTCGCTTTGATTATGTAGTGCTGGATATGCACTCCCCTAATATTGCCAAAGACATTATTGCAGTACAAAGCTTAAAGCAGATTCAGCCTCGCTTAAAAATGCTCATTTCTAATGTGCAAACACAAAAAGAAATGAAAGTAGCATTTTCACTAGGCGCTCACTTGGTAACTGGTCGTGGTAACTTTAATCCACTGCCACCATGCTTGCTTAAGCCACCATATAATGCCACTACTAAAGAGCTCTTTTTAGAGCAAAGACAACTATGTCTGCTCATGAGCTTTATGTGCGCACCTAAACCAAATATTGAGCAAATTAACATGCTCTTGCGCACTTCCTTTAAGATGTGGCAAACCTTTAACGTTTTGGCCAAAGCCATTGATTCAACTGTGTTCTTCTCCTTCCGCTCTATGGAGGATATTGTTAAACACTTTGGTGGTCATGGGGCTCGTAACTTAATAGCATTAGTAATCGCTGCTATTCAGTATGATCTTTACAATCGTGCTACTAATTTAAATGGCGATCAGCTCTTAGATTATTTTAAGCGCTTGATCACTAAGGCTATTTTTATTGAGTCTGTATGTAAGGTTTATCCTTACTTTGCTCCTTGCCGTGATTTAATTTTTGAGTTTGTTATTTTCCACGGCTTAGATGCCATGATTGTGCATCGTCCTGATAAGGTCTTTAAGATTACTCAAGATTTAATTAAGCCTCGTTGCCGCTTCTTACGTGTGCTACAAGATTTAATTATTCTTGGCGATAGCATCGATATGCTGCACTTCCAAAACATTCGTGGTGTTGCTCAAAAGTACAAGCTTAACGATTTGCGCTTAATTTACTTACACGAACAAGCCGCAGTCAAAGCCATGGATTACCTAGTCTCCATGAAAATTGTCCGCTAAACACCATACCATTAAGGCCCTTAAACGGGCCTTAATAGTCTCTACAGGCCCCGCTGTAGCTTGCTTAGCAGCAAGCCAGCCAGCCGCAGCTGTGCTGCCCCTCTGGGCTTCGTAGAGCAATGTAGTGCCGCCATGCAGCCCAATGAAGCTTACAGAGGCCTAATGAAGCTCAATCAAGCCCATCAGCGCCGCAATGCAGAAGCTCTGTAGCTTGCTAATAGCCTATATGAAAAACAGGCTCAAACCATTAAAAGTAAGAGCCTGTTTCTGTATAAGGTTAAGCCTTATATTTAGCTATTAACAACCTAATTAGCCAAGCATAGAGAGAGCTAATTGTGGACGGCTGTTAGCCTGCATTAACATAGAAGTAGCAGCCTGCTGGATAATGGACTGCTGGCTTAAAGCAGCAGACTCTTCAGCAAAGTCAGCATCACGAATACGTGAACGTGCATCAGCCTGATTGGCTGAAACATTAGACTGGTTGCGGATAGAGGACTCTAATCTGTTCTGGAAAGCTCCTAGCTCAGCACGCTTGCCGTCTACAGCAGCAATGAACTTGTCAATGTTTGCCAGTGTAGCTTTGGCGGAGTCTGCAACAGAAACACTCCAACGACCCATTGTAAGACCTTGATCAATAAACCAGCCAGACTTAGTAGCATCCTCAGCCTTAACATTTGCGATAGTGCCAATACCGCTCATAGTAAAGCCAGCTGAGAATCCTGATAATACGATTTCGTCGCCTTTATTAGCACCTACTTGGAAAGTAATATTACCGTCGGCATCAATTAAGCCTTCGTTTGCGCTAAGCAAAATATTTTGACCGCCAAATTTAGTTTGCTGAGCAATACGATTAATTTCGATAGATAGGCTAGTAACTTCTTGCTGAAGTGCCTTGCGATCCTCGGCGGTATTTGTTCCATTAGAAGACTGAACTGCTAAAGTACGGATCTTTTGGAGCATGTTGGTGGTCTCGTCAAGAGCACCTTCCATGGTCTGAGCTAGAGCGATAGCATCGTTGGAGTTACGATTGCCTTGGTTTGGTATAATGACCACTATCAAAAAAATAAATACCAAAGATCTTGAAA
>Briea_p1__coassemble_1165_pt1 | contig 15453 bp, 11 predicted proteins | sample Briea_p1__metabat2_low_PE_001 | metagenome-assembled genome bin Briea_p1 | reverse complement strand
TTACTCTTGAATGTCGACTACTATCACGTTTTAATAGCTACTGAGCTCTGCATACTAAAGTAACCTAAAAATATATTTGACTTATATATCTTATTGGTCAAAACATTATTGGGCATCTGTAAATAGGTTAGCTTCTAGTCTTGTTAAATAAAACAAGAACTATATGCGCACTTACTAAAATTTCTTTTTAGAGGTTACTTTAGCATGCAGAGTTCTAAATATTTGTTTAAAACCCAAAATACAAATTGAGTCACTGCTAGTGTATGATGATATAGATCTATAGCCTTTAATGTAGCTTCTTATAGAGCTACACAAAAATTTCTTTAATTAAAGGTATCTATTTTCTACAGGTTAATCTTTAATAAAGGACAGTTCCTGACTAGAGCGATCTTGATATTTAAGTTACTCCTTAGAATAATTTTGAAGACTATTTTAGACATAGGAAAGTTTGCCAAAACTTACCCATATATGAATAATTTGTGGCTTTCATCCACTGGGCAAGCCCAGTGGTTTTTCGCCACTATCTTTATAACAGCTTCCAATGGCGACATGGGAGGAGCTTGTTTTACCTTGTCTTTACCAATAGTAGAGCCTCCAGAGCTTGACGATGAGGAGCTCATGTTGCAAAAAATTCAAGCCTCTGAACACAAAGACGGCTCTTTAGCCCCGCTAGATCTTATGGATAGCAATTTAAACAGCCAAGACCAAGCCACTTTAGCCACCAGTTCACCACTTAACCACCAAGGGCAAGAGTCTGGGCTAGCGACAGGGCAAGGGCCTGAGCAAGGACTAGAGCAAGCCCATTCCTGTGAGGATGATGAGGTTTATCTTGCGCTTAAGGATCATGGCAATCATGATAACTACGATGGCGCTCAGGATAAGGACGCTCCAACTTTAGACTCCATTATTAAGAGTAAAGAGCCTCATAAAAAAGGCAAATATGATGATTTAATCATTGGTTAACTCATTTACCAGTGCCTGCTTTATCACTTATGAGTGAGCGGGCGCTTATCAATACATGGCGCACAAACAAAAGCTTTACAAGTAATGCCCTTACTTAGCCTTGCAAAGCAAAAGCTAGCGCTAGCACTTTGGTTGGGGCTTACTAGCGTAAGCAGATGCATTGCAATGCTGTTTGCTCTATTGCGTCGCAATGCATAATGTTGTGTCTTGCAATGTATTGCTGCGCTGGGGCGCACAGGGGGCGCTGTGTAGAGCTGTGTTGTGATGCTTGGCCTTGATAGGCTAGGACGGTATAGCGCTATGAGAGTTTGGCGGCTGTTGGCGTAAGGAGGTTCTTACTATCACGCATTTTGCGTATTTGGGTACAGAATTTTTTAGGACTTTGGTTGTTGTTTTTGATAAAAACACGCTCAAAGTGAGTGAGACTGCCAAAACCCACTTCAATGGCAATTTCAGTAATAGTTTTGTTGCTTTCTACAAATAGTCTTTGGGCATGCAGAATACGTATTTTGTTAATGTATTCTACAAAGCTACAACAGGTAAATCTCTTAAACTCTCGGCACAAGTAAGACTTAGAAATAAAGAAGCGCTCGCATAGTTCATCAAGACTTATTTCTTGGAAATAGTGCTGGTGTACATAAGAAATAATACTGGCCATCTTAGGCTCACTAAGCGCCTGATGTGTGTTGCTTTTAGCTCGAGCTGCCCCAATAACTATTAATTGCAAAAGAGCTTGCATGGCAACATGGGCAAAATCTTGGTGGCTATCTTGCTATTGGATCATTTGACATAAGAGCTGATGAAATAGCTCTTTGTGGCTATCACTACCCATATGGTGAGGGCTAAGATCGCCTTTAAACTTTTCTTGTAGTTCAGGACTAATGAGCTCTGGCTGGAAGTATAAAACCAAGCGCTCAAACTTAACATCCTCAGCTGAATAGGAGTGATGCATAGTGTAGGGTGGAAAAACAATAAAGTCGTGAGGCTCCATGCAATAAGAGCTATTACCAATTACTACATTGCGTTGGCCTTTCTCTAAATAAAAGAGCTCATAGTAAGTGTGAAAATGGCTTTGTAAAACATTATCGTTAATTGAGCAAATACGCTCAGTGGCAATGTTTTTGCCATTTTGCATAAAGATAGCAGCATTATCGATCATAAATTTCTTTAAACAACAAGCATCTTCTTAGCCTTGCTAAGCGCCCATGTATGGGGAGCGTATCAAGGTTAAGCTAATTTAGGCATTTAGTTTTCACCAGTTTTTATCAGGTGTAATTAAGCATTAGGCTTTGCCAGCACCAAGCACGATGCCTTTAGCTCCAGCTATCAAAGAGTATTGACTCTTACCTGTCTAAGATAGAGACCTCCTCAGCAAGCAATAAAACTAGAGTGTAGAGAACGATAGATATCGCTAGCGCTGTCGCTGGCGCTATAGCTGTCGTTTTGCTTGGCTCGCTAAGCGTATGGGCTGGCAAGAATAATGGTCTTTAAAGCATATTAGTACTATATTGACCTGATTTAAGATTCATTGTACTGCAAATAAGAGGGGTTAAATTTATTTTGATTGATGTGTGTTGCTTAGTGAAACGGCATGTTTATGGTGTTTTGGGTTGCTGTGATGGGCTTTGATAAAAAATTGTGAGATAAATCTCATTATAGCTAGCAGTGTAAGAAATGTTGAAAATTGGCAAATTTATGACAAGAAAGGTGGGGTTTTTTTAGAGCAAAGTTTTTAAGATAAAGATAAGGGATGCACTTAAAAGGCATAAATATCACTGATATTTACAGCTAATATGCAGCACCTTGATCTTATGCTCAATGACTTTGTTTGCGGAGAAAAATCCATGAGAGTTTGTAGCCAAGCATTATCTTGCAAAGCAGTAGATAACTACTATGCCATTAAGACTGATTGTGGTGTAGAAGTTCGTATTTACTTTATTAGTCCTGATATTGTGCGTATGCGTGCTGGCTTTGATGGAGATTTTAAAGAAAGCTCTTATTCTTTAGTGACCACTGCTTGGAAAAGCGTAACTGACGCAGTGTTAAAGGACTATCGCAAGGTAGTAGCCGTAGCTCCTAGCAAGTTAGAAGATCAAGGGGAGTGCTTTGTCATTAGCTCTGAGAGCTTAGTAGTAAAGATTGCTAAAGATCCTTACCAAATTTCTATCTTATCAAGATCTGGTGAGGTGTTGCACCGTGATTGCGTTGATTTAGCTCTACAAGAAGATAGCAATAAGCGCCGTGTTCACGTAAGTGAAATTGAGCCTACTGATGGTTTTTATGGCTTTGGTGAAAAGAGTGGTGAGTTTAATAAGCTTGAGGCGGTAATGACTATGTCTCCTACCGACGCTATGGGCTACAACCCTCAAAAGACCGACTCTTTATACAAGCATATTCCTTTTTATATCAAGCTTAGCAAAGTTACTGGCAAGGCTTGTGGCTATTTTTACCACTCAAGCTGTGAATGTGACTTTGATATGGGCCGCCGCAAGAGCAATTATTGGCACATGCATTCAAGCTTTAGAGCTAATAGTGGCGATATCGACTTATTCTTTATTAATGGCCCACAAGTAAGCAAAGTAGTAGAGCGCTATACCGATTTAACAGGCAAGTCCATTATGCTTCCTAAGGCAGCTTTAGGCTATTTAGGTTCCTCTATGTACTATGCTGAGTTAGATAAAGACTGCGATCTGGCTATTGAAACCTTTATTAACAATGCTCATGAAGAAATGATGCCTATTGATGGCTTCCAGCTATCATCAGGCTATTGCACAGCTCAAACTAGCGCTGGATTAAAGCGTTGCGTCTTTACTTGGAATGAAGAGCGCTTTGCTAATCCTCAAGCTTACTTTACTCGTATGGATGAGTTGGGCATTGTAGTTTCCCCTAATGTAAAACCTGGCATTTTATGCGTCCATCCACAGGTACAAGATATGATTGACCATGACATCTTTGTTAAGGATGAACATGAGGACAAGCCTGCTGTTGGTACCTGGTGGGGCGGTAAAGGCTACTTTGTTGACTTTACTCAAGAACAGACCCGTAGCTATTGGAAGCAACAGTTAAAAGAGCATTTATTTGCCTACGGTTGCTATAGCATTTGGAACGACAATTGTGAGTATGACAGCTTAGTTAACAAAGATGCTCGTATTTATGTTGAGGGCTTAGGTGGCACCATTGGTGATTACAAGTCAGTAATGAGCAATTTAATGTGCCATATTACCATTGAGGCTTTAAAGGAGTACTTCCCAAATAAGCGTCCTTTTGTGGTATGCCGCTCAGGCCATGCTGGTATTCAGCGCTATGCTCAAACTTGGTCAGGCGATAATCTAACTTGTTTTGAGGCCTTAAAGTACAACGTAGGTACTATGCTTGGCATGTCCTTATCAGGTGTTGCTAACCAAGGCTCTGATATTGGCGGCTTCTATGGTATTGCTCCATCAGAGGAATTATTTGTTCGCTGGGTACAAAATGGTATCTTCCAGCCACGTTTTTCCATTCACTCAGTAAATACCGATAACTCTGTTACTGAGCCTTGGATGTACAGCTCCACTAAGCATTTAATTCGTGATGCTATTAAATTACGCTATCGTTTAAGCCCTTATTTCTACTCTTTAATGGTTCGTGCTCATGAGACAGGCTTGCCTTACTTTAGCCCAATGCTTATGGAGTTCCAGCATGATCCTAAGGTTTTCGATGAGCAATTTAACTTTATGCTTGGCTCTGCCTTATTAGTAGCTAATGTATTAGAAAAAGGTCAAAGCAAGCGTACGGTTTACTTCCCTAAAGATGAGGTCTTTTACGACTTTAAGACTTGTGAGCGCTATGAAGGCGGTCAAAGTGTAGATTTTGATGTGGACTTAGCTTCCATTCCTATGTTTATCCGCTCTGGTCAAATTTTACCTATGGCTGGCCATGATCTTAATAATCTACAAAAAGATGAGCTTAAGTCTTTAGAGGTAATTTGTGCTCCTGATGTAGATGGCTCTTTTACCTTGTACGAGGATGATGGTAAGAGCAATGATTATCTCAACGGTCAATACTTAAAGACTTATATCAAGATGACCGCTGGTGATTTAACCAAGCTTGATTTTACTTATGAAGGTAAGTATCAGTCCTCAATTGCTGATATGAAGCTTAAGGTCATTCATAAGGGTAAGTGCCCATTCTATGTAAATTTACAGGGTCAAAAACTAGAACACTTCTTAGTGCGCAATCAATTTGAAAAGGCCACTAGCGGTTGGTATTACTCACAATCTACCCAGTGCGTTGAGATTAAATACCCAAATATCAAGGAAAACTATCAGGTAGTTATCTCCTATGAGCCTTTTGACATGATTGGTATGTAGTTATTGTTACCGCTAAAGCTTATGTGCCTAATGTGAGGTCGTTAGAGCAGGGCATAAAGTTCTGCTTAAACAAGGGAGGATCCATAGGCTTTAGGGTAGTTCTAATAGGGCTTAGTCTGCCAAGCCTAGCCTGCTAGTACTGGATTTCAAAAGTTCGTCACCCCATTAAATGCTACTTAAAGCTAGTAAATTCGAGGTTTTACTGCTTTAAAACAGGAGGAGAAACTTTTGAAAGCTAGTACTAGGCTTAGCAGGCTAAGCTCTCCAAGTAACTCTTATTTCTCCGCTCAAAACAGCAATAAGCTTCATGTTTGCTAGTGAGGTTAGCTAAGTTGCGTCTGTTAATCAGTATTGGGCGGGGGAAAAGGTGTATTTTGGTTTGTTGTTGAGGAAAGGAAATTATGAGAAAACTGTTAAAAACAGTAGCTCTTAGTACTGCCGCTCTGGCTCTTTGCTTGGGGCTAAGTGGTTGTCGTGAGCAGTCTGCCAGTAGCTCTGCTGAGGCTACTGCTGATAAGCCTATGATTTTAACTTTAGCCCATGGCTTGTCAGAAACTCATACTGTACATATTGCCATTTCACAATTTGCTGATGAGTTAGAAAAGCGTACTGATGGTCGTATCAAAGTACGTATTTTTGCTAATGGTCAATTAGGCTCTGAGCTTGAGCAAATGGAGCAGGTAATGGCTGGTGTCATCTCCATGACCAAAGTAGCCTCTCCAATGCTGGCAACTTATGATGATGCCTATCATACCTTTGGTTTACCTTACATCTTTAATGGCACTCAGGACTTCTATGACACCATGGATGCTCCTTTAATGTATGACTTTTTCCAAAGCAGTAAGGATAAGGGCTTTGTGACCTTAACTTACTACACCTCTGGTGCTCGTTCTTTCTACACAGTTAATAAGCCTATTCGTACTCCAGCCGATCTTAAGGGCATGAAGATACGTGTCCAAGACATGAAGTCTCAAACTGAAATGATTTCTGTTATGGGTGGTACTCCAGTAGCTATGGCCTATGGTGATGTGTTTACCTCCTTACAAACAGGCATTATTGATGGCACTGAAAACAATGAGACTGCACTTACCAATGGTAAACATGGTGAAATTTGTAAGGTTTACTCCACTGATCAACACGCCATGATTCCTGATGCTTTAGTAATTTCCTCCAAAATTTGGGATTCTTTGAGCCCAGAGGATCAAAAGATTATGGTAGAGGCAGCCCGTAATTCTACTGTATCCCATCGTGATATGTGGGATAGCGCTATTGCTGAGGCTATTGAAGAAGCTAAAACAAAGATGGGCGTAACCTTTGTCAATGACGTGGATAAAGATGCCTTCCGTGAGGCTACTAAGGGCATGGTTGCTAAATACTCACAAGAATATCCAGGGGTGGCTAAGATGATTGATCTGATTAGCACTATCCGCTCACAAGCTGCTACTAGCACTAGTAATGAATAAGGGAGAGGCTTAATTATGTATGAGTTCTTAGTTAAGACTAAAAGCGTCATGAATAAGGTATTAGCTGCCTTATGTACTATTTTATTAGTGTTTATGACCTTCCTAGTAATTTGGCAGGTATTTACTCGCTATGTCTTAAATGATCCAGCCTCCTTTACCGAAGAGTTAGTGCGCTATTCTTTAATTTGGACAGGCTTTATTGGTGCTGCTTACGCCTTCTCAACTCGTGAACATATGGCTTTAACCTTCTTGCGAGACAAGCTTGAGCCTAATAAAAAGCGCTTAGTGACTATTGGTGTAGATGCCTTAATTTTAATATTTGCTTTTGCCATTTTATTTGTAGGTGGCGCTAAGTTGGCCTTTGCTGCCTCTATGGAGTACTCAGCCTTATTAGGTGTGCCTCGATCTTTAGTCTATGCCATGGCTCCAGTTTCAGGTCTCTTCATTGTAATCATTCAGATTATCAATATTTATGAAGATTACACAGGTGTTAGCTTATCTGTAGAGAACACTGGTAAGCAAAATGAAAATAGCGACTCCAAGAATTAATAGTTAGGGGGTTTTCATATGTCTATTGCTTTAACAGCGGTAATTTTGTTTGCCGTATTCTTCTTACTATTGGCCATTAGTGTGCCAGTAAGTGTCAGTATTGTAATTGCCTCAGTAGTAACAGGTTTATCCAGCCTTAATTGGGAGCAATTAAGCTTTATCATCATGCAAAAGATGAACTCTGGTGTTGAGAGCTTCTCTTTGTTAGCTGTGCCTTTATTTATCTTGGCTGGCAATATTATGAACAATGGTGGTATTGCTCGTCGTATGATTAATTTTGCCAAACTATTCTGCGGCTTTATTCCAGGTTCTTTGGCACAAACCAACGTATTAGGCAATATGCTTTTTGGTTCTTTAGCTGGTTCTGCTGTGGCTGCTGCCTCAGCTATGGGAGGCTCTATTGCTCCAATCCAGAAGGAAGAAAAGTATGATATGGCCTTTGCCACTGCTGTAAATATTGCTTCTGCACCTACAGGTCTGTTAATTCCTCCAACCTCAGCCTTCATCGTTTACTCAACTGTAGTAGGTGGTGTGTCTATTAGTGCTCTCTTTATGGCAGGCTACATTCCTGGAATTTTAATGGGCTTAGGCGTAATGGCAGTAGCTTACTTATATGCACGCTCACGTAAATATCCAACTACAGGTGTAGTGCCAGCAAAGGTAGCTCTTAAGGTAACTTTAGATGCTATGCCAAGCTTCTTGCTAATCGTCATTGTAATTGGTGGTATTGTCTCTGGCGTATTCACAGCTACAGAGGGTGCGGGCGTGTGCGTAGTATATTGCTTGTTCTTATCTGTGCTCTATCGCTCTATTACCTATAAGTCTTTTATGAAGATTTTGGTAGATAGCGCCTGTGTAAGTGGCATTATTTTATTCTTAATATCAGCCTCTTCTGCTATGTCATGGGTGATGGCTTTCTCTGGCATTCCAACTGCTATTGCCGAGGGTTTAACTTCTATTAGTGATAACAAGTATGTCATTTTCTTCTTAATTAACATCATTCTTTTGTTAATTGGTATGTTCATGGACATTACTCCTGCTATCTTAATTTTCACCCCAATTTTCTTACCAATTTGTACCTCTTTAGGTATGGATCCTGTGCACTTTGGCGTAATGTTAATTTTTAACATGTGCTTAGGTTCTATGACTCCTCCTGTAGGTTCAGTATTGTTTGTAGGTTGTGGCATTACCAAGATGTCAATTGAAAGAGTGAGTGCTATGTTAGTACCTTATTTCTTAGTCTTGATTGCTATCTTAATGCTTATTACCTATGTGCCAGCCATTAGCTTAGCAATACCTCAAGCTTTAGGCTTAATGTAAATATAAAAGGAGCAAGCTGCTAGATAGTAGCCTTGCTCTTTTAAATTAAAACTTAAAAAAATCAGCCTTAACAACCAATTGAAATTTGCTTTGTAGTTATCTCCATTAATTTAAAATACCAAAATTCTTGTATTGTTTGCTTTGTTAACTTTGCTTTTACCATCGTTAAAAGCAAAACCACAGTTTCTTAATACTTAAACAGCATAAATGTTGAGGGTTGGCCTTTGAAAATTTACTTTTCACAGGCTGAGCCTCTTTTTAAAAAATATCTAAGGTAGTAAGTAGGTGCAGATATGATAGTAAAGAAGTTTGAGCGCCTTTTTAAGACTAACAACGGCTTTTTAGTTCAGGGTAAAGAGGCTTTAATCAAGCTCGTATTTATGACTGATGACATTGTTCGTATTCGTGTTAGCTTCGACGGACAATTTGATGAGCACTCCTATGCTTTAGTTAAAACAGCTTGGGATGATGCCTTAGATCCTATTTTTAAAGATGAGCGTGAGCGTATCACTCCTGTTGAGGTGAAATACCAAGAACAAGAGAAAGTAGTGGAGTTTGAGACTAACACTATTAAGTTAGTGCTCAACAAAGAGCCTTTATCTTTTTGTTTAATTGATAAAAAGTGCAATCAAGTAGTTTACTCTGACCTTAAAGATCGTGCTTATGAGCAGGATCATTTAGGCCGTCTTTTCCATTACAGTGCTATTGATCCTAAATATGATCACTTTTTTGGTTTTGGTGAAAAGACTGGTCATTTAGACAAAAAAGGCCGTCATATGCGTACTTGCCCAAAGGATGCTATTGGCCATGATCCTGAGTTTGGCGAGCCATTATACAAGCACATTCCATTTTATATTCGTGTCAATGAAATGCTAGGCTCCTATGTAGGCTTGTTCTACAACAATAGCCACGACTGTGCTTTTGATATGGGTAATGAGCGTAGTGGCTACTGGGATCCATACTGCTATTATCAAGTAGATGGCGGCGATATTGATTTATTCTTAATTTATGGCCCAAGCCTTAAAAAAGTAGTAGAGCGCTATACTTATTTAACTGGCACTACTGCCATGCCTACCATGCAGTCTTTAGGCTTTACCTCTTCAACTATGTATTATGCTGAGCTCGAGAAGAACTGCGATCAGGAAATCTATCAAGTAATTAACAAGCACTTAAGTGAAGATCTCTATATTGATAATTTCTGGCTCGCAAGTGGCTACAGTGCTGGTGAAAAGGACAAATTACGCTATACCTTTAACTGGAATTACCAGCGCTTCCCAGATCCAAAAGCTTTCTTTGCTACTTTAAATGAGCAAGGCATTAATGTTATTCCTAACTTAAAGCCAGGCGTACTCATGGGCCACCCTTACAAGGATTACTATCTTGAAGCCGATGCCCTTATTAAGTGTGCTCCAGACACCACCACTCAAGCTCACTACAACTTAGCCTCAGCCTTAAGCAAAGAAGGCCTAAGCCCAGATAGCACCAACGCTAGCGCTAGCAGCTGCGCTGATAGCGCCAGCAGCTGCGCTTGCGCCGCTAGCGCTGATAGCAGCGCCAGTGCTGACCACAATTACATTGGTCGTTGGTGGGGTGGCCCTGGCTACTTTGTTGACTTTACTGGCCCTAAAGGACGTAATGCTTGGAGACACTTACTTGAGGAAAATATCCTTAAGATGGGTACCAAGACAGTATGGAATGATAATAATGAGTATGATGGCGTAGAGGATAGAAATGCCTTAGTCGATGCCGAGGGTCGTGGCGGTACTATGGCTGAATACAAACCAATTCAGTCCTTAATGATGGCCTATACAGGTAAAGAGGCTATTGCCAATGTTTACCCTAATGAGCGTCCATACATTATTAACCGTGCAGGCTATTCAGGTATCCAGCGCTATGCTCAGGTATGGGGTGGTGATAATTTAACTGATTGGCGTACCTTAAAGTTTAATGTTGCTACTATTTTAGGCATGGGCTTATCAGGTGTTGCCAATACTGGTAGTGATATTGGCGGCTTTGCAGGCCCAGCTCCTGAGGGTGAACTCTTATTACGTTGGATTCAAAATGGAATTTTCCAACCTCGTTTTACCATGAACTCAGCCAATAGCGATAATACCGTAACTCAGCCATGGATGTACCAAGAGTACTTACCTCAGATTAAGGCTGCTTATGCTTTACGCTATCGCTACTTAATTTATTTATATTCTTTAATGCGTCAGGCTAACCTCAAGGGCAGCCCTGTATTACGTCCTTTATTCTACGAGTTTGAGCATGACTTAAAGGCTATTAATGATAAAAACTTAACCTTTATGTATGGCCCATATTTATTAGTTGCTAACGTCTTAGAGAAGGGACAAAAAGAGCGTCCTATTTACTTGCCAGAGGGTCATACTTGGTACGATCTCAACGACAACTTTAAGCCATATGCTGGTGGTCAGACTATTTACTATGCTGTTGATGAAAACTCCATTCCTATGTTTATTAAGGATGAGGCCATTGTAATTAGCTCCCCTGATATTAAGCGCATTATGTTTGATAAGGTTAAGACCTTAGAGCTTACTATTTGTGCTACCCGTGCCCTTGCAGCTAAGGCTTACGGCCTTACAGATGCTCATACCCTTATGCAAGCCCAACAGACCCAGTCCCAAAGCCAAAGCTTTAGCTTTGATTACTATGAGGACGATGGCCATACTAAGGACTTTGAACAGGGCGTTTACGCTAATACTAATATTAGAGTGACCCCTGGTGAGGTTATGGAAATTAACTTTAATAAGACAGGTTCTTACGAGCACTCATATCAAAAGCTTTCCTTAAAAGTATTGTCTCCTTACAAGGGTGCCTTACATGTTACTTGCGACAACCAAGAGTTAAAGCGCTTCTTAGTTCCTGAGGACTTTAAGCAAGCTACAAGCGGCTGGTATTACAACCTTAGCAGCCGTGTCATTGAGATTAAGTGTGATCGTCCTGCCAAGGACAACTATTCCATCATAGTTTCCACTAAGCATTTTGACCTCATTGGCATGGAAAACAACGGCTAGCCATCTGCTCAAGAGAGCAAGCTTGCTGTTAGCAATCCTGCTGGCGGCAAACTTGCTGGTAGCAAGCTTGCTAGCGAGCGTTCATATCAGAGCGCAATCCTTGGTGATGGCCATATCAACACTGAGGCCATGCTAAATATCAGCATTTTCTAGCAGACAGCTTATACCTAGGCTAAGACTAATAGCGCTGTTAGAAAGTTGCTAGTAAAAGAGTTGAAAAAACGATAATGTTGGGCTGTCTTAAACCATCATATTTAAGGCAGCTTTTTTGTATTTAGAGGGCTTATAGCTAGATCTATGCTAGCTTTAACCATAGGATCCTATCAAATAGAATATGAGTAGTGATTTATTACAGTATTAGGGATAAAACATTGAAATTGTGTAAGGAGGCGCTAGCTTTTAGTGTATGAGGCTTTATCTAATGGGTACAGCGTGCTAAATTACAAGAGCGTTGACACCAGGTGGTAGGTGTTTATCACATGTCATATAGGAACTCTTTAGGAGAGATATACATGAGTGCCACTATTTTAGTAGTTGAAGATGAAGAGCATATCCTAAAATCATTATGTATGGTACTTGAAGATGAGGGTTATACCGTATATAAGGCTAGTACCTTAAAACAAGGAACTATTGAGGCTGCTACTCGTAAGCCTGATTTAGTGGTATTAGATTTAGGTTTGCCTGATGGTGATGGTATTTTTCTCATTAAAGAGTTACGTAATTATTCTTTAGTGCCTATTATTGTGCTCTCAGCCCGTTCTAATGAAGAGCAAAAAGTATTAGCTTTAGACTCAGGCGCTGATGATTATGTTACTAAGCCTTTTGGTATTTCTGAACTCTTAGTAAGAATTAGAGTGCAATTGCGTCGTCAGACCTTGCTCAAAGAGCAAAATGATAGTTCTATTGTTCATTTGGGAACTAATGTAACTGTTGATACCAAAAAGTTATTAGTAACCAAAAATGGTCAAGACTTACATTTAACCAAGATTGAAATGCGTTTACTCTTAGTAATGATTTCTGAGAGTAACAAGGTACTCACCCAAAGATATTTAATGCAAAGGGTATGGGGAGCTGAATATGTAGAGCACCCTCACTACCTAAGAATTTATATGGGCCGCTTGCGCAGCAAGATTGAAGATGACCCATCAGCTCCAACCATCTTAATTACCGAAACAGGAGTAGGCTATCGCCTAGTGATCTCCTAAATTACCAAGGCCCCAAGCCAATCATATGGTCTGGGGCCTTGCTGTATCATCAGGCTTGGGCTCTAAATATATAGGGAAAGCTAGCCCAAGTCAGCAAATTAGCTGATACAAAAGCAATTAATGGCTGGCTCAAATAAGTGTTGAAAGCTTACTTTTGGTTGGCAGCGTTGTTTTGGTTAGCTTTATTTTGTGCCTGCTGCATGCGCTGGGCTTTATCAGCACGTCTTTGATTTAAGTAAGCTTCAATATCACGAGAGCGATCTGTAAAGCCGCTTGGGCCTTTGTCCTTATCAGACACTTTAGCCAAAATATAAGACATCATAAGAAATACTCCTTTAGGCAAAACAGTTAATGCAAACTTAAACTACATTGTATTAAGAATATTTGGCATTTATTGCTTAACAGACAAAATGTATCAGCTTCATAGTAAAATAGAGCTCTTTATTACCAAGGTGCGTAATTCCAAGCTTAAGTGCCAACAACTTAGCTCCAAGTTGCTCTCCTGTAATAGCATTGGCATTAGCATTGGCATTGGCATTGGCATTGGCATCTGCTCTAGACTATGCACTATACATGCACCTGCGCTAGTGACTGCGCTCTTTTAGGGCCTGTAAACGTACAAGCTAATATGATGGCGCAACTAGCTTTGGTAGCAGCAAAGAGAGAGTTAGTATTAGTGATCAAAAGTTTGATTGCTTATGAGCGCCTTGCCTTTATAGATAGTCAGTATTGTTAGGAAAATCATGGAAGCTTATCGTCCTATTATGCTCAATGGCTCCTATTTGGTAGCCCTTTATGCAGTAGCTTACATTAGTGCCCCTTTAACTCCTCAAGGCATTTTAGAGTATGTCGTGTTGGCGCTAGCTTCAGCATGGTTACTCTTTGGTCTTTATAATTTACAAAAAGAGCACCGTAGACCATCTTCTATGTTCTTTGGTGCTATTGCACTTATACCTTGGGCTTTTTATGGTGAGCTGTGGTATATCAACTCCAATAATGATGGTATCGACCCTCAAGTTTTTGAGCAAAATTTAAAGCATGCCATTATGGTGTATCAAAGCTTTAAATACGTGATCATGGCTTGTGCTGTAGGTGCAGCTTTAAAAGGTTTATGGTTGTCCTTTAAGAACTTTGGCTCCACTGTTTAATAGCAAGGACTCAACGCCAAGGGTTTAGGGAAAACCAGTATTGCGCCTATGTTTATTGCTGTTGCTAGATCAAGTTCAGGCGTAAACCCTGGTGCTGGTGCTGGTGCTGGCGCTGGCGCTGACGTTGTTGCTATTGCAGTTGCTGTTGTGCAAGTTTCTCAAGCTTTAATAAGCTTAATAGCAATGGTTAGCAGGTGGTGCTAGCTTTTTTTCATAAGTTTTTCATAGTGATAGCGGATGCACCAAAGTATTTGTAATTTGACAATCGATGGTAGATGCCATAAGTGCTTAAGCAAAAGGCGCTAGGGTTCATAGCTTGATTGGGCTAAAGATGAAAAATTTGGCTTTTTATAAGCTTGGTTAAGTATAAAGCTCTAAGCAAGTAGCGCTATTCATACTTTAAAGAACAGGGCTAGTCCTTATTTGGTAGAGGCAAAAAATCTTGGCAACAAGAAAACTTTTGCTGTGCATTGGCCCAAAAAGCGCACACTTTTGATGCTAAAGCTTAGATAGTCAAGCTTGAAAACGGGCTATTTCAGGTATTTTGGTCAGATTGTGATCATTTCTGCAAATAAAGCACAACTTTGCACCAAAGTTTAGGTTTGCTCACAATTTAAATTGTATGAGCTAGCAAAAGAAACAGAGGGGCATAAAATGAAAGTACTTTTGAGAGATGTTTATTTGAAAACATCTAAGTCAGTCAAGCCCGCCTATTAGCTCTAGACGGGTTTTTTCATATCTACAGCTTATTAAATAGCTTTTTCTATATTTTTCACTAACAATACCTAGCTAACATTAAAAAAGGCAGTCTTTCTTAAAGAATACTGCCTTTTTTAGTTAAATAAAGGAAATTATTATTAGGCCCACTGGAAGCCAATAGCTTTTAAGAGATCATCAGTGCCACTTTCTTTAATTAAGCTGTCGAGCTGCTTAATAATATCATCAAGGTTTTGTACAGTAGTGGTGATTTCACTGTGGATTAATGAGCACATATCCTCATCGTCACCCACCTCGTTGGCACCATCGCTTACTACCTCTAAATAAACCTTAGCATTTTGGCCTAAGAACTTATCCAAAGCATCATGAGTATCTCTGGCTAATTGATCGTAGGTGTCCTTATCTAAGATGTTGTTTTGCAGGCATTGTTGTAAAAAGTTAAAAACCTGCTGATATCCCAATTCAAAATCACCCTGTAAAGCACCAATAGCTTGTTGTTGAGTGCTTTGTGCATAGGCACATTGATCTTGATCAACAGCAGTAGTGTTGGCACTAACCAATAAAAGGTGGCTAAGCGGAATCTCATAGTTGAGATCACTTAAAACAATAATTTGATCATTAGTTTTGGCATATAAACGAACACTAAAACTCATAATATTAGTAGCGCGGAAACCCCTGTCTTTAGACAGGGGAGGAAGCGCCCT
>Briea_p1__coassemble_1155_pt1 | contig 15650 bp, 8 predicted proteins | sample Briea_p1__metabat2_low_PE_001 | metagenome-assembled genome bin Briea_p1 | reverse complement strand
ATGATAAATAAGCGGTTTTTGCTTAGAAATAAAAATTTAATAATGCCGGGCTATGATTTTGGATAGCACCCAGCTCTGAGCGCTTAGAGTCAACAGCCTGAATAAAGGCATCAATATTGGCTAGAGTTGCATTGGCAAGATCAACTGTCTCAACAGACCATACAAATACGTCATTACCCTTATCATCAACAGTAGAAACAAAACCATTTGTGCCAGTCAAAGTAACTGTTAAATAAGTAGCAATGCCAGAAATATTAAAAGCATTTGTCCAAGTTAAGGCTAGAGTATCACCTGCGTTGGCACCTACTTGGAAAGTAACTTTTCCATCAGCTGGAATAAGGCCTGCATCAGCGCCATCAAGAATAGCTTTGCCTGCAAAAGTAGTTTGTGAGGAAATACGAGTAATTTCCTTGGATAAGGAGGCAACTTCTTGCTGTAAGGCTTTGCGGTCTTCAGCGGTGTTGGTGCCGTTGGCTGATTGTACAGCTAAGGTACGAATACGCTGGAGCATGTTAGTGGTTTCGTCTAAGGCACCTTCCATGGTTTGGGCTAGAGCGATACCATCATTAGTATTGCGATTTCCCTGGTTAAGTCCATTGATTTGGGAGGTAAGACGATCGGAAATTTGTAAGCCTGCTGCGTCGTCTTTTGCAGAGTTAATGCGAAGGCCTGAAGCTAGTCTCTGGTAGCTGACATTCAAGTTATTGGTAGCATTGGTCAGCTTTCTTTGGGCATTAATTGAACTTACATTAGTGTTAACGTAAAGTGCCATAACAATTCTCTCACATGTGGATAAGTTTAGGGACTTATCGCAATATATGGTGGGATGACTACAATCTACAAAAATTCAGGTATAAAAAAACCTGATCTAAAGAGCATAGTGCTAACATTGATAAAAATATGTCAGCTTGTTTTTAATGAAGCAATTAATAGGCCAACATAAAATTGACACTGGGTAAGCCTTAGAAAAATCAGCTATATGACATGGAGGAATTACGCAATAATACAGACATACCTTACAGTCTTGTCCACAATCATGCCATGTAAGACCAAATTAGCTTTGAAATTGAGCGGGCGCTTTAGTGGTTGGTGTGTAGGTAGAGTTGATATGGTGGAGGTTGCCGATAGGGCTGATATGCCTGATATGGTTGACGTGGTATGGTTGGCAATAGTCAAAGCACCTAGTTTTCAACATTCGATATTATCAATCATTATGGATGTTGGGAAATGATGAGAGATACCCACGACCACACTTCCTTATGTACACCTCAAAAGAGTAATACTACTAATGGCGTTGTTGCCAGGTTAGTCAATTTTTGTAGGAGGCAACATACCAACTTGCCATGATGATTAGCTAAGCTAAGCTAAAAGATATTGCTAGTAAAGATAAAAATGGCCTCTTAAGCAGGGATTGCTATGAGGCCAAATTTGTATGAATGGGGGTGGTTAGCAAAAATCTAAGTTTGCAAGCTAAAGATTGGAGCTTAAATAGCTCTTATTTAGCTTCTATTGCTTAGGAGTCTCAGATTGAACAAAGCGTTGGAACTGTTCGAGTTTCTCGTTGTGTTGAGCAAAGTCAGCACAAGAGTCTTTGTTTCCTAAGTTACAAGCATCTTGGTGATACTTAAAGGAGAGCTGGGCTATTTTAGGATCTTTAAGTACATAGGCCTCTGAGAAGGTAATAATAGCTAATTGGCGGCAACCTAATGGATCTTTAAGGTCGCAAGCTTTTTGAGCATACTGGCTTGCTTTAACTAAGTCTTGGGAAACATTAGTTCCTAAGAAGTAAGCATCGGATAATAGTAAACATCCATAAGAACCATTCTTGGAGCATAAGTAATCAGCAATTTTAAGTCCTTGCTGATAATTATTAATACCAAAAACAGGCTCAGTAAGAATAGAGGTCAAAGCTGCACAGCTTCGTAGGGCATCAGGAGTATCAGAGTAGCAAATAGTGGTTAAGTATTTGGATGCTTCTGTATATTGGTGGACATTCAAGAAATTTTGAGCCAAGAAATTACAAGACTCAATATTGCCTGCTTCACACTGAGCAACAGCAGCATCATGGCCAGCGAATTTTTCTTGTGCTTGAGCATTAAATGAAAAGCTTAAGACAGCACTAAGACTCAATACAGATGCCAATTTACTTAAAGTTTTGGCAGAGAAAAAAGCGTGTGCAGTAGCCATAGTAGTTTATCCCAAATACTGGTGCTAGTATTCTCCACATTAATCGAAGACAAAAATAGTAGTTGTTACTGGTTAATATTTATAAACTTAAGCTAAATTATTTAACTGTTAGCTTATTATGGTTACGAATATTAAGCGTGAGAATAATAGCCACAAATAAAACAATCGAAACAATATTAATAGAGCATATAAGTACAAGTACGTTAGCTCTTTCTTAGTCCTACCTTTATAAAATTAGTTTTTTCCAAAAGATATAGGCAACAAGATGTTAGTCTTGGACGGTAGGGCTGTAAAACCAAGCTGCCATAGGCAACTAAGATCAATTTCGGTTTATTTTAAAATTTCTTGAGGCCTAATAGTACCTATAGATATATACAATGTGATGCTTGTTGCAGGTCTAGAAAAAATTTTTAGAAACTTTGATTATTTATTGATTTTGGAAAATTTTTTCACCAGCACGCACAAGGCACAAAGCACGCTCTCAATTAGCCCCCAGCAGCAACATATTCATCATAGTTTCATGGCTTAGGTGAATGATTCTTCATGAGATATAGGCACAATAGTGTGCCTTAACTGTAAGGGCCCAGAACTATGGCTTAGTAGCACATGTTTGGCAAAATTTTGTAAACAACGAACAATGCTGCCTTAAGTAGGTGTAGGTTTAGATATTAGTGTAGGTGTAGGTGCGGCTTTAACTGTAGTTGTTAGCAAGTCTTACTTACTTACTTACTTACTTACTTACTTTCTTTCTTTCTTTATTTCTTGCTGTTAGCGCCTTGGCTACAGACTAAAGCTTACATAATTAGAGGTTAGAGGAAAAAGGATAGAGAGTAGAGAGTAGGGTAGAAAGTAGATAGTAGAGAATAGAGAATAGAGAGCCAGCTATTAGGCTGGCTCGTAAGCAAGTTTGGGTGGTTAAATGCCTGTCATGCGAGCGATAAAGCTTGGGTTAAGTATCTGCATGGCTGGGGAGCTTCCTGAAAGATCCCATTGGTATTTGGAGATATCATCAGGCTCCATAGTATGGTAGAAAGGACTAATGGAATAGCTTGGGGTTTGGCTAATAAAACAAGGCTCCCCTTGGGCATTTTGTAGCACTACTAGCACTAGTTTCTCTTTAGAGCTTTTAGCAAGTTCTGGAGACTCAATAATAAGAAGTTTGGCAAACTGCTCTTGGAGCTTAGTAATATGTGGAGCTAAGAGCTTATAGTGAGTGGAAGATACTAACAAAGCTAAAGAATCTTGTTTGGTGATAGTTTTGCCAAGCTTATGGTTGCTCTCTACCAAGGTATCAAAAAGTAAGTCTATATCATTTAATAGCAAGTCCCCTGATAAGCTCTCATCAGCACTTTTTTCTTTCCAGCTAACAACAGTATTGCCATTGAGGGTGGCCTTGGTAGGTAATATAGGCTCACTAAGATTAGGGTGATTGAGTAAGCCTAATCTGCCAATTTCTCTAATACCATATAAGAAAATGTAATTGGTGTAGCTAACTAAACTGCTACAAGAGCTATCTTGCATTTTAGTTAGTAGTTTTAGGCTGGCAAGGGGAGTTTTAGCCTTATCTAATTGGCTTTGTAAGAGTATGCCTGAGTATTGATAGCTGCTAGGGGCAAAAGCCTCAGACTCTTGAGCTTTTAAGGTGAGTTCTTTTAAGGCTTCTTGAACATAGGAGGTTTGATTGTCTATGCCATTGAGCATACAACTTACATAATTATGCTTAAGATGATCCAAGGACAAAGTATCAATCAACTCTAAGAGCTGATATTGACCATATTGAGCATTTAATTCCTTAAGACGAGCGCTAAAGTCTGGTTTGCTCTCATCAGTGTCTTTTTTAGGAGTAGTCATAAGAGGCGGGACAAAAAGAGCCTGGTAATCTATGAAAATAGTGCAATTTTGAGTGTCCTCAAAATTAGATATTACTGCTTGCATTATGTCTCTCCTAAAAACAGCTAAGCTCACACCAAAAAAGCATAGCGTATACTAAAAATTATGACTTAGTTAGTCTTTTATGTAAGCAAACATATTATCCCATAATGAACTGGTAGAACAAAAGGAGCTTAGCTTAGCTGCTTTAGCCTCTTGAGCTTATTTGGCTATTAGAGGTGAAGAGCTGATTTTTGCTTTTTAGAGCTTTAAAGATTTTTCTAAGGTAGAACATGGCTAGCTTATGGGCTTTTACTGTTTGAGTATGATCTTAAAGCAAGCAAGCAATTATGTGGACAATTAAAGGTATGGCACTAAAAGATTGCAGTCTGTGATGGTTTTAGTAAAGGATAGTGCCTAGGCAATAATGATAGGGATTAGTACTAGCAAAGCGCTTTAAGCTGATGATAGATGATAGATGATAGATGGGGTTGTTTAGTGCGCTTGGAGCGGGCGTTAAGGTTGAAAGTAAAGCACTTTGATATTGAGCACCTTATGCATGATAAACAGCTTTTAGGAAGTGGTGGTGCGTTTCAGAGTGCTGATGGTAGGTCATGGTATATATTTTTTTGCGGGCTTGAAGAGTAGGTAGCGGTCGCCGTAGATGTAGCAGTGTTAGCGGCAGTGGCATTAGCTGTGTTTGTAGCGGATGTAGCTGTGTTAGCGGCAGCGGCGGTAGCAGATGCAGCGGCAGCGATAGTGATAGTTGCAGTGGGGCGAGCGGGCGAGTAGGGGAATGATGCAAAGAGTTGCTGCAAAAAATTTATTATTTTGCATAGATTTAACAATGGGCTGTAATGGGGATAAATTACGCTTAGGGCTTGGTTTTACTGGGCATATTAAGGTGCTTGGTTAAATGGTGCTTAATAATTTTGCATAGATATTTAACTAAACTTTTACATTTGAGCACTGACCTCTTAACAAAGCATCTTTATCATGCAGTCATCACAACAAGAGAGAATACAAACTACTTAGTGCTCTTAATTTAGTTCTCTTAGGAGAATAGGCGCTAAAGGTAGAGCAATAAGTAGTTTTTTAGCCCTAAGTAGTTGTTAGGGTAAAAGACCGTTAGCAAAAGGGATTTTTTAAGTTTGCTAAACCCTAGGTTTCTTTGTTTGTTCTGGTTGTTGATACTTGCTAGGGTCAAGGTCTTGGTGATTCATAATCAAGGAAAATTTCTTATGTCAAAGCTTAATCGTTCTATGCTCGCTAAGTCCATCGCTGCTGTATTAGCTATTGGTATGTTAAGTGCCTGTAATGCCAACACCAATACTTCCTCTGTAAATGACAGCGCTCTTTACGTACGCTCCGCCGCTGGTGATATTACCAAGTTTGCTGGCGCTCGTCGTATTCAGGACAACCAAACTGAGCTATATGAGAATGTTTTAGCTTTAGCCAAGAAGCAACACGCTAAGAATGTAATTTTATTAATTGGTGATGGTATGGGTGATAGCGAAATCACTGCAGCCCGTAACTTTGCCAAGGGTGCTGGTGGCTACTTTGAGGGTATCGATGCTTTACCATTTACTGGCCAGTACACCCACTACTCTTTAAATAAAGACACCAAGAAGCCAGATTATGTGACCGACTCAGCTGCCTCTGCTACTGCCTGGTCAACTGGTGTTAAGAGCTACAACGGTGCTATTGGTGTGGATGTTTACAAGAAGCCACATATTACCTTACTTGAGATGGCCAAGGCTAACGGCTTAGCAACTGGTAACGTATCTACCGCTGAAATCCAAGACGCAACTCCAGCAGCTCAGATTGCTCACGTTGAGCAGCGTAAGTGCTACGGCCCAGAGGCTACTTCACAAAAGTGCCCAGCTAATGCTTTAGAAAACGGTGGTGTAGGCTCTATTAGTGAGCAGTTATTAGCAGTTCGTGCTGATGTAGTATTAGGTGGTGGTGCTAAGTCCTTTAAGGAAGTTGCTAAGGCTGGTGAGTATAAGGGTAAGACCTTATTCGAGCAGGCTAAAGAGCGTGGCTTCCAATTAGTATCTGATGCTCAAGGCTTAGAGAAGATCACTAAGGCTAACCAAGATAGCCCAGTATTAGGTTTATTCTCTGAGGGCAATATGCCAATCCGTTTAAAGGGCCCACAGGCTTCTTTACATGGCAATTTAGAAAAGCCAGTTGTTAAGTGTGAAGTTAACTCAGAGCGTGGTGCTAATGTTCCAACTTTAGCTCAAATGACCACCAAGGCTATCGACCTCTTAAAGGTTAATGATAAGGGCTTCTTCTTACAGGTTGAAGGTGCCTCTATCGATAAGCAGGCTCACGCTTCTAACCCATGTGGTCAATTTGGTGAGACCATGGACTTAGATGAGGCTGTACAAGTAGCTTTAGACTTTGCTAAGAAAGATGGCAACACTTTAGTTATTGTAACTGCTGACCATGCTCACGCTACCCAAATTGTTTACCCAGATACTAAGGCTCCAGGTTGGACTCAGTCTGTTATGACTGCTGATGGTGCGCCAATGACTATTTCTTACGGCAACTCTGAGGACATCGATGATGCTGGTCACACTGGTGCACAATTACGTGTTGCAGCTTATGGCCCAGGCGCTCTTCGTGTTGTAGGCTTAACTGACCAAACCGATATCTTCTTTACCATTCGCGACACTTTAAACTTAAAGTAAGCTCTAAAAAGAACCCCGTAAGTTGGAGCAAGCTTAGTGGCTATTAAATCTTAGTACCAGGCTTGCTCTTAGGTAAAAGACAAGACCCTCCTAAGAGTCTTATAAAAGGCGCTTAGGCACCGATTAGAATCAGTTCCTGTTTTAAGTACTACCATATAGCTTATCGGATAGAACTATAGTCATGCTAAAAGTATGGCGCTTTTAGGCCTGGTTTACCCTGCTAGGCCTTTTTTTAAAAAGAAGTTTCTTTAAAGCTTGCTAGAGCATAGCAATTTTCAAAGAGCCTTTTTTCTAACATAAAAAAAAAGCTACTGATTAAACACAGCGTAGTTAGAGTCAGGAAGCTCCTAAGACAAGATCTCGTATGCTTTCCCATCTTGGGAACCTGACTTACCCTTTTCTAAATTTTTTTCACCAAAAATTTAATTTCACCTCAAAGCTCAGATCGTGGCCCTATGATCTGGGCTTTCTTATTCTTATAATTTTGCAGTTTTAAAGGTAATGATTGCTAACACCCCTTAAACGATTATCTTTAGCCAAGAGCAAGGCAAGTACTGTGATGGGTAACTAGTGTATTAGTGCCAAACTAATTCCTAGGCAGGCCTATTAAAGCTCTCTTACCTAACAGCAGCATAGCTATTATGTGCTGCGTTGTTCTGTGGGTCGCTGCGCTGAGCTGAGCTAAGCTGCGCTTTGCTGCGCTACTGTAAACTGTAAACAGCGGTCATGAATTTTCTGTCTAGACAATGGCTCTAGCGGACTGCTTATGGAAGAGTGTCAAAGCAGGCTTTAACAAAGTGATGCTATTTAGATTAGGTTGTGCCTGGTCAGATATTGCTCTGTTTATTTGCCTGGTAAGCCTTGCTAAGGATAGGGAGAGCCTGGATAGAGGGTGGTGGTGTAGTAGGGTAGACTCTAAGGAAGTAGCTGAGCATGAGCGTGCTATTAAAGGCGAAAATACAGAAAAGAAGAGCAAAGCTAAGAATAATTTAGACTTTGACTCTGATATTTATTTAGCTGAGGTAGCGAGCTCGGTAGCTGCTCAAGTGCAAAAGCTCTCTCAAGAGCAATGCAAGACTCAAAAATGCGTAGATGTTGCAAAACTTATTGCTAAAGCTAAAGACATTGATGAGGCCATGCATAGGGAAATTGATAAGGGAGCTAAGGTAAGTAAGGACTCACACCCTGAGGTGGCTACTAACGCAGATAAAACTCCTGCTGAGCCTTTGGCCATGATTTCCACTCATGATCAAGACTCTTTACACTTGGAAAACACAGAGCATAGTACTGCTACTAACTCTAGTCACAGCCTTACTGAGCAAGCTACTGATACTGCCTCTGATACTTCCTGCAAGGCCCCAACAGTAGCAAAGCTAGAACCAAGCCTTAATCAGCTTGAGGGTCAAGGCATTAGCTCAGGCCAAAGGCAAGGCCAGGGCCAAACCAAAAGCATTGAACATGGCCTAAGTAAGAACCAGAGCCAAGAGGCTTGCGATTCAGCCCTAGAAGCTCAGAGTAAGTCTGGGCAGGAGGTTAGAAATATACCTCAGGAGGCTCATGAGCAAACTAAAATTTAAGCTCAAGTCTTTGCCTTAAGGGCCTAGCTAAACACTAGGCTGTTAAGTGGCTTAAGTTGCAAAGTAATAAGGGGTGATCTTTAGCCTTAAGATTGCCCCTTATATTAAGTAGGCCATGGGTTTTAGGTTTTAGGATTTATCAGGCAATACCAAAAGGGGAGCAATATCAAATGAAGCTAAACTCTAGCTAATTTTTTTGTGATGTAATTAATTAAGTAAGCATAAGTTTGAGCATGGCAGCTCTTATAAGTTTTTTCTTGGAGAGCAAAGGTGCTCTTAGACTTACCTTGCATACCTTGGTGCGCATTAACTGTTAGCAGCTTTTAATAAGCTGACTTTTAGAGAGTTGTGCGTGAATTGGTGATATTAAAGAGTAGGTAGGGTAAGAAAAAGTAATTGTTCAGGAGGATAGGTTCCTGAGGGTATATTGCTAACAAGGATCACAAGATTAGCAGCTGATAATTGTTTTAGCTTGTTCCTTTGGGTAAATACACGTATATTGAATAAGATTGTTCTGGCAAATTATGATGGCAATGGGCCTAAGCTTATGAGTTCTTGTGGGAACTTAATCATGGTTAGCGATAGATAATGAAAAAATGAGCTTTTAAGGCTGAGCAAAAAAATACCAAAGTATTATCATTCCTAACCTAAGTCCTACATTAGCTAAAATCAGCCTAAAATATAGAATTAAATATGTTTGGGGCTATCAACTATGTTCGTTTCTATTTAGATTTATCGCTTATTGAAAGCTGTAAGCTTAACCTAGCTTGATAATTTGGCTTGCACCTCAAGTCATTAAGGCTGGACATTATATATTTTCTAACATATGGGGCTGTTCTTAATCTTGGTGAAATCACCATATTTGTTTTTGCTAAACAATAATTACCTTAGCTATTGCTTGATTAAAAGTATCTTTTCTAAAGTTTAATTATGATAAGAACCTAAGGGGATAACACTTAGCATTTATGATGTGAGATGAGGTTGTTGGAGATTAAGGAGAGATTGGTTTAACTCTTGTAGACAGGGCATACAAGTGAGAGTGTTATCCGATTTAAGAGTTCGTCTACCACGGACTGTTGCCAAATTTACCCATAATGATGCCACAGGCGGTATCATTATGATGGCATGTATTGTACTAGCATTAATTCTACAAAATGGCTCATACTCAACTAGTTACCGTCATGGTATTGAGATGAGTGCTGGTGTAGTATTTGGCGATTTCCAATTAATTAAGCCATTACTACTGTGGATTAATGATGGTTTGATCACCGTCTTTTTCTTTTCTATTGGTTTACAGCTCAAAATTGAGTTTGTAAAAGGTAATTTATCCAATCCCCGTAATATTATCTTGCCAGCCCTAGCGGCCATGGGTGGTATTCTAGTACCAAGTTTAATATTTACCCTCTTTAACCATGGTAACGAGTTTGCTATGCGAGGCTGGGCAATTCCAACCTCGACTGATACCGCCTTTTCAGTTGCCATTTTGTTATTGCTAGGCTCCCGTGTCCCTGCTTCTTTAAAGATTTTATTATTATCGACCTCTGTCTTTGATGACATGGGTGCGATGATGATTTTGGCTGTTTTCTATACCACTGATTTATCTACCTCAGCTTTGTCCCTAGCTGGCGTAGCAGTATTGGGCTTAGTATTGCTTAATTACTTTGGAGTGGGTAGAAAGTCACTCTACATTATTTTGGGCTTGATTTTGTGGTTCTTCATTCTAAAAAGTGGTGTGCATCCTACCTTAGCAGGTATTATCACTGCTTTCTCTATTCCTATGAAGAGCGCTTATGGCGAGCTAATGGTAGAGCCAATTTCAGATAGCTTAAAAGTGTGGGTATCATTATTTGTGCTACCTCTGTTTACCTTAGCTAATGCTGGTATTGATCTTTCTATGATTGATATTACTGGCTTCTTTGTGCCAATTAGCTTAGGTATTTTCTTTGCTCTGACTGTAGGTAAGCCTTTAGGTGTATTTTTAGTTATTTGGTTAGCCATTAAAGTAAGACTAGTAAAACAGCCATCAGATGCCAACTTTGTTCAAATTTATGGCATGTGTATCTTGACAGGTATCGGCTTCTCTATGGCTTTCTTCTATGACTCTTTAGCCTATGAGGGTAGTAGTGTTTTTGAATATGCTGATGCCTTAGCTATTTTAGTAGCCTCTTTTGTCTCAGGTGTTTATGGATATTTATTCTTACGTTTTGTAGCTTGCCGTACTGCCGCTATTGAATACCGCCCATGGCTTCCAAGCCCATTTGGTTATAAGGGTACTGCACGTACTGCTAACTTATACACCTTAGATAAGAGTACTCAAGGCCCTTCATCTGTGGCTCCTACTGCTGCTTTAGTTGCTGAGGCTAATGCCCGTGCTGCTGCCGCAGCTGCTGCTGCTAAGGCTGCTGATGAAGCTGCTGCCGCTGCAAAACAAGCTGCTGAGGCTGCAAAACAAGCTGCCGAGCTCGAGGAAGAAGCATCAGATGAGACCATTGCAAAGGTTCAGTTAGCTGCCGCTCAAGCTGCAAAAGCAGCTGCTAGTGCCGCTGTTTCTACTGCTAAATTGGATGAGTCTGAGGATGTTGATACTGCTGAGGTTGCTAAGGCTGCTCTTGAAGCTGCTAGTGCTGCAACTCAAGTGGCTCAAGAAGTAGTAGATGAGATGGAAAAAGAAGAGCATTCAGACCAAGAAGAGGCTGAAAATGAAGGCTCTAATGATCAGTCTCAATCAAAGTCAAGTGAAGACAAGGTTAGTGCTAAGAGCTCTGCTGCTACTAAAAACTCCGCTAAGTCTAATGAAGACAACTTGGATAATATCGAACCAGAGGCAGATCGTAAGACTGCTAAGAAGGCCAAAGATGAGGAAGAAACCTCTACTGAGTCTGACAAGAAGAGTGGTATTACCAGTGTTGCTACTAAGGCTATTGCTAAGGTAGTAAGCTCAATTATTCCTGAAAAGGATGATGAAGCTAAAGAAAATAAGGAGAGCAAGTCCGATAAGTCAGATAAGGCCGAGCCTGCTGATGCTAAGAGCGAAAAAGAAACTAAGGCTCCTAAGAAAGCTGTAACTGCCTTACGTGCCGATGGTAAGGAAGAAGTACATGAGTTAGAGGATGATGGTCCAAAGACTGTAATTGCAGTTGACTCTGTAGGCTTTGCTAAGGTTCAACCATTAGTAGAAGAGCCTAAGGAAGAAATTGAGCCATTATCAGCTCAAAGTGTTGCTCCTGAGGAAGTTGCTGAGCATGAGCGTCTCATTAAGGGTGAATCTAATACCCACAAGAGCGTAGCACCAGGTGCTAGTGCTGCTAACACCAGCACCAACACCAGCTCAAGTGCTAACACCAGCGCCAGCGATGCTCAAGAGCAAGTAACAGCTCAAGATCAGGCTAATAGCGCCGTTTCAGGCTCTGATAATGAGCCATCTCATGGCGAGGTTGCTTTAGACACAACTGGCCAAAGCCAAGAAACAGCAAAAGCTAAGCAAGATCAGTCCCTTAAGACTAAGGATACTGATGCTAACGCTGATACTGATGCTACCACTGACGCTAATGCTAGTGCTGAGGCTAAAACTGAGCACTTAGAAGATACTGCTAACAAGGTAAGTGGTGATAAGAAGGCTGAAAAGAAGGCTAAAGCTAAGTCAAATGCTGACTTTGATTCTGATATCTACTTAACTGAGGTGGTAGGCTCAGTAGTGGCCCAAGTTGAGAAGATTGCCGAAGAAAAGGCCAAGGCTAAGAAGACAGTTAATGTAGCTGAGCTTATTGCTAAGGCTAAGAACATTGAAGAGGCAATCCATCGTGAGGCTGAAAAGTCCAGCAAGGCAGAAAAAGCTGATAAGCACGAAGATGCTACCCCAGCAGCCCCAGAGACCCCAGCCCAAGCTGCCCCAGTGCCTGCTACTGACCAAGCTCAAGTAGCTACCCCTGATAAGGATAGCTCTTTAGAGCCAAAATCAACTCAGGAAGGGGCTGAGGATCAAAATGCAGAGCCAAGTACCGAGGGTTTAGATGCACCTTTAAGCGCTGATGATTACCAGAGCAATCAGGAGCAAAAACCAGCTCATACTAGCAAAGAGGCTCATGAGCATATTGACCCACTTTTAGTATCTGATATCACTAAAGACTCTGATACCGAGGTGCTAAAAGAGCCATTACCAACTGAGCCAAAGGCAGAACCAAAGGCAGAGCCAAATTTAGACCTGCCTCAAACTCCAAGTCCAGAGGCTACTGCTACTGCTAATGCTAATGCTACTGTAAAGGCTCAGGCTCAAGATCCAGAGCATGCCCAGGCCCTTGCACAAAGCCAAAGCCAAGAGCAAGGCCAGGCTCAAGCCGATGCTGTAAAGGCAAAGCTAGAGAGTGAAGCTCACAGTGAGGCAATTAGCTCTAATGAGGCTGGTACTAAGAGTGATGACTTGTTGGCTGCAAACTTTGATGCTGAGCTTGCTAAGCAAGAAAAAATTAAGGAGGAACTAAAGTCCAAAGAAAAGGATCATAGTGATATAGCTCCTTTAACCATTAGCGAGATTAGTAATCAAACTAGTGAAGAGTCAAGTGAAGTTAAACACTCTGATTCTCAGGGCTCTCAAGCTGAGCTAACCCAACAAGTGAGTGCTCAACAAGAAGGTGGTGTTCTTAAGAAGCTTGGCACCTTAATTGGCAAGCGCCATCACTAAGCTCTAGCTTTAATATTTAAGTAATACAAGCCCTTGTTGGTCATAAGCCGATAAGGGCTTTTTCCTTAGATAGAAGCTATGAACATTGGCAAATGAGGCAATAATATTGGAAAGTAGGCTTAGCAGTGTTAAAATAGGCGGTTAATTTGGCTTGGGCTAGCCCCAAGTTTTCTTTTTGGATGGTAGCTAACAATTAGGTTTTAGCATGCAAGAAAGTATATTAAGAAGATTAGACTCCATCGTTGAGCGTCACCAAGAGGTTGAGCAATTATTAGCCCAGCCTGATGTGATTGCAGATCAGGAGAAGTTTCGTGAGCTCAATCGTGAATACTCACGTTTGCAAGTAATGGTTGACACCTACAAAGAGTATAAGTCATGCGCAGCAGACTTAGAAGAAATGGAGCTTATGCTCAATGGTGACGACGAAGATATGAGAGCTATGGCCGAAGAAGAGGTAGACCCAACTCGTGAGCGTATCGAAAAGCTTGATCACGATTTACAGATTTTATTACTTCCTCACGATGAGCGTGATGATTGTAACTGCTTTATGGAAATTCGCGCTGGTACTGGTGGCGATGAGGCTGCCTTATTTGCTGGTGAAATGTTCCGTATGTATACCAAGTACTGTGAAGCTAAGGGCTGGACTTTAGAAGTTGTTTCCATGTCCGAAGGTGAAATGGGTGGTTGCAAGGAAGTTATTGCTAAGCTCTCAGGCGAAGGCGCTTATGGTTATATGAAGTTTGAGTCTGGTGGTCACCGTGTACAACGTGTGCCAGAAACTGAAGCTCAAGGTCGTGTCCATACCTCTGCCTGTACTGTGATGGTATTACCTGAGATCCCTGCATCACAAGCACCTGAGATTAATCCAGCTGATTTACGTATTGATACTTTTAGAGCATCAGGCGCTGGTGGTCAGCACATTAATAAGACAGACTCTGCTATTCGTATTACTCACTTACCAACAGGTATTGTTGTAGAGTGTCAAGATCAGCGTTCCCAGCACGCTAACCGTGCCCGTGCTATGGAAGTATTGATTTCTCGTTTAGCTAAGCTTGAAGAAGATAAGCGTAATGCTGCATTAGCTGAGCAACGTCAGAGCGTATTTAGCTCAGGTGATCGCTCCGATCGTATCCGTACCTATAACTTCCCTCAAAGTCGTGTAACTGATCACCGTATTAACCTCACTCTATACCGCTTAAATGAGGTTATGGAGGGTAAGCTTGACTTGTTGTTACAGCCAGTAATTGAGGAGTTCCAGGCCGAACAATTAGCGGCTATGGCAACTCAGGGCGGCCTCTAAATACTGCATGCTAATAGAATAATCTTAGCCTAGGTTCTAAAACTTAAATTAAGTAATAAGAATCTAGGCTTTTTTGTGCCCAAAACTAATTAGGCCAACCTAAATTAAAACAAACTAAAAATTTTGTTGAACAGCTCAACAAAGAACTAAAAGTGGTAAGTGAAGATCACTGACAACATTAAGAGTAATGATAAGATAATAAAAAGTAGTGTCAACTTGCTATACGTTAAAAGTCGAAGGTGATCGTCTTTAAGACTATGATGATCATACCTTAACTCTAAAAACATTTGTTCAAACCTATCAAAGCGCTGATCCATCTTATCAAAGCGCTGATCCATCTTATCAAAGTGTTGATCCATCTTATCAAAGTGTTGATCCATCTTATCAAAGCGTTCATTCATCTGTCGGCTTAATGATGCTATATCATCCTTAAGCTCTTTTTTAACGTCAGCAATATCGGCCTTAAGTTCGTTTCTTGTAGAGTCAACTTTTGAATCAACCTTTGCAATACCTTCCTTAAGCTCTTTTTTAACATCGGCAATATCGCCCTTAAGCTCAAGTCTTGTAGAGTCGATTTTAGAATCAACTTTAGCGGCAGCTTTAGCAAGGTCGTCTTGAGTAGCAACTGGCTTTTCGAAGAGTTTTTGATTTAATTGATAGAGTTTAGAATCAACTTTATCAATATCGGCCTTAAGCTCAAGTCTTATAGAGTCGATTTTAGAATCAACTTTATCAATATCTGACTTAAGCTCAAGTCTTGTAGATTCGATTTTAGAATCAACTTTATCAATATCTGACTTAAGCTCAAGTCTTGTAGAGTCGATTTTAGAATCAACTTTATCAATATCTGGCTTAAGCTCAAGTCTTGTAGAGTCAACTTTTGAATCAACCTTTGCAATACCTTCCTTAAGCTCCTTGTTGCCCACATCAATATCGGCCTTAAGAGCTGCAAGATCAGTATCAGTTGCAGACTGAGGTTGAGTCCAGCGAAGGGATCCTTCGTAAGCACCTAAATTTAAGTCAGCAATATTTTGCTGATCTTTTTGAGTTAACTGATTAACTAGGTTCTTGTTTGTAATGTTAATATTTAGCACTTGATCAAAACCAGGATTCTGATCAGAAGGAACTTTGTTAAAAGTAATAGCATTTGCCATAAAACTGCACCGCTCAAAAACAGAATTTGATAAAGTAAATTTGAATAATAGACCAGAGTGTATATGTGATACAAAACCAATAGCTTCTAAGACTTATCAATCTTTTACCATTAATTAGCGAGAATGCCCCTGCCTACGCTGAAGCGAGGCGGGGGATGAATCGCATACATTACACATAAACTAATG
>Briea_p1__coassemble_1128_pt1 | contig 16130 bp, 11 predicted proteins | sample Briea_p1__metabat2_low_PE_001 | metagenome-assembled genome bin Briea_p1 | reverse complement strand
CGATATAAATCTTGACTTTTAATAAATTACATGACACTGTTAGCTAACTTTTAGGATAAATGTAGTCAAGCTATATCTAGTGAAAATACTTTGTATTGGCTCAAACGATGTCTTGTTGTTGTCAAAGCTATGACCTGTAATTTTAGTAAAAGAAATTGCAGAAAGTGCCTGTTTATCTACTAGAAGTGTAAGAACAGTTCTTAAAGCTATCATTGGTGGAGATTTTGACGTTGTTTTGCGAACAAATGCAGGAGGGCGTAAAAAGAAGGAATGCTCTGCTGAGGTTTATCATTTGATTGATGCTTTGTTTGGTCTTCGTCCTGATGACTTAGTAAATGCTGGCTTTTTCCATAATTGTGAGCTTGAAAATAGTTTGAAAGGCAGGCAGATATGGACTATCGCTTTGTTAGCTAAAGCAGCTGGTACAACTTATTTTTTCATGCAACAGTGGCTAAAAAACAACAATATTAAGCTTACAGAAAAGAGTTCCTACTGATTAAAGTGAAAACCCATTACATACTAACGAACCAAAGAGGTAACCTAATTTGTTAATTGTTTTGTGCTTTTCCACAATTTTACTGGTTAACTAGATTAGTGGTTCAATTTAACCAATAGCCAGGGGGCGGGCGCTTGGTGTGGTGGGCTTTAGTTTTTGCTTAAAAATATTAAGGAACAAAGTTAGTTTTGGTGCATGCTAAATTTTGGTAAGTGAGCTAAAAAAATTGGATCAAAGTGATGCATTTTAGGACTGTAAAAGGTGCAAAAGGGAAATTTACGATAAATCGTGGTGCAAATATTGGTATTAATCAAAGTTTAAATTGTGCGTTGAGCTAGATATTAGTAAGCTAAAAACAAGAAACAAATTTATGGTTGTTTTTTAATTTAGAAGACCATAACTCAAAACGAATCGAATTTTTTAAGGACTAGATCATGAGCATTATTATCCTACTACTTCGACTTATTAATAGGAGTTGCTAGGGTTTTATTGCGACTAGATTAGTCATTCTTGTAGCACAAGAACAACAAAGGGCCCTAGAGAAAACTAGAGCCCTTTTTAATTTTTAAGCATAAGGTGCTATTTATTAAAGATAGGTCAAGAGGATAAGGGTTAGCATTATGGAAAACATCGACAAAAATCGAGTTATCATTTTTGACACCACTTTACGTGACGGCGAGCAGGCATTACAACAGTCTTTAAACCATAAGCAAAAGTTGCAAATTGCCCTAATGCTCGAGCAATTAGGTGTTGATGTTATTGAGGCTGGTTTTCCTATCTCCTCCCCTGGCGATTTTGAGGCGGTTAAGTTAATTGGTGAAAACTTAAAACGTGCTATTCCTTGCGGTTTGTCTCGTGCTGTAGACAAGGATATTGATGCCGTGCGTGACGCTTTGAAAAATTGCGAGCGCTATCGTATTCATACCTTTATTGCTACCTCTGATATTCACGTACAAGATAAGTTACGTAAGAGCTTTGATGATATTTGTGAAATGGCCAAAGCTGCTGTAATGAGAGCTCGTAACTATACTGATGATGTGGAGTTTTCTTGTGAGGATGCAGGCCGTACTCCTATTGACCACTTATGCCGTATGGTTGAGACTGCTATTAAGGCTGGTGCTCGTACCGTAAATATTCCTGATACCGTTGGTTACACCATTCCATCAGAATTTGGCAATATTATTAAGACCTTATTCGAGCGAGTGCCTAATATTGATGATGCTATTATTTCCGTGCACTGTCACAATGATTTAGGTATGGCTACAGGTAATAGCTTGGTAGCAGTACAAAATGGTGCTCGTCAGGTTGAAGTGTGCGTTAATGGTTTAGGTGAGCGTGCTGGTAACTGTTCATTAGAAGAAGTTGCCATGGCCTTACGTACTCGTAGTCAGTATTTTGGTGGCTTATATACCAATATCGTTCCTACTAATATTGCCCGTGCCTCTCAAATGGTAGCTGGTATTTGTAATGAAAAGGTACCACCTCACAAGGCTATTGTAGGCTCTAATGCTTTTGCTCACAGCTCTGGTATTCACCAAGATGGTGTCTTAAAGAATAGAAATACCTACGAAATTATTACTCCAGAGAGCGTAGGCTTTAAGGAGAACAATTTACATATGACTGCCCGCTCTGGCCGTCACATGATTAAGTCACGCTTAAATGCATTAGGCTACAGCGATGATACTTTCAACTTAGATGAAGTATATCGCCGCTTCTTAGAGTTGGCTGATCGTAAGGGTGAAGTATTTGATTACGACTTAGAAGCCTTATTGTTCTTTACCCACGATATGCAAGAGCAAACCCAATTTGCTTTAGAGAATTTAAATGTTATGTGTGGTGGCAAAGGTGTTATCCCAACCGCCTCTGTAAAGATGACTATTGGTAGCGAGACTATTACTGAGTCTGGTACTGGTGATGGCCCTGTAGATGCCGTATTTAACTGCATTAAGCGCCTGACCAATATTGAGTGCAAGCTCTTAGATTACAACTTGTCTGCTACCTCTGAGGGTATGAATGCACAAGGCCAGGTAGACGTAGTGGTCTTATACAACGGACGCAAGTATTACGGTCGTGGCTTATCTACTGATGTCATTGAGTCCTCAGCTTTAGCCTTTGTCCATGCCTGTAACAGTATTTACCGTGCTCAAATTATCGAAAAAGAAAAAGAGCAAGGTCAGGCCCCACATGGCGAAGGCTTCATTGGTAAAGACACTGTAGCTCAGCCATAACAAGCTATAACAGTTAACATGAAGGCTTAAGCTTAAAAAAGACACTTAATGCAGCTTAAGCCTTAGACAAACGAACATTTTTCCCTAATCTCACAGCACAAAGAACATAGTTTGCAATCAAAAAATTAAGTCTTAGCACCAAAGTTAAAGCTTATTAACCAATAAGTTTTAATTAGCTTTTAAGTTAGTCTTAAACCATAAGACAGCAAGTAATAAAGCCATTGTGAACCGCATAATGGCACACGCAGCTAAGATTTAGATTACTTAAGATTAGTGGTGAGATAGGGCAACAAACAAGATTTTTAGGAAAGATAAATGAGCTTTAAGATTGCTGTTTTACCTGGTGATGGTATTGGCCCAGAAGTTATGTCAGAGGCCATTAAGGTTTTAGATTGCGTATCAGCTAAAGTAGGCATTGAGCTTGAGTACAACTATAAGAATGTAGGTGGTGCTGCTATTGATGCTCAGGGTTGTGCCTTGCCTGATGATACCTTACAAGCTTGCGAGCAATCTGATGCAGTGCTCTTTGGCTCTGTAGGCGGCCCTAAGTGGGATAACTTACCTCCTAATGAGCGTCCTGAGCGTGCTGCTTTATTACCATTACGTAAGCACTTTAAGCTCTTTTGTAATTTCCGTCCTGCCCGTATTTTCAAGGGCTTAGAACACTTAAGCCCATTACGTGCTGATATTAGTGCTCGTGGCTTTGACATCTTATGTGTTCGTGAACTTACTGGTGGTATTTACTTTGGCCAGCCAAAGGGTATTGAGGGTCAGGGCCCAGAGGAAAAAGGCTTTGATACTGAGATGTACCACCGCTATGAAATTGAGCGTATTGCTAAGGTAGCCTTTGAAAGTGCCATGATTCGCAATAAGAAGGTAACTTCTATTGATAAGTCCAATGTATTATCCAGCTCAGTATTATGGCGCAAGATTGTAGAAGAGGTAGCCCAAAACTATCCTCAGGTAGAGCTCAACCACATGTATGTAGATAACGCTACTATGCAGTTGGTAAAAGATCCATCCCAATTTGATGTGCTCTTATGCAACAACATGTTTGGCGACATTCTCTCTGATGAGGTAGCCATGGTTTCTGGCTCTATGGGCTTATTATCCTCTGCCAGCTTAAATGAGAGCAATTTTGGTCTTTATGAGCCAGCTGGCGGCTCTGCTCCTGATATTGCAGGTAAAGGCATTGCCAACCCAATTGCCCAAATTTTAAGTGCTGCCTTAATGTTGCGCTACTCCTTAAAGCAAGAGGCTGCCGCTCGTATGATTGAAGATGCGGTTAGCAAGGTTTTATCTGAGGGCAAGTTTACTGGTGACTTGGTAGAAAAAGGCGCTCCATCACTTACTACTGCCCAAATGGGTGATGCCATTGTTGAGGCTATCAATAGTCTCTAGTAGAGCGCTTAAAGGTGCTAATTGTTAATAAGTTAATAGGCAAACAGCAAGTTAATTGAGTTTAAAGATTATGGGTAAAACACTTTATCAAAAGGTTTATGACAGCCACATTGTGTATCAGGCTGAAGGTGAATTACCAACCTTATATATCGACCGTCACTTAGTACATGAGGTTACCTCACCTCAGGCTTTTTCTGGCTTAAAAATCGCTCACCGTCAGATGAGAAGACCTGATTTGACCTTGGCCACTATGGATCATGATGTATCCACCGAGCACAGCTCTATTGAAGCTTGCTCTCCTATGGCTCAAGAGCAAATTAAAACCTTGATTGAAAACACCAAGCACTTTGGTGTAAAGCTCTTTGGTTTAGGTGATCCTAATCAGGGTATTGTTCACATTATCGGCCCTCAAGTGGGCTTTACCTTACCAGGTACTACTTTAGTTTGTGGCGATAGCCATACTGCTACTCATGGCGCTTTTGGTGCTTTAGCCTTTGGTATTGGTACCTCTGAGGTTGAGCATGTTATGGCCACCCAAACCTTAAAGAAAGGCCGTTTAAAGACTATGAAAATCTATTGTCATGGTCGTCTGCGTAAGGGTGTATATGCCAAGGATTTAATCTTATACATCATTGGTAAGCTCACTACTGCTGGTGGTACTGGTTATGCCGTAGAGTTTTGTGGCCCAACTATTAGCAATCTGTCCATGGAAGGTCGTATGACCTTATCCAATATGGCTATTGAGTTTGGTGCTCCTATTGGCATGATTGCTCCTGATGAGACTACTTTTGAGTATTTACGTGGCCGTATGATGGCCCCTCAAGGCGAGGAATTTGATAAGGCAGTTGAGTATTGGAAGACCCTTTATTCTGATGACGATGCTGTCTTTGATAAGGTAGTAGATATCGATGCTGCCAATATTGAGCCTCAAATTACCTATGGTACTAACCCAGGCCAGGTAATGGGCGTAAGTAAGTCTATTCCTAAGGCCGATAGCATTAAAGATCCTATCGTTAAGAAGAGCTTGGTCGATGCTTTAGATTACATTGGTTTAGAGCAAGGCAAGAAATTAGCAGGTGCTCGTATTGATGTGGCCTTTATTGGTTCTTGTACAAATGGTCGTATTGAGGACTTTAGAGCCGCTGCTGAGATTATTAAAGGCCGCAAGGTTGCCTCATGGGTAAGAGCTTTAGCTGTACCTGGTTCTCAATGGGTTAAAGATCAAGCTGAAAAAGAAGGCTTAGATCAGATCTTTATCAATGCAGGCTTTGAGTGGCGCTTACCAGGCTGCTCTATGTGTCTTGCTATGAATGATGATAAGGCTCAAGCAGGTGAGCGTGTAGCCTCCACCTCTAACCGTAACTTTGTTGGTCGTCAAGGTAAAGGCGCCCGCACCCACTTAATGAGCCCAGCCTCAGTAGCTGCCTGTGCCATTAAGGGTTGCTTATGTGATGTGCGTGACTTCATCGAAGACAAAGAAGAAGACTAGCCCTCCGCTGCGCTCAGCTACGCTGTACTCAGCGCGGCTGAGCACAGCTGTGCTGGCCCAGCTGCGCAGGACCTGCCCAACTGAGCTGGCATGCCCAACTGGGCGGCCACGTTTAGCAGCCCAAAGAATAAATGCTTTTACCTAGTAATGCCCAAAGCGCAGCTTAAAGATACGCTTAAACAGGCGCAACACTAAACGGCGCTATGTAGCGCCTTGACTCTGGCAAAGGTTAATCCTTAAAGCCAGAACTAAAGCCTAAGATAGAGTCTTGCTAACAAGGTTGAGCAATATTGTATAAGGTTGTGTAAGTGCAGGTAAGTGCATAAGAGCATAAGAGCGTGAGGCCGTAAGAGTACTATCTCATAGGCTAGCTTGCAAAGAATTCAATACCTATAGGTTAATTATGGAAAAGTTTACTGTCCATACAGGTGTGGCTGTACCTTTAAACTCAGCTAATATCGATACCGATCAGATCATTCCTAAGCAGTTTTTGTTAGCTACTACCAGAGAAGGCTTTGGTAAGCATGCTTTTCATGATTGGCGTTATTTAGATGATGCTGAAACTCAGTTAAACCCTGACTTTAATTTAAACAAAAAAGAGTACCAGGGCGCTTCTATCTTGGTAGCTCAAGATAACTTTGGTAATGGCTCCTCTCGTGAGCACGCACCTTGGGCTTTAACTGATTTTGGTTTTAGAGCGGTAATTGCTCCTTCTTTTGCCAATATCTTTAATAACAATGCACTGGGTAATGGCTTACTAACAGTAAAGCTCACTGCCTCTGAGGTTAATGACATTATTACTTTCTTAGAGCAAAACCCTGGTGAGAAAATTACCATTAGCCTCGAGGATATGACTGTTAAGTGTAATGGTCAGACTTATAGCTTTGAGCTTGATGAGTTCTACCGTCACTGCCTCTTAAATGGCCTTGATAGCATCGACTTAACCTTAAAGCACAATGATGACATCACTGCCTTTGAGAGCAAAGCTCCAAGCTTTTTAACCCCTCACCGCTAACATTAGAGCCTAAGCTTTAAGCTAAGCAAAGCCCCAACAAGCGCCACCTCCATTACAGGCGCAAACAAACCAAGCACACAAGCGCCCTAACAGGCGCTTGTGCTGCTTTGAGCGTTGGTTAAATTAAACGTCTATATCATTTAGGGTGCACTTCCAACGAGGAGCCATTGGAGTCTCGTTAATAAGTTCTATGCAATCCATAATACAGCGCTCAAGTTCTTTCTTGTTTGCTGCTCTTAAGCCTTGAAGTTGCAGAATGGCAAGTTTGTCAAACCAATCTTCAATTATGTTAAGCACAGCAGGGGCGGGCGCTATGATAGTGCCTGAACTTAATACTTACTCCAAATAAAAAGCCATAGTCCCATCATTAAGCTGTTCGCTATTGCGTTCATACTTTTGTATGCTCGCCCGCTCGCTTTAGATAGTCTATGGCTATGGCCATCACCATGGCTATGGATACGCCATGGCTTTTAAAACTATTAGGGCGGCTAGCAGGGCTTAATACCAGCCTAATTACCAACTCTAATAATCCTCCAACCATAGAGGATGTTAGCCGTTGACGTTTAGTCTTGTTCTAAGTCTGGCAAATAAATGATTTGCTGACAGTTGCAATTAATGGCTTGTAAGTTGGCTAATATTTCGTCTTTAAAGTTAGGATTTTGTACGCCTAAGACTAAAACCTCAATATTACGATTAGCTAAGTGCTTATTAGCGTAGTGTACTGTGATAGTGGAACTATCAGGCAGCATGTAGAGGTAACCCTCATTAGCCTCAGTAGAGTTAACTAAGGTAAGTTTAGCTTTATCTGCTTGATTGGCTAAGGAGAAGTAGGACTTATCTAAACAGTCTAACAAGTTAAAGGTATAGAAGCCTGTACCGTAAATTACAATGTCTTGGGCATTCTTAAAAATCTTACTAAGCTTTTGAGAAGCTTTAGTGCTAATAGCACTTTTATCATTAAGTTGCTGACGGGCAATATTTTGGTAATGCTCAAAGCTCTCTTTGCTTAGGCTATGCTCTTGTCTAAAAGCAGCAATTTCTTGCTCAGTGGAGCTTTTAAGGTCAATGGCCTTCTTTAAAACGTAGACAATATAAGAGTTCTCAGGCTTCTTATAATTCTCAAGTAGCTCAAAACCATATTGAGTTGCTAAGTAGTGATAAGCATTAAAGCCCATATGGCTTTGCTGTAAAGCATGCATGGCATTAAGAGGGACACTACAACAAACAGCAATACCACCGATTTTTAATACTGCATTTAAGCCCTCAAAAAAGCTTAAAAGATCTGGAATCATTTGCACTACATCTTTAGCGCCCACAACATCATAAAGCTGACACTCAGAGCTAGTATTCTCAAGGCGCTGCTTATAGACCCTATCATCGCCAGGGAAGAAACCAACAGTAGTTTTGATATTAGGTAAAACTTGCTCATCAATATCATCTACTTTGGCAGAAGGATCGATTAAAGTTAAATCTTGATAGCCCTCTTTGCTCAGCTCTCTTAATAAAAAGCCATCATAACCGCCAATTTCTAGCACTTTATTATCTTTGCCTGTTAAGTGCTTTTTGACCTCATCAATATAGGTTAGATAGTTTTTGGCACCAACGCTTTGAGATGGGCGAATGAATTGATAATTCAAACAGACATTATTACGAGCTTCATCGGATAAGCCTTTTACATTAAAAGACATACCGCAATGTTCACACAAGGCAGGGGTAAATTTAATTAAAGATTGTTGATAGATTTCCTCTGCTTTCATTGGAATAGACTGAGCAATCTCGGTTCGTTCCTCACCAATGGTAAAGTTAGTGCTACCACAGATAGGGCAGCAATTGTTAGTAGAATAAGTAATGAAGTTCTGATGCTCTGTATAAGTGCTCATTTTCCAACTCAATAAAGTCAAATTTATTTAAAATTGTGCCAAGGCTTGTAAATATCTACAGGTCAACTCATTAGCGCTAGCTAAGTCCTTACCTTTAGCAAAGATATAGCCATTATTAGTATCGGCACCATTTTGCATGGCTCCATAGCTATTGCCTAAAATCATGTGGTTTTTAAGCTCAATGATATTAGGTAGTTCCTCAGGACTAAAAATAGAGTCTATCTTAGAAGGGCTATTACTTTGGTTAGAGCCATTACAATGAGCGGCACCATAAACAATGTCATGATCGAAGCTAAAAAATCTTAAAGCAGCAGCCTCTTGAACCTTATGATAGTTAGCGCTCTGATTGCCAAGCACTTCCTTATAGTAGACTTCAAGAGGATTATTGTTGGTAAAGGTCAAAAGTTTCAGTACATTATTGCCTGTTAAACGGGGCGAAATATCAATAATGTAGTGCTTGCCTTGTTCAGTCATAATAATGTCAGCATGCAAAAAAGACTGGATTAAATTAAGCTTTTGTACAATCTTTTGCATGCTTGGCAGTATGGCATCAAACACGCAACTATAATCATCAACAAAATAAGCTATCTCTTGTCGATAAGGGATAGCAGAGATTTCTTTTTTAAAGATTCCCATGGGATGGATTTCTTGATGCCTATCAATAAAGACATTACAGGAGTACTCCTCCCCGCTTATAGCTTGCTCAACAAGTAATGGCGAGCTAATAAATCTCTCAGGAGCTTGGTAGGCTAAAAGCTCTTCTCTATTGGCAATATATCTTGCCCCTAAAGAGCCAGAGCCAAGACTAGGCTTAACAATGACAGGATAGGCTAAGGCCTGCTCAATAGCGCTTATCTGACTGCTAATAGTATTAGGCTGACCATCATTTAAATCTATATATTGTGCATCATCTAAAGCAAGCTCTTGGCATAGCTGATGGAATTTAACTTTGTCTGTCAGACGGTCGATAGCATCAAAAGATGGCCCAGCAAAATTAAAGTAATCATTAATTTTGCCTAAAGCTACTAAAGAGCGTCCTATAGGAAGAGCAATAGTGTGGGTAATATGTTCTTGAACTACAATATCTTTAACAGCTTGAGTATTAATAAAATCACACTCAATACAGGTAAGCTGCTTGACGTTTTTGCTGAGAAAAGTCTTATTTAAGGTAGGATGCTTGTCTAAACAAACTACATGTAGACCCAGTTCTATTAATTTTTGTATAAAACCTGTATTTTCTGCGCTAGCGCCTAAAATTAAAATTTTTGCATTCATAATAAAACTGTTTCATCTGATGTAATTAAAGCAATAGATTAAAGAGAAATTGCTTTCCAAAATTATAGCCAGTTAATTAGACTTAAGTCAAAACTAGTCTTTAGTATGGCTTTAGCTTGCTAATTTAGAGACAACATAGGTCTAAAATATTAAACATCGAGCTTGATTAAAGTTGGTACCATCATTTATCTATAATAAAATTTCCAACTGTACGGACGACCTTAACATACCATGCAATAACTGTCTGTGATGCCTTCAATGAAGTAGATCTAATGGCAGCATAGTCATAGTTCACCACGCTATATCTACAATAGCCTGACAGAACACACTTAGTTAGTTAGTTACTACTTAAAAAGTGAATTCGTCGTCCGTACAGGTGGCATTATTTAAAAATGTGCCAGAGCTTGTAAATATCTACAGGTCAACTCATTAGCACTTGCTAAGTCCTTTCCTTTGGCCAAAATATAGCCATTTTTAGTATCAGAACCATTTTTCATGGTTCCATAGCTTTGACCTAATACCATTCTATTTTCAAGTTCAATGATATTCATGCGCTCCTCAGGGCTAAAAATAGAGTCAAGCGACAAAGCGTTTTGGTTAGGGGCGTAGCCATGAGCTCCACCATAAACAATGTCATGGTCGAAGCTAAAAAACCTTAAAGCAGCAGCCTCTTGAACCTTATGATAGTTAGCGCTCTGATTGCCAAGCACTTCCTTATAGTAGACTTCAAGAGGATTATTGTTGGTAAGGCATAAAAGTTTTAGTAAATTATTGCCGCCCAAACGAGACGAAAGGTCAATAATGTAGTGATTGCCTTGTGAGTTCATAATGATGTCAGCATTCAAAAAAGACTGGCTGATATTAAGCTTGTGCACAATCTTTTGAATGCTTGGCTGTATGGCATCAAACACGCAACTATAATCATCAATAAAGTAAGCTATCTCTTGGCGATAAGGGATAGCCGAGATTTCTTTTTTAAAGATTCCCATTGGGTGGATTTCTTGATGCCTATCAACAAATAAATTACAAGAATACTCATCACCACTTATAGCTTGCTCAATAAGTAAGGGCGAGTTAAGAAATCTCTCAGGAACTTGGTAGGCTAAGAGCTCTGCTCTGTTGGCAATATATCTTACTCCTAAAGAGCCAGACCCCAGACTAGGCTTAACAATGACAGGATAAGCTAAGGCCTGCTCAATAGAGCTTATCTGACTGCTAATATTAGTATTTTTACCATCATTTAAAGCAATGTATTGAGCATCATCTAAAGCAAGCTCTTGGCATAGTTGATGGAATTTAACTTTGTCGGTCAGACGGTCGATAGCATCAAAAGATGGCCCTGCAAAATTAAAGTGATCATTAATTTTGCCTAAAGCAACTAAAGAGCGACCTATAGGAAGAGCAATAGTGTGGGTAATATGTTCTTGAACTACAATATCTTTAACAGCTTGAGTATTAATAAAATCACACTCAATACAGGTAAGCTGCTTTATGTTTTGGCTAACAAAATCCTTATCTAAGGTAGGGTGCTTGTCCAAACAAACTACATTTAGACCAAGATCTATTAATTTCTGGATAAAAGCTGTGTTTTCAGCGCTAGCGCCTAAAATTAAAATTTTTGCATTCATAATAAAACTGTTTCAGCTAATATCTTTAGAACAAGAGAGTAGAAATTGCTAACCAAAATATCGTCCGTGAATTAACCATAGGTTAACACTTGTCTTTAGAATGGTTTTAGCTCGTTAATACAGAGGCAATACAGCGCTAAGATATCAACAGCAAGAGCATTTGTTGACCTATGATTTAAATCTTTAGTATTAAATCCTGTCTGTCTGTCCCTCAGTATCCTTATCCTAACGACAAGGTATTAAAAATCTTAATACGCAACTTGTGGAGATGAATTTTAGTATAAAAATGCGCCGACTTTGTTAAATGCTAACATTGATAGAGCGGGTACTAGCTTGCGCTTTGAATTTAGCACACCTCAGCTACATACCAGACCAGAAAAGCAAGCAGCAACCCACTTGCGTGTAAAAGTCTACAATAAGACAAATAGCGACTATGTAGACCAATTTACCACTGCTGTAGTTCCAACAGGCAACTATGAAGTAACTAGAGTTAACTCTTATGAAATTAGCGATAGTGATGATATCGAATATCAAGTGTTTTATAAGGGCAATAGTGAAGACAATGATGAAACACCATTATCAGCCACTAGAACCCGCCACATCACATTTCAATGAAAACATCTTAGTATTACTTGATTTTATTCAGGGCGGCCAATTTGATGCTTATATGTTCCCATCGTTTAATATTAGTTTAAACTTTGGCCCTCAGAAGTTCACCCACACTAAGACCGATTGGCAAATTAAGGACGTTTCTAACAATGTAATCATCTGGGAATCATTGCAAGATACCAAGAATCTAACCTCAATTAGATGCCCTAAGCTTTTAGAAGCCGAAACCTTCTATACGTTAAATATAAAAGCCTATGGAACCAAGTCCGAAGCCCATGCCGAAAGCAAAACACTTACAACAGTGTTTAAAACTGGCACTGTCTCAGGCATTGGAACCCCGGGCGCTGCTGGCTTTGGCGTTGGCGTTGCGCCTGCTCACTTGTTAGAGCATTTAGGCTTAAGCGTAATGGACGGAACAACCATTCAAACAAGCCCTAATTTTGGCAACTATGTAGATAGCAACAATAATGTATACGTGTTTGTGCCTGCATTCTGCTATAGCTTTGATAAGACCGAAATAGGCAACGAAATTGCAGCTAAATCGCCGTCAGCTTTTGCAATCAAGTCTTTTGCAGAGTTTAACTATGACGAAACAAAAGCCAATGAAGCAAAGTACATCTTACACCGTGCCTTTATTGACGGAGGCGAGGCTAAAGAAGGCTTTTTCATTACTAAGTACCTTGTTAGCAAGGGCAATAAGTCAGTTAAGAACGCTATTGCTATTTCTCTTACTAGCTCAGGTACTGACGCACCTTCTAAGGATAGCGAACTAAATACCGAGTGTACTGGTCATGCTCATGATGCAATTACAATTGCAAAGAAAATGACTAACAACAAAGGCACTTGCGCAAGCGGCTTTATATACTCTGCTTTGGCTATGCTCTCATATGTGCACGGCTTACATGCAACTTCTAAAGATAATTGCGCTTGGTATGATGAAGCAGGAACTACTAATTATCCTAAAGGCTGCAACAACAATGCGCTGGGAGACACTGACGACAAAGAAATATTGTACGAATGCAGCGATACTAAAATCGCTCAAAAAGGCAATACAGGCGGCGCTAATCACTTTGAACGAACTACCCATAACGGCCAAACATGCGGTATTGCTGACCTAAACGGCCTTTTAGAAGAGGTTGCTTTAGGTGTGATTATGTATAATGCTAGCTCAAACGTTGGCAAGTTCATGGTAATGAAAGACAGCGTTTCTATAACACAGTTTACTAAAGACAACGTTCAAGACGGCCAAACCACTCTATACGATTGGCAAAGCGCACCCCCATGCTATGCTGGCGCAACTGCAAATACTGGCTATTCCGTATATTGGGGCCATTCATCAAGCAATACTTTCTTTACTAATCACAATGGCATAAATCGTGCGTACTGCGGCCTTTTCCCCGCTGTTAAGCAAACCACCGCTATTAATGAATTTGGTAAAGATTATGCGTATGCCTACTGGTGGAGCAGCTACCCCGCTGTATTGCGCTGCGGCGGAATGTGGTCGTACACTACTTGCGCTGGCGTGTTCTATCGCAGCCTCCACAGCTACCGAGGCTGGACGCACAGCAACAGCAGCTGGGGCTTTCGTGCTGCGGCCTATGGCAAAATTCATCTCCCCAAGTTGCGTAATGAGCTTAAGATGGCTTTTAGCTCATACTCTAGTCAGTTGCCTTAGGTCTAACTCGCTTTTTGGCAAGTTCTTTTTTGTAGGAAAAAATATAATCCTTTGTTTCTTGGTCTAAACGAGCAACACTCTGCTTTTCTTTTGGAGTGTTTAAAGATGAATCTGTTTTTTGCTCAGTTAGCAAATTGCCTTTTTCTTTACTATCGTGATTAGGCTTCTTTTCATCTAGCTCTTGTGGTTGTGCCTGAGGCTCGTGCTCGTGCTCGTTCTCTTGTTCTTGTGATGGCACAGAATAAACCTCAGATTGTGGCTTATTTAGCGATGCTTTTTTATTGTCTTGAATTGAAGTTTCACCTATTTCATAACGAATTTTAAAAAACTTAACAATAGCATCGGATGTGAGTTTATTTGCTTCAATACAATTGTTTATGACACAACCAGTGATAGTTTCATATGCAAAATTACATTGATCCTGAAAACTTCCTTTTTGCATCTCAATTGCGTTGGCACAAGCATAGGCTATTGACCAAAAAACATCTGGATGCATCGCAATAAGAGTAATAATCTCATTAAACTTATTCTCGGTTAGTTGATCAATGATGTTTTGGTTAAAAATAGACTTTTTATTTTGATCGGAAAACCAAGAAGGAGATGATAAAGAAGGATTCTTAATGAAAGCCTTAGCCGCCTTTAAAAAAATATCATCCTCAACAGACTGTGTTAGAGCAGAGTTTCTATTATTTACCTCTATGCTCTGTGGATAGTATTCCTTTCTAAACTTAAACACGCTTAGGACGTTTATTTCTTTCTCTAAAATTTCAGTGATCTTATTTGAGCAATAATCTTTGAAAGCAAACTTAAATGCTTCTTTTTTAACCAACATAAACACAATAGCACAAGCAAAATTATATTGATCTCTAATGGATCCATTTTGATCCTCAATTGCTTTGGCAGCCGCATTAGCTGTTAGATAGACAAAGTGCATATTGTTACAATCAATGTAACCTGTGTTAATAAAGTTATTTTGTAATAAAGCTTTACTTATGGTGCTATAAAAGATCATTAGCTCTACCTGATCTTTAGCAAAAGATGGGCTTTGTTGAGTTTTAAAATAATTAGGTAATTTGACAGCGGCTTGACAAAAAAGGTCATACTCTGGCAATGATGAGTAAGTATGCTTTAGTTTATTAACGGATGGCTGAAAAATCAATCTGATAATCCTGAAGACAAGAAATAAGATAAAACAGTAGAAAGGTATAAAGGAAAAAATATCATTATACGCCATAATATAATCAACGAATTCCATAATTTAACTACATACCTGAAAGTTGTATATTTCTCACACAACAATATGAGATCGATATAAAACATGATTATTGTTTTATTTTGAAAGAGATATTGTTACTCAATTCAAAATGTTCTTTAAGCTATAAAAGCTGATTTATAAGGGAAATTTGTGGCGTTAAGTGCTAATTTTAAACATTCGATAATGCCCCAAAATTCAATGCCATTAGTTTTGCGCTGCACCTAAAAATGTGGGATAGAATTATTAAAAGCCTTATAAAAGGTACTTATTAATACTACTTTCCCGTAACTTAGCTAGATGTATATAGTGACTAAAATACACATTGCACCAAGTTGTTAGGTGCGCCATTGGGATGACTTATTTAATACCAAAGATTTTCAAAATACCTGCCCAAAAGGTTGATCTTGGCTTTTGTTGAGTCTGTAGCTTAACCTTAGGAGCAAAATCTTTCTTAGGTGTTGTTTGCTCTTGTGGCGCTTTGCTTAACGACTGTTTAGCAAACTGTGCAGCTTCTTTCTGTTTCGCTTCTTGCAACATTTTAGAGTAACGAATAGGTTGAGTTAACCTGTCATCTTGTTGCTGCTGAGGCTTTGGCTGCGGTTGCTGCTGTTGAGAAGACTGCTCAATTGGTTTGTCATTGGCTGCTTGCAGCAGTCTGTCAATGACATCTTGGCCAGCAACCAAGGTGACATTAGAATTCACAGTGCTACATACTCTTTTCAAAAGGGATGAGCTTGGTTGAGGTTGCTGCTGTCGGGCAAACGGCTCAATTGGTTTGTCATTGGCTGGTTGCTGCTGTTGGTTAGCGACAGCTTTGTTAGAAATCGAGTTGACAGTAGAAGAGCCAACAGCACTATGTGCGCTTTTCCAAGGGGTTGAGCTTGGTTGTGGTTGCTGCTGTCGGGCAAACGGCTCAATTGGTTTGTCATTGGCTGCTTGCTGCTGTTGGTTAGCGACAGCTTTGTCAGAAATCGAGTTAACAGTAGAAGAGCCAACATCACTATGTTCGCTTTGCCAAGGGTTTGAGCTTGCTTGTGGTTGCTGCTGTTGAGCAGACTGCTCATTTGGTTTGTCATTGGCTGGTTGCTGCTGTTGGTTAGTGACAGCTTTGTCAGAAATCGAGTTGACAGTAGAAGAGCCAACAGCACTATGTTCGCTTTGCCAAGGGGTTGAGCTTGG
>Briea_p1__coassemble_1064_pt1 | contig 17037 bp, 6 predicted proteins | sample Briea_p1__metabat2_low_PE_001 | metagenome-assembled genome bin Briea_p1 | reverse complement strand
TCCCCCTACTGCCCACTATTACGAGGTTTTTACTTAATATCTGTAAAAAACTATTAAACCAACTCCATTATTGCCCGCAATTAAATGAATGAGTGAAACTTGGCTTTTTGCCTTTAGCACTTAACTTAACAAACAAAAAAAGGGCAGCAGGATTCCCCTTACTGCCCATACTTACTATGCGGTTCGATTTACAAACTAAAGTTGTGTTAATTGTCTTTAGATAGCAAGACATTAAAAAGGCAGCAGAATTGCTCCTGCTGCCCTATGCCTTAACACTTCCTTAGAAAGGAAACTATTATTTAGCCAATTAAGTCATCAGCTTTTTGCTTTCTTGGAGCCTCATTAGCTGCCTTGGCTAAGTCCTGACTTGCACTATCTAAGGTGTCTTTATGCTCAACCTTGTTAGCAATCATACTAAGCACGTATTCAGCCTTGTGCTTAATCTCCATAGCTAATTGGCTGAGCTTGTTAGCTAGACTGTGCTCTTCTAGAGTAGAGTTCATAAGCTTAAAGTTCTCCTTAGTAGTGCTCATAGTCAAATCAACATCGTTGTATGCCACTAACTTATTATTGTTAGGCATAAAGATAGAAGACTCGTCATAATCAGGGTCTAAATAAGAAAAAACCATCTCAGAAAAATCTAAACCAGCCAAAGAGACATAACTGTTATCCATGAGCCAAGCAAATGGTAAAAACTTATCTTGCTCATAATGAGAGCAGTTTTGACATTTGCTTTGAGCACCAACTAAATCAGCAAAGCTCTTATTGCTGTCATCGTTAGGCTTATACTGAGGGTTAAACTCTGGCTCTTGTGGTAAAGGATTTGGGTTAACCTCTGGCTTTTCCTCTGGTTGTGGCTGAGGCAAAGGCTGTGGCTCAGGTTGTGGTTGTGGCTGAGGTAAAGGATCTGGAGTTGGTACTGGAGCAGGCTTCTTAGTTAGTACACCATCCTTAATAACAACCTCATAATTATTGCTATTGGCGCTAGCGCTAATAGTAGAGCCATTTAACTGTAAAGACAGATGTAAATCATCAATCTTATCGCCCTTTACTAATGAACCTATTACTTGGTCATAGTTGTTGATAGTATTGCGATTAATCTCAAGGTTTGGCTTACCATCATGCTCAATGGTTTGGTCTTTAAGCTCTAGAGAAATAGTCTTTTTATTAATGTTTAAGGTGCCAACACCCATTAGAGCATCAGCTCTATTAGAACGATTTTGTAAAGCTAATGAACCGCCTTGTGATTGATCCCAAGTATCGCCAGCATATTGATAGCTAAAGAAATACTCATGACCTAAATCTTGGTTCTCTGCTCTAGTAACAAAGTTAAAACCGTAATTGCCTGCATCCTTTTGTGCATAATTTAAGTTATTGTTCTTAGAAAGTAAGTTTTCAAGCTTAAAGCCTTCATTGTTGACTAAATCTTCATAATTATGAATCTTGCCATCATAAGTAAAGTTAAAGTCCTCAATAAAAAATGGCTTTAAAAAGCCCTTATTAGCACCAAATACTACTGTGCTCTTACCTCCTTGCTCTAATAAGCTAAAAGCATAAGTACTATTGAGCTCAGCCTCAGCTTGTTGCTTGCTCTTACCTTGAGCCATCAAGGCTTTTAGTGCTTTGTCATAAGCACTATTAATATCAGAGCTAACATCTTGCTTATTACCCATAGCAATAGCATTAAGCTTATATTGAGACTTAGCCTGACTAATACCTGATACTAGTAAATTAGTATTAATGGTGCCTTCATTATTTCCTACTAAAGAACCAATGTATTGAAGCTGACCTAAAGCTGCTTTTTGACCAAGCATATCTTGAGTAGCGACATCATAATAAGAAAGTACATTGCTAAAAGTATTCTTACCCTCGCTCTTACCTGCTAATGCTCCTAAAGCAGAATCAGCACTTACTAGGCCTTGAGCAAAGCTATAGTTAAAATCAACCACTTCTACATTGTGTAAAGTACTGTCCTTAATAGTTCCTGCTACTGCACCTAAATTGATTTTGCTACCCTTTAAATCATCCTTAACTACTAACTTTTCAGACATGACTTTTAAGTTAGCAATATGAGCGCCGTCTAACTTACCAAATACACCATAATCAGCGCTTTGGCCATTCTTACTAAGTTCTCCAGTAAACTTAATGGTATGGAAAGCACCATCAATCTTACCTGTAAAGGCCTGATCTCCAATAAGACGGTCATTAGCCTCTACAACCAAGTCATCAGCTAACCAATACTTACCATTTAAGTCATTGGCAATTTCATCAAAATTATTGCTGTCGTAAGGATTATCGAGCAAAGGAATACTGTAGATAGCCTTTTGGTCAAAGTGTTCAACATACTGACCATTATCATGAGCACCACTGGCCTTAACCTGCTTGCCACTTACGCCCTTGAGACCACTTCTTTTCTCAAACGAAGCCTTATCTTGCTTTGCTCCGCCTACATCAATGCGATTAGTAGAGCTATGCAACTCAATAGAACCTTGTCTGTCCGCAGTTACAATATTGCTAGCATCAGCAATAACAATTTGGCTGCCATTAATCTTTAAGTTGTCAGCCTTCACTGTGCCAATCAAAGTAACTTTACCCATACCTTTATTATTAGGAAGAGCAGCCATCTCAATAGCAGGAGCAGCACCATCCTTAAATCGCTCCAGTAGCTGTTGACTTACCTTTTGAGTGCCTAAATAAACCTGATTCATATTTATAAAGACTGCTGACTTACTAACATTGATACCATTAGGGTTAATCAAGTAAAAATTAACTTTACCATTGTGGTTATTAACATCAAGTATAGAACCATCAATGTTGCTACGGCCTGGGCCTGTTACTACATTTAGAAAGGAGACTGGCTTGGTATTAGCCTGAACACCATCGATTGCAAATTCTACTGTCTTATTGGAATTTACGTTAAAGCTGTTCCAAAGGAGTAAGGCGTTGTTTTTGTTCTTATCTGAGGTAATGGTGAGACGGCTGCCAACTTGATTAACTTTAGCGTTATAGGCCTTATCAATGACTGGGAGGCCTGTTGGGCGGGCGGCTAAAGCTGTTGGAATACCTACGGCCACTGCGGTGGCTAGGAATAAGGTAGAGAGCATTGGCTTTACTAACTTATTAAGCTTGCATGGATTATCGGTAGGAGCAGCGTCATTGCCTTGAGATAAAAGGGAGCCTTGAGTCTGACAAAGAGAAGTATTAGTTTTCATATATCACCTAAAAATAAACCTTTATAAACACTTAGAAAGGCTGGTAAAAATTCACTTAAAAAAGTCCTCGCCCACCTACAGAACGAAACTTAAAAACTGTTTGCTCTTAAGTAATCAAACCTTGTTAGGCGAGAACTTGACTTGCTTGTTTAAAGACTGTTGATGGGCTTTAGCTCTGCTAAAAAGACGTATTACTTAATCTTTAAGGACGTGCGTGTCCTAAGCCTCCAGCATTGACGCTAAAGACCCAATAAAAAACCAAAAGAAAAAGGAGCGCTGTTAGAAGCTATAAGAGCAATTAAACTTAATAGCAGCTCTATCCTGGGCAAATATAGGCATGGTGCCAATACCATGGCTCATATCCACCTCAAGCTGAAAGCCCTCATATTGAAAGTTTGTTGTTAGACCTGCGCTTGAGGCTTTCTCATCTGCATAGTCGTGGTAATAAACTTTGGCAGTCTCAATATGAGCAGTAAACTCAAATTGAGGTAAAGCTTTAGGGAAGTACTTAATTTCGTTTTTCCAAATAAAGCCACCATCACCGCTAATATCACCAAACTCATAGGCTCTTAGACCAGTGTCACCTCCAGCTAAGAAAGCATCTGCTCCATCTGGAGTTTGGTTAGCCATTTGATAAGTAAGGCCTGTACGGGCATACCACTCATCAGTAAATTTATAGCCCAAACTTACTTTGCCCTCTAAAGTTAGATAGGTACGCTCAGGCACAGCCTCAAATTCGTCATCGCAATAGACACGAGTAGCAAAGAGCTTGGTCTCATGATTAAAGAGAAAATCACCTAAATAATTAAAACCAGAAAAACCAGCGTATCCTGACCAGGTATGCTTTTTAAATTTCAAGTCAAAGGTGCTGTATTCATCTACTAATTTGCGATAGCGTACGCCAGCTTTGAGGTTAAACATGGACTGCTCTGTTCTAATAACAGGTTCAACTAAATAAGTATCTACACTCAAAGAAGTACCCTGAGCACCTAACTCACGATAAAAGCCGCTAAGCTCATAATCGCTATAGCAAACATCTAAGCCCCAGGTAGTTGGATGAGAGTTAATAGGCAACAGATAGCTTAAAGAGTAATTATTTTGCTTCTCATTGGAGCGGGCGTAACTAAGTAACATGCGATCTGCACTACCTGTAGGACTTTGGATTTCAACTAAACCACCAAATCGATAACGACCTGCACTCTTATTACCCTGATTATCAGTAAAGAGAGCAAAGCTAAAGCGATCTTGGGTAGGAGCTACAGTAAAATCAATGTCCTTTAATAGGCCATGAGGATCGGCATTATTAGCCTCTCCTAACATAGAAAAAGTACCCAAATCAGCAAGTTTTCTAATCTGACTATCAAGTTCCTCTGTAGTAACATCCTTTCCTGACAAGTCAGTAATACCGCTCATTAAATATGCAAGGTAGTCATCTGATACCAATGACTTGTTTTCAATAGTAAAGTTGTTGAATTTTGGATTGGCAACCACTACCTCAATTACGCCATTGTCAATGGTCTGAGCTGGTAAATAAGCTTTTGATAAGGCATAACCATGCTCTTGGTAATAAGAAGACAAAGAGTCGAGCATGTTTTGTAAAGTGGAGGCATTAATCACCTGTCCTTTTAAATGATCAATACTGCGATAGGCTGCCTCAGTAAAAGCCATGTCCTCAATATGAGGAGCATGAGTGATATGAATATTGAGCAAATAAGCCATCATATCTTGGGTTTTAGCTGCTGCTACGCTTTGAGAGGACATGTTATTAAAGCGATAGGTGCTGCTTGATGGCTGGGATTGAGCCATAGCAGCTCCAATAGCATTATTGCTATGAGCAACTAAAGCACTATCAGTACCTGCAACTACATTGGCAAAGCCTGAGTTCTTATCTTGTACAGCGGCACATCTTTGAGGGATAGGACAAATATGATTATTGATAATTACAGAAGATAAAGTGTTATCAGCCTTGTCATGGATTACCTTATCAGATTTAATCAAGGTAAATTTGGATAAGGCCTCCTGCTCAACACTATTAACACGGGATACTAATTGAGTGTTAGAAGAGTCAAAGCTATAAGTAAAAGCATACTTATCTTTAAGAAAATCACTAACTGAAGAATCTGTAATTGACTGTATTTCATAACCATCACACTCATTTAAACATTGGTTTTGCTCACAGCTAAGATCTTGTGCTGAGGAATTAACAGCCCATAACATTGATCCTAAAACGAGACCAAAATTTTTCATTGCAACAGACGCATTACTTGTAAAGCTCATAGCAGCTACACTCACTATTCCCTGCTACCTAAGTGCATCTTTACTAACCTGCTCTCAAAGGCTTGGTTACTAATCATTATTTAGTAAAGAGATCCACATAGGCGATGAATCAAACTATTGCCATCACATAAGACAGCTCCTTTAGTTCAGGCTTATTGATAGAGGTTCTTAGGGTGAATTGAGCCAGAATAAAAAGCTTGAACAGTTGCCAAATACGACTGTGATTTAAACTTGCTCTTAAATAAGCAAGCACGAACAATCCAAGTCGATAGTCAACTTCAACTATTAAACCACCCACCTTTGACCACTTTTGCTAACAAACAACCCCTCTTTTATAAGAGTCAAAAATTTCAGTTGAGCCAACTTACTAAAAGCCGATAAACATCAGATTTACCAATACAACAAATCAATGTTTATCAATGTATATACCGATAAAAAGACCAACAACTTAGTCCTCTTCATGTACCTTATAAGCTACATAAAGTACTCATCATGGGAAAATAACTTTCACTCTCTAAAGATGTTGAGTGAACACCTCAAAACAACACAACTAACAGAGCAAAATAATTATGATGGATTTTTATAAATGCCTTAAATAAGACAAAGCTAGTGCTAGACTTTTACCACTTTTACGATCCAGCTCACAAAATTATTTCACTCAACTTTTCCCTATGTTTTGCACTCAAAACTTGAGTGAAGCTCTGTTGCCACCCCTAAGCTATCCTCAAAACAATGATTAACAGCAAGGGCTTTTACTTTGGCTGCATTATTGTTTTTGTCCTAGTCCCAATATTAGTATCTGCCTTAATCTTATGGCCATTAATGTCTTATGCTTTTTGATTGCCTATGACCTGATATAGCCATGAATAAATAAATGAGTGAGTGAGTGAGTGAAGGCATGGACAAATAAAAGAGCAATGATAATCCTTGCTGTTTGGTACTCTTAAGAGCATTGATGGAGTATTCTTGCCAGCGAGAAAAGGCATCCCCACTAAAGAGCTAAAGAGAAGATAAGGAGGACTAGAGTTGAGTGAACAAGGGTTTAAAGGGTCAAAAAATAGTACAAATTTTGGCCAAATAATTATGGTTGGTTTTTATAGACGGCTTAAATAAGCCAAATCTAGCGTTAGAGTTTTACAGGTTTTACGATCCAGCTCACAAAATTATTTCACTCAACTTTTCCCTATATTTTGCGCAATAAACTTGATTGAAGCTCTGTTGCCCCCCTTAAGCTATCCTCAAAACAATGATTAACAGCATAAGCTGTTGCTTTGGCTGCGTTATTGTTTTTGTCACAGTCCCAATATTAGTGTCAGCCTTAATCTTATGGCCATTAATGTCTTATGCTTCTTGATTGCCTATACCCTGCTATGGGAATGAATGAGTGAAGGCATGGACAAATAAAAGAGCAATGATAATCCTTACTGTTTAATACTCTTAATATCCTTGATGGCAGTAATCTTGGCGGTGAGCAGAGCTAAAACTTACTTACGAGTAGATAAGGCGAGCTAGAGTTGAGCGAACATGTAGTTAAAGGGTCAAAAAATAGTACAAATTTTGGCAAAATAATTACGGTTGATTTTTATAGATGGCTTAAATAGGCCAAACCTAGCGTTAGAGTTTTACAGGTTTTACGATCCAGCTCACAAAATTAATTCACTCAACTTTTCCCTATAATTTGCACCCAAAACTTGATTGAAGCTCTGTTGCCAACCCTAAGCTATCCTCAAAACAATGATTACAGCATAAGCTGTTGCTTTGGCTTCGTTATTGTTTTTGTCCCAGTCCCAATATTAGTATCAGCCTTAATCTTATGGCCATTAATGTCTTATGCTTTTTTTGATTGCCTATACCCAGCTATGGGAATGAATGAATGAATGCATACATGGACAAATAAAAGACCAATGATAATCCTTACTGTTTAGTACTCTTAAGATCCTTTAAGGGGTAATCATTGGCAATGAGCAAAGCTAAAACTTACTTACGAGTAGATAAGGCAGGTTAGAGTTGAGTGAACAAGGATTGAAAGGATAAAAAAATAGTACAAATTTTGGCAAAATAATTATGGTAGATTTTTATAAATGCCTTAGATAGGCCAAAGCGATTGTTAGACTTTTAAAAGTTTTACGATCCAGCTCACAAAATTATTTCACTCAACTTTTCCCTATAATTTGCGCCAAAAACTTGATTGAAGCTATGTTGCCAGCCCTAAGCTATCCTCAAAACAATGATTAACAGCATTTGCTTTGGCTGCATTATTGTTTTTGTCCCAGTCCCAATATTAGTATCAGCCTTAATCTTATGGCCCTAAATGTCTTATGCTGTTTGATTGCCTATACCCTGCTAAGGGAATGAATGAATGAATGAATAAGTGAAGGCATGGACGAATAAAAGACCAATGATAATCCTTACTGTTTAGTACTCTTAAGAGCCTTGATGGCAGTAATCTTGGTGGTGAGCATAGCTAAAACTTACTTACGAGTAAATAAGGCGGGTTAGAGTTGAGTGAACAAGGGGAGAAAGGGGCAAAAAATAGTACAAATTTTGGCAAAATAATTATGGTAGATTTTTATAAATGCCTTAGATAGGCCAAAGCTAGTGTTAGACTTTTACAGGTTTTACGATCCAGCTCACAAAATTAATTCACTCAACTTTTCCCTATATTTTGCGCTTAAAACTTGAGTGAAGCTCTATGGCCATAGTTGGCGTTTAAAAAAGATAAATATCTATTTCTTGTTTGCTAATTGCTAGAAGGTAATTTAGTGTGCTTTTAAGGCATTAGAGCGTATCTTTTCTCAAGTTCTTGTATGGCACTTTTACTTTTCTTGGATTATGATATTAACCACTGCATTTTTACTGATATTATCGTTAACAATCGACTTTTTAAGCATGATCTATTAAAAACTTAAACAGTCGTTTAGTTTGCTTTGTTAGAAATTTATCCCACCACCATGGCTATTTACTATTTTTTGTTGTTTATCTCATTTAGATAAGTACTTGGTTTACTAGATTTCATATCTTTCTGTCTTAAGAAAGGTATAGCTATTGCCTATACAACAAAAAATTTAGTCACCTCAGCACGATTTAAATTTGGTTCTTTTTCGGTCACGCCTGACTGCATAGCTGCTGTTAAGTTTGCTACAGCTTTACCCTTATATTGTGCTCATTGTTAAAGGTGGGAGATTATTTGCAATGTCCAACTTACAATCCACTGCACCTAGTTCCAATAATAGCCCTTGGCTTAAACAAGAAATTGTTGATACAGCTAAGCTCTTTGGCCCTATTTTTTTAGGACAAATTGCAACTACTGCTACTGGTGTAGTAGACACAGTAATGGCAGGAGCAGCAGGAGCGCAACATTTAGCTGGAGTATCAATAGGAGCCTCTTTCTTTTGGCCAACTTGTTTGTTTGTGATTGGATTAGCCCTCATTATTCAACCAACAGTTGCTCAACTAAGAGGAGCTCAAGACTTTAAGCGTATTGCTCCTGAGGTTTATTTAGCCACAGCTGTGATTTTGGCTGCGTCAGTAGTATTAAGTATTGCAACCTGCTTTTTGCCCTATGCTTTTACTCTGTTGCCTAATGTAAATCAGGAAATGATCTACATTGGAAAATGGTACTTATACACCACAGCAGCAGGCATCCCAGGTTTTGCCCTATTTGCTATTATGCGCAACTATTGGGAGGGCTTAGGCATTACCCTACCTTCTTCGGTGTTTGGCTTTTTTGCTTTATTTATCAATATTCCACTTAACTATATTTTTATTTTTGGTAAATTTGGAGCACCTGAATTAGGCGGTATTGGTTGCGGAGTAGCAACTACTTTAACCGTATATTTAACTGTCATCTTGATGTATTTTTATGTGCGCACTTCACCAAACTTTACTAGCTGCCGTTTGTTTGAGTGCACCTACACTATTACCTTCAAGCAAGTTAAAAAATACTTAATGATTTCTACTCCTTTGGCCTTTTCTACCACTATAGAAATGGCTTGTTTTTCGTTAGTAGCTTTTTTCTTAGCTCCTTTTGGCCCAATAACTATAGCCAGTCACTCAGTTGCCATGAATGTTTCGGGCGTGATCTTTATGATCCCTCTGTCTTTAGCTTCAGCTGTGGCCATTAGAGTGGGAGCATGTTTAGGTGCTAACAACTGGAAAGGAGCTGATAAGGCAGCAAAAGCGGCCTTTGTATTGGGCTTAATCTTTTATATCTCTTACTTTAGCATCTTGTTCTTATTTAAAGAAAACATTGTTGCTCTGTATTCAAGTGATAGCCAAGTACAAATCTTAGGAGCTACTTTATTAATTTTTTGCCTAATTTATTTGCTACCCGAAAACATAATGACAGTAGCATCTGGTGTAGTAAGAGGTTTTAAAGATACTAAGACCATTTTTTTAATTACCATCTTCATTTATTGGGTAATTGGTTTACCAGTAGGTTTAGTACTTTGCTATGGCTTGGTAACTAGTGAACCTTTATCTGCCCAAGGATTTTGGATAGGTTTTATTTGCGCTTTAAGCAGTGGCTGTGTTCTCTATACTGCACGCATTATTTATCTTTTTAAGCGCCATCATTTACCAAAGACCTTTACTAGCTAAGTAAGTGCCATCTCAACAAAAATTGGCATTATTAATGGTCACTTGCTCTTGTACTAGCACAAGGCATATAAGCAAGGATTATAAAAGTGTACAACTAAGACTCATAGGCAAGATAAGGAAAGTTAATTGTAATAAGCCTTAGTTTTACGATTTAAGAATTTCGTAAGTTTTGTAGTTGCGTATAAGGAGGCATCTTGAGGCTCTGCATTTCCTGTATAAGACTTACACCAAGACTAATGAGCCTTCAATCATCTTTGCATAAGGCTTTGACCTTCTAAGGATGTGTTTCATGTCTGAAAAACTAGAGTTGTAGCTAAACTAAATTTTTTGTTTTGTAACGTTTTGGATAAGTACTCTTTGTACTTAATTTTGCTTTATTGTCTGAAGACTTAATTGGAAAAGTAATTTCTATGCAAACCAACATTAAGCCAGAGGGCTTTAGTGCTTCTATCGCCGACGATGAGTTCGTTCCTAGCTATACTCACGATATTAAAAGAACCTTTAAACTATTCTGGCCTATTTTTCTAGGACAAATTGCTACTACCGCAATGTCAGTAGTAGATACAGTAATGTCAGGCATTGCAGGCCCTGTACAATTAGCTGGCGTGGCCATTGGTGCCTCATTTTACTGGCCTGCCGTACTATTTTTAGTAGGCATGTCATTAGCTATTCAACCGACAGTTGCTCAATTAAGAGGTGCAGGTCGCTCTGATTTAATTGCTCGTAAAATGCATTTAGCCACCATCATCATTCTTATTACCTCAGTCATTATTGGTGCTATTGTTTGTATGCTGCCATTGTTTTACAAACTCATGCCTAATGTTGATAAAGAAATGGTGCGTGTTGGTCAGGGCTATCTAATCGCAGTAGCTGTAGGTATGCCTGGCTTTGCTATGTTTAATATTTTGCGTGGCTATTGGGAAGGTTTAGGTAATACTCTGCCATCATCCATTTTTGGTATTATCGCTTTACTCTTAAATATTCCGCTCAACTACATCTTTATTTTTGGTAAATTTGGCGCACCTGAATTAGGTGGTATTGGTTGTGGTGTAGCCACTACTATTACTATCTATATTACAGTGGTATTTATGTTTATCTATATTAAGAAAGCTAAATACTTCCAAAATTGCCGTATTTATGAGCAGTCATACCCTATTACCTGGTCTGAGGTTAAAGAGTTCTTACGTTTTGGTTTCCCATTGGCTTTATCAACAACTATTGAAGTTACCTGCTTCTCTTTAGTTGCTTTATTACTAAGTCCATTTGGACCAATTACTGTAGCAGCTCACTCCATTGCTATGAACGTATCAGGTATCGTCTTTATGATCCCGCTAGCCATTGCTTCTGCTACTACTATTCGTGTAGGTGAGGCTATGGGTGCAGGTCACTGGAGACGTGCTCATCGTACTACCATGGGAGCATTATATTTAGGCCTATTCTTCTATATCCTAAGCTTTGTAGCATTGTATTTTGGTAATGACTTGATCATTAAGCAATATACTGATGATACCGAAGTATTTGCTTTAGGCTCTATCTTATTAATGTTCTGTACTGCTTACCTCTTCCCTGACGGTTTACAGGTAATTTCAATTGGCGTATTACGTGGTTTTAAAGATTCTAAAACTATCTTTATTATCACCATTATTTCCTACTGGATTGTAGGTATGCCTATTGGTTACACCTTAGCCTATGGCTTAATTGTTGATGAGCCTATGGCTGCCCAAGGTTTCTGGATTGGCTTTATTTGCGCTCTTACTTGCGCTAGCGTCTTATACGTAGCCCGCATTATTTACTTATTTAAAAAGCGAGTCCTACCACGCACTTTTGTGCTCTCAAGCTCAGAAACCATGGAGCAAATACAAAAAGATGCTAATCAGTCATCTTAACAGCAGTGTTCTTTAACTAATTTTGAAGACTAGCAGCTCTAAGAGAATACTACTCTTTGCTGCTAGTCTTCTTTATCAGCAAAGTCCCCACCAAAGCTCTATTACACTAGCGCTCTTTAGCATGGCTAAAAAAGTACGAGCCCAATACCCCCAAAAAAGAGTCACCTCTCCCTATTTCTCTTTTACCCTAAAAGCTTAAGCCCAGTAGCGCTCAACTATAAATCGCCCGCACCAACGCCTTAATAATCCATACACTTACACAACTTACAATTAGAGCTGTGCGGATATAAGCCTATAAGGCTAGGAGTACATAAATCCATAAGGCTTAAAGCATTTAGGCTATGAGGCCTCTTAAATACTATTGCAGGTCATATTAGGCAGCTTGTACTTAATTAAGTGATACCTTATTTGTCAAAGTATTGTAGGGCTTAAGGTAATATACCTGTAGAGCCATAGCACCGCCTCTTATTGCCCTATAATCCTTACTTAAACACCTATCTTTCAAAATTCGACAGCGTCAGCTTTATTGTGCAAGATAATAGTGAAATAAACACAATTACACGACAATGCAGTAATACCTATAGTGTCATTGTAGTGTTTTCCTGTTTTTATAGGATGAAACGCATATACCTGCCACGACAATGCACTAATTTGAAAGATAGGTGCATTAAAAACAAAAAGGGACACAGCTATAAGCTTATGTCCCCTTTTTAGTTTCTAGAAACAGTATTTATTTATTATCTTTTGCTTTAAAACAGCTAAAGTTAAACCAATGTAGGTAATACCAGCCATAAGAGCAGAGAATTAATAATATCAAGCCACCAAAAGATAAATAATAACGCCAAGGCTCAACATCAGTAACATTGGAGCTATTTTCACTGGAAACAAAGTTTCCTAAATGACAGCCTTGAGCAGTACACTTAATCTCACGCCCATAACCACCTGTATTATCCCATAAATAGTGAGGGAATCTTAAAACTATACCATCTTGAGCAAAACGCTTATTACATTGATCCACAAAGTTAGCCATAAAGTTCATAAATGCCTTAGGATCAGCTCCCAAACGTCGCATATCAATGTAGTTAACACCAGGCTCTATAGTAAGCTGATAATTAGCTACACTGAACTTTCCAGAATAGGAAATATCATCTAAAGGCATACCATCAGGATCTGCGTCAATGCGAATGGTGACATTACGTCCTAAGCGAATATTACCATCAACATAAGTATGGCTAGATTCACCATTTACATAGTCTAATACTGACTTAGAGCGCAAAATCAAATTCCTAATTTGATTAATGGAACCTGCATTACCACTTAGGCTTAAGATACCGTTGTAAACTACAACACGATTAGCTCTTACATCACCTAAAATAGTGGAATTACCAGCAAAGTGACGTAAATTAAAGGTTGAACCACTAATATCACCTGAGAGCACTACTCGTGACTTCTCATTACCTATATATATATTTTTCTCTGCATCATGCATTATAGGTTTGTTATTTTCATCAAGTAACACACCTAAATTAATATTAGTAGTGAGCTTGCGATCGATAATTTGTCGAGTAGTTAAATCCTTTAAACTCTCATCTTCTGGCAATTGAATTTGAGCATCAATAAGATCAGTATTTTTGCCGTCATGATACAGCATAATCTGACCTTTACCATTGGCACTTGGGCTCCATGCTGAATAAATACCACCATTAACCACAGCATCTGTAGTCATAATGATATTTTTAACAAAGGAAGACTCATCAATTAAGATAGCTGCTTGAGAACCCTCAACCACACCATCAATAATCAAATCCTCAACTTGAGGGCCATTTAAATCGTCAAGTAAAGGCACTCTAGAAGCCTCTTCAACACTGGCAGATCCTTGTAAATAATCTAAAGTTCTAACACGGATATAGGAGCCACGATACTCAATTAAATCTGAGTAAATATTTGAGCCCATGTCGACCTTAATACCAATGCCACCCTTACCTAAGGCACCTACATAACCTGAAATATAGGCACTATTGTTACGTCCATAAGTAAAGCCTATACCAGTACTATTATCTCCCTTGGTAACAATAGAAGAGTTTGAGGTTTGGTAATAATAGTTCTTAGTACCATCAATACGTACACCTAAAGAACCCTCACCAATAGAATTAACCATAGCATCATGGATAACGTCATTGTAAGAGCCGTAAATATGCACACCAATACCCAGAGGCATACGTGATGGGCGTTTTACGTTATAAGTGCCTACTCTATGATCGTAGAAAGCATAAGGTCTACGAGCATGACGGGTAATACGATTATCCTCAGAGCCAAAGCTATAAATCGAATTACCAAAGAATTCTCTAGGCTCTAAGCGATAGCCTAAATCTGATAATAAAGCCATCTCCAATTCAGTCAATAAAGTGTAGTTCTTGTACTGATCTGAGGACAAAATAGTATTACGTAAGTTTAAAGATGGCTTGCCTAAACGAGTAAAAGAGATAGGAATACCATATAAAGCCTCAAGACTATCCTGCTTATCAATGCCATAACCTTCATCTTTTTTCTCATTAGCATTGATTGATGCTTCATTATTAGCTAACTGCTCTTGTGCACTCTTATTAGTAGATTGCTCTGACATAGAACTCTCTAGGCTTTTGCCTGCTAATTCTTGAGCATCTCTATCTTGAGTCTCAGAAGCTTTTTGCTCTGCACCTCTATTCATTAAATCGCCAATGGCTATGCCCTTATGGTCTTTATCAACAGCCTCTTTGTGTTTAGCAATTTTATCTGCTTGTTCTTGGGCTAGTTGAGAGGCATTAGCTACCTCTTGGGCACGAAGTAACTCATCCTTTGCTACAGCTTCATAAGCTAAGGCTTGTGGAGCGATATTAACGTCTGGAGTTCCTAAATCGAGCGATCCAACTACATTTAAATTAAATTCACTATCTTGATTGCCTGGCTTTAAAAGCTTGTTAACCTCAATACCTACAAAATACAACTGACACTTTTGCGAACTATCAAATTGGGTGCAGTTAGGATCAATGTCTTTGTAAGAGGTATTCTCATCAATAAATCTACCTAAAGTAGGAGAGTAAATATGCTTATCTAAAGAATGCAATGGAGCAGTAAATTTCTGATTAACCTCATCAAAGGAGGTATGAAAGCCAATATAGCGAGCACCTACTTCCATGCCTTGAGCAAAGAAATTAGACTGCAAAACATTAGGTGTAATCTGGAGAGGTACGCCAGTATAAATACCTTCATCTTCAATCTCAGGCAAAGGCATGGATAACAATAAAATACCGTTATATTGTTGATCTACTTTGCACTTACCCTTGAGATCTGCCTCAATATAACTAAGACCCTTACATGGGCCATCGGTATACACAAGATCACGTACCATATTTAAATGGTAAAGAGGATAAGACTTACTTGAGCCTTTGGTACTTACGAGCTTTTTATAATCAGCATCTTGGCCAAAAGCTACGCTAGTACGTGCTTGATTAAGCTTTGCAGCATCAATAAAGAAAGTTGGAATCTTATAAGTAGAGGCCTGTGGGGTATACATGTGGAATAAATAGGCCACAAAAGAAATACCTTTGTGCAGCTCTTCTGCCATTTCTTGTTGCTTAATCTGATAAGGAATAAGCATGTCATCAGTAATCTTATAAGGTATAGTCTTAAGCAATGTATCAGAGCCGTCAGCTGTGCTCATAAGGGTCTCTACATCACCAAATACCTTTAAATTAAGATATTGGCTATTAGCGGCACTAATATCATCTACAGGATTAGCCTCTGCTAAGTTAAGCCCTATTCCAAAAATACGCTTAAGTAAAGAAGGCTGAGCCTCTTTAGCCAGAGGATCAACAAATTCCTTATCCTTGTCCTTTGACTGTACAGCCGCTGCTCGAGCAGAGGCAGCATCATTGCGCCACTCATGAACTTTGTTATTAGCCTCGATAAGCTCATTTTTAGCTATATCGCCAGATTCTTGTACTACCTCTACACTAGATTCTTTGGCATCGCCTTCGAGAGTTGCAAAAGTCTCATCTTCTATTTCACTAGGCTCGTTTTCAAAATCAATAGCGCTTTGAGCCAAAGCAGTAGCTGTTTGACTATTCTTGGTACTATGGTTCTTGGCAACATCAGCAGCAGCTTCTGCAGAGCTATTACTTAAAGCCTGACCTTCATAATCTTGTAAATCGCTTTTATTGCTAAATTTCTCTTTTAAAGAGGATATAACAATAGCATAGCTCTCGGCTTCAGTAGAGCCTTTTGGATAACCTTGCTGTGCTTGCTGCGCTTGAGCTTTAGCAGCTTGTTCTGCTTGTTTGGCAATTTGCTCACGAGCACGATTACGGGCACGCTCTAAGGCTTGTGCTCTTTCATGTTCTAAATCATTGGTAACTTGCTCATGAGACTCTTCATATTCAATAGCATAGACACATGGCACTATGCTTGAGCCCAGTAATAAAGCTAAAGTTATGGATAAGGCACTTTTAACCATATGTTTAGAACCTTTAACCTAAAAAAGAAGTTAGTGATCCTACGAACATTTACTACCACTTCTTTTAAAGAGTACTAATGAAAAACTGATTAACAAAACAAAATAAAACGGCTTACTTACAAGACTTTTTAATCACTAGTAAGCTAAGTACAAAATGACAATTTGCCAATTATTGATCATACTCCACTTACACATTTTTTTCTAATCGCCCGCCCTCATAGAGCACAGCAAAATCAGCAATCACCCCAAAACAAAAAAGGCGAACCTAAGTTCGCCTTTAAATTACAAGAAAGAAAGAGATTTAATCCATTATTGACCTAATAAGCTAAGAGCAATAGTTGGACGCTGGTTAGCTTGTGCAAGTACAGTTTGAGAAGCCTGCTGAATAATGTTATTGGCAGTTAAAGAGGCAGTCTCAGAGGCAAAATCAGTATCACGAATACGGCTACGTGCATCAGCCTCATTTTCGGCAATAGAAGCCTGATTACGAATGGTGCTTTCCATTCTGTTTTGCAGCATAGCCCGGCATTATTGATAGGTATCGATTGGTGATTAAAGAAAAACCTAAAAA
>Briea_p1__coassemble_1035_pt1 | contig 17620 bp, 13 predicted proteins | sample Briea_p1__metabat2_low_PE_001 | metagenome-assembled genome bin Briea_p1 | reverse complement strand
ACAGATTTGTTTCGGTAATTTAGACGGAAATCATACTATTGTCGGTCTATATGCTTTAGAGCCATCATTTGAGCCTAAAAGTTTTTTAAAAATTTTTTAAAATTTTTTCATTCCTGTAAAAATTACAAAGATCTAATTTTATTTATATAATCTTATGCTGTCTTTGTTAGCTTATGATAAGAGGCTCTTAGCAACATAAGGTAATAAGAATTTTGTCTTTGGCTCATTTTTCAATAATGTATGGTGCGTTTTATGGCGATACGACCTAGTGCTCGACCATTTTTACAAAAATTTTCTTTATCCAGCAGTTTAGTAATAGCAGGCTTACTGTTAAGTGCCTGTTCTGTTAGTGAAGACAATAAGGAAGATCAGTCATTGCTTAGCATTTGGTCGCAAGAGCAAAATGCTCAAGCAAAAGAGGCTGCTCGCACCAAGGCCATTAATAAAGTTCGTCAAGAGGCACAAATTGAGGCCAATAATATGGCCACCAATAGTTCTTGGACTTACGAAAACGATGATGCCTACCGTCAAGCCATCAAACAAACTGATATTGTTTATGATGAACAGAGCGCTTCTTTTATTTCCTCCCAACAAGAGCAAAGTGCTCGAGAGCGATACTTATATGAGCAAGCTTTAAAAAACCAAGATGAGACTCAAGATATTTTTTACAAAGAGGCTCTCAATGGTGGCAATGAGACAGAGAACAGCTCAGATATAGAGTCTCCCAGTACCAATTAGTAAGGTGGTATTAGAAGCCCTCAACAGCAATGAAGGCTCAACAGATGCTTTAGAGGCCGAGGCTAGCGCTAGGACTAGCACTAGTGCAGGTAATAGCACTAGGACTGGAGATATGAGTGCCAGAGGCAAAACCTACAATGCTAAAAACAGTGTTGAGATTGGCAACAGATATAAGCTAGGCATTAGCGAGCATGAGCCTTATATAGCACCTGTGCCAGTTAAAAAGCCAATACGCTCCAGCTCACTTAATAGCACTAAAAATTACTATCAAAATGGCAAGCAACCTTGCTACAACTGCTCAGACAGCTATGAGCGTGATCCTGCTTACTATGAGCCATGGCACCAAAAGTTTAAAGCTCCTTCTATAGACAACGCACCGCATCGCTCGGGCAACGTCTATACCCCTAAGACTTTTGAGTAATAATCCCCATACAACAAAGGGCAGATTTTCTTCAAATCTGCCCTTTGCTTTTAATAGGCTAAAACTTGCTTAAGGTAAAGATGGAGTTGGTAAACCTTGTGGTGGAGGTAATGGCCTACCATCTGGACCTGTTGCTACATTAGGCGAGGTCGGAGCCCAATGTGGAGGTGGCGGTGGATAATGGACATTGCCATCATGTGGTGGCCTATGACCAGGAGGCCTGTGACCTGGGTATGGTGGTTTATGATCTGGATAAGGCGGACGACCATCAGTACCTGGCGGGCCATAATTGCCATTATTGCCATACCAATAGCCATCGTAATAGAAACTACCGCCATAGTCTATGCCGTAATTATTGTCTTTACCTGACTGAACGGTCACAGTATTACCATTTTCATCAACATAGCTATAGGTAACCTGAGAGTTATTAAATTGCTCTCTTTGCTCTAGCTCTTGACGGTATTTAGCAATTTCCTCTGGAGTACCGATCATGGTAGGTGTTTTATTACCATAAACCTTAATCTTAGGTTCATTGCTTGGCGTTTTATTACTATCTTCAGCTACAGCCACACCAAAACCTAGGGCCAAGCCAAATAGTAAAGTTAGCGCTGTTGCGACAACGGTCTTTCTCATGACTTCCTCCAAAATATTAGCGCTCTGTAAACAGATATTTTCAATAAGCTATATGTTTTTTAACGGAATTTGATAGGCAAAAATATATAGCTCACAAACAAAAAAAGCACATTTTGTGCTTTTAGTGCTGAGTATCGGCCTTATTAAGCTCTATCTCATCTTGATGACTCTGAGCTTGGCGCTGGTACTTGAGCCTTATCTTGATGATTCGCTACATCTACGGCTAAATCTTGTTGCTCTAGAGAAGCATTTGATATAGGAGTGGCAGAGCCAGCTTCGCTATGGCTAGCCTCAGCCTCTAAAGGGCTGGCAGCGCTATGGTTTGCCTCTATGGCGTTAGTATCTAAGCTGTTAGTATCTATTGAGCTAGCATCTAAAGTGTTAGCCTCTAAAGGGCTTGCTTCTTGCGCTGCTATTTCACTAAGAACAGCATCTTGATTGGAGGTTTGAGCCTCAGTCATTTCTTTAGTGCGTGCGACAGCTGATGTTTCTAAAATGCGATAGTTCTTGGCTTCAATCTTAATTTTGAACATGTTGCGTTCAACTTCACCCATAATTTCAATGAGCTGATCTTTATGGACATATGACCAATCAACATCATCATCGAGCTCAACTTCAATGGTTGCTCCGCTCTCATCGGTAAACTCGTAGCTATCTTTATAAAGATAGCTGGTAAGGCGACCACGCAATACAACTATTTCATCATCCCTACCATGGGTCTGAATCGATGCTATAGTATGGTATTGGTTTTCAAAGCCTTGTGGGCCAAACAGCATTTTATGACCAGCCATAGCCTCTGGAGTAAGCATAGCAATGCCTAGTAAAAACGCAGCAGAGCCTAAGAGCATTTTACTTTTAGCTAGTGGTCCTGGGTGTTTAATGATACTTGCGACATGTAACATAGCTTTTTTCCTAATATTAAGAGGCTCGTTACCCATATTCTAAATAAGAATGTTGGGGGTAATATTTTTACGCCACCTAAAAATACTACCTAATATTTGGGACTTCTATAAAGAAACTAACATGTTCTTATGATTTAAACTAAAACTCAAAACTTTAGAGCATATCCTAAATGCTCTTTAATTGCGGCTAATACGGTAGAAGTATGGTTGTTTAAATTTTGCGCTTAAATCAGCCAATAATTTTTACACTTTGCTATATTACTTATTGCAAATTAGCCTATCCTTAGGTGCTACATAAATTTTAATAAAAGTGATTTTGTTTGATCACCAAATAGCACTTTAGGGTGCCAATCGCTAGAAAAATAGTATAATAGCCCGCATTTTTTTATTAAGAGTCAATAACAATTGATCGAGGTTAGTCATGGCTGATATTACTGCAATTAAGCTCAATAGCAACGTTAAGCTTCAGATGGGTACTTTCCACGTAGCTGTTTGGGGCTGTCAGATGAACGTCTATGATGCAGATCGAATTCGCGATTTAATGACAGCCTCTGGCTACGTTGAGCAAAATGAACCTAAAGGCGCTGATGTTATCATTTTAGTAACCTGTGCTGTCCGTGCCAAAGCTGAGGACAAAGTATTTAACCAGCTTGGTTCCTGGAGACATCAAGGCATTATTAATGACGATACTGTTATTGCCCTTGGTGGCTGTGTAGGCTCAGAGCTGGCTCACCAAATTATTGAAATTGACCCTAAGATTGCTATTGTCTTTGGCCCAAGAACAGCTCACAAATTGCCAGCTATGGTAGCTCAGTATCGTGCTACTCATGAAAGTGTGGTTGATGTTAATGCTGAGGCCTTAGAAAAGTTTGATGCCCTTCCAGAGCAAGGTCAACGTGGCCCTAGCGCCTTTGTTACCATTATGGAAGGCTGCTCTAACAATTGTACTTATTGTATTGTTCCTCACACCCGTGGTGGCGAGGAGTCCCGTCCAGAGCAAGACATCATTGATGAGGTTATTACTCATGTGGCCAATGGCGTTAAAGAAATTCACCTCTTAGGCCAAAATGTAAACTCTTATCGTGGTCTTGATGCTAATGGCAATGTAAGCCGCCTCTCCTCCTTACTTTATGAGATTGCAGCTATTGATGGCGTAGAGCGCTTGCGCTTTACCACCTCCAATCCAATGGAGTTTACTGACGATATTATTCAGGCTATTGCTGACTTACCTGTTATTGCTGATTCCATTCATATCCCAGTACAATCAGGTTCAGATCGCATCTTAAAGCTTATGCACCGTGATTACACTGCTGACTCTTATCGTGAGTTAATTCGTAAGTTAAGACAGGCTCGTCCTAATATCTTTATTTCTACTGATATTATTGTGGGCTTCCCTGGAGAAACTGACGAGGACTTTGCTCAGACCATGCAATTGGTTGATGACATTAAGTTTGATGCCAGCTTTAGCTTTATTTACTCCAAGCGCCCAGGCACTCCAGCTGCTGAATATGAGGACAATGTACCGCTAGAGCACAAGAGACAAAATCTCTATGCTTTACAAGCTAAATTAGAAGAATACGCCACCATGTATTCCCAAAGCTTAATGGGCACCCGTCAAAGAGTATTAGTTGAGGGTATCTCTCGTAAGAGCGATCAAGAGCTCAAGGCTCGTACCTCTAACAACCGTATTGTAGTTTTTGAAGGTAGCCGTGATTTAGTAGGCCAAATGGTTGATATTGATGTTATCAAGGTTATGAGCCACACCATGAAAGGCCGCTTAGTAGGTCAAGGCATGAACTTAAGCTAGTAGCAGAACAATAATCTAAATTTAACTAAAGGCCAAAGCTGTCTTAACCTTGTTTAGACACTTTGGCCTTATTATTTGGCAAATACTTGATAATAAATGCGGGCATTTTATAATTATTGCTCTGAGCTTAATATGGGTTTTAGGCTTAAGCTCATGTAATTAGCGAAATGTTAAAGAAAACTTTTTTGGGAGTTTCAATGTCCAAAGAGCAGCTTAATAAAGACTCTGATCGTCGTTTTAGCCTTGAGCCAGTGGATCGTAATCGCCTTGCTAATATGGTAGGTCCAGAAAATGAGAACCTAATTCAGATTGAAAGTCGCTTAGGTGTAGAAATCCTCAATTCTGGTGCAAATTTTTGTATTAAGGGCGGTGGTAAAAAGGCTCTTGCTGCTGAGCGCATTATTAAGCAGCTTTACCTTGAAACTGCACCTCTGGGTAAGCAAAAGAAGGCTCAATTTATCACTCCAGATAAAGTGAACTTAGCTATTATTGAAAATACTCATCTAGAATCAGATGCTCAAGATAGCCCAAATCCTTTAGATTTTATTGATCAAGAAAGCCAGCTAGAACAAGCTGAAAACGCCCGAGCCACTCTTAAAAAGAATGCTCACAAGTCCTCTAATGAGTCAGAGGATCGTGGCAGCGTAGGCGAGTTATATCATAAGGCTTCTACCTTAAAGACCCAAAGAGGTGTTATTAAGGCACGTACCCCTAATCAGGCAGGCTATATTAGTCAAATCATTTCTCATGATGTAAGTTTTGGTATTGGCCCTGCTGGTACTGGTAAGACTTTCTTAGCAGTCGCTGCTGCTGTTGATGCTCTTACTCGCAATGAAGTACGCCGCATTATTTTGACCCGTCCTGCAGTAGAAGCTGGTGAAAAATTAGGCTTCTTACCAGGTGATCTTACCCAAAAGGTCGATCCTTATTTACGTCCTCTTTATGATGCCCTTTTTGAAATGCTTGGTTTTGAAAAGGTAGAAAAGCTTATTGAGCGTCAGGTCATTGAAATTGCACCTTTAGCCTATATGCGTGGTCGTACTTTAAATGATAGCTTTATCATTTTAGACGAGGCTCAAAACACCACCATTGAGCAAATGAAGATGTTCTTGACCCGTATTGGCTTTAATTCTAAAGCTGTTATTACTGGTGACCCATCTCAGGTTGATTTGCCTAAGAATGTACGCTCTGGTTTGCGTCATGCTATGGATGTGCTCTCTAAAGTAGACGCTATTTCTTTTACTTACTTCCTCTCTGGTGACGTAGTACGCCACCCAGTAGTAGCTGCTATTGTTAATGCCTATGACGAGTGGGATAAGAAAGAAAAAGAGCTTGAAGAAAAAGCTCCAAGAGAGCGCCGCTATGACCGCCCATATCGCCCTGGCTCAAAGGACAGATATTACCAAGATCGTGAGCGTATGAGCTCTCATGAAGGTGAGCAAGAGTTTGACTATGATGGACAGCCAGAGCCAGCACCTGAGCATGCGCCTGGCCATGCACCTGAGGGCCCAAAAGCTGATTATAGCAGCGAATATAAGCGCTCTTTAGATGAAGATGTGGCTCGATTAAATGCTCAACAAATTAAGGTTGAGCAGGCTTTTAGCACCTCTGACGACTTTGATGCTTTAATGGACGATTTAATTTACGATCAAGACCAGGATAATCAAAGTTCATTGACCCAGTCTCAGGTAACTGGCCATAATTTCAATAATTTAATGGACGATCTCATAGAAGATAATCCTGAGCACAAGGCTCACCAAGAATAATTATTTAACTTAATTTTTAAGAGGCTGGCCCCTACTTTATGGTCAGCCTCTTTTTCCATTTAGCTTTAGAAGTAATGCTATGCAAAATATTGTGATTGATTTACAGGTAGAAGTTGACGATCATGAGCACATCCCAAGTATGGAAGATTTACAAAGCTGGGCTCGTGCTGCTTTTAATGCCGTTAACTATCAAAAAGACTGTTCCTTTAGCGCCTGTTTTGTTTCCAATGATGAAATTCAAGAGCTTAATGCTACTTACAGAAATATAGACAAGCCTACTAATATTTTATCTTTCCCTTATGAAGAGCCAGAAGAGCTCTTAGCTTTAGATCCTGAGCTTAAAGAGGAACTAAACTCTAGTGAGTCCTCTGAGAGTAACGTTAATATGGGTCAATACTTAGGTGACTTAGTCATTGCTATGGATGTACTAAAAAGGGAAGCACAAGAGCAAAATAAAACTTTGCAAGAGCATGCGGCCCACTTAATTGTCCATGGCTGTCTCCACCTTTTAGGCTATGATCATATTCAAGATGATGAGGCTCAAGAAATGGAAGGCATTGAAATTAAAGTACTAGCAACTTTAGGCTATGCTAATCCATATGCTGCTGATGAGCTTTAATATTAAACTTATCAATTAGCACCTATTTTGTTGACCATACTCACGCAAAATAGGGTCAAACACTAAAAAAGCATTTTGCTAAGCTATAATGAGCCTTATGTTTGTTAATAGGAGTTTTTTAATCTTATATGGGATCTGATCTTCCGTCGCAACCGTCTTTTTTAAGTCGCACTCGCGAACGTTTTATGCGCACCTTTTTAAAACGAGGCCTTCCTCAAAATCAAAGCGATCTAGCCAAAGTTATCGAGCAAGCAGGTCAAGATGAAATTATTAATGAAGATACTGAGGACATGATCCGTGGTGTCTTTGATATTTCTCAACGCCGTATTGCTGATATCATGATCCCAAGAGCCAACATTGTGGCAATTGATTCACAAAGCACTATCGCTGACGCTATTGATACCATTAAACAATATGGTCACTCTCGCTATCCTGTTTGTAATGAGGATAAAGACCATATCATAGGTATTTTATTGGCCAAGGACTTATTACCATTGGCTAATATGAGCGATAAGAAAATTTCAGAATTTGATGACTTATTACGTAAGGCTGTCTTTGTGCCTGAGAGTAAGCGCGTCAATATGATGTTACGTGATTTCCAAAAAGACCACTTGCACTTAGCTTTAGCTATTGATGAATATGGTGGCGTTTGTGGTTTAGTAACTATCGAAGATATTATTGAGCTTATCGTAGGTGAGATCACTGACGAATATGATCCTACCGAAACTACTACCTGCATTACTAAAACAGGTGAAAATATCTACACTGTTGAGGGCACAACCCCTCTTGAGGAATTTGAAGAGTACTTTAACACTACCTTACCTCATGTAGACGTTGATACTGTGGCAGGCTTAGTTATTCACTTATTAGGCCATATTCCAAATCAAGATGAATCTACCACCTTAAATGAATTTACCTTTAAGGTCTTAAATTCTAACTTACACCAAGTACATACCCTCTTGGTAACTGTAAGTCCTAAAGAAGAAGAGTAATTAAGCTCTCTTTACTCCACAAAAAAGGCTCAAGACCTTGTGCGCCTTTACGACTGGTCTTGAGCCTTTTTTAATTATTGCTCTGGCATAGGTTCTTTAAGAGGCTAGTGGCTAAATTGAAAACCCATTACATACTAACGAACCAAAGTGGCACCTTAATTTGCTAATTGTCTTGTGCTTTTCCACAATTCTATTGGCTGAGTAGGTTAGTGGTATTTGTGCAATGAGATTTCAATTTAACCACTAGTTACTCTGCTCTTTACCAAGCTCTTTAAATGGCTCGTGGGGCAAATTAACCTGTTCATTAATGTGCACTGAGTGATTAGGGGCAGCATTATTATCAAGCTTATCTGCACTTAAGGGCTGATGCTTTTCATCTGTATAGGGCTTATTAGCAAAGCCTTGACGCTCGTAAGATAGCTTGCTCTTAGGAGCAACTTTCACTCCCTTACCTACAGGACAATAATAAGCTCTTCCTGTCATAAAAAACTCATCATGGCCAATAAATGGGGTATCCCAATGCGGCGGAGGCAGCATGTAATCGGCCCTTACCGCTAAATTGGTCTCAACTAAATGATTACCGCCTAATTGAGCAGTCTTAAGCTTTAAGATATTACGAGCACCATTAATACTAAAGGAGCCGTAATTGCTATCGATATCACCAAGGAAAGTGCAACCTTCAACCTCAGTAGGCAAAGCACTAACGACTTGGTCAATAGCTGCTAAATCTTGTTCACTATATGAGCTACAAGCCCCTACAGAAAAGGTAGCCATGATGGCACATGCTATCTTAGCTAATTTGCCCATACTATACTCCTAACATTACCAAATCTTGGTCTTCAATAATTGCTTATTAAGCTCAACTGCCGCCATAGCTAAATTTACCTTATCTGCTTGCGGGGTCTTATTAAAGCGAATATTAGATATGGTGTTATTGCCTTTGTAGTAAATCATTAAAATACAACTTTCACCGCTGTGAGTTTTCACTTCATATTGCCTTTGGTAACTAGCATCTTGTAAAAACTTAACTTCAAAACCTAAAGGCACCAAAATCCTACTTACCCTATCATCAATAGAGCCATCCTGAGCGCCATTTACCTGAGTCTTACTACTCTCTATCTTGCCACCCCATGGCATAGCATCATCACTCTTATGAGCCGTAGGATTCATAATGGCAGGCATAGCGCCAGCAAGAAGATTCCCATCATGCATTGCGCTTACAGCCTTATTGCCAACAGGCATACTGCCTACAGGCATATTGCCCTCTGGCAATAAGCCCTGCATGTGGCCACTATTAGTGTCATAAGCAGGTTTTACCGATAAGTCACCCCTAGTATTATCAGGGCTATATTTTTGAATGACCACTCCATACTGTAAAGCCTTGGACTCTTCTTCCAAGATAGCTTCGCTCCAAGGACTAGGCCCACTCAAAGCAGCAATGCCACTATTTATTTCTTTTACCTTGCCTTGAGCACTGTCTAAAGACTGTTTAGGGCTTATATTTGCCTTAACATCTGATTCAATGTTTAAAGTAGGTGTAGAGCCATTAATAATAGTTCTATGAAGTAAGTTTTGCTCCAAAAGCTCAATAATGTGCTGCAATAAGCCATTGTCCTCTACCAATCTCTTATTAAAAGCGATTTTAGAGATATTGTTGTTTTGCTTATGATAAATAAGCAACAAATAATCATTACCACTAGGCAGAGTTACCCTAAAGCGCTTATGGTTAACAAACTCATTATCAAATTGAGCATCACAATGCAAAGGCGCTAACAAGCTACTAACTATATTAGCAAGTGCAGCATTGCCATCAATCTCCATCCCTTCTGCAGGCTCTTGAGAGCGTGTACCACCATCAGCATCAGTCGCAGCAGCCGTATCAGCTGCATTTGCAGCGGCTGCAACTGCCTCTGGAGGTTGGCTAACCTTAAAAGGACTATCAGGCATTAAAGAAGGTTCACCAAAAGGCAAGTTAAGCTCATTATTACTATCCGTGGTAACAGGTGAAACTATTGGTGCCTCTACATCTGCCTCAGCCCCTGTCTCTAGCTCTGGCTCGTAGCCTGATTCTGGCTCTTGCTCAGCCTCAGCTTCATAAACTGGGGAATCTTTACTGTGGTGCTGATTATAGTCATCTATCAATGATACTAAGCTAGTAAGATCAAATTCATCTAAATCACTGCTCTGGTGTTGTTCAGGCTCACTTAACCCATTATGGCTAAACGATTGAGGCATTTCTTGCTCGTTAATTGCTGGGCTTGGTTCTTCATCGCTATAGCCAAAATCATAGTCCATAATAGCCTCATCACTAATAGGACTATTAGCTGGCTCTAAGGATAGCTCTTGCTTTTGCTCCTGCACTTGCTTCGTTTGTAGTGCTATGACTTGAGTTTGATCTAGAGCTGGCGCACCTGGAGCAGGCACTGCTGACATCTTAGGAGCTGCTGGCGTATCTTGCGCATCAAGCACATCTTGCGCCTCTTGGCTGTGAGCATTTTGAGGTAAAGACTCTTTAGGGGACTTGAGCTTAGTAGCGCTAGAGCTTCTTGATTGCTGGTGAGGGGTATATGGTTTACCAAATTTAATGCACTGAGTCTCAAAAGCCTCATTTAAGCTTTTAAAAGACTTTTCAATCACTACATCATAGATTTGATAGTCAGGTGCTTTGTGCTCATAAGAGCCATTTTTAAGCTCTTCTATAGTAAAAACACGATAAGAAGGCAGGAGCTGCGATAAATCATTTGGTTCCATAAAGCCAAGTCCTCAACATTACTCTAACCATAATTTTAGCAATTAATAGTTAGCTTTATGACAGCAATTTAATGCGCCCGCACCACTAAAAGATAAGTCACACTTACTCTATCGTTATTATTGCTATTTTTTGGCGAAATTCGGGGGTGGTCACTAGTTAATTTTGTTAGAATGAGGGCTCAATTTTTTGGTAGCATATCTTAGGCTTGTGGTGATCATAATGTCCTCTTTACTTGTAAAGTTACAAATCTTTAGCAATAAAAACTTTTGGCAAAGTGTTTTGCACTCTAAACTCGGCATCTGTGTCACCTCCATAGCTTTAGGCTTAATTGCTACTTTAGGTTTTGCCCCTTTTAATATGTGGGTTATTAGCCTTGCTTCTTTAGCTTTTGAGTTTTGTTTTATCGCCTCTTTAAAAAGCAAAAAGCAGGTCTTCTTTTCCTCTTTACTCTATTTTACTGCCCTTAATACCATTACCTTAGAGTGGCTTAACTTTGTCATGGTAGATTTTGGTGGCTTGCCTTATATTTTATCTTTGCTAGTAGAGACCTTATTTGCTTGCTATCTTGCTATTTTCCATGCTGCCTTAACTACTTTAGCTTATAAGTTTTCTATGCAAAAGTATAAGCCAAACCCAAGCCTCGTAGACAACCAAGAAGATCAAGACGAAGATGATGAAGAGTCAGTAGAGATGGCTGATAGCTCTACTGTAGGTTCCTTTATCCCTCAAGGTATTAGCCAAAACTACCTCTTCCCTATTTTAAAGTTTGCTCAAGGCAGAGAATACCGCTTCTTTAAAAATGCCTTTTTATTATGCTTCTTACCTGTAGCCTTGATTATTGCTGACTTTATTATTGGCTGGTTATTTACTGGCTTCCCTTGGATGTACTTTGGCTATAGCGTACTTGAAGGCCCTTTTTCTGCTTATGCACCTTTAATTGGAGTTAGAGGCCTTACCTTAATTCTCTTTATTAGTGCAGGTGCTTTAGCCTTAACTATTGAGCGTCGCTATATTTATTTACCAGTAGCAGGTGTACTATTTTTATTTGGTGTCTTTGTTTTAGGAGTACAGTACACTACTCCACTCAATAGTGTTAATGTCATTGGCATTCAAGGTAATATTCCTCAATCCATTAAATGGGATCCTCGCCAGACCAAGCCAAGCATTGATAAATATATCAATTTAACACTAGAGCACTTTGGCAAAACTGATCTTATCGTGTGGCCAGAATCAGCCATGCCTGTATATTTTGAACAGGTGGTGCCTTTAATCAATGATCTTAATAATCTTGCTTATGAAAAAAATACAGCCATGATCATTGGTATGCAAAGAGTCACTCCTCAAAAGCAAAGCTTTAACTCTATGTTCCTTTTAGGCCAAGGCCCTGATTTAGACAACCTACAAAACTATGATAAGCGTCAATTAGTGCCTTTTGGCGAGGTAGTGCCTTTTGAAAAATACACTAGACAACTAGGCTCAATTTTTAACTTCCCTATGTCTAGTTTTACTCATGGCGCTTATGAGCAAAAGCAAATGTTTTTAGAGCAGCAGGGCTTATCACTCATCCCTGCCCTATGCTATGAGTCCATTTTCCCAGAGCTCATGCTCTCATTACATGACGAAAACACTAATGGCATTATTATGATTTCTAATGACTCTTGGTATGGTGATACTAGAGGCCCTCAAGAGCATTTAGCTATTGCTCAAATGAGATCTTTAGAAATGCAAAAGCCTATGATTAGAGTAACTAACTCAGGCATTACTGCTTATATCAATGAAAAAGGTGAGGTAGTAAAGCGTCTACCAAGTAATGTAGATGGTGCGCTACAAATGAATTTCGTACCAACTAAAGGTATGACCCCTTATGTAAGATTTGGCAATATCCCTCTTTATATTCTGCTCGTGCTTTTAATTATCATTGGTATATATTTAAGATCTCAAGATCAAGATGAACGTATTGCTATACTTAAAGAGATGGTGAGACCTTAAGATTATTGCTAAAATCTCGGGATAGCTCACATAATAGAGCCTTGATTAAAACTATCATTGGCCCTAACTAGTATTTTTGATGATCTTTAAGAGCAAAACGTCATATAATCTATATAATTAATTTCTTACTTTCTATTAGAGAGTTAGTTTTATTGCTAAATGCGTATCAGAGGAAGGTAACATGCGCGAGATTTTCTTTAGCAGCTCACAGGTTTTAACTTACATCATTAAAAGATGCTATCTAAAAGACTATAACATTAATCAGGCTACAGCCCAGAGACTGCTTTATTGCAGCTATGGCTCTATTATGGGCTTGTTTGATATGCGTCTTACTGATGAAAGACCAATTACTTGGGAAGCTGGCCCTATTTTCCCGCGTGCCGTCTTTGATCATATGAACCATCAGTTAAACTTTACTGATTATCAAAATCCATTAGAGCAAAAGCTTTCTCAACCAGCAATCATTTATGTTATCAATCAAACAGTTGATAACTTTGCTACTCTCAGCCCACAAGAGTTTACTGAATTTTTAACTGCTCCTGGCACTCCTTGGTATGAGGCCTCTAATGGCGGTGAAAATATGGGCGTAATTATGGAAGACGAATTAATTCGTCAATACTTCATTAAGTCAGTAGTAGATCCAGATGCCTACTTTGGCCCTAATATGGAAATTCCTATTGCTGCTGATCCACGCTCTGAGAACATCTGGGCTTAAGAGCAGCGATTTAATCCTTCCATCATTACAAAGACCTCCCTATGCCTAAACTTGGGTATACGGAGGTTATTTTTTATTGGCCACACACCGCCCTACCCTCAATCATCCCCCTTCAATCCACCATATCGCACCAGCACGGCACAGCACAGCACATCACATCACATCACGGCAATAAGACCCACTTACTATTGCCAAGCCCCCATCAGCTCAGCTATCAGCCTAGCCAGCTAGGCCATGTAATACTACGCCCTACGCTACATTAGGCTATCACTACACTCCACACAGTTACAGCTACGCACCCCACGCTACGCCGCTATGCAACGCAAGCTAAGCCACGACTGGACACAACACACTCTGCAAGTTAAGTTGCAAGATAGCCAAGGATCGCTCTTAGTTAGCTAAAAGGATTAGAGCTTGCTTGATAAATAAAAAAACCCTAGCTTTGCAGCTAGGGTCTTAGTTAATTTAATCTTAATTCTGAGGTGCCAATAATTAGCCGTCCTATTTCGCTACACTTAGTTTTTTCGTTGCGAAAGAGCACTGAGTGCTTAAAAAAGGTACTACCTCCCTGTTCAAAAATAGGGTTTTTAGTAATATGGCTTAAGGCATTAGCTTTTGAGTGATAAAAATGAGGCTCATAGCCAAGGCCTAAATCTTTAGCTCTAATCTCATCCATTGATAAAGCCTGATGCTTGGGAGCACGCTGAACTGAGCTTTCTGAGCTTTGCTTTCTCTGATTTACTAAATGCTCAATAGCTAATTTACTATTAGCTTCACTGCGGTAATGATCAGTGTCATAATGCAAATCATCAGTTAATACTAAAGCATAATCATGATTCGGGCCATAAAGCAGCTCTAACTCTTTTTGTATATCCTGCTCACTGATTGGCTTAGGGATACGTTTTTGTTCACGAGCTATTTTTTGAGCTTTAAACTTAGCTCTATGACGAGCTTTTTCATAAGCCAAAAGCTTTAAGTCTTCGGCACTTTGATTTTTGCTCAAATCATGCTCTTTCTTGAGTTCTTGCTCCTTTGCAGCTTTTTCCTTATTAGCCCCTGCATTATTATTTAAATACTCAGGCTTAAACTTCTTGACCTGCTTTTCATATGGGTCAACATAGCCATAAGGCAGGTCATCCAAAGAGACCATCACATCGATTTTATCTTCAGAATGAGCCTGAAGCACCACACTATGGGAACTACGAGCAGCCTCCTTAATTCTGGCAATTTGCTCAGGAGTAAAAGGCTTCTTTTTAACCTCAACCCCCTCAAAAGACGTGTTAACTATAGGCTGACCCTTTCTCAATTCACGATCTTGCGCTTCTTTAAGGCCAACTAAACTACTGTCTAGTAAATCATTATAAATAATGTGTTGTAATAGATGCTTATAGGACATTAAGGCTTTATAGGTGTCATTAACATCATAGCCATTAATCTCAAGTGACTTATGTATCCCATGAATATAGCGATTTAAGGTAAAAACACTCTTAAGAGCTGGAGAAAATGAGGTCATACAAAGGCCGATACGATTGTCTTTACAGAAGTTTTGATAGGTTTTCTTATTATAAAACCCCACATCATCATGATTAATGCGACCAAACTTAGGCAAATTATTAGTATCTACATTAGTTGCCTTAAGCATATCCCAGTAGTTCATTAAAACTTGGGCATAATCAATGTGCATTAAATGAAGATGAACCTCAGAACCTAAATAGTGAGTATGAGGAATCTGTGATTGTTTAAAGGTTTTAGAGCCAGTACCTAGCAGATCATTAATCTCCATTAAGCTCATATTGGACGCTTTATCAATGTTTTTCTGGCGATCTAAAGCTTCCTTTTTTAGCATCTCAAGATCTATATCAGACTGATTAGCAATCTTTTCCATCTCTCGCTCTGTAATATAGCCATAGTCAAACTGAGCAGATGGCTTAATATCAACCATGCTTTGAGAAAAAGAGGCCTTATCATTGCTATCAATGACATTAGATGTAGGTTCAGAGGCGCTAACATTATTAGTGCTTGATACTAAAAATAAGATGATACTTACGAGCGCCAATAATGAGTAAAAACGATCTAAAAACACTCTATTAGCTCTTAAAATATGTTGGTAAAAAAATAAAAGTCACCTAATGGGGAATCGCAAATCTTGCTTAAAACTTTAAAAACTAAAATCTAACTCATAAAACAATAATCTGTGTCTTTACTAAGGCATATAGACACATATAGGCACTTTAGGAACTTAAAATTAGCGCCCTTTATAAAGAACTTTATTATATTAGAAATTGCTTTATCTATGCTAATAAGCAGCAAAGAAAACGAGAGTCATGCAACATATTATTTTTTAATATTGATTGTATTAAATACCATATTTGGGGCACAGCATAATATTACACGACATGCTACAATGATTCTTAGGTTTCTTTAGTCAGCTAAATACCAGAAGAAATCAATTATGCCGTTAATGCTATTAATACCGATCTATCTTTTGGTTTAGTCCTAGGTTTTGTTCATGAGTACTAATGTTGATAATCGCCTCTTAAAGAGCAATGATACTTCTACAGGTATGTCACTAAAATCTGCCCTTGGTTTAGAACAAGAGCAAGAACAGTCACGTCCAGCATCCATGAACAAAGCAGCAACTGCCAACTACTTAAGTTCTTTAAGACGGGAACAAGATGAGGTAGGTGATAACTTATCACGCTCTATGAATAAGCTTAACCAAAGCTTATCTCAAGCAGCTGCTAAAAGTGACACAGCCCCTGTAGATGAACAGTCCCAAAAGATGGCTGTCTACAGCAAATTAGCAGGCAAACTGATTGATCGTGATAGCTCTTTACAAGAAAAAGTTGCTCAGAACCTTTCAAGCAATAGCAATGTTGTTCGCTCTAAAGATGCCTCAGAGTCTTTGCAAAAAGCTATGGATAACCTTCCTCCAGCTTTAAAGGAAGGAACTCAAGCTGGTAAAGATTTAGCAAAATTCATGGTTGAAAACCTAGTAACCTTAAGCGATCGCAAGCAAATGGGTGCAGGTTTAGAGCGTGATTTGGCTGTGCGCCAAATTTCTATTCCTAAAAATCAACCAAATAGCCGTATTCAGCAAGCTAGCTCTAAAGTATTGAGTGCGTCTATTGAGTATGTAAAAAACAATCAGCCTGAAGTACTAGCTAAAATACCGCCAGAGACCAAAGCAGAGAGTCAAACTAGCTCTACTACCACTATCAAAGCACAAGAGCATAGTGCCCCAGCTCAAACTAAAGATACTACCTATATTTCAGCCCTCAAAGCTCAGCGTCATCAAAGTGCTATTAACAATGATCAAGAACCAAAAGCACAAGCGCCTCAAGATAAGATTAGTGCTGAAATTTCCAAGCGTATTCATAGTTTAATTGCTCAAGCTGCAACTACAGCTAAAAGCGGTAATCTTATTTCTTTGTCTCCAGAAGAGGCAGAGCGCTTTGATCGTACCCAAAGCCCTCAGTCATCGGACAATCTAAAGCGCATTTTTGGCCAGAATAATAACTCTAGTTCTAACACCAGCAGTGTAAATAACGGTGCTGACGGGGAATTACCACCACCTAGCACCACCAATAATCAAGCACCAACTAATGTTAGACAGTTGTCATTAGCTGAGCTTTCAGCTCGTGCTAACCAGCTACAAACCCAATTTCGTGAAGAAAGACAGCGCATTGTTCAAGAAGGTAAGTTACCTGATCCTGCACAAATGCCAGAATATACCTTTGATAAATCCTCTGTTAAGGCTACTCTCACTCAGGCACATATTCAGCAGCAGCAACAAGAACAACAACGTGCTCAACAAACTTCATCCCTATACGAAAGCTTAGCTCGTGCTCGTAGTGCTATTAGCGCCCATAGTGCCCAGCATGCTAACCAAACTCAACAAGCCGAGCAGCCAGCCCCTCAGCAACAGCAACCTGCTCAGCTTCAAACCACTGAGCAAAAGCCAGTAGTACAAGATAACAAGGCTCCTGCTGCTCAACAGCAACCTGCCCAGTCTCAAACTACCGAGCAAAAGCCTGTAGTGCAAGATAACAAGGCCCCTGCTGCCCAACAGCCAGCACAGCCTCAAACCACTGAACAAAAGCCAGTAGTACAAGACAAAAAGGCTCCTGCTGCCCAACAGCCTGCTCAGCCTCAAGCTACCGAGCAAAAGCCGGTAGTACAAGACAACAAGGCTCCTGCTGCACAGCAACCTGCCCAGTCTCAAAACACTGAGCAAAAGCCAGTAGTACAAGACAACAAGGCTCCTGCTGCACAACAGCCATCTC
>Briea_p1__coassemble_911_pt1 | contig 20395 bp, 12 predicted proteins | sample Briea_p1__metabat2_low_PE_001 | metagenome-assembled genome bin Briea_p1 | reverse complement strand
CTGCGACCTATGTCTTTACTATGGTGTTACCCTATATTAAAATCGGGGATGTAGGATTTAAAGAAAGAGCCTATTTTAGGCTTTAAATGATAATAAGTATTATTTTACAAGCGTAAGCCAACAAAAGTTGTGGTAGTGGAGAGCTTAGCTTTGGGACTTTGCTGCTTTGGTGATTTGTTTCTTTGGCAGTGAACAAGTTCTTAGAGGTAGCTGTGAAATTGCTGTAGGGGTAATGGTTTGGTGGGGTGAGGAGAGATTTTGGGCGCAATAGGGGCGCAATGATAGAGTTAATGGTAGATAATAAGCAAAACTAACGATCGTCTTTAAAGCATGTGCAGATACAGTTTTATTAGGATGCCAGCCACCCCTATGCAAGATGACTGGCGACATTGTAGTTGTTAGTATGTTTTTTAATCTAAATTCAGTAAAAATACAATAGGTTGTGAAAATTTACTTAACTGTAGCTATTCATGTTCATGAAACTAACCATTAAGTGGAACTGATTCTTATCGTATTTAGAACAGTTTTCATCCTAGTATTTTTTCTTAACTTGTACCTATCACCTAGACTTGAGTGATAGGCACCGTTTAGCCTTTAGATTTTTTTCCTAAGTTAAATAAATAACTGAGGAATGTACAAGGATAGGAAGTAACCACCGACTAGTAACCAAACAAAGAGTAGTAAAGCTAGTACAAATGGTTTGGCTCCTGCGGCCTTAAACTTGTCAATACTGGTTTCAATACCCAAAGCTGTCATAGCCATGGTAAGAAGGAAAGTATCGAGATATTCAATAGTGCTATTGAAAGGTATATCTTTAACATTAGTTACACCTACATATTCTCCAATTAAAGTATTGAGAGCAATAATCACGATAAAACCAATGGCAAAATATGGAATAGTGATTTTAGTGCGCTCTTTTACCGCATTGTTGCCGTCAGTGTTTGAGGCTTTATTACGTTGATATGAAAGGGCAATAGCCATTACTACAAGCACTGGTGCCAAGAGCATGACGCGAATCATCTTAGTAATAGTAGCTGTGCCTGCAATACCTAAAGTATCTGTAGGATCCATAGCATTGCCAGCTGCGGCTACGTGTGCTACCTCATGTAAAGTAGCGCCAGTATAGATAGCTGTTCCAATATCACCTAAGTCATTTAACCAGCCAGAGTGATACATAACTGGATATAAGAACATGGCAATAGTTCCGAAAATTACCACTGTTGAAACTGCAACAGCGGTGGTATGACTAGGGCATTTAACTACTGATTCTGCGCCTAATACAGCAGCTGCACCACAGATAGCACTACCAGTTGATGTCATTAGTGTAGTTTGGCTATCCATTTTTAACAATTTGCCCAGGGCCATACCAATGCCCAGTGTGCCGATGACTATAATAAGGTCTACCACAATGGCAGGAAGTCCTACAGCATAAACATCCGATAAAGTTAGTCTAAAACCATAAAGCACAATACCTGTACGCAACACTTGCTTTGTACAGAATTTAATTCCTGGAACCCATTCTTGAGGTAACTTACTTCTTAAAGTATTCGCATAAAGAGTTCCTAAGAGGATACCTACAATTAAAGGACTTAAGGATAAGCTTTTAACTACTTGCAGTTGAGAAATGTAAAAAGCTGCCAATGAAAATAAAGCGACCAATAACACACCATTAAGGGTGTTTGCACGATGTCCTTTTTTAAACATTTGTTTCCTACTAATAAAGAATTAAAAATGCATAGTAAAGTGAGTACTTAGCTCATCTTTAAGATGTGGTTGTAAGATACGCTAACTTTGCCTAATGATCTAATGATATTTAACTATCTCTCATAACAAAAAGTTATAATGACTACTGATTTTTACTAGCAATGATTTTCCGCAAACGTTAACGATTAGCTAAAATAAAACATTGTTTTACAAACAGTTAATATTAAAATGTTTGTTAAAATTCAAACTGTTAATGTAAAAATTAATTTTTCAAATACCACTATCTAAGGCCATTTATTTATACTTTATTTACAAAAATCGGTCTATTGTCAGTATGTGAGCCAAGGGCATTTTTCTCTGATGTAAATAATTTTATTAGTCAGGAGGGCTAACAATTTATTAAGCTCTCTCCCCTACGTCTTAGTTATCATGTAGATGATAGAATGTGCTCGTGTTAAAAGTATGAGGGCTAACAATTTAATTGGGGCTACAAATTTGTTAAAAAAATTTTTGCTGATTGTTCTTTAAAGTATGTAATAGCGACGGTAGGATAGTGGAGGGCGGGCGTAGAAAAAGAGAATATGTAGGTTCTTTAGAATGGATGTCCATTGCCAACTTTACAGGGGTTGCTATGTTAGTTGGCAATTAATTAGGACTTATTTTTTTAGAAAGTAATAGGGGTGGCTTTGAGAGCCTCTTTTTTGACGTAGTCCATAAAACGAAGGGCAAGAGCTTGTTGTGGGCCTGGAGCTTGAACAAAGCATAAGGAGCGAGTGAATTTTAAGCCTGGGACACGTAAAGGTCTTAATAGGCCTTGATTAACTTCTTTGGTTACGGCATGTTTAGATAAAATACATAAGCTTTCAGAGTTTTGAGTAAAGAGTTTAATAGCTTCGGTATTACCTAAATAAATGCGAATATTAAGCTCAGTTAGTTTAATGCCGTGTTCTAAGAGGCGTTGTTCAATAGCATCTAAGGTTCCAGAACCACGTTCTCTTAACACTAAAGGTAGTCGTTTAAACTCATCAATGGAGAGGTTGCCATTAGTTCCAATTTTATTTTTGGCCGCAGTTAGAATGGTCAACTCATCTTCTAAAAAGGGCGTATAAGTAAACATAGGAAGACGGGTAATGCCCTCAATTAAGCCCAAATCGATAGTTCTTTCATCTAAAGAGCGCTCAATAAATCTGGAGTTACCATTGATCATGGAAATGTCGGCGTGTGGAAAGTCCTCAACAAAAGTAGCTAAGTAAGGTGGTAGTACATATTGAGCAATAGTAGTACTAGCTCCCATACGCAACTGTCCTACATGATCATTATGTAGTAAGTGCATTTCATATTGTAAGGAGTGATACTCTTGTAAAATGCGCTCAGCATGATGCAATAGTAAGTCGCCAGCCTCAGTTAATACCAACTTATTGCCTTGACGCTCAAATAGTAGTGCTTGGTATTGATCTTCTAAGTTTTTGATATGGCGAGTAACGGCAGGCTGACTAATAAACAGATCTTGAGCAGCCTTAGTAAAAGAAAGGTTTTTAGCGGCAGAGTAAAAGACTTTTAGTCGAAAGTCAGGCATAAAATGCTCTCCTACTAACAATCAATAGGCATAGATCTAACCAAGAGAGGCAAAAGCATAATATAAGGTATCTTTCTCTCACAAAAGTTTCAGGACAATGAGGTTTTGTCCTTGTCTCTTGTACGTTAGGCAAGTTTAACCTGTAAAGGGAGTGGTATTTGCTAATCTTGCTAAGGCTAAAATTGTAGCCTACAAGAACTACCAGAGTCTTACCCTTAGGTCTTGAATATAAAAATAGCTACGTATAAAAAAGCATAGCACAATCATAATTAATATTTGGAATAATTTTTTGTGAGCTTGCTTGGTATTTTGGCGATTCAAGTAGCAGTTGTCAGATCAGAAAGAGTCAAAATCAAGGCTTAATCAATTGCCCAAACGAGGCTTTTTTTCTTGATTTTGCTTGCATTGTTAGCATTATTTTGGTATAAATTGAGCCACTTTAGTTAGTCGCAACAATAGCATTAAGCGCTATTAAAGAATGGTAGCTAATATGGTTTTTTAGTTTTAAAGTTCATCAAAAAAATCATTGCTACTACGTCATCGCCCGATGGCGTGCAAGTTTAATTTGCACTCTCATAGAATTACAGAGTGTTCAAGTTGCACTTGCGAAAAAGGTGCAACTTTTAAAAGAAGCCCCCTTATCGGGGCTTTTTTGTTTCTTGAATTTACCTGTCAAAGGCTTTTGGCCACTCTTTTCATCCCAAAATACATCCATAATAGGCATATGAATTAAAGTTTGCTCTAGTGCTTATCCATAGTTCATAAAGCATATTTATGCACAGATTTCATGATGAAATACAGGTAAAAAAGATTACTTGGTTTGTCCTTTTGTTTATGAGGTATTAATGGCTGGAAGTTTAGAGCAAAAGCTTCAAGAGCTCATTGAGCCGATTGTTCAATCCTATGGCATGGAGCTGTGGGGCTTACGTTATAGAGTAGGCAAGAACACTGCTCATTTACAAATTTTTGTAGAAGGTGAAAATGGTGTTGATGCTGATGCATGTGGCGAAATTACCAACACTTTATCCCCAATGTTAGATAGTGCTGATCTTATCGATCCAGCCTATATTCTTGAGGTTTCCTCTCCAGGCTTAGATCGCATTTTATTCACCAAGGAACAGTTAGCTAAGAGCGTTGGTGAGCAAGTGAGCGTGTCATTAAAAATTGCCTCAGAAGGACGCCGTAAGCTAGAGGGTAAACTTATTAAAGTAGAAGATGATGGTTCTTTTACTGTTTTAGATAAGAACGCTCAAAGTGAATTTGTGGTCGCGTTTGAGAATGTATCTTTAGCGCGCATTGTGCCAGATTTTTCGGCATTAATTTAGGAGAGATGCTAAGGCATCATTAAAGAGGTTATACCAAATGGGTAAGGAAATCATTGCGATAGCCGAGGCGCTCTCCAATGAGAGAGCTATTCCAAAGGAGAAAATTTTCGAGGCTTTGGAAACAGCTTTAGCTACTGCTACTAAGAAAAAGTACACTGTTGATATCGACGTACGTGTTGAGATTGACCCTAAAGAGGGTAATTACACCACTTATCGTCGCTGGGTAGTTGTGGATACTGATGGTCCGCTACCAAATCCAGTACAAGAAATTTCTTTAGCAGCTGCACGTGAAGAATATCCAAACATTGCTGAGGGTGACATCATTGAAGATGAGATTCCTTCAGTAACTTTTGACCGCATTACCATTCAAACTGCTAAGCAAGTTTTATCTCAGAAGGTAAAGAATGCTGAGCGTGAGCAGTTAATTGCTGAGCAGCGTGAGCGTTTAGGTCATGTAGTAAATGCCACTGTTAAGCGTCCTGGCCGTGAGTTCATGATTTTGGACCTAGGTAATGGTGCAGACGGTTTATTACGCCGTGATCAAATGATTCCTCATGAGACTTTTGGTCGTGGTGATCGTATTCGTGTCTTATTAATTGATATTAAGCCTGAAGGTAAGGGCCCTCAATTAATTTGCTCTCGTACTGCTCCAGAGTTCTTAGCTGAACTATTTAGAATTGAAGTACCAGAGATTGGCCAAGATGTTATTGAGATTATGGGTGTATCCCGTGATCCTGGTTCTCGTGCTAAGATTTCTGTACGCTCTAAGGATAAGAGAGTTGACCCACGTGGCGCTTGCATTGGTATGCGTGGTGCTCGTGTTATGGCAGTATCCAATGAGCTTGGTGGCGAGCGCATTGATGTAGTCTTATGGGACGAAAATTTAGCACAATACGTTACTAATGCTATGGAGCCAGCTGAGGTTTCACGTATTGTTATTAATGATGAAAAACACAGCATTGATTTAGCTGTTGCTGATGAAAACTTAGCTTTAGCTATTGGTCGCAACGGTCAAAATGTTCGTTTAGCATCTCAAGTCTTAGGTTGGAACCTCCAAGTTAAGGCTGAGAGTGAAATGGATAAGGAATTAGCTCAAGAGGCTGCTCAAATTGTTAAGTTCTTTGTTGAGAACTTAGATATTGATGAGGACTTTGCTCAGGTATTAGCTGATGCAGGCTTCCACACTTTAGAGGAAGTAGCCTACGTTCCTGCTGAAGAATTTTTAGAGATTGAAGGCTTAGACGAAGAGTTAGTTAAGGCCTTACAAGAGAATGCCAAGAAGGCTCTTGCTGCTCATGAAGATGCCCTTAAGAAGCAGGGCGCTGAAGAGCTTATGAAGATTCAGTCTATTGATACCGAACTTGCTATGCAGTTAGTTGCTAATGGTATTAAGACTTTAGAGGATCTAGCAGAGCAAGCAACTGATGATCTCTTAGATTTAGGTATTGATGAGCAACGTGCAAGCGACATTATTATGGCCGCTCGTAATTTAACCTGGTTTGCCCAAGAAGATGGCGCTCAAGACAATGCTGCCGCTTCTGCGCAAGACAATGCAGCTCAACAGTAAAGAGGAAAAGTATACATGGTAGATGAGTCTAAGAATAATGAGGATAAGTCTTCTCGCTTATCTTTAAATCGTTCTGCCCATTCCACTGTTAAGGTGCAGGATTCAACAGGCAAACGCAAAATGGTTCAAGTTGTTCATAAGAAGAAGTTAAACTTCGATCCAAAACAAGCTGAAGCTGCTCGTAGAGAGCAAGAGGAAAAAGAACGTGCTGAGGCAGAGGCATTAGCAAAGGCTAAGGCACAAGCAGAGGCTGAGGCCAAGGCAAAGGCCAAGGCAAAGGCTGAGGCAGAGGCCAAGGCTAAAGCCGAAGCAGAAGCTAAAGCTAAGGCAGAAAAGGCTAAAGCAGAGGCAGAGGCCAAGGCTAAAGCTAAGGCTGAGGCTCAAGCCAAGGCTGCTCAAGCTGCCAAGTCTAAGGCAGAAGAAGATGCTGAAAACGAAAAGTTAAAGCGTGCCCAGGAAGAAGAGCGTGCTCGTAAGTTACAAGAAGAGACTGCTCGTCAAGCTGAAGAGGCTCGCCGCTTAGCTGAAGAAAATGAGGCCCGTTGGGCAGCAGAGGAAGAAGAGCGTCGTCGCATTAACGAGTCTGACAGCTTATCTAACGCCTCTGTTTATGTTCGTGAGGCTGAGGCCCGTCAAGAGCGTGAAGAAGAGAACCGTGGTCGTCACCGCAATAGCGATCGCAACAAGACTGTTGCTAAGAAGCGTGAGGAGAGCGAGACTCAAAACTTCGGTAATAACCGCAATCGCCCTGGCAAGAAGGCTCAAGCTCGCAATCAACGTGGTGGCAATGGTGCAGCTAAGGCTAACCAGCAACAGCATGGCTTTAACCGTCCAGTAGCTCCAGTATCTCGTGAAGTAGTTTTAGGTGAAACTATCACTGTAGCTGAGCTTGCACAAAAGATGGCCGTTAAGGGTGCTGAGGTTATTAAGTGCTTAATGAAGCTTGGCGAAATGGTTAATATTAACCAGGTTATCGATCAAGCTACTGCTCAGATCGTAGTTGAAGAAATGGGTCACAAGGCTGTTTTACGTAAGGAAAACGAGCTTGAAGAGTCCATTTTAGCTGACCGTCAGGTTGATGCTAAGGCATTACCACGTGCTCCAGTAGTTACCATTATGGGTCACGTAGACCATGGTAAGACCTCTTTATTAGACTTTATCCGTAAGTCTAAGGTTGCAGCTGGTGAAGCTGGTGGTATTACTCAGCGTATCGGTGCTTATCACGTAGATACTCGTGGTTCTGGTATTACCTTCTTAGATACCCCAGGTCACGCCGCCTTTACTGCAATGCGTGCTCGTGGTGCTCAGGTAACTGATATCGTTGTTCTTGTAGTAGCTGCTGATGACGGTGTAATGCCTCAAACTTTAGAAGCTATTCAACACGCTAACGCCGCTAAGGTACCTTTAATTGTGGCTATCAATAAGATTGATAAGCCAGGTGCTGATCCAATGCGCGTTACTAATGAATTAATCCAACATGGCGTTATTCCTGAGTCCATGGGTGGTGAGGTTCAGTTCGTTGAAGTTTCTGCCAAGACTGGTCAGGGTGTTGACGAATTATTAGAGGCTATCTTGTTACAATCAGAAGTTCTTGAGCTTACTGCTGTAGCTGAGGGCTTAGCTTCTGGTGTTGTTATTGAGTCCCGCCTTGATAAGGGTCGTGGCCCTGTAGCCTCCATTTTAGTACGTGAGGGTACTCTCCATAAGGGTGATGTGGTTCTTTGTGGTCTCGAGTATGGCCGTGTTCGTTCCTTACGTAATGAAAAGGGTCAGAACTTAAATGAAGCAGGCCCATCTTTCCCAGTTGAGATCTTCGGCTTATCTGGTGTGCCAGATGCTGGTGATGAGGTAACTGTAGTACGTGATGAGAAGAAGGCACGTGAAGTTGCTTTATTCCGTCAAGGTAAGTTCCGTGAGCTTAAGATTGCTAAGCAGCAAAAGGCCAAGCTTGAGAACATGTTCAAGGACAATCAAGCTTCAGAGCTTAATGTGGTACTTAAGGCTGATACTCAGGGTTCTGTTGAGGCTATTTCTGATGCTCTTAACAAGTTGGCAACTGATGAGGTTAAGGTCAACATTATTGGCTCTGGCGTAGGTGGTATTACTGAAACTGATGCAACCTTAGCTACTGCTTCTTCTGCCATTATTGTAGGCTTCAACGTACGTGCTGATGCCCCAGCTCGTCGTGTTATCGAAACTGAGGGTGTTGACTTACACTACTATAGCGTTATTTACGATCTTATCGATGACGTTAAGAGTGCTATGTCTGGTATGCTTAAGGCTGAAGTACAACAACGTATTATCGGCTTGGCTGATGTTCGTGAAGTATTCCGTCATCCTAAGTTTGGCTTCATTGCTGGCTGTATGGTTACTGAGGGTATTGTTAAGCGCTCAGCTCCAATTCGTGTATTACGTGATAACGTGGTTATTTACGAAGGTGAGCTTGATTCTTTACGTCGCTTCAAGGATGACGTTAAGGAAGTACCAAATGGTAACGAGTGCGGTATCTGCGTGAAGAACTATCAAGACGTACGTGTAGGCGATCAGATCGAAGTCTTCGAGAACGTTGAAGTTAAGCGTACTTTATAGTCCTGTGACTTAATAAGACTCTTAAAGCTGTTGCTTTAAGGGCCTTAGAATCAATAAGCTAAGGCCTTTTGTTTGACAAAAGGCTTTAGAGATATAAAAGGCTTCAGACTTGAGATAAGTATGGAGCTTTTTTATTATCAAGAGCCGCTATGATGCTAATACTCTACAGTATAAAAGCAATAGCATGGTTAACTACTTACAAACCAACGTAGGATTACGTGGGTTGTGGGAGAAAGATTTATGCCTAAAAGTTATGGTCGTAATGAGCGCATTGCCGCTTCACTGCGTAGAGAGGCTGCTCGTATTTTATCTACAGAAATTAAAGATCCACGTGTTAGCTTAGCTACCGTGACTGAGGTTAATGTAGCTCCTGATTTACGCAATGCAACTATCTTTGTTTCTTTCATTGATGATGATGAGACCAAAGTAAAAGAGGCTATGCAGGTATTAGATAAAGCCTCAGGCTTTGTGCGCTCTACCATGGCATCACGTTTAAAGATGCGCTACATGCCAAATATCAAATTTGAATTTGATAGCTTAGTAAAAGAAAGCATGAAATTAGATGCTTTAATTGCTAAGGGCTTAGGTAGCAGTGAAGAATAGTTAAACTTAGAGCTCATCTTTGAAAAAGGATGAGCTTTTTTTATGTCATAGCCACAGGCCATGCCTATGCCCTTGCCCTAACCCAAGTGTCAACTTAATCAAAGTAATAAAGCAAGCAAGCAAGCAAGCTAGCTAGCCAGCTTGCTTGTTTGCTGCCGTAGAGCAGATAGTGGACTTGCTAGTTAGCTCACCATAAGTGATGCTGCGGCAGCTATAGTTATAGCAATAGCACTGGCCTATGCCTATGTAAATGCTAATGCCATAGCGCTGCGCTAACGCTAATGCTAGTGCTAGCGTCCAGTGTCTGATATTGAGGTGGTGGTAGATTGAGGAGAGGCTAAGAGAGAATAGGGAGGCGTTGTTTAGATTGGTTGTATCTAGTTAAAGGACAAAAAATAAAAGGCCTAAGCCTTTTTATTTTTTCATCCCTGATGGCGGATGGAGTGAGATTCGAACTCACGGAGGACGTCAATCCTCGACGGTTTTCAAGACCGTTGCATTCAACCGCTCTGCCATCCATCCGCATCGGTTTGTGCGCACATTATACCTAACTTTTTTTAGTATGCAAGAGTTTTATGAAAATTAATCGAACACTAAGGCGCTTAGTTTGTGTCTCAGTTAAGTTTTTGTAGAAAGTTTTGCATTTAGCATGAGATATTTTTAATTTGGTATTGATATTTATCAAAGTTAATTAATCATTTTGGAACACGTCTAGAGATTTTTTACAGATTTTTGAGTGACATGCATCACAGAACGCTTAAATCTGTGCACTATTTTTGAAACAGGATTTTGAGTTGTTTTAGAGACAAAATAGAGTAACTTGTCTCTAAAAGTTTAGCATTCTTTCTTTATAAAAGGCTTAAATATCGTATTTATATAAAAAATCACTAGCTAGAATAGAGGTGTTTTTCTCCAAAATTTTCTTAAAAATAGCGCACTTTTATAGTGCTATAAAACGCTATTATGGTGCTATAAAAACGAATTTTAGGTGATTTGATAGATTTTTATTGATCCAAAAAGTGTGGATGCGTAAATTATCACCATCAACTTCAATCTTTCATCTACTTTTAGGAGAAAATCCATGTCTTATTCACAACAGGTTTTTGAAGAGCTTTCCTCCCGTTATGCCTACCAGCCAGAGTTCCTTCAGGCTGTTCAAGAGGTATTAGGCACTTTACAGCCAGCTTTAGATAAGAACCCTGCTTATCAAAAGAATAAGATCTTAGAGCGTATCACCGAGCCAGAGCGCGTTATCCACTTCTTAGTACAGTGGGTTGACGATAAGGGTGAGGTACAGGTAAACCGTGGTTACCGTGTACAGTTCAACTCTGCTATTGGCCCATACAAAGGTGGTTTACGTTTCCACCCAACTGTAAATGAGGGTGTATTAAAGTTCTTAGGCTTCGAGCAGATCTTTAAGAACTCCTTAACTGGTACCCCTATCGGTGGTGGTAAGGGTGGTTCTGATTTTGATCCTAAGGGTAAGTCTGATAACGAAATCATGCGTTTCTGCCAGGCCTTTATGGTTCAACTTCACCGTTACATTGGTGCAACTGTTGACGTACCAGCTGGTGATATCGGTGTTGGCGGTCGTGAGATTGGTTACCTCTACGGTGCTTACAAGCGTCTTACCACCTCTTACGAGGGTGTTTTAACTGGTAAGGGCTTAAACTACGGTGGTTCTTTAGCTCGTACTGAGGCTACTGGTTACGGTACCGTTTATTTTGCTCAAGAGATGTTAAAGGATCGTGGTGATTCTTTAGAGGGCAAGGTTTGTGCTGTATCAGGCGCTGGTAACGTAGCTATTTACTGTTGTGAGAAGTTATACCAAGTTGGTGCTAAGCCAGTTACTGTATCTGACTCTCGTGGTAGCATTTATGACACCAATGGTATTAATGTAGAGATCTTAAAGCAGGTTAAAGAGGTTGAGCGTGCTTCCTTAACTCGCTATGCTGAGCTTGTTCCAACTGCTAAGTATGTACCAGTAGACGAGTACCCAGAGGGCAAGCACTTCGTATGGTCTGTACCATGTGATGCAGCTTTCCCATGTGCTACCCAAAACGAGCTCTTCTTAGAGGATGCTAAGACCTTATTAGCTAATGGCTGTGTCTGCGTTGCTGAGGGTGCTAACATGCCTTCAACCATCGAAGCTATCAATGCTTTCTTAGCTGCTAAGATTGCTTATGGCCCAGCTAAGGCTGCTAACGCTGGTGGTGTAGCTACCTCTCAATTAGAGATGGAGCAAAATGCCTCTATGTGTTCTTGGACCTTTGAAGAGGTTGATAGCAAGTTACACAACATCATGGTTAACATCTACAAGAATGCTGCTATCACTGCTCGTGAGTTCGGTCAGGACGGCAACTTAGTATTAGGTGCTAACATCGCTGGCTTCCGTAAGGTTGCTGATGCTATGATTGCTCAAGGTGTAATCTAAGCCTAAAAGATAAGAACAAATTTTCTAACCAAGAATAATTTGTCCTAAAAAAGATTGAAGCAGGAGCTCTAGCTTTGCATAAACAGTGCAATCTAGGGCTCTTAGCTTTTTGACCTCCCCAATTCCCTACAAACACTCATCCCCATTCGTTTCACTTCATTTTCACTATCAAATAAAAAAACAAGTTACCCTCTCCCTTTTTCTTTTCCTTTTATAGTGCCAGCGCCTAGTGAAAGTTTGCAAAAGTTCATTTACAACCATGATCTGACTAAAGGCCTGAAATTTTCTAGGATTATTATGTTTAACCAGTAAACGAACTTTCAGTAACTTTCACTAGCGCTTGCGTATGCGTATGCGTATGCGTATGCGCCAATGCAAGTGTAAGGGAGTGCCTGCGCCAGAGTCTACGCCAGAAGCTGCGTCAGAACTTGCGTTTGCACCATGGTATGGGATAGCGCAATTGCCAGAGTAGCAAGTGCCTACACTTGCTTTACTTGGTGTTGGCTGTACTTGGCTTGGCTTGGGCTTGACGTTTAGATAACTTGGCGTTATGAAGTGCTAAAAAAATTCATTGAGTGTATTTATACAAATCAATAAGAGCTTTCTTAAAATAAGCTCAAGGATAGATATATATTAGTTAAAGAAATTTTAGTATGTTTGAGTTCTAATATTTTGCTTAAAAATCCTAAACTTTGGTCAAGACTGCAAGTAATTTTATGGTTCTATTGCCATATGAAAATCGTTTATTTTGTGATTCAAGATCGTAATTTAAAATTTAATCCTCTTAAGAATATGGATTTAATCATAACTTGATGTTATAACTATGAAACTATATATATCTTCTAAATTATTTTACTATCCAAAGGTCAAGCAAATTGCGTTGAGCTAAACGATGATATTTAGCATGCTTGTTATCTTTACTCTTAGTTAAACAAATTTTAGGCACTTCCTATTACTGAAGTACTTTAAGAGGTTTTATTTATATTGCCATGCTTGTACTTAAAAGTTCTTAGAGTTTTTTTTGTTCTGACATTAAAAGTTGTAGTGCGACGTACTTGCTTATAGTGTATGAGAGTTATACCAATCAAACATATGCATTATCGAGCAAGAATTGTGAGCTTATTAGCAGGAATGTTTTATCTTTAAGGCTAAAGTTTTTTCAGGTGAGCTTTGGTCAAGCCATTCTTTTGTTTTTTACAGGTTACTTTGAATCATAGGTAGGGTTTACGCCTACTTTCAATGTATTAGTACTACTTGCCATTTATAGGACTATTAAAAATGGGTTGGTATTATAAACTTCCAATTAAAGTCAAACTTTTATTGAGTTTTAGCGCTCTTATTGTAATGACCTTATTTATTGCAGTCTCTGCTGTGGTTTCTATGAAACAATCGCAAGATGTGGCATCTTATGTTCATTGGACTTTAGAAGAGAGATATCAACGTATTGAGCGTGTTTCTGAGGCTGGTCGTAAGCTGCAAAATATGATTTTCGTTTATGCTAGCAATGGTGATTTTGGCTCTGAGACTATCTCTCATGCCACTGTTGCTGATGCTGCTAACGATTTTAGACGCTATGCCAATGCTCTTGTTCCTGGTAATTTCCCTAATGAAATTAGAGAAATTAAAGCTGGTGCTAATCAGGTATTAGATATTTTAGAGAAAAAAATCACCCCATTTGTTGAGCAAGGTAACTCTATTGAGGCTCTTGCATCTTATGCTAGCGACATCATTCCTCTTTATGGCTCCATGTTCATTAAGTTTAACTATGTAAGTAATAATATGATTAAAGAGGTGTTTGCTCAGGTAGACTCTGTTGCTGATACCCGTCCTATGTATGTAGTCATTGCTATTACTTTAGCAGCTATTATTTTCTCCTTAATTATTGCTGTTATTACTTCTGCTTACATTAAGGGCGCTGTATTCCACACCATTACTAATTTACGTATTATCGAAAATCAAGATTTCTCTCAGTCTTGCAAGAGCCATTATAGTGATGAGTTTGGTGATCTCTCTAATGTACTTGAAAATGTACGTACTAAACTCTCCAGCGTTCTTAAGACCTTAATTTCTTTAGCTGATAATTTAGGCACTGAAATGCAGCATGCTCATGCTTTAGTAGAGCGCTTAGAGCATCATGCTGCTGATAGTGAGAATAGAACTATTACTGTAGCTGCGGCAGCCAACCAAATGGTTTCTACTACTCAAGAAATTGCTAAGAACTGCGAAATGGCTGCTAACATTGCCCAGTCCTCCGCTGATAAAACCAATGAAGGTATGCTCAAGGCTAAAGAGTCTATTAGCGCTATTTATGATCAGGCCGAACAAACTAAGGCTAATGGCCAGCAAATTGAGGCTATGGTTAACCAGTCACGTAGCATTAATAGTATTGTTAACACCATTGATGAGATTGCTGCCCAAACTAACTTACTAGCATTAAACGCTGCTATTGAGGCTGCTCGTGCAGGTGAGGCAGGTCGTGGTTTTGCTGTGGTTGCTGATGAGGTTCGAGCTTTGGCAAGTCGTACCAGCTCCTCTACTAGCGAGATTACTGATAAGGTTGAGCGCATGGTTGATGTTGCTAATCAGGCCAATGATTCTATGGCCAAGTCAGTAAGTGGTATTGCCTCTTTAGCTGATGATACTTCCTTATTAGATAGTGTTCTTACTGAAGTTCTCAATCATGTACAGGACGTTAACACTCAAATTTCTCAAATTGCTGCTGCTGCCGAAGAGCAAACCAATGCCTCTAATGAAATCTCACACAGCATGCAAGAACTTACTGATATTACCAGAGATGTAGCTGGTATTGCTGAGGAAACCAGCGCTGTGGTTAATAACTCCTTTAACCAAATTGGCATCCTAAACGACAATATTCGTAAGTTTAAGATTTAATACTTATCCCAAACAAAGATTTTAAACTTTCACCTAAAGCAAGAAGCTCATTTGCCAAAAAATGGGCTTCTTTTTTTGAAAGTTAGCTCTCTCAATACAACCAGCCAAAAGGCTACAAGCATGCTCTAAGCCTATTAAGCAGCAAGCAAGCTTTTTAAATACTGCCATGAGATAGCGCTTGTCATGCTGCAATCATGTTTCAGGCAAGCTTGCATACGAGCTGCGCAGGTGGTCTTGGTAAGCCTTGCTAATGCATTGGTAGTAAAAATAAGGCCCAATTTTCCTTGGGGTGAAAACTGGGCCTATTAAATATTGGGTTTTGGTTTTAGTGCAAGTATTAGATACGATTGAGCTCTAATACTTCTTTCATGCTGTAAAGACCTGGCTTTTTGGTAGCTAACCATAAAGCAGCACGTAAAGCACCACGAGCAAAGGTAGCACGAGAGGTTGCAATATGCTCAATACCAACACGCTCACCATCGGTTAAGAATAAAGCCTGGTGCTCACCTACAACATCGCCGCCACGAATAGAGCTAATACCAATAGTACCGTATTGACGCTCACCTGTAATGCCATTGCGGCCTGCAACCATAACATCCTTGAGCTTAACACCACGAGCTTCAGCTGCGGCCTGACCCATAGCTAAAGCAGTGCCAGATGGAGCATCTACCTTGTAGCGGTGGTGAGCTTCAATAATTTCAATATCAGCATCCTGCATGATAGCAGAGGTCTTCTTAATGAGGGCTAACATAACATTAACACCAACAGAGAAGTTAGCTGCAAAAACAATTGGTACGCTTGCAGAGGTGCTAACAATTTTAGAGTGCTCGTCTTCACTAAAACCAGTAGTGCCTAAAACCACATGGCTACCATGCTCTTTAGCATAGCTTAAAACCTTTAAGGAACACTCTGGGCGGGAGAAATCAATGAAAACATCTGGGGCACTAGAGAGTTTCTCAACAGAGTCTACAAGTTCACCATTAAAGCCTAATGGTAATTGAGTATCATTTTTAGAAATACCTGAGACTACTTTAAAGCCATCAATGCCTTGGCAGCAATCAAAAATGGCATGTCCCATACGGCCAGAAATACCTACAATGCAGACTTTTAGCATGAGGAATACTCCTTTACTAATATATGTAAATGGTGGAATTTTTTGTTTGTTAGTTTAAAGCCTAGCTGGTTATAGAAGCGTAATCCTATTCTATTGTATGGCTCTACATAGAGCTTAGTGCTAGGGCAAAATCGGCGGGCAAAGATCTTTTCACAAAAGTTAATTAATGCAGAACCAATACCGTGACGATAGTATTGAGGGTCTATATAGATAGCGTGGATATAGGCTTCTTTATTACTATGAGCTTGTATTGAAATAAAGCCATAAACTCGAGCGCTATTCTCAACAGAGCAGGCAACAAAAATTTCATATTCCTTTTTTTCTATACGTCTTTGCCATACATGTAACAGCTGGTTTAAGGTCATCCCTAAGGGAACCATACGATTTTCATCTTTAACTGCTTTAAGCTCTACTATAGAAATAGCTGCTGCATCATCCAATACAGCTGGACGTATGGTAAAGAAGCTTTTTCTTATCTCATGACCAGTGTTGGAAGTGATGATTGTTGTCATTAAAAAAACACCTTAATCTACTAGAGCTAAGTAGTTAACTATGAAAAGCGAAATAATAAGTAGGTAAAGACTGAGCAAAAATAGGTGAAATTTGAGCTCAATAATATTGCTGTAGGAATTTTAATAGAATTTTCACTAAAAAGGGTCACCAGTCTTAACCTTTTGTATTTAAGGGCAATAATGGTGCAAAAATCTGTTTTTATGCCATCAAAAATAGGCAGTAAAGACAAATTTGAGCCTGCAAGAGCGCAACAGTGCTAGCAGCTAAGAGAGCTTGGGGCTACTTTAGTAGCCTGTTTACTTAACAACCACATGGCCCAGTTAAGATTTAAGCAAGAGAAAGCTAACTCAATGAGTAAGGATCCACTCCCCTGTAGCGCACCAGTGCTACGCCAGCGCAGCACTTGCGACAGCACAGAGCCAGCACTGGCGATAGCGTAGCGCTATTACAGGTCAGAGTAAGTGTGTGCCAGCGCAATGGCAAGCGATAGCGTGCGCATAAGCGTAACTGCCTAGGATGAAGCAGGGTGGATTTAAATTAGCTACGCTATGAAGCTCACGCTATCATCGTATGATTTGGCAGGAGTAATTTATGAGGCTGAAAGTGCCATATAAACACATGGGTAATGAGACAATGTGGGCAAGGGTTAGATTGATTGATAGCCAAGTTGATAATGTCCTAATGGGGTAGCAAGGCAAGGCTTAGTAGAGCTGTGTAGTGTAGGAAACGTCAAGTATGTGTAGGACTGGGTAGAGCAGGTTAGGGCTGTGATGAGCTGGGCTAAGGTTATATCTTTTGGCCAGATGGCCAAAAGATGTATGGTGGGATGTATTTGCTTGCTTGGTTAGTTAGTTAAATATCATGCAAGAGTTCGTAGGCGCTCTTACGAGTAGTTTCAGTAATGATGGAACCACCAATCATACGGGAGATTTCCTCTACTCGGCCCTCATTATTAAGCATAGCTATAGTAGAGTTTACTCCACCTTGTTCATTGCTCTTTGAGACTACAAATTGGCTATGGGCCTTGGCTGCTACTTGAGGTAAGTGGGTAACAGTAATTACTTGTACGTATTGGCCTAGCTCATGTAATAAAGAACCTACAGCAGAGGCAGTTCGTCCTGAAATACCTGTATCAACCTCATCAAAAATTAAGGTTGGGGTAGATTTAACCGAGGCGGTTAAGACCTCAATAGTAAGAGCTAATCTTGAGAGCTCACCACCAGAGGCTACTGCTGCTAGTGGTCTTAGGTCTTGTCCTAAGTTGGCTGAAAACATAAAGCATAGCTCATCACGGCCATTAAGGCGTGGACGACACTCTTCATCTCTATGGATAGTAATATCAAAACGAGCATCAGGCATAGCTAAAGAGGTGATCTTTTGGGCAATTTTTAAAGCCAAATCACGGGCAACCTCAACACGAGCCTCAGAGAGCTTTTTAGCTTGCTCCTCATAGAGATTACGGGCGCTCTTAACTTCTTGAGTGAGCTTATTAATAGTGTCTTTTAAGCCCAAAAATTCATTGACCTTGCGTTCGATGCGATCAGACATTAAGTAGAGCTCTTTAGGTAAACAAGAGAAGCGTCTAGCTAGTTCGTGAGCTTTACTCATTTTGCCTTCAAGCTCAGTGGTGCTCATTTGTAAAGTTTGATTGCTCAAATCATCAGCTAAATTGGAGCCCTCATCCAGGTGCAAAATAGCAGCCTCAATGTTTTCCATAATCTTGCTGATATTAGGATCAAAAGCTTTTACTTTGTCTAATTCCATTAAGCGCTCACGCAAAATAGAAATAACATTAGAATCGCCACCCTCAACTACATTTCTAAAGTTAGCCAAAATGTAGCTAAATTGAGCTTGATTCATAGCACGATCAAACATGGCCTCAAGTTCTTCATAGTCGCCTTCTTGGAAAGAAAGACGATTGAGTTCCTCTAAGTCATAGCGATCTTGTTTATAAGTGCTAGCACCTTGCTTTTGTAAATCTGAAATTCTAAATAGCTCTTGGCGTAAAGAACTATAGTTGTTAAAAGCTTGATTAACTTCGTTAACCAAAGGCTTTAACTTGCCATAGTTGTCTACAATCTCTAGCTGGTGCTTTTCATCCATAAGCTTGACGCTGGCATGTTGGCCATGAATAGCAACCAAATATTCACCTAACTCTCTTAGCTGAGTTAAGGTAGCCATATGACCATTAATATAGGCCTTAGACTTACCATCGCAAGTAACAATACGGCGTAAAACTAAATCTTGCTCTTCATGTGTGTAATTTTCCATGCCTACGGCTTGGCCGTCAGCTACTACTCCAGTATCAACTTGGCTATAGTCATAAGAGCTATCAATACTTTCTATAGGAGATTGATATTGGGTATTGCCATTGTAGTTTTGGGCATGTGCTGCTGAGTCTTGTTCAAAACGCTCATCAGTAAAGCCGTATTCTTGAAGTAATTCATTGACCTTAGGATTGTCTTTAATAGAGAATAAACCTGAAACTTCAAGCTGTTTTTCTCCTTGACGCACCATATTAGCATCAGCCTTAGCACCTAAAACTAATCCTAAAGCATCTACCACTAAAGACTTACCTGCGCCTGTTTCGCCAGTAATACAAATCATGCCAGCTGTAAAATCAACTTCAGCCTGAACTGATAAGGCAAGATTGTTTAATTTTAGTTGTTCTAACATGACGGCTCCAAGCTTTGGTCTTAATCAAGATTTGAGCAAGTTTAAGAAATGAAATTATTGTAAATATTGCTAATTCTAGCAAACTTTTAAGACATCTTTACATAAAAGACACTAATTTTGTCTTATTTTAAATAGTAGAAATCTTAATAAAAAGCAAAAAAGCTTTATAGAGGGTTAATTAACCAGAAATTATTTTGTTGCTATTTTACAAGTTATATAGATTTTCATAAATGAAACCTATAAAGGCCCATCTGCGTAACAAAAAGTCTTAATACAATTGTATTACTTAATCTACGTAATTTTTTCTAAAAGTTTAATGTAAATTTGGCTCTTAATTAAAATCATACCCCCCAAGAGCTCCCTTGGAACTACATAAGAGCTTCCTCATATGGGTTCTTAGGGCTTGTCTTCAAGCTAGCTTAGTTTTCCCTCAAGTTATCTTAGGTCATGGTGATGAGAAAATATGGGATTAAGAGGTTTATAAGGCTACTGTAGAGCCTACTGAGGCTGGTGAGAGAGAGAAAAAAAGCCAAACTCTAATGGAGCTTGGCTTTGATAATAGCATTTAGTTGTTTTTGGGATGATTACTTGTTTTCTTTAAAAAAGAATTGAGCTGGTAAGGAACCATCACTTTGGCGTTTTGGTACTTCACCTTTAGTGTGATTGTTGACTTTATAGCCTTGAGTGTCCTTATTTGGAGTTAATAAGAAGCTATTGTTGTTCTCAATATTGCCATTAACTACATCGCCATAAATGCCATCAGTACTTCTTAGAGAAATGTTGTTAGTAAAATGACCTTGTTCTTGAGGTGATTTTACAAAAGGACCATGGCGGAAAATGTAATTGAAGCGCTGATTATCAATGGAGACATTATTGCTAACAGTAATTGCGCCTGGATTAAAGTTGTCGGTAAAGCCGTCCATACCATTTCGATAAGCAATGCTGCCATCAATGCTATGGGCCACAGGTAAGCCCTCACCGCCTAACTTAAAGCCATTATTGTTGTTAAACATGGCAACAGAATCTTCGATTTTAACTGCGCCATTAGGGCCATCTTCAATCTTATTAAAGAGATCATAGCCATCATCGGCATTACCCCAAGAAATAGCTCTTACGATTCGGTTGCCATCACCTACACGCATTTTCACTGCAAAGCCGTCAGCATTAATATTGCCTGGATCTTGGTTCTCATAAGAGGTGCAGTCCTCAATGAGATTATGGCTAGCCCATAAGGCTCGACCTACCTCTTTAGGGGACGCTACCCAAATACCTGTATCATCGCAAGCATAGGCGTTAATAAAAGAAAGGTGGTTGTAAGAGCCTGAAACATTAAGTGGCTTAGTAGTGACAAAAAGTTAGGCGCCAAGCCACTAGGCTTGCCTAGTGGTATAGCGCCATGGGG
>Briea_p1__coassemble_847_pt1 | contig 22956 bp, 13 predicted proteins | sample Briea_p1__metabat2_low_PE_001 | metagenome-assembled genome bin Briea_p1 | reverse complement strand
GATAAATATCAGAGTTGTATAATGCATTCATGATTTTTTGCTACTAAACACAGGTAAATAAGCAGTTTGTATAATGATCATAGATATGAAAAATATTCTCTACACTAGATATTAAAGTACCTCAATGTTAGCTTGTGATTGAGGGTTGAGTTTTTACTGCTAATGAGGTAGGGAAGGTAGGCACATGGTAGTGGTAGGGGCAAAAGCAACAAGGCAAAGAAAAAACTTTCTTTGCCTTGTCTGTAAGAAATTTAGCTAAACTGGTTGTGTGTTAGCCTATTATTCCCAACCAGTGCCTTCCTCTTCTTCATGAGAGGTGGAGTTTAACTTCATAGAGTTCCAAATTTGATTATGGATCTTAGATAAACGAGCACTTGGTGCCTTAGGGAAGTAAGCAGTATCAAGCTTTTCTTCGGTTAAGTTAACGCTTGTGTTAGATGCTAAAGATGGATCTAACTTTTCAATTGCTGTCTTAACAGGGAGGATATAGCGAATCTCATTAGAAACTGAGCTGGCTACATTACCGTCTAATAAGTAGTCAATCCACTTTAAGCCATTGTCAGCATGAGATGCGTTCTTTGGCATAATCCAGCAATCGAACCACAATAGTGAGCCCTCTTTAGGGAAGACATATTCAATATTGTAATCACGTTTAGCTGCTATAGCACGATCGTTTGCCTGGAGAATGTCACCAGAATAACCAATGGCAACACAAATATCACCAGAGGCTAAATCATTGATATAGCGGCTAGAGTGGAAGTAAGCTACATTCTTAGCAAAGTTAGTTAATAACTCTTGAGTTTGTTCATACTCGCTGCGCTTTTCAGTAGCTGGATCTTTCTTTAAATAGTGTTGTACCGCAGAGATAACCTCTACAGGGGAGTCAAGAACAGCAATACCGCACTTCTTTAATTTAGCAGCATTGTCCTTATCAAATAAGAACTCCCAGCTATCAATCTTAGTCCCTGGGCCAAAGATTTCTTCAATCTTTTTAGTGTTATAACCAATACCAAGGGAAATCTCAGTATAAGGTACAGCATAGTCATTGTTGGCATCAACAGTGGCTAAGAGCTCCATACGCTTAGGATCGAGATCTTGGTAATGGGTTAATTTGCTCTTATCAATTTTTTCCAAAGCACCAGCAGCTGCTAGACGAGGAACATAATAAGAGGTCATCATGATGGCATCAAAGCCTGTGCTACCAGAGAGTAAGCGGGCTTCTACTAATTCATTAGAGTCAAACAATACGTAGTTAGTATCAAGACCTGTTGTTTGTGAGAAATTGCTAACGGTATCCTCAGCAATATAATCACTCCAGTTCCAAATGTTGACTTTTTTAGCGCCATCATCGGCCTGAGCAGAAAAACTAACGCTCGCAAGAGCTAAACAAGCAAGGCCGCTGCAGTAGGCAGCAATTTGTGTGAAACGCATGTGTCGTTTCTCCCAAAAGGTGGTTTTCTAAAAATATGGTTTGACGCACTTTGCCCTTTAGCTTAGAAAGATAAAACTAAAAGCCTAAAAAACCAGTAAAGGCTTAGCTCAGAGCGCATCCCACTGCAATTATGACTAAGAAGATAGTCGGCTTAGTTTGCTAGTATGCTACTAGGAAAAAAAGCTGCCCTATTTTAACAACCTAATATTAAGAGTGCTAGAAAAAACGTACTAAATATTCATTTAGATAGCAAAGCGTTCCATTATGGACGGCATTCAAACAAAAACATTTCATTTTGATCAGATCTGGCAATATTTTTCGCAAAATCGCAGTAGGTTTTCACTAAGATAAAGCCTACTTTAGAGAGTTGTTTGGTACTCGCCATGTACTAAGCATAGTGGTTAGTGCAGGGTCTATTGTGCAAAGTGCAAAGAATAAATAGGGGCCAGATATTGTGAACTGGTAGCAAGAAATAGGGAATTTAGTAGTGTGCTAACCAACTCCCATAGGCTAGCCCATGTGGTTCCTGCGTATCAAGGTTAACCCATTTTCGTCAGTTCTTAACTGCTCTGGTGGTTATTGGCTCTGAGCGCATAGGTATGGGCACTAAGCAGGGCGCTGCTCTAGGCTCTAAGGCCTGGAGCTGAGCCTGGGGCTGGGCACAGGAGCCTGAGCCTTGTGCCATGGCGCTGCTCTAGTGGAATGTTCATCTAATTCTTGGAAAAACTAACTTTCATTAAATCACTCCTAAACCCCCTTATTTTATCAGGCATACGATATCCACTTGTGGGAAGTATAATATGAACCTAATGCATTAAGAAAATTGCAAAGGAACCTCCTCACCTGAAAGATCAATGTACTCAGGCTTAGGATTGTTTTCATTTACATGATTTGCAACTATCTCTGCTGAGTTTCGTTTTGCAAACTCCTCTCTGTATGCTTTATCAGCAGCTGGTACGCCTGCGTCAGCTAGCGCTTTTAGAGTGTGCAATCTTTGATTAAGGTTATGTTGTACATCAAACCTCCACTTAAAAGGCTGTTTCTTCCGATCGTTATAGTAGTTAATAAAATCCGAAATACCAGCTTTAAGGTGGTTTTTATCTTTCCAAGCAACCCCTTTAAGAGCAGATCTTGTGAGGTTTCCAAAAAAGCTTTCAACCAAATTGATCCAGCTTGCGGAAGTTGGGGTAAAGTTAAAAGTAAACATATGGTGCTGTTCATACCAATCGGCATCATATTTCTTATGAGTGTTCAAGTTATCGAGAACTAAATGAATTTTCTTCATACTTTTTAGTGACTCGTACTTTTTTACCAAATCAGCTAAAAATTGATGAAAATCTTTTTTAGTCTTTGTTTCTTGAAAGTCATAATAAACTTCGCCAGTATGTGGGTTTAAGGCAGCAATTAAATTAACTACTCCATTACGAGTATAACGACAACTGCAATACAACCTACCTTTGTAAGTTCTATACTTGATAAAATAATTGGCTTGAATGCATGTCTTCTCGTCCACACAAAGAACACACTCACCTTCAGCAGGAGGAGTCTTATATAAAAAGTCAATTCTCCTAGCTTTATCCTCATATTGGGTGTCTAAACTAACACAATAACTTCCCGAAGCTCTTATTTGGAGCTTAGTCCTTTTGATATATGTATTAAGTGTTCCTACAGAAACATTAATACACTTAGCCAACATGTGTTGAGTAAACACCTCTTTGCCTTGAAGATCAGCCATCAATGAGTCGAAATCATCTGATTTAAGATTGAATTGGTTGCTCTCTAGAATTTTTAAAGCACCCTTAGTTCCTGCAATAATCAGTTGGTTTAGTACAATTGCTTTTTCATCGGTAATTACAAGAGCTTTTTGTCTAGTAAAAACTTGAGGTGCAATGAACTTATCAAAACCTAACTTAATAAAACTATTAAGAATTTGGTAGATTGAAGATTGGCTTAAATCAAGTATTTCAGCAATTTCTTTGATACTGTGTTTACCGTCATAAGCATATACTATTACTTTGGCTCGTTTAAGGTTAATTTGTCGAATGTTCTGCTGCTTAATGTACTTAACACACTTATCAAAATCTATTTTTAGATTCTCATTGCTGTTAATTTTGTCACGTAATTCATTTAAAATTACATTCGGACGTCCTTCTTTGCTAAGTTGGACGTTTGTTTGAGGGGAAATTTTATTTGTCTTCATACCCCTCATTTTAAATTAAATCATGATTATTGTGTACCTATTACTTCTATATGGTTAAGAATAGTATAGTAATATTTATATATGGAAAAGGTAAGAGTAGTTTTTCCAAGAATTAGATGAACATTCCACTAGGCTTGGGCGATGGGGTGAGAGGGGAATAAATTAAAAGCCAAGATGTAGGCTCTGGAAAGCTTAATCTTGGCTTTGTGGGAATACTAGCTTGCTCATTGATGGTCGAGAATGCTTAGCAAGCTTAGATTAATATGTCTCTTACATGCTAACTAAAGATGGGATATCTAGATGATGGGCATCATCTTTAATAATATCGCCAATAACACGCTTAAAGACATCGACTAATTCTGGATTAAAGAAGCCGCACTGATTGGTGCAAATCATCTCTAAAGCAACTTCATGGGAAAAAGCCTTTTTGTAGCAACGCTCTTGAGTAAGAGCATCGTAAACGTCAGCAATACCCACTACTTGGCTACAAATGCTTAGCTCATCGCCTTTCTTGCCCTCAGGATAACCCCTGCCGTCATAGCGCTCATGGTGATGGAGGCAAATATCGTAGGCATACTTAAGAATGTCTGAGGTGTTGATACCAATCTTTTCAATTAACTCAGCACCACGTACTGTGTGAGTCTTGATTACATCAAACTCTTCTTTAGTTAAGCGACCAGGCTTATTTAAAATAGCATCTGGAATAGCAATCTTACCAATATCGTGCAAGATAGCAGCATAAGCAATATTGTTAATGTCCTCATCAGACATGAAAGCACACTCATGGAATTGCAACTCTCTTAGCTTATGTAAGAGGCGATAAGTAATGTTGCGAATGGATAAGACGTGCTTGCCTGTTTCTCCAGATCTAAACTCAATAGCCAAGGCTAAGGTTGAAATAACTTTTACGTTAATTTCAGAAAATTCTTTGTTCTTACGAGCAATTTCACGCTCTTGTAAGAGATTCTTATACTCTAAAGAGCGGTGAATCTTATAAAGCTCAATTTGAGAAGTAACACGCTTTAATAAGAAAGCAGGAGTAAAAGGCTTTGAGATAATATCGGAAACACGATACTCAAAAGCTTCTAATTGCTGGTCACGATCTTCAGCAGTAATAATGAAAATAGGCACACCATTTAAAAGGTTATGCTCACGGATCTTTTCTAAATAGCCATAACCATCCATTACAGGCATGGTAATGTCTAGCAATACTGCCACAATCTCGTCGGCATGATCTTTTGTATAGTTAAAAGCTTCCAAGCCATTTGCAAATTGTGGAGTGTGGTAATCCTTATTGAAAATAAAATCGAGGATGTCTCGATTCATCTCGATATCATCAACAATAAGAATGGTATCCTTGCGATCTTGAGTATTCATCACCCCTCCAGTAGAGTGAAAAAACTGCCTTTGGTTTCCTTATGTTTTTAATTAACCCAAAATAAATATTCTCAACCAGGCATTCAAAATACAGTTAAATTAACGACCACCAAATTAATAGATTTTGAAAACTCGTTATATAAGCTTAAGCTTAGGCTAAAAGCTTTTAGCTGTTGCTTACAATAGTGTTTGTTTTGGCTGATATTTATCGACAGTATAGTCGGACGCAAAACACTTTCAAAATGTAATTCTAATTAGTATTTTAAGGCTTTTTTCATAGATATGACTAGCTACTTAGAAAAAATTAAGTAAAAGTAGCATCTTTTGATGGTTTAAAGACCTTAAATTAGGTATTTTCTCTTAAAAATACGCATGAATCTTCTAATTTTGCTTTAAGATGAATGTAAAAAAATCATTTTTTTGCATCAATAATCTTAAATACAGGGTTCGTTGCAACTTTTGCGAAGAACTCAGAGTTTCACAATCTCTATTATTGTTTAGCTTATTTTAGTGTTATAAAAGTCTTATAAAAACTAAAGAAGACTACAAGTATGTTAGCTTTGAGGACACTATAAGCCTTAGGCTAATACTTCAACTTGTTGTTACCAAGTACTAGGAGGGAGGTTAGTTAAAAACTTATACCTAGACTTGGTAAACTAAAAAACTAAGCTTACTTAGTCAAGAGTAGCTAAAGCATCTCTAGTTTGGGCTATTTTTGGTTGAATTTGCTCGCATAAGCTGATTGCTAAGGCGTTATCTTCGCTACGAACAGCTTTAACAATGTCATTAAAGTCATTAAAAAGAGTATTGAGGCCTAAGTTGCCACAAATGCCCTTTAAAGTATGAGCGGCAATTTCAATGCCCTTGTAATCTTGATTAGCTACTGCCTCAAGTAATGCATCATAAGTAGGCTCAGTAATAAAGCGCTTTAAATACTTAAGATACATAGCTTCCATATTAGAAAAACGAGCTAATGAACCATCGACATCGATGTCAATAACATTGCGTAATTCTTGTAACTTCATTTCAAAATAACCTCGAAATGACCAAGCTTAAAAAAGTTGTAGCTTAGCCACAATTAGCTAAATATGAATTAGCTATTAACAAGTAAAATACTTGGTTTGTTGATTAAACAAACCATTAGCCATATTTAAATTGCAAACATGACTAATGCTCTTAGAGTGGCAAAGCGCTACTTTAAGAGCCAAAATCTTAAGGACAAAATATCCCTTAGTGATTAATGATGTAATAAAGCTCTATTCTGGGTAACTGCTAATAAATAGTTAATATTTGTTTGATTGCTAACCAAGAATAAACCTATTTGACAGATCCCTAGTGCATAGTAGAAAAGATGCCCTGTAGGGTATGAAAAAAATCCGTGGTCATTATCCCACAAAAAAACTTATCTTGCTAATTAATTGATGGTTTTTGAGCAAATTTTCTTGAAGTCTAGGTTAAGAAAAATAATTAAATAAGACCAGCTTTCAAAATTAGAGCTGGTCTTATAAGTATTATTTATTTTGCTTGCCATCAAGCAGGCTGCGAGCGTCTGTTTTTTCCTTATTCTTACGCTTAAAGAGGCTATAACTGCTCTTTTCCTTTAGGTAAGAATAGTCAGGATTACTATCCTCAGTAGAGCTCTTGATCTTCATCTTAAAGCTACTTTTAGAGGCTAATAATTCCTTAGAGAACTTCTCGTCAGGATCATTGTCCTCAGCTAAGCTTTGTTGTGCTTGAGTAGCCTTATTCTCTACTGGCTCATCATTATTTGGTTCGACACTAGCAGGCTTTTTAGGGGTATTAGGCTCTACAGCAGCTTGTAACTCCTTAGAGGCCTTATAGTTTTCAACAAAAGATCCTGACTCAGGAGCTTCAAAGTTTCCTAAGATAGATTGCTTTTGTCCCTCAGTATCCTCCTTACTTGCAGTATGAGATCCTGAGGTTACTGGAACTACTGGTGGCTTGTTATTATTTTCAGCCAAAGATTTGTTCTCAGTTAGCTTACTAATGGCCTTATTAATAGCCATTTTAGCTGTCGTCTGATCTTTATTGGCATCTAAATAGTTAGACTGTAATGCAGCTTTTAGCTGATTAACACTGTCTTTGCTATCATCATTGGTTGAGACCAATTCAGAGCGAGCATTCTCAAACTTACCACCCTTATCATCATTGTCCTTACTCTCTTGAGATGCATCCTGAGTATCACTCAAGTTAACCTCATTAAGTATTGGCTCAGGCTCCTCCTTGCTTGCCCCTAATTCTGCACTTGTATTTGCATCAGCATCTGCACCTACATCAGCATCAGCACCTGCATCTGCACCTGTGTTGGAAACTTCACTTGGAGCAGTGTTATCACTGGCGCTGGTGCTCTCGCTAGCAGCGGTGCTTGCTGTGTCAGTAGCACTGGTGTTAGAGCTGGCAGGGGCAGGGGCAGGGGTAGCGGCACTAGAGCTCTTACTGTCACTGGTATTGTCACTGGCAGGGGCGCTGGCGCTGGTGCCAGCGCTGGTGCTTGCACTTTCACTGTCACTGGCGGCAGTGCTGGTGCTATTAGCGGCATTAGAGGTAGAGGTAGAGCTAGAGCCAGAGGATTGAGCCATGCTTTCAATAGTGCTTGGTGGCAAATCCTCAGTACCTAATAAGTATTTGTGCTTTTGTACTAAGGTGGCTAAGTCGGTTCGGTTAGCAATGAGCTTGCCCATAACATTCTCAAGTACATTAAAGTCTAATGGCTTTGAGACGTGAGCATTCATACCAGCACTTTGAGTAGCGGCAATATCTTCAGTAAAGGCATTAGCAGTACAAGCAATAATAGGGATAGTAGTAGCATCTGCCTTACCACTGGCACGAATTTGTGATGAGGCCTCACAACCGTCCATATTAGGCATACGCATATCCATTAAGATAACATCAAAGCTGTACTCTGGTGACTTGTTAAAGATATCAACAGCTTGCTCACCATCCCAGGCGCTAGTAAGAGTTACACCCTTCATACCTAAGATATCGCAGGCAATTTCCATATTAAGCTGATTATCCTCAACAATGAGAATATGCAAGCCATCAAGTTTAAAGTTATTTAAAACAGCATTGGCTAATGGGTTATCACTAGACTCTGAATTTTTAGTAGGAGCACTAGTGCTTGCCTGTTCTTGAGCATCTGCATTATTAGCAATTAAATTATTATCAGTGCTAATGTTTTCCTGGCCTTGGCTAAAGGCAAAATCATTTTCATAAGCGCTTTGGATACGATGAGCTGTCTCTTCGTCAGCTAACTTAAATGGGATATTAATAGTAAAGGTAGTACCAACATTAACTGCTGACTTCACTCTAATATCACCGCCCATAATGGAAACCACATTCTTAACAATGGACATACCAAGGCCAGTGCCTTGCACTGAGTTTAAGCGCAATTCACGAGCATAAGGGGCAAAGAGCTTAGCTAAGAAGTTCTTATCCATACCGATACCAGTATCGGCAACCTCAATCATAAACGATGGCTTATGTAGGTGGAGAATTTCACGAATACTAATATTAACTACGCAACCCCTATGAGAGTACTTAAGGGAGTTGGATACTAAGTTATTCAATATTTGACGTAGCTTGGCAGTATCACCAATAACAACAGAGTGCTTAACATCGCAAGTAAGATTTACTTCCTTACCTTGAGATGCAGCATTAACCTTAAAGACATCAATGTTTTCTTTAACGGCTCTTACAATATCAAATGGCTCTAAAGTAAGCTTATTTTCCATTTGTGGACGAGCAACTTCCAAGATGTCATCAACTAACGCTAATAATTGGTGAGAAGCGGTAGTCATCTTCTTAAAGACATCAGGTAAGTTTGCAGTGTCACTTTGACGTAAGTGATTAATACCAATTTGACACAAGCCAATAATGCCGTTAAGTGGTGTTCTCATATCATGAGACATATTGGCAAAGAAAACATTCTTGGATTCTTCGTTCTTTTTGGCTGATTCAAGAGCATCGGCTAAGAGCTTGTGCTCCTCAATCTCAGTAATTTTTTCGTCATCAATGAGCTTAAAACATAAAATAGACTCATCTAAGTCTAAAGACTCATCGAATAAGATACGAGCATTAAACCACTTGTAATTATTGTCATTACTGAGCTTAAGCTGATAGTCATGACCAAAATCACGAATGGATAAAGAGGCTAAATTACGTAAGTGATTTAAAGAGAAGTTTTTATAAAAGTTATTCCAACTCTCTGGTAAGACCATATCAGAGAACACGGTCAATAAATCATCAAAATTATTGCGTGATGCCAGACGAATGCGCATATTATCAGGCGCTTTTAAGGTCGTAAAAGTGCCCATCTTAAAGTTAACACGCAAAATAATTTGATAGGAGTTACCTAATACCTTTAAGGCCTCATTAGTAGTTTCAATTTGTGAGGAGAGGTGATACTCACGCCATACCATCCATACTTCAATAATAATAAAGATTACTACCATCAATAAGAAGAGATTAGAAATCATGTGGTAGTTAAAGAGTATGTCTGAATATAGGGTAGTGGCAATAGTGTACCAACCTGTTTCAGGGTTATAAATTGAGTAGACGTTGCGCTTATCACCCATTAAGTCAGTAATAGGCTCCTCAGTGCCACTAATGTGTTGCTTAACATTAGTTTCAAAAAATGAGCTTACATAACGCTGAATTTGTGAGTAGTTAGCATTAAATGGGGTGTAATAAAGAATAACCGTACCCTTGCTATCTACTAGGTAGAAGCAATAGTTTTCAGATACTAAATAGGCAAAAGTAGAGGACTGGGAGGCGCTCTCTAAATATAAGTCAATAGCAAAAACATTATTGGTATTACCAATACGAGCTGACACAGTAGTAATAACAGTATTGGTAAAGATGTCAGTATAAGGGTCTAAAATAGCGGCTTTGCCAGGTTCAGCAGCCATAGCAGCCTTATACCAAGGACGGGCTTCGGTAATTAAAAAGGCATCACCATCCCAGTAAGTAGGGGATACGATTTGTCCATCAATGGAGGCATAAATATCAATACGCAGGTCTTTTTGCTTTGCTTGAAGTTCAGCCTCAGTTTTCTTCATCCATAAATCAAAGGCCGCACGACCGCCATCAGGATCATCGGCATGATCTTGCAAGAACACATCAGCATAATGAGCAATAAATTCAACGAATTGTTTTTGCTTTTGGAACTCAACTTGTAAAGAAGAGTCCAAGCGCTGAACTACCTCATAACCTACAGTATTTGAGTTAGACAAAATATTCTGACGCATCAAATACAATGAAGCGATCAAGAATACTGAGAAAATCATAAATAGTATGGTGCCGTAAGATAAGATTAACTTCTTAGCTTTACGAGTACGAGTGCGCAAAAGCGACGCAGCACCAGCGTTATTTCTGAACATAAATATGCATCATACCGTTGTGTTAAAACGTGCCCTGGTTAATTAACAAGCAATTAAATTACAGTCCTACCTGCTCGTTTGACGACTAGATTATTTGTAATTGTGTTTACAAAAATTCTTACTACCATGTTGCTAATGATAGTATTAAGGACTATGGATAATCTGCTATACAAGATAGATTATAGCGATTGAGCTCAAATATTGTAAGTGTGCCATAAGTCTAAAGTATTAGATTTGCATTTTTTTGAGAGCAAAATCAAATCCACTAAGCAACAAAAGCAAGCTTATTTTTAAAAATAAGCCGTTAATAATTACTAATATTACAGTGTGCATTATCGAACTTTACATATCTATGAGCAAGTATTAAATAAAAAAAATCACAAATTAAGCTTGATACCAGTAAATAGCTCAAAGATAGTTGTAAATCAGATAATCACTCAAGGTTTTCTGCAATATTCTTAACTAATAAGGTATAAAGTTAGCGAAATTTCAAGTTTTAAGTTCATTTGCTTTGCCCTTTAGCGCTTTTGTGCCTAAAATATAAGGACAAAGACTAAATCTTTCAGGTACAGTTGAGAAGCTAGAGGCAAGGTGTCTTTAATGAACAGCAATTCTTTAGTATTAGCTATTGCCAATAACAAGGGTGGAGTAGGTAAAACCTCTACAGCCTTGAATCTAGCTTGTGCCTTTGCTGGTACTAGGCGCAAGGTTTTATATATTGATCTTGATCCTCAAGGATCGGCTAGCGTTTCTATTTTAAGAACTAGACCTATTTCTATTATTAGCTCTGGTAATGCCTTAATCCAAGGCTCCTCTTTAGTGCCTTGTATTGTTCCTTATCAGCTAGCTAAGTTTGATTTAATTCCTGCCTCAGATGATCTCACTGCTTTTTGTATTAAAAAGGCGGATGATGAGCATAAAGAACATTGCCTTAAAGAAGCTTTAAAAAGTCTGCGCTTAATCTATGACATCATTATTATTGACTGTCCACCTGCACTAAATTTGCTCACTATTAATGCTTTATGTGCCGCCGATGAATTGGTGATCCCAACTACTTGTGATTATTTTGCCGTAGAGGGCTTAGGCTCTTTAATGCGTGCTTTTGAAAGCTTAAAGCGTAAAGGCCTCTCCACGGTTCATTTAATGGGTATTGTGTGCACCATCTATAATCAAGGTGAGCCTTTATCCCAAAAAATTGCCAAGGACTTAAAAAGCAACATGGGGCAATTGCTCTTTAACACCGTGATCCCTTATTGCTCCCAAATTAGCGAGGCCCCATCCGTAGGCAAGCCAGTCATTCTCTACGACAAAAACGCCATCGGCTCCAAGGCCTACCTAAGCCTCGCCGCCGAAATCCTCTCCCGCTACCAACAGCAGCACCAGCAATAGCATCCACAGCTGCCGCCGCCACCGCTGTTGCAGCAGCAGCAACAGCAGCCGCAGCTACAACAAAAGTAAAAATAGTAGCACCAGCTTCCGCCGCAGTAGCTGCAACAGTAGCAACAGCAATCCAATGAACGGCCCCTATAAGCCCACCAACCCATCAAGGCCCTTAAAGAATACCAACCTCACCAGGGCCTAACATCAATCCTGCTGCAAGTTCCAGTCTCTATCCCTAGGCCCTGACCATTTTATGGCTATGGCCCACCTTTGCTTTAAAGAACACCAAACGGCGTAATTAGGCCAATTTGTTTATCCAGCTAAGCTGGAAGTTTTAGGTAATTATAAGGAGTAGGGGCATGTACAAAAGGCAGTAGCTTGCACAAATGGCAGTGGCATTTATATGGGCAGGACATACTGCATAAGCAGTGGGCAGCATCAGCAGCTGGTGCCAATGGCATGGACAAGGCAGGGGCAGGCTTTAGACAGGGCAGATTCTGGGGCAGGTTTGCTCTCTAAGGCAAGTAATAACCTACTTGGTAGAGCATCAATAAGCCATTAAACAAAATCAGCAGCCCTAGTCGTAGAACATAATTTTGCTCCTAACAAACAAAAACCCCATGAGCTCAGCTTATGGGGTAATGGTTAAACTAAAAGATAAAGAGGGCTTTGTCTTAGCCCTAACCAATTTTCATTGGCCTTGCCAGGGCCCAAGCCTTGGCCCAGGACTGGGCTAAGGCCTTGCCTTGCCTTGGAGCTGGGCCTCAGGCAAAAGAACCAAGGCCCAAGACTTAAGTTAAATTAAGCTTTGATGATTACTGAATTGGGTTGCCATCAAAATCTAACTTGTACTCTTTGCCAAAGAACTTAAGTGGAATGGAGTCCCAACCAATATCTTGAGGGAGGCCAATAGGCTCGTAGATTTCAAAGTCATATTCAGGATCTTCTTCAAACTCTTGGAAATAGGTGTAGCAACGCTTCTTTTGCTTGGCAAAGATTAACATGTAATCTTTTCTACCGTAATCGTCCTTATGGAGCTTAAGGTAGTTGTCGGCAGTGTTAATTAAATTAAGGCCTTGTAGTAATTCAAGATGATTCCAGCCGAATTTCTCAAGTTGAACACCAAAGTTCATTAAAACCCTAGGAGAAACTTCTCGAACATAGTCTTTTAGCTGCTCTTTAGATAAAGATGTTTGATCTTGCAGGTACTTATAGCCTTTGTTTGAGAGTAGATCTGGTAGGCTATAGGAAAACTCTAAAACATGCAGACTTTGGAGGCATTGTTCTTGATCTTCGTATGCGGTTGGTAAAGAGTTAATGGCCTCCATAGCTACTAAAGGATCAGTAGGATTTTTGTAGGCTGTAGCCAAAGCCATATTGTTGATAAAGTTTAGAGCGTCTTCTGCTTCTGATAGAGCATAAGAAACAGAGTTAATACTGCCAGCCATTACCAGGCTAGCACCAAGAGCAAAAGAAACTAACTTGCGCATTTGTTGTCCTTAAGGCTAAAAAAGTTTGTCTATTACGTTAAAAAAACTCACTCTCTAGCTCGGATAAGAGACTGAGCTTAACTTCTCATTACTGCTAATAGGTTGAAAACTATTGGGCTTAGTGTGGTACCACCACCTCTACCAATAGAATTTCAACAGCAACAAAAACTATAATATCATAAAAAATTATCTAAAGATAAAAATTATATAAATAATTTCTTGAAACAAAATATAGCCATCAGAGCAATGAGATATCAACAGCTCTTGCAACAAGATTAACCAAGGAAGCTAGCTTGCTTGCTATCTTGTTAGTTTACTAGCCCTGCTAGTAGCTAAGCTGGCGCAGGCATTAGTACTTATATTGGTGTTGGCGTTAAGCTCTTGTGCTCATGTCTTTGCCTTAGCTTAGTGGGCTAGGCTAGTGGTTAAATTGAAAACCCATTACATACTAACGAACCAAAGTGGCAACTTAATTTGCTAATTGTCTTGTGCTTTTCCGCAATTTTACTGGCTGATTCGGTTAGTGGTGTTTGTGCAATGAGATTGCAATTTAACCATTAGGCTAGATTAGCCTACGCAAGGTTAGGTTAGGTTAGGGAGGGCAAGTACACGCAACTGTGTATTTAAAGTGCAGGTGCGTGTACCTTATGAGTAGGAAGAGTGGTTGCTATTGAGCTTGCTCTTGAGAGCTATTTTGATTTGAGCTACGTGGATCAATAGCCTTAAATTGTGGTTTACAGCTGTAGATTAGTAGGGCACTAATGGCTGTTAGGCCAGATAGGAAATAGAAAATGCCTGATAAGTTTATATGGGTGGCAATAAATCCTAAGAGGGCAGGGCCTAAAAGTAAGCCTGTATAGCCACAAATAGAAAGGAAAGAAATAGCAGGTACTAATGGCATATTCTTTTGTGCGCCTGTTGCTGAGGTGGTAAGCGGACTAATATTAGACATACCAATACCAATAGCAAAGAAGCATAAGGTGATGATGTAAATATTGGGTATGAGTACCATAATAAATAGGGCCACAATCATCATCAGGGCACCAAAGAAAGCACAATTAAAGGTGCCTAATAATTTAATTAAGCTCTTGGAGAAGAGACGACATAAGAGCATACAGGCTGCTACTATACAATAGCCATAGGAGGCAAAGTTTAAAGGCACGCCTGCATCTTTGGTAACATATAAACCTGACCAATCTAAAATAGCTCCACCAACCATATAGGTAAAAGCAATAATTAAAGCTAGAGAAATGACTGGTTGTACTGGGCGTACAAAGGTCTTATTTTCCTTTTTGTCAGCTGACTTAATAGAAATAATGACAGGAATATAGTAGGCAGAGGCTACATAAATAATAGAAATCAGGCTTAAGATGGCCATTGATGGGGCAACATTTAAGGTTAGTAAGAACATCATCATTAGTGCTCCTACTACTTCACCCATAGAGTAATAGCCAAATAATACTGACATCATCATAATGCGATATTTCTTTTCGATATAGGCAGCAAACACATTGATTACCACCTCTAAACAACCAATAGAAATACCAAAGACAATGAGTGCGCCAAACACTATTTCATAATTAGGCATTAACGCCAGCAAACAAATTGAGGCTGCGGTGGTAAAGCTAGAAATAGCGTAAGTTAGTTTAAAGCCTATCCATTGGAGTAAAAAGCCTGAAATTATCATGCCTGATACTGAGCCAATACCAAAGGATAAAACTAATAAAGAGATAGCCTCAGTAGAGAGAGATAAATGGTCTTGGATAATAGGAATGAGCGGAGCCCAGCAAGCAACAGCAAAGCCGCAGAGAAAATAGCCAATACGAGTGACATAGACTTGGTGCCTTGCAGAAAGCCTGCGCATATTATCCTCCATCAATTTAATCTAAAGATAAAGCAAAAGAGCGCAAACATTATTTGCGCTCTTTTGCCATTGGTTTTTTAAAATAAAGACCTAATAAATTAGACAGCTACCTGATCGCCTTGGTGCTGATCTTTTTCCAGCTCACCTTCTAAGTCCTTATTAACAATATTAGCTACAGTAGCATCTGACCAAACATTAACTGCAGTTTCAATCATATCAATCACTGCATATACAGGTAAGATAATGCCCATGAGTAAAACTGGAACATTCATAGAGCTTAACAAGGAAATAGTTAAGAAGTAGCAGCCCATTGGTACACCTGCATTACCTACAGCAGCAATAGTAGCAATGAAGATCCAGGCAATTACGGTACCTGTAGTGATCTCAATACCTGCATTTTGCATTAAGAATAAAGAGGTGATTAAGATAAAGCCTGCGCAACCATTCATATTAATGGTGGTGCAAATTGGTAATACGAAACGTGCTACCTTTGGATTAACACCGCAATTGTTCTCAGCTGAGGCCATAGTAACTGGTAAGGTACCAGCAGAAGACTTAGAGAAGAAGGCCACTGCTACAGCTGGTAACATGCCACGGGCTACCTTGAATGGGTTTAAACCACGTAACAATAAGAACAAAGGTAAGATGATAAACATCTGAATTAAGTTAGCACTGATTACTACGCTAAAGTAAGAGGCCACCGATCCTAATACTACGCCATGCTCAAGCTCAGTTACTAACTTGGCAGTAAAGCCCATAATACCAATTGGTAATACGGCAATAATCCACTTAATGAGCATAAAGAGCACATCTTGAAGGCCTAAAATACCATTTAATAAGGCATCACGGCGCTCATTTTTAGGCATTACGGCTAAGGCAATACCCACAGCAGCAGAAATTAATAATACTGATAAGACATTACCAGCAACAAAAGGCTGCAAAATGTTATTTGGAATAACGCTAAGAATGTGGTCTAAATAAGTGGTTTTCTGAATATCGCCAATATTAGCAGTACCTGCAATTTCAGCTGGCACATTAGCAGGGGCAATGATCTTATAAAGTAAAGCACCTACAATAGCAGCCACAATAGTAGTAGCTAAAGTGTAGAAAATAGTTTGCTTAAAGATTCTGCCTGAGCTTGAGTCCTTGCCTAACTTAGCTAAAGTGGAAATTAAAGCTAAAGCAATAATAGGTACGGCAATAAAAGAGAATAAACGAGTGAAGACAGAGGCAATAAAGTTCATGAGCTCGTTTAAGCTTGGGTTATTGATAAAGCCAAAAGCTACACCCAATACCAAACAGAGAGCATAAAAAGCAGCATTAATTAAGCGGCGCTTCTTTTCTTCAGGGCTTAACGAAGCTCGAGCAGCTTCAAGAGTCGAGGTCTGTCTTTGATTTGTCATAAATTTTCTACATTATGTACTTGATAAGCCATGCAAGCGCAAAAGCACAATATATAAGAACACTTAGCACTTTTATTGAACTAAGGCTATATAAAGCTGATTGCACCAGCCCGTGACTTACTAGCAGGGATAATGTCTCCTAAAAAATTATTAAGTGGTACAACAAAACTTTTTACTAAAAAACTTAGTAGTTTTGTTGAAAAACCTAAGGTTGCCAAGACTAATGTTGTTAGCATGTATCTTAGTGATGCGCCTATGCGCCTCAGTCTAAGATGTGCAACCTGCCATTGGTTAGTTTACTTAAGCTAAAAAATAAAGAGCCTAATAAAATTAACCCCTCATTGGATTAATGGCCTGCATAATAGCAAACAATTAGGAAAAACTTAAATTTTTCGCTAATAATAAATACCAATGAGCCTAGAAAGCAGTCAGCTAGAAAAAAAGTAAGAGTTAAATCAAACTTTTTAGCGACTGCCTAAATTTTTACCATAGACAGACCCAATCTCCAAGCCTTGCTCCAAAAATACCAAGCAGATGGCGCTTTTTGCTCACTTTTAGCACTTTTATTGAGATAAATGAACAATATTAGGTGTGCTAGTGTGCTTTTTAGTTAAAAAGTTCGAATCAGCACGTTAGATCATTGCTCATATAAATATTGTCAGCTAAAAAAATTCTGTTAGGATTGATGGAAAACTATTTTTAGACAAGTACGTTAGGAGTATTGTTAGTAATGGAAAATTTTGTTTTTCATACCCCAACTAAGGTTCATTTTGGTAAGGGCACTATTGAGTCATTACACGATGAAGTAGTTGCTATCGGTAAGAAAGTATTATTAGTTTATGGCGGTAGCTCCATTAAGCGCTCTGGCTTATACGATAGTGTGTTAGCTAAGCTTAATGATTGTGAAATTTTTGAGCTCTCAGGTGTTGAGCCAAATCCACGTATTACCTCAGTACGCAATGGCGTTCAAATCTGCAAAGATAAGGGCGTAGAAGTTGTGTTAGCTGTAGGCGGTGGCTCAGTATTAGATTGTGCTAAGGCCATTTGTGCTGGTGCTTGCTATGAAGGTGATGCTTGGGACTTAGTTCTAGACTGGAATAAGGTTACCAAGGCTCTACCATTAGTTACCATTTTAACTTTATCAGCCACAGGCTCTGAGTTTGACTATGGCTCTGTAATTTCTAATTTAGAAACTAATGAAAAGCTTCCTTTAATTAGTGATCACATCTACCCTCGTGTTTCTATCTTAGATCCACAATATACTTATTCTGTACCAGCTAATCAGACTGCTGCTGGCGCTGCTGATATCATGTCTCATATTTATGAGCAGTATTTTTGCAAGGATAGCAATTTAGTGTCTGATGGTATTTGTGAGACCATTTTACGTACCATCATTGCTTGCGCTCCTCGCTTATTAAAAGATCCACAGGATTATGATGCTCGTGCTCAAATGATGTGGGCCTCTTCTTTAGCCTGTAATGGTATTTGCTCTTTAGGTAATGGTATCCGTCCATGGCCATGCCACGGCATGGAGCATGAGCTCTCTGCAATCTACGACATTACTCACGGTGTAGGTTTAGCTATTTTAACCCCACATTTAATGCGCTATGCCTTAAATGATGATACTGTTGAACGCTTCTGTCATTATGGCAAGGCCGTATTTGATATGCCAGAGCAAGCAGATCGTTTTGCTATGGCTAACGAAGCTATTAACAAGACCGAACAATTCTTTACCTCTATTGGTCTCCCAAATAATTTAACTGCTTTAGGTATCGATGATAGCCACATTGATGAAATGGCCGAGCACTGCATCAAGTTCAACCCAGGCCTCGATCAATGCCCTCGCCCTCTCTACCTCGAGGACGTAAAGCAAATCTATCGCAACAGCCTCTAAACCAACCCAAACCAACTAAACAAACCAAACCAAAACTAAACCCAGCTAGCTTTCGCCAAAGCTAAAGCTTTAGCAAAAGCACACTAGAGCCATTAAAGGTATAAGTGAGCACCAAACAAGTTTCCACTAATACCAATCTTGGCAAGACCAAGCTTGGCCAAGCTTAGCTTAGCTAAGAATAATCTTAGCTTAGCATCAGCCAATGCCCCACTAGCTAGGTTTACATACTAAAAGACCTCATAGGCCTAAAAAGCCCATGAGGTCTTTTGTTTATTGGTTGACTTATAGCGCCCCAAAACACCACACCTCAGTCCAATCCAATCCAATCTAGTCCACTCCGCTCCAATGCAATGCAATCCAAAACAACTAACCAGTCTCATAGCTAACTTAATACAACAGCAAAAAAGTAATCACCATCCTTTATCCCATTAAGAGTAAGAGCTTGCAAAGTAGCTATTAAAACGGGGCAGTAGGAGCTAAAAAACATGATTTAATTACTATTTAAGCAAAAATACTTGCATGGCCGAATAGATATTAATACAATGCAAGCCAGATAGTTGATAACTTTTTTTCACCCTCAACTATCCTCATTTATCTATTACGTTTTCCATTCTCTCTTTATAAGAGAAATCATGGCTACTAAAGACCTTTGGTCTTATGCGCTTATAGTTGCTTTGAGCATATCTTTAGCAACTCTAATAATTTTCCTCCCAACATATATGATATTTGGCCTTTAGGCCAATTACTGTAGTCTTAGGATACTAATAATATGAGTCAACAGAATAATAAGGAAAGAGCTAAAACTAGCTCTAGCTCTAGCTCTAGCTCTAGCTCTAGCTCTAGCTCAAGTAAAGTTTCTGAATTCTTATCTGCTTTATTTGGTTTATTACTAATAGCTGCCTTCTTTGGCTATTTTGTGTGGCTAAATGGTGGCACCTTTGCTCATAGCGCTAGCCGCATCTACAACTACATTACTTCCCCAGTGACTTCGCTTGCCACAAAAGGTGAGTCAATTGATAAGGTGATAGTGGTTAATTGCACTGGAGAGTATATCAATACCCAGCTATTCCCTTCTGCACTAGACATAATAGCTGAGGAATATTTTGGCCCAGAAGAGCCTTTAGAACACACCGAGCGTTTTTGTAATTTAAATACCAATACTAGCGCTACCTCCTTCATTGTAAGCTCTAATTGGAGTGAAATTAATCGCTTTGTGGGCCACGACAATGCAATCATTAAGCTCCTTACCTTCTACAATAAAGAGTCTTTAGAAAATCTTAATTTAGCCTATCGTCTTGGTATCTCCCAAAAGCAATATTCGCTTTATATGTTTGACGACGAGAACAAGGCAGTATTTTTAGGTTCTGCAACTGATGGCCCTTCCATGTTGTTGTATACCTTCACTTGGCTTGTTAATGCCCCTCAAAAAATTGTTAGTGAAGCCTTAGCTGTAATTTTTGCCTCCAAACTCTTTAAGAAATTGACGCGCTCGCATGATGGTGCTGTTTGTGTATTCGTAGCATTAGCCTTGGACTTCTTAGTAGGTTTAGTAGGATATTTTCTCGACTTATGGCTAGCCCTTGGTAATGCTGTAGTTGGTGGTATTATTGGCCTGGTAATGCATCCTCTTAATAGCTTATGCTCAATTTTAGGCATGGTGTATTTTGGTGCTTTTGCCATTTGGTCAGGTTTCTTTGAAGTGTTGTTTGCTATCTGGCAAATCTTCTAGTCTCACAAGCAAGCTGCAACTATTTTAGTTGCAGCTTGCTCCTAGCTGCTAGCAGCTTACAGCTTTCAGCTTGCGCCTTGTAGCTAACATCTTGGGTAACCATACTGTGATTTCTTTTCCTCAAGCACTAAAAATTTGTATTATCAAAAAGCCTTTTAATTGGAAAGATCGTGCCTCTCGTTCTGAGTTTTGGTGGTTTTTTCTTTTTATTAATTTGTTTTCTATTCTTATCTCGCCATTAGCTGAGCAATATAAAGTGATGAACATAATAATGGGTGTTTCTAGCATTCCATTATTGTGGCTTCATACCATGGTGTCTATTAGACGCTTGCATGATTTAAATAAAAGCGCTTGGTGGTTGTTTGCCCCATACCTATATTTGCTACTAGCAATTATTATTTTAGCTTTAACTGTTGATCCATGGGCAGATGAAAAATCACCTGTTCATATAGTGCTAATTCTAGGTGTGTTTGCTGTACTTATCTATTTTTTGGTGCTGTTGTGTTTGTTTTGCAAACGTGGCACTGTAGGTGCAAATCGCTTTGGCCCTGATCCTTTAGAGCTTGATTTGCTCTCAACTCATAATCAATTTGCCCAATACAATCAAAGCCAACAGCACATTAAACCAACCAAGAGAGACTCCAGCCAAGTAGAGAAAGGCTTTAACCCAACTAATAATGGCTTCAACCCAAACCAGCAGGGCTTTAACCCAGCTGACAATGGTTTCAATCCAGCACAGCAGGGCTTTAATCCAAACAATAATGGATGGGATGGCAAGTAAGCTCAGAGTGATAGGAGCTCTGGCATAAAGAATAGTTAAGCTTCCATATCAGATTTATCTTACTTAAGTTAAAGCGCTAGCCTTAGTAGTTGTTTGCTGCTAAGGCTTTTTAGTGCCTAAAATTTGGATGCTGCAAGGAATTAGAGAGTTTGGTAAGGATAAAAAACTACTTGCGCACATAATTAGTGCAAAATAAGGAAAAAGAACAAAAACTAAAAGCTAAATCACCTTTTTAGTAGGTAGACAATTGCGTATTAGCTAAACTACCTTAATAATTATTTAGGTATTCGGTTTAGCTTTAGCTCTAAGGAGAGTGCTTTTGGCTATGACTTTTTTGCAAGCTATCACTCAAGCATTTGTTAAAAAGCCATTACACCTTACAGGACGTGCCTCACGTGCTGAGTTTTGGTACGTGTTCTTATTGTTTTTCCTAATAGATCTAACAGTCATATTCATAGTGATCGCAGACATAGTCTATATTGATGAGTTTTGGAGCTATCTGACCTGGGCAAATACTGGCTTTATGTTTGCATTAACAGTTAGACGACTACATGATGTGGGCAGAAGTGGATTATTGGTGATCATTCCTGTAATTCCAATCCTGATAGATCTAGTCGTAGGTGTAGGCTATGAGTATGGCTTTATATACCAAATTGTAGATGATGATCTTGGGTCAATCATATTAACCCCACTTAATATTATTGCGTGGGTAGTTAGTTTCTATATTTTCTTTTTAACTTTGTGTGAGGGTAATAGAGGCCCTAATAAGTATGGCCCTGATCCTTATGAGGGATTAAGAGTTTTTGCTGAGGAAAATAACAATAACAATAGGCACTTTGACTTTGAGTTAGCTCAAGAGCTCTTTGATCAAGAGCAACTAAGAGCAGCTAACAAGTTTCATGGCTATTCGTCTTATGTAGCCAACAACAAATAATAATACCAACCCCATAAATGATATGGGGTTGTTCTAGGAAAAAATGAGCATATCTAAAAAAGTGAAAGAGCTGTAAGCTTTCCACTTTTTTAGCTAAAACTGAGGAGAAAAAAACATGCTTACATTCGTACAGGCAGTTAAAATCTGTGTCTTTAAAAAGCCTTTCAATTGGAAAGATCGTGCATCACGTTCAGAGTTTTGGTGGTTTAACTTATTTGCTTTCTTAGTTGAGCTGGCACTAGGTATTTTATCTGTGATACCTATCTTAGGCATAATTGTAGGTTTTCTAGGCTTCTTTGTTTCTATTGCCCTATGGTGGCTCTCTTTAATGGCAAGCATTCGTCGTTTACATGATAAAGATAAGAGTGGCTTTTTCCTGCTATTACCAACTGGTGCCTTATTATTAATCTTGGTCATGTCGATGATAGTAGTGTCAACTCGTTCTGAGACCTTAGCAACTATTACCTATATTACCTTCATCTTACCTTTTGCTGCATCAATTTATCTCTTAGTGTTATTTGTTACCCGTGGCACTATTGGTCAAAACCGTTTTGGTCAAGATCCTTTAGAGATTGATTACTCTGACATTACTAACGATTTCTCTTTCCAAGAGGCTAAGAGAATGTTTGGTGATGCCCGCAACCAACACCGCAACAACCAAAACTACAACAACTTTAACCAAAATCAAGGCGGCTTCGATCCAAATCAAGGTGGTTTTAACCCAAATCAAGGCTTTGATCCAAGCCAAAACAATGGTTTCAACCCAGCTAATAATGGCTTTAATCCAAATCAAGGCTTTGACCCAAGCCAAAACAATGGTTTTAACCCAGCTAATAATGGCTTTAATCCAAATCAGGGCTTTGACCCAAGCCAAAACAATGGTTTTAACCCAGCTAATAATGGCTTTAATCCAAATCAAGGCTTTGATCCAAGCCAAAACAATGGTTTTAACCCAGCTAATAATGGCTTTAACCCAAATCAAGGCTTCGATCCAAGCCAAAACAATGGTTTCAACCCTGCTAATAATGGCTTTAATCCAAATCAAGGCTTTGACCCAAGCCAAAACAATGGTT
>Briea_p1__coassemble_828_pt1 | contig 23644 bp, 7 predicted proteins | sample Briea_p1__metabat2_low_PE_001 | metagenome-assembled genome bin Briea_p1 | reverse complement strand
AAGGCTGGATAACTTTGATGGCGACATGGCTAATAACAGCAGCCTAAATGGCCCTGTTTACTCAGGTGCAAAGCTGGATAACTTTGATGGTTCCAATGCCAATAACAGCAACCTAAATGGCCCTACTTCCTCTTGTGCAAGGCTGGATAACTTTGATGGCGACATGGCTAATAACAGCAGCCTAAATGGCCCTATTTCCTCATGTGCAAGGCTGGATAACTTTGACGGCGACATGGCTCATAACAGCAGCCTAAATGGCCCTGTTTCCTCTTGTGCAAAGCTGGATAAATTTGGCGGCGACATAGCTGATAACAGCCCTATCAATGGCGGTGAGACTCAAGGTGCAAGGCTGGATAACTCTGGTAAAGTTCAGGATATGAAGCAGGGTGCTAAAGGGAGGTGGTGGCGCAAAATTATGGGGTGTTTGCATATTTGTGATAGTTATCGAGAAAACACCTCCAATGAGGCTGGGGATAGCAAGTGTTCTGTCAGCGGCGATGAAGCTGATATTTATCGCAATCGTGGCAGTGTTGGGAATGAGTTTGGAGCTAGTTGTCAGCAAGGCAATGAGGGAGCAAACACCTCAAAAAATGACGGTGATGGTTTAAATGCCAAAGATATTGACGGTAAGCCATTGGCAGGCGGTGAAAATTTTGTATCTGGTAAAGAACAGCCAAACGAGAAAAAATTTAGTGGTTGTACTTTTGGCCAAAACATGCTCAAAATAGAAATAGCTTTACAAAATGCGAGCCGTGATAAGTTTAATGATACTGCCACTTCATCTTTGAGTTTAGCTCAATCCTTGGTGACCTTACCTTCTTCTCATCATGACCCACAGCGTCAACGCTTTAACGCTTATGTTCAAGCACGACGTAATGCCCAAGCATTACAAAACCTGAAAGTTCAGGCTCGACAAAATCCTTGTACTCCTAACAACAGCACTGACAGCACCCCAATGCGTCAGAGCGATTTTGCGCCTAATTTACAGTTCAATAGAGATGCTCAGGGCAACTTGCAAACACAATCTGACTTCCAAGAGCGCATGGGGGCTGCTGCGCAGGCGCAAGCACTTGCACAAGAACAGGCGCAGGCACAGGCACAGACGCAAGCTTGTGCTCAAGCACATGCTTATGCCCAAGCTCAATCTCAATCATCTGAGGCACGTAGTATTCAAAACCATGCAACAGACATTGAGCTTAAGCTCTCTAGCAGTCGCATTAATGAAGAGCTGACTTTAGAGCAGGCAGCCATCATGTTAGGACAAGATCCTAAGGATGCTCTTGAGGCCAATTTAACACCAGATAACGTAAAACTTGATGGCCCTACTGTTGGCAGATATGGCTACAAAGCAGGCAATTCAAGGCAAACACTTAATCAGGAAACCAAAGTTTATGTGGGCAATGAACAATCATTACTTTACAGCCACTTTTCTGATGAACAGTACCACCCTAAGTCCTCGGACGACTTGGTGCAAAGACAAAGCGGATTTACTAAAACAGCTAGCACTACAGGTGTTAGTGGCGAAACTAGTACAGCTAGTGCTAGTGGAGCTACTAGCGATGGCAGTACTAATAGAACTAGTGGCACTGATGGCATTAGAGGTATTGGTGGTATTAGCAGCACTACAGGGGCTCTGTCTTGCAATGATAAAAGAGGAGAGTCACAGCTAAGTAGCAATGGCTCTCAGGCTGAGCATAACTTTAGTCCTGCTCCTATCATGGTTAGTGCCCTTAGCACTAGCAAATCAAAGATGGATCGTGACTATGAGCAAGCCCAGACTTATCGCAGGCAAAACCTCAAGTCTAATGAGCGCAATTTATTAACTATGGGAGGTGAGATTCAAGCTCAATATGGACTTACTGGTTTACTAATATGGTTCTTAAGGGTGTTGTTTTACCCTCTAGAATGGGCTTTAAAAGTCCTGATTAAAGTTTGTTTTAACCAAAGTTTGCTTAAAAATTTGGCTATTGCCAAAGAGCTCATGATGCTGCTCTTAGCAGGAGTACTAATAGCTTGGTGCTTTAAGCCAGACCAAATTGCAGTACTTACCAAGAGTATTAGTGATTTTTGCTCTTACTGTTATGACTTTGGCGCTGTGGTGTACTTTGCCTTATTTAATGGCTTTAGTCAGGTTAATGAGGCCTTATATGCCGATAGCTCCATCTTAGATCGCTTAGAGCTTTATGCCCAACTACTCTTTGATCATGTTGATTGTGCTCTAACTTGTTTTGCTTTAGGACTGTTATGGGGTAATCACTATGGTTTGATTAGTGAAATGCATCATAGATCTTTATTGGGTTTACGTACTTTATTGCGTCCTTATTCATTTTTAAATCTAAGCCTCAGCCTTTCTGCTGTGGCATTGTTGATAGGAGGTTATTTCCCTTGCTTGGAGTATGCCCTGTTAATTACGTGGTTCAAGATTGCGCTGTATGGTTTTACTATCACCTGTTTTTACAGCCAACACTCCAAATAGTAATTACCAAGGCACGCTATTACTTATTAGGCTTGGTTCTCTTAGGTACCTGTGCCTTGATTACACCTTCTAAAGCTAAGCTCATTGGGCTTTAGCTTATCAAGAGGTATTACTATCAACAGCCAAGCAACCTGCTTGGTAAGCCCTAATCTCTTAGCTCAGGCGGCCAATTTTTCACTAACAACACATAAGCTGCTTGAGCTAAGAAAAAGCCTATAGCCCACTGTGGCTGCAACTGCAGTGGCTGTGACCGTAGTGACAGCAGCGGTGGCAGTGGCGACTTAGGGATGCAACTGTGGCAACTGTGGTTGCACTTATGGGAATGGCTTTAAGAAGTTAAAGAGTGATTCTTGTTTTCTGTGCTTTAAGCCATCGTGCCTTACATCTTTTAAAGGTTTGCTCTAAGCCCAGCCTTACTTAGAGCAACCTTGCTTAGCTACTTTTTTGTCTAAAACAACTAAGACTTTTTGCTAAGCAAAAAACTTAACAGGCCAAGCCAAACTCAAACTTGGCTTTATGGGTGGATCAAACTGTTTAAGTTTGGTCTTAATGAATCCTTGTGCAAAAACCTTTTTGCCTTAACAACCTAACAATTATATGAAAGCCTATATTCATAATCACTTCAATGCTTTTGATGACCAACTTGACCCAATGCTTGCCTCTTTTGTTGCAATTGAGCAACAGCAAAGAATTGCTCTTAGGAAACAGCAGAAAAAACATAAGCGTAACCTACAGTACTTAAGCCTCTTTTTGCTTATGTCCATCATGTGCTTTGTTTACCAGCTTTACCATGCACTTACTAGCGAGAGCCTCTCTGCTTTTAGCCCTATGATAAAGGTTCCAGCCATCTATCAATTATCACCTAATGGCCAAGAGCCATCAGCACAAAAGCAACAATCTGACCTTAAGTCCCTTCAAGCCCAGCTCTCTACTTCCTTAAAGCAGTCCCAGAGCCAAGCTCTGGGCCAAGGCCAGGGCCAGGGCCAAGCCGTTGGTCAGGGACAAGCTCTAGCTCAAGGACGAGCTCATGAGCAAGATAAGGTTCATGGGCAAAGCTATGAGCAGGGGCAGGTTCAGGGTAAGTTTCAAGCTTATGATGAGGCTTATGCCCAAGCGTTAGCTCAAGCTTTAGGGGAAGCTCTGGCCACAGCCATTATTCAAGAGCAAGCAAAGCTCAATGATGAACAAGCCCAAGCTCCAGCTCAAGCTCCAGCTCAAGCCCAAGCTCATGCCTTAGCTCCTAATTGCGATGGCTTAGACCAGCATGCCAATCATCAATATGAGCGTCATTTTGCTCCTGTGATTGAGCCTGAGGCACCATCTGCCTTATATGATTGGTTTCTCCCTGAACAAGCTCTGTTATTAAGTAAGAATCTTGATGAAGATGGTATTAGATCATTAACTAATTTATTAGAAGGCCTAAAGCAGGGTAATCCTTATTTTGAGCATCACGACTTTTCAAATGGTGAGCAATGGGCCTATCAAGGAGAGTTGTTAATTAAAACTCCACTGCGTAACCCTGTTGTAAGAAAAGTTAAAAACAACAATGGCCTTGAGCCATTGATGCAGCCCTACCCTTACCAAGATTTTAAAGATTGGCAGGATATTTTAGCCATGGTAGCAGCCGTGCAAAAAGACATTCATATGCCCCCTTATCAACCTCTAACAGGTCAACCAAATGGAGCCAATCACTAACAACAACTGCCTAAATACGAAGTCGAGCCCTTTTTATTAACCATATGAGTTATTTGTCTATCGAGTTTTTACTATGAAAACTAAAATTATTTCTATCTTATGGTGGTCTTTAACCCATCCCGTAGCTTTGCTAACTACCTTGGCTAAGCTTAGTTGTTCTTTAGCCATTATCTTTGCCATAGTAGTCTCAGTATGTGAGATAAAAATTGACTTTATTGAGCAAGGTAAAAAAGCTTTAATCAGTGAGATTTTTAATGCTGGCTATAGTAGCAATAGCAGCCTAACTGTAGCCTCTTTACGTGATTTTGATGTCAATGACTGGGAGATAGATCCTGAGCAAGAGCAACAGCTTGCTGCTGCTACTGATATGCACCATAACTTTGCTTACAGCCAACCTATTATTGCCCCTCTTGGCTCTCAAGATCGTTTTAGCCTATCTGATAGTACTGTCTTTAATTTAGACAAAAATATCAACTCAGGTATTAGCTATCAAAACTTTAATGATAAGGGCTTTGCTCTTATTGATAGCATCAATGAGTACACCAAAGCTCATCCTGAGCTACAAAACGATCCTCACTACCAAGCTTGTATCAAGGCTCAAATAGCACAAATTTACTTTAATAGCACCTTATTACCTGAGCACATGAGTGCTGATATTGGTCTTGCCAATACTATAGCTGCCATCACTAAAAATGAGGCCCCAGCCTTAGAACCAGCTCCAGCCCCTGCTTCTAACTTCAGAGCCAATAGTAATAAAGTTGCTTTACCACAAGAGTTTGCCCATAACTCCCAGGAAACTATACCTTGCTCAGAGCCAATTACTGAGCAAATAACAGAGCCAGCCTTAGCAGCTAACGATTTGGCCTCTAATCATGAGGCTCATAGCCCTTATGGCTACCAAGACCCAGACTATAGCAATGACACCACAAATGGCTACCAGCACAACAGCTATCAAAACCATAACAGCCTTTACAGCAGCCTTAAAAGCAGCAGCTTAACAAGCAATAGTCTCAATGGCAGCTACAACCATGGCTATAACCATGGCTATAGCCATAGCCAGGGCTCTAGCCAGCATGAGAGTGAGCTTAAGAGTACTGCCAGATACCAAAATCACAACCTCAATCGTAATCTTAAGAGCACTAGAGACGATCATTATTTAGCACAGGAGGGCAAGCTACACCACCAACAGAGCTTAGCTAGCACTAATAGCTCTCTTAAAGGACAAACATACGCTTATAGCCACAATCACAACTTACAGCCTAACCAAGAGCTAAAGAGCTTATCTCCTAACTCTGGTAGCTCCTCAAATTATGCTTTAGAACCTAATGCCAACTTGGCTATGAGCCATACTCCCAACTCTGCCCTAACTCACCATGGACTAATGAGCTCTGATGGTATTATAGAAGAGGAAGAAGAGGAGCTCGTACTTGCCCTGCCAGACAGCAAGTCCCTTACCCCATCACAGGCAGCTATTATCACTACTAACAGTGCTAGTCAGCATCATATGCTCAGCCAGGGCCACAATCTTAGCCATAGTCATGGACTGAACCAGAGCAATGACCTGAGCAAGAGCCAGAACCAGGGCCTAAGCCACAGCCTCAGTTATAGCAATAGCTTTGAGCAAGAGCCTACTCTTGCTCAAACTCAGGATGCCTATTCTGCACAGGCTCACACTAATAAGATAGCCCCTGCTAAAGCCCAGTTATGCTTATCAGCAAGTAAGAGCTTAGGTGCCACTGTTAGTGCCTCCAAGCCTACTACCCTGAATAATAGTTCTGTTAACAGCACCGATCCTAATCCTTTTGCTTCTTTATCAAGTTTAGCCTCTCAAGCAAGTGCCAACTCCAGCTCTTACTCAGGCTCAACTTTAAGCACGGATACTGTTGCTACCCTAGTCTCTAACTCCAGCTATCACCACGGTAGCCAGAGTGATAGCACCACCTTAAGCTCTAGCACTAGCACCAGCTCTGGCACAGACACTGGTTCTAGCACCTTATCAAGCTCAAGCTCTAGCAGTATTCACCAAAACTCAAACTCAAAGCTTAATAACACTAACAGCTATCACAATAGCAGTAACAATAGCCATAGCAGCACTAGCATCTTAAGTAGACAGAACGATAGCTCTAACCATGCTATAGCTCTTGCCCCTACTATGACCAATAACGATATGAGCACTGACCATACTATTAGCACAGCTATGGTTACTGCTCTTACCACTAATACTGACCATGCTGCTATTAGCACCAACACCAACACAGCTACCATCAATGCTAACACTGATGTATCAGCCACAGGCACCACAGCTACTGAATCAGCCACTACTAATACTGTTTCTAGCACAGACATAGCTCCTGCTACAGCTACAGCTACATGTACTGGCACTGCTATCACAAACACTGGCACTAAAGCTAATTACTCAGATGGCTTGGCTACTGCTGACACAATTAATGGCATTGGCACTGCTATCACAGTGACAGGCACTGGCACTGGCTCTGATATCACAAGCACAGGTACAGGTACAGCCATGGGAACTGGGACTGGGGCTGTAAATAGCGGTGATTATGATAGTGAGGTGGCTTATCTTTACCGTTTAGATGAAGAGCTTTTTGATGAGGAGGTTGAGAGATGGGATTTGGAGGCCTTGGAGCAGCTTGATTTGGTAATTGAAGATCCTGAGATTAATTTAACAGCTCAAGACTATCAAATTATTGATGAGGTTATGAGTACTATTGATGAGCTTAGAGCTAGTGGTATTGCAGTAGATCTCGATACCGTACAAATGCTTTGTGAGCACTATATGCCTCAACCTTATGGCACTATTTTGCTTAATAATACCAAGCATGAGCACCTCTTATCCTTGCTAAAAAGCAAACAAGCTAAAGAGCAAGCAAAACTGGCAGCCGTAGAGCAAAAAGAAAGCTTAGTAACAGAGCTAAAAGACAATTCCCAGCCTTCTAAGGGCCAAGATGATGTAACTTTAGGAGCTATTTCTAACTTAGCTACCGAGCAAGCTCACTCTATTACTAATGCTAATGCTCCTACTATCACTAATTACCCTACCAAGAGTGGTTCCCAACCATCATGGGGACATAGTGTCTTTAGTGTTACCAATTTGGTAGCAGATGACTATATTGCAAGTATGGTTCTTGAGACCAATACCCTCTATGCTAGTTTAAATACCAAGATGGGGGCTAATTTAGGAGCACCATACTCTAATGCCTTGGCCTACAACTACCATGATCGTCTTAAATCCTTTAATAACAGCCACAGCAATAGCAACAGCCCCGATTTCAACCCCAACTGTGCTCCAGTAGAAACAGCAGAAATAGAAGTAGAAACAGCAACAACACCAGCAGCAGCAAGAGACACACAAGCAACCAGCCCAGCCGAGACAGACACAGCAGCAACAGGTATCAGCTTAAGTCTTGATAAGGCTGGTAAAGAGCTGGCTAGTGTTGAGGCAAGCTTAAATTTTGAGGCTCTTGGTATTAACGAGGTGGCACCAGCTTCCCCTCTAATGACACCAAAGATTGAGCCTAATAACTTTTTACTGCTGCAAAATCCTATTGTGCTCTCTAAAGAAGGCATAGTAGGTTTATTTAGCTATCCTAAAAGACCTGTAATCACTCAAGATGCCTTAGTCATTAATATGAGAAGCTATGAAAAGACTCATGGCAGTGATTATAAGCAATGCTTGCAAATGTTAGGTCATTGGCCTGATATCCAGGCTTTACTCAATAATTATGAGGATAATGGTGAAAAGGGGCTTACACCTGCTACTTTGGGCATTATTAAAATTAATAATATGCTCAATGCTCATCACTATTGGTCAGATCCCTTAAACATTAGTACTACCTTTTTCTCTCTTTACAACTACTGTAAAGATCTCGACTCAGGCCTAATAGCCCCCATATATCATCATGGTATTGATGTGCTCAAGCAACTGTATGTACTAAGTATTAACTCCCCTAGCACCTTATGGTGCTCCCCAGCTCACATGCTAACTTACAAGCAAGTTACTAAGCACCCAACCAATAACAGCAATAACGGCCAAGCTATCTTTGCTAATAGCAACTTATACCCAAGCCATACCCAAGCAGCCTCTGCTCCTGTCCCAGTTAATAGCACGGTACAGACGAATTTCAAGGCTCAACCAACATCTCCGACCATGGCCCAGCTAAAAGCCCAAGCCATGTCCCAGACAATGGCTCATGCCCAGGCCCAGGCCGTGGCCCAGGCTCAAAGCAACGTACCAAGCTCAAGCTCTGGCTCTATCTTTTATCAAGGTAAAGGCCAAGAACTAGCACCAAGCTACGGTAAAGAGTTAGCACCAACAGTAGAATCAGAACTAGAGTTAGGCCACAGCCATGGCTATAGCTATGGCTATGGCTATAAACGTGACCAGAGCCATGTTCCATCTCAGGAGCAAGCCCTGAGAGAAGAGCAACATTATGAGTCTTTACTTGATGATACTAACAGTGAGAACAACTACTATGGTTTGAGAACTCAACAGCACCCCAACACAGCCAATCATCAGGGCCCTAATCAGGGTTATAACTCACGTCCAAGCTCAAACTCAAAACAGGGCTCTAGCAATTTATTAGGCCACAAGCCTTACCAAGAGCAAGGTAATTTGAGTGGTAATAGCCATGGCTATAGCCAGAATCAGAGCCAGGACTTTGCTAAAGGTCAGGACCTGGTCCAGAGCCAGGGCTTTGGATGGGAAAATAGTAAGGAGATGGGACGAGATAAGAGCTTAGGTATGGACTATAGCCAGGAATATGAGGGTCATAGACCTGAGGCTATGATGGGCACTATTCCTTATGAACAAAGTAAGCAAGATAGCATTGAGCTTTTGGGCCGTACCTTTAACAATAGCGAGGATGCTAAACAGGCCCTTGATCAAGCTTTAGGCTTAAGCACTGCTTATGATAAGCACAGCTACTCTACCAATCATAACTCTTATCTGACTAATGCTCTTAATGGCGTAAAGCCTTTTACCAAGGCTGCTTATAATCCTACTGATTTGAATGAGGCTTTAGATAAACAGCTTATCTTTAATGATCTCTCTTATGAATTGATGCTACCTGTTTATGAGAGCTTGACTGAATATCAGCAAGCTATCTTAGAGAGCTGCCAACCATGGCTCCTTAACAAAAAGCTTTTATCCTACGATAAAGAGCGTGCTTTTGCCTCTATATTACAAAATCTTACTAAGCTCATTAAACTAAAGGTTTTAAGCCCTAAAGAAGCTTATGCTTTAGCTCATGGTCAACGTCCTAAATTGCTCAAAGAGCAAGATATTGTAGCTTTTGCCATTATTGGCCAAATAGTAAAACAAGCACATGAGAGCCATCAAGGTAAGTTTACTAAAGAGCAAGCTCATGATTTAAAACTCTTAAAGCAGGCTCTTTACTATGCTAAATGGCCTTTACTAGAACAATGTATTGACCCTAATTTTGCTTACCGTTATAGCAAAATTCGTCTCAAATATGGCTATCAAGGCCAAATCATTAACCCTCTAAGCTTCATTACTGACACCCTTGAGCCTCACCTAAGCCATAGCCCAAGCCCAAGCCCAAGCCCAAGCTCTGGCAATAGCAATAGCAATAACCACAGTTATAGCCACGGCCATGGCCTTAGCAGCAGTCATAACATTGCCCAAAGCACTGGCCTGGGACTGAGCACAGGAACAAGCACTAGCCATAAGCTTAGCTCTGGCCATAAGCTTAGCACTAGAGCTAAATCAAACCTTGGTTCTAGAGGTGAGAGTGAGGCTATGGGACATGCACATAGTCAGCAGCATAAACAGCCTGAGCAGCAGGTGCAACAGCAGCTGCTGCAAGAGCAACAGCAACAGCTGATGCGACAACAGTATGGTAATGCCTTGGCTATGAGTCGTAAGCAGATAGTTAATGAGTACAGCTACCAAGATGATAATGCTCAGGTAATCAATGAGGTACTAAGCACAGCTCAAAACCTAAGAGGGGTGTACCAAGATCTAAAAACTTTAGAGCATGGCGACATCTTAAATTCAGCTCAAACCATTATTAATGCAGCTAACCGTGTAGGCAATAATCTGCCTCTTAATAAGAGCTCCAATAATGCTGCAAGCCCAATTCCCAACCAAAGCTCTATTACAGATAGCAATCAAGTTTTTGCTACAGGCCCAGCCCCTGGTCCAGGACTCGACTCAGAATCAGGCCAGGGACTGGCTTCAGGGGCAGGTGGTGGACTGGCCATAGGTTCAGGTTCAGGTTCAGGGCTAAACTTTAATAGCTCTCAACACCAGGCGGGCAACCATCATCTTGGCCAATAACAGCCCTAAATAGCGGCTGCCACTAGTGGCTGGTAAAGGAAACAAAGTATTACGAAAATAGGTTAACCTTGATAAGCAGGGACTCTATGGGAAAGGCCTTGGGCTTGTCTATAGGTTTACCCATGGGAGTGGGGCAGTAGAGATTAATTCATTTGGAACTAATGTAAAGTACCATGGCTATAGGCCTACTTTAGGTTGGAGCCATGGCACTATAGATGATTACCTGCCCCCATCAGGGCAAAACGAGTCATAGTACCTAATCAGCTTGCTGCTGCTATTTGTTTGTTCCCATAATGAGAGCCTTTTAGAGCAACTAAGATTATTACTAACATACTGACTTAGAAAAGCAAAGCAAAGGAGCACCAGATCTTGATCTTGATTCATATCATGGCGGCTATTACAAATAGTTGTGAGACCTTAAACCATTACTTCAAACTATGCCGTTAAATGCCATCAAGAAATAAGACACTGCTGGAGTTTTTATCAAGAGATCGTTCTTGTAGATTATTAGTCTCTTTCTCCTATCGACTAAGCCGTCTTCCCATAATCTTATGCCAAATAGAACGAGCAATTTGAACCTCTTCCATACTTAGCCCCATGCCTTCGTGAAGGATGATCCTGTCGGTATAGTCCAAAATTTCATCAGCTGTTTGCTTATTGCGAAGCATCTTATCAATCTTTGCAAATAAGACTTCATGCTCAACTCGATAAGGCAGATAAATGCCACCAACCTCACTTGGCATCAATTCTAAACATCCACCACCAAAATTGCGTCCTAGTATTTCGGCAAAGGCAAATGAGAGCGAATTGTAGTAGCTTGCCACCAAAGCTTTCTTATTGACCCCCTCATTGATGAAAACTCGGTGCATAGTATCTGTGGTGTAGGCATTAGCATTGTTGAGTACAAATTTAGGATATTGGTGGTTGCGTCTAAGGAAGAGGGCATCAGATAGTTTAATCGATGGAATTACAAACCAATCCTCACGGATGCGTGTTTTGTAGCCCTTGTGGATCTCTTTGTTTTCTCCATATTCAAGATAGGCCTTTAGTCCTTCGTTTCCCTGCTCTTTAATTGATGATGGGAAGACCAAAAGGTAAGCTTTGGCACCCAAATCAACATTGGCTAGCCAATCTTTGGTAGTAAAACAAAGGCTGTTAACTTGAACACTTCTTCCCACCATTGGTTTGGCAAACTCTTGCAGCTGGTATTGAGTGACTATTGATTGCGGCACAGTAAAGTAGTCGTTAGCACCTGTAGTGATACCAACTTCCACTTTGGCATAAGAAGATAGAGCAGGCATATTGTGCTTAACCTTCTCTAGCAACTCAAGTTCTTTATTTTCAAGAAAATAGTAAGTCCATTTGTCGGTATGGAAATCTATTTTCTTGGTAGGAAATTTCAACCTACGAGGATCAAGCGTAAGCAAACCATTAGCATCTTGCACCTCAATATGTTCAATCAAATGCTCATTGGAGCCATTCTTTTCACACAAAAGCAGAACTACCTCTTGTTGAATTTCCTTAAAGACCAGATTTTCAAATGAGATGATGTTGATCTTATTAAAGTTCTGGGCAAGATATTGACGTAATGGCTGAGCATATTTGACCATTAGCAGTTCAGATGGGAGAACAAAGCCCATCTTTCCTGTATCAGTCAATAATTGGCTGCAACCTACCACAAAAGTAACCCAAGCGTTAGTGAGTTTGGTTCTCTTTAAATTAGAGCGACTAAATATCTCATCAGCTAGTTTCTGCTGAGCAGGATCATAGTACTGATAGCGTATGAAAGGAGGATTACCAACCACCAAGTTAAAACGTTGGTTCGTGTCCAGACAAAAACGATGGAAGTCAGCATTAATTACTACAGCATCATGTAAGGTAATTGCTCGTGCTTTTTCAGCCTCACTTGCTTCATACTCGACGGCGGTAATTTGCTTATAGAGCATTTCATCTTGAGCAAGGATTTCTAAAAACACACCATCACCACAACTTGGTTCAAGTATGGATGAATCACTACTGCCATTAATTCCCCATTGCAATATGAATTTGGCTATGGCTGGTGGTGTGTAATAAGCACCTCTGAGCTTTCTGTCAGAGGCATTTTCAATCAGCTGCATATTGTTCTTTAATTTTAGAAATTAATAAAAACCATAGAGGCCATTGATAACACTTTGCTGCTCTTGTTTGAGGCGTGCCAATGGACGGTCTAATGGCCTAATGGCCTAATGGCATAAGAACTTTGCGTTGCTGTGAAAGAAGATGACTTTGGGTGGCTCTGGTAAAGAGTGAAAGTGGCACGATAAGGAAACCAAAGCTTGTACCAAAATATCACTTGCTAATAAAGATTCACCTTAAGCGATATGACCTACAAGCTTTTTTAGCCAAAAGCTTATACCCAACAAAGATCTTTTAAGTTTTTGGTGCTACAAAGAGAGTGAATATGATTTTCTGCCTTACCATCCCAAAGATTCTCAAGCTATGGTTTTACTTATCACACCTTAATGAAGCACCTCACCGTTTTGCTCTCATAGCGTTGCAAAATTGATTTGGTTGGCTTTATTTTACATATAAAATACATTCATAGCAAAATTATATTAAAGTTTGCAATAAAACAAGCAGCCATTAAAATTTCTCACCACCATATCTAAGCTAGTTACTAATAATTTAGTACGTTAGTGATGTACCTAATTGGTTTTTAATAGTTATATCAAATCATAAAGCACTAGTATATTAGCGTTTGGCTCGTACTAGTTCGGTAAGAGTTTTGTGTAATTTTTGCCTCAGGAAAGGCACCACACCCTTAAACCCCAGTCCTCTTAGAGCAAAATCCCAAGTTTATTGTCTTAATCTGTTAGGTACCATCGATAAGGGCCTACTTACTTACTTACTTACTTACTTACTTACTTGCTTGCTTGCTTGCTTGCTTGCTTAAGTGCTTACTTGCTCTTTAAGGCATGACCTACGAGCTAACACCTACTTTCAAGCCCTTTAACACCAAAGGCTTTAACTCAAATTTCACCTGTTTAATTGCCCTTGTTTTTTGAGCGAAAAAATTTGTGATCTCTCTCATAAAATTAAACAAAGTCAAACTATTATTTCCTGATACATATCAGCTTTTAAAAAATCATCATTGCTCCTAAAGCAAAAAAATTTAGCTTTTCACTCAACTATTTAAAGGAATTTGGCTGTTTTTGAGCCTAAATAGAGGCAAGCTTTGCTCATAGCCAAAACAACAAACATGATATTTATCGGATTTGTTCTCTTTATGCCATCCTTGACAACATTACTAATCAACCTCACCTCTTTGCGATAAATATCAGCTTTTAAGCACTTCACTCAACACTTTTTTGCCACTTCTTTAAGACCCTACTCTGTGCTCAGGCGTTTGCTGACAATTTTGAAAAAACTCAATGCTTTAATCCTAAGTACTAAGCCTTGCTAGTAATGCCCACGTCTAGGGCCTATGACTAAGGCTGTGGCCTATAGCCCAAACCTAGGGCCAACAGCCTATGGTTCAGAGCCAGAGCTTGTGCCAGGCCTCAGCTTTAGCTTTGGACTCTAATCAGGCTCAGAGCCTCGGCCTCTATATGGTGATCTGGTGTGAGCCTGGGCCTTGGCCTTTTCAAAGGCCTTTGCCCTTAGGTCTTGGGCCTTGGTTTTTGGGTTTTGAGCCGTGAGCCCTGACCTTGGCCTTTTAAAGGTCTTGGGTCTGGGATTGGGTACTTGGTTTATTGCTAGAAGGATTAGGGATTGGGGCGGGCAGCATCTGGTTCTCTAATGATGGCTGCTTAGTTTTAATAATTGTTAACAACTTTATGGATTGATTATGTTTTTTAAAGTTAAAGGTACTCGTTTGTTCTTATGTGGGTGCTTACTCTTAAGCTCTCACTCTTTTAGCTATGCCCAGGAATGGGAAAGTGATTTTCCTATCCGAACTACCTCAGTCATCAGCTCTAATAGCAAGACAGCCACCTCCTCACAGTCTCAAGCTCATCAATCAGCCTCTGAGGAATTTGTCCGTGAGCAACAAGCTCTTGAGCAAAAGCATGCTGATGAGCGTTCTGATATTTTATGGCAGCCTCATACTTTATCTGATGTAAGACGTAATCGTATTATTGCCAATCACAACTCTTTAGAGCAGCGTCTTGCCCAAAAGATGGAGTTAGAAGACTACTTATCCAGCCTTGATGAAGTTAATTTAACCTCTGGAACTAGGGATGCTTTACCTACAGCTCCTAAGCAAGCTCCTCTTGATAAGGGCGATAGCAATTTAACTGCTATTACCCATAGCTCTCCTAATGTAGAGAGTAGCCAACTCTACCCTACAGCTACCTCTACTAACTCTAATAAGAACAATAATGAGTTAGGGGCCCACACTAAAGCTAAGACTCAGCCTAAGCCTCACAGTAAAGCTCAAGCTCTAAACTCCTCAGGCTCAAACCAAGGCTCACATTCAGCTTCTGTCCCTAATAAAGGCTATGTCATAAATCCAAGCCAGAGCATAGGCAAGAGCACCAACTCAAGAGCTAATCACAGCCCAAGTTATAGCTCTAGCCCTAGCGTAAGCATAAGCAAGAGCACTAACAAAGGAGCTATCTACCACTCAAGCACACTGAGCTCGGCCTTACAGACTGATAGAGCAAGCTCCTTATAGAGTGCCAGTAAGGGTATGGGTCATGGTAATAGCAATGCTGGTGGTATTGGCTAGTTTGGGCCCCATCCTAATCCCAGTTACAGGCCCTAGGACATGGCCGTGGCTAGGGCCAGAGCCATAGCCAGGGCCTGGCTCTGGGCCAATCCCAATCCTTAGGCACTTAACAAAGGCCATAGAACCTCTAGCACTAAAGCAGGAGGCTCTTACTGTGAGCAAGGCTCAGCTTGTCCACTGCCTAAACAACCAACTTATTGAGCTCTTAACTTGGTACTTATGCATGGTGAGTTTACCAAGCTAACTGCTCTCTTAGTTAGTTACTTATTTGCCTTGCCAGCTTAATTCTTTTGTTGGCTTGTTTTACTGGTTGGCTCTGCTTTGCTTACTGGTTGTGCCTGTGTGGCCTCCTGTCTGGTACCCATAAGTCATAAGTGGTGCAGGGCATGAGCAAGCAAGTAGCTTCTGTGGCAAGCACTAGTTGCTAGTTGCTATTTACTAGTTGTTCATGGTGTAGCACGGCTTGCCTAGGTTAGGACTGAGGTGGCTTTACTCAAATATTAGGTGGTTAAACCTAGATATGTTTTTGAGGGAACCATTTTGTGAGCTGTATCGTAAAAATCAAGGTAAATAAAATTTTATTTTCCTATAAATATCGGCTTTTTGAAAATTGGTTTTTGCAAAGGAGGCAAATATTTTTGCTTTTCACTCAACTTTTTTGTGGAGTTTTTACTGTTTTTAAGTTGATTGGAGCTGTTTTGTTTGATCTTAGGTGGAGCACATATCTGATATTTATCGGATTTGCTGATTAACAAAGAATAGCTGCGTAAGCTGCTTTGAGCCTTGTATTTGCTGATAAATATCGGCTTTTGTTTAGTTCACTCAACACTTTTTTGACCACCTTATTAAGGAGGGGGGCTGATGTCAACAAAACCGCAAAAACATGGTGTTTTAATGATAAGCACGAATTTTTGCTAGCAATAGCTTAGCTGTTTATTACAGCTCTCTTACTAGCAAGATTCAGATAAATGCCATCTGTTAGTACGGATGGGCTTTTTAAATTTTTTGTTTTTTATTGGAGACTTTATTATGTCTTTTATTGTTTCTGTTACACGTTCTATCACTCTTATGTTATTAGGCCTTGGTACTTGCCTCTTGTGGGACTATCAGGCTATTACTTTTGCCCAAGATCTCTTTGAGGGATCTTATGGCTCTAAGAGCTCTACCCAAGAGCTATCTTATAGTCCTAATGGCTATGTATCTTTGGATGGCAAGAACCAGTCTTTAAGTGGTGAGAGAAAAGTACCTCACATTAGAGTAGCTAAGTATCAAGAAAACTACAGTGATTGTCCAAAGATTAATGCCATTACTGATAGCTCTTTAAGTGATTACTTAAAAGATAACTACCAGCTTGATTATCTCAACTACCATTATCTTATCAACCCTCAAAGTCGTATTAACTTGGTAGAGCAAGAGGCTCTAGCCAAATTTACTTTATTAGCCTCCCAAAGAGTAGTTCATGATTACGTTGATAATGCCAAGTCCCAAGTTTTAATCAACAATCATGGCTGTAGCTTTATCCACTCTTGTTTTAATTCTCTTAAGCAAGAGCACAACCCCGATCACATTCAAACTTGCAAGGACGAGGAGGGAACTTTTGCCTTAGCCTCAGCTTCGGCCTCGAACCAATCTTCTACCTCTACCACCAACACTAACACTACCAATACCTCTGCTGAGGCATTGGCCTCTGCCTCAGCTGAGGCAGCTGCGGCTAGAGATAATGCTTTAACTACTAATGCTAACGACTTGGGAGTTATGGCTGTGGCTGCAGGTCAAGATAGTGCTTTAGTGGCTCATAGCAATAATGCTGTGGGTGCTTATATGTCAAAGACTGGGGGCGTGCACAGAAGATTTAATGATATGGCTGAGCAAAGCTTAGCTGCTGTTGCTTATGGTAATGAACAGGCTTTATCTGGAAGGGCAGCAGGTGCTGCTGCTCGTGCTGGAGCTAGTGCGTTGGCTGGTGCTGCTGGCGGTGCTACCAATGGAGATAATGGGGCTGGGGTTGTGTTGTTCAATATCAAGATTACTGATGCTCCTAAGATGGATAACCATGCTTTTACTGAGGCGGCCTATCATAGTATTGATCATTTAAAAGGCTTAGAGGTTAATGCTTCTACCTTACAAAACATGCTTGATTCTTTATCTGTTTATTATCAAGACCATGGTTTTGCCTTGGCCAGAGCTTATTTACCTGCTCAGACCATTGATAATGGCGTGGTTGATGTGGTAATTGCTAACCCAAAATTTAATAACTTTAATATTGAGAATAAGTCATTGGTATCAGATGACTACCTTGCATATTTAATGAGCGGTATTACTGACTTATCAGGAAAGGATGTCACTACTGAGGAGCTTGATAGTCAGATTAGAAAGTTGGCCGATTTAGGTACTTTTTCTATGTTAGGAGAGGCTAATAATGCCGATCCCCATGGCTTATTAAAAGACATTGATTTTACTGTAGCCCCTACCCAAGATCGTTTTAGCTTTGCCCTCTTTGCTGATAACGAGGGTAATAAGAGTGCAGGACGTTATCGCTTTGGTGGTTTAGTTGAGATTCAAAGTCCTACAGGCAGTGCCGATCGTTTGCTCCTTAGCTATGCTCGTTCTAATGAGAAGCAAAATAACTACTCTTTAAGCTACCTCCTCCCTATCAACTCTCACCCTACAGTAATGGGCTTAGATCTTTGCTATAGCGATTATGAGCTTAGTGGTTTTTATCGTGAGTTAGGTGCTCAGGGCACTTCTTTAAGCGTTGATGCTTATGTCATTGAGCCTGTACTCAGAACTGAAAACTCCATGTTTAACCTCAAAGCAGGCGTGCGTTATCGTAATTTAATCGATGAATACCGTAACTTTGACTTGGAATTTAAAAAGCATACTTGGTCAGGCTATGCAGGTTTTAGTGGCTTTAACTATTTAGGTGATTGGCTTTTTGACCACGAAACTAAGCTCTTAGCCACCCGTGTTTATTGTGATGACGAGTGGGGTGCGGTGGAAGACCGCACCTATCTAACCTTAGAGGGCAAAGTAAGTTTGGGCTATAAATTTACTGATGAGTGGTATGCCCGAACAGCCCTTACATATCAAATGGCTAATCAGAGCCCAGATGGTTCTGACACTTTCTTAGCAGGTGGCTCTACTGGTCTTAGAGCCTATGAATTTGGTGATATCAGTGGTGATGGTGGCTTAATTTGGAAAAACGAGCTTAAGTACTTCCCAAGTGAGCTACCAGAACTAAGCCTTACAGCTCATATTGAGACAGCCCACGTTTATAACCACGATTATGTAGGTGAAACAGCCTCTAGTGCAGGCCTCACAGCCAATGTCAGCTATGAGGGCCTCAAGCTTGAGTTAGACATGAGCCATGGTCTGGGCACCATGCCTGTCTTTGCAGAAGATCAAGCAGCCATTAAGTTCAATGTTTCCTATACCTGCTAGCAATAGCTGTGATTAACCACCAAAGACAAAAGAGCAATAGAAGCAAGCCCTAGAGTAACCACCCTAGGTGCGCTTCTTTATGTACCCAAGCCTTAACCATTAACCATTAACCAGAGAGGATCAATATGCACAAGCCTTTGTCATATTTAACTAAAATTTGTAAACAGTTCAGCTCCAAAGCCACCCCAGCAACTAGCAACCATGAAGACCATAGTGTCACTACCAATGCTAATACTAGTGCTACTACTATTGCCCCTAGCCCTATAACTAACTGTGCAGCCACTACCAGCACCAGTAGCTCTATCAACAGCAGCTACTACAGTGCTGACCTCTACATAACTAACAACAGCCACAGTCATAGCAGCAATGGCAACAACAACAACAGCAATAGCTGCAATAGCTGCAATAGCAACGGCAGCTACATTGGCTCTAGCTCCAGCTTCGACCCAAGAGAATACTCCAACTCTAACCAAGGCTACAGCAGCACAGCTCAGTCCTTATGCTACGACCAAGGTGCAAGCTTTGAGACTGAATTTGGCTACAACTCCCCAGCTTACAGCAACCATAGCAATAGTAACTACCATAGCAATCACTGCCATAACCAAGTAGCTAACCTAAGCTACAGTAATAGCAATAGTGCTTATGGCATGCTCATCAACAATGACAGAGCCAACTCTATGGAGAGCCACAATCACAGCAATAGCCTACCAGCTGGCACAGCTGGCGCTGCTTATGGCGTTGGAGCTGGTGGTGCTGTTACTAGTGCTGAATGCACTGATGCTAGTGCCTATGATGGAGCTAAATACTGTAATGGAGCAGGTGCTATTATTGCTGCTGGTGCTGGTGCTGGAGTAAGAGCTATCAAGGCTGAGGGGGAACTTTGCAGCGCCCTTGAGGCTCATAACAATGATTCTCAAACTTTAGCTAGCAATCATAAGTTAGGCACTAATAATGACTGTAGTACTACTTTAAATGATGGCTCTAACCTCCATAACCAGCATATGGCACCTGCTTTGGGGGCTTATCAGCAGGACGAGTTGGGGTTGCCTGTGGAGGAGGGTCGTTCCCTTAATGGCTCTGACCGTACTTTATTAAATAACTGCTGTGATAATCACAACCAAGATCATGCTCAAAGAGCAGAGAGTGATGATAATGATAGCTGTACTGGGGTTCATTCCTTAGGTAATACCACCTTTGCTTATGCCAAAGATAAATATGGTGCTATTACTAAGGTTGATACTAAAGCTACTGATGAAATATTGAGCAACAAAGAAGATGAGCTTAATGATATCCAAAAGAGTACTTGTAGCAGTGGCCCTTTTAGCCCTGCCCAAAGAGCAGCCTTACAAGCACAGTGCCCTATTACTCAAAGCTCTTTATGGCAACAAATTGTAGGTCAGCATGGACAGGCAAAACTTGGCTCTGGTGAGGTCATGCTCCCTGAGCTTGATCCTATGCATGCAGGCAATCACTCTTATCAGTTAATTCATAGCCTCTATAACATAGCCAATGAAGGCTATTTGCGTTTTGATGCTGTTAGTGAGGGTGAACTTATTCGTGCTAACCAAGGTGAAATTAGTACCCTCTTGCGTCGTGTTGATGGCTCAGCTGAGGAGCTAAATTGCTATTTAATTCCTTTAATTAAAGCCATGGTACGTTGCTGCTCCATTGCCCCAGCCTCTATGTACCATCATCATGATGATATTGGTGGCTTAATTCGTCACAACTTGCAAATTGCTAACGACTGTATTGAGGACTACAGTAATTTTGCCCATGCTAAAGTTACTGTAGCTAATACTATTGCCTCTTTAACCGAGCAAAGAAAGGTTAAAAAGCAAGCCGAGGCTGCCTACCTTGCCAACATCCAAAAGCAAGCTGCTTTAGAAAACAAGGTAAAAAGCAGTTATGAAAAATTTCAAGAAAGCTTAGGCCTTATTGATGATGAGCTTAATGATGGTTTAAATACCGACTTAAATTTAGAAGTCCTTAATACTACTAGCTCCCCAGACCAAAAATATGCCGACTTAGCCAAGACCATGGGCCTCATGATTGACCAGAGCTTTGCCGATGGCCCTATTGAGAGTCTGGCCTCTATTTTTGATGACGACCAAAAGCAAAGTACCAGCAATGGTACCAGCACTGGTGCTGGTGCAGACACTAATACTGCTACTTCAAATTCTGCTTCTACTGCTACTGGTGTAGCCTCAAATGTTATTGCTGGTATTGCAGCCTCTGGGATAGCTGGTGCGGGCGATGACAATGGCACTGGCAGTGGCAATTGCGATACTACTCTTGCTCTTAGCCAGCTCAAGCACGTACCAAACAACTCAAGTAGCCTCTTTAATGGCGATCAAGCCATTATGGATAATTGGGATAGCCTTAACCTATTACAAAGAGCTAAAGCCTTTGGCTTACTCACTTATGTAGAAGATGAGCAAATAGCACAGCTTGCTAGTGCCTATAGTGGCTCTAATACCAATAGTGATGTTGCTTTAGGAGCGGGCGAGGATCCTTACCTAGTAGGTTTAGGTGCCAACCTTATTGGTGCTACCTCCACTGCCGAGGCCTATGAAAAAGAAATGGGCAATATTAAGCGATCCTTATTTGAAGATGCCTTTGTTAAAAAGATCTGTGACTTAAATTTAAGCCAAGGCAGCTTAAATGACTATAACAGTACCGTCACTAAGCAAAGAAAAGATACTTTCTCAGGCTTGATTAACCAAATTCGTATGGAAGCTCAAAACAATAATATTGGCCGCTTTGATCGTTATCAACTCGACCTCATAGTACAGCTGTCTTTAATCTTTTTCTCCTTTGCTCATGATTTAGGCAAGCTGATTCATGATATGGAAATCTTTAATGACCATGGCGAGCGCTATAACCCTCATTTAGAGACTTTGGCTAACTTTGCTGAGCAGACTCAGACTAAGTACTTGTATCTGCGCTACATTACCTCTCGTTCTAAAGAGGAGCACAGCCACACCAGTAGCATGTTCTCAGGAGTGCGCTTATTGTCCTCCATGTGCCCTGATTTGGTAGCACTTATTTATCAGGTGTTTAACCTTGATGCTGTGCTAGCCAATAAATCACATCCTATTAATCTCTTTGTTGCCTCTCATGATCGCATCAATAGTGCTCAAATAACTAAAACATCCAATATGTACTTAAAGAACTTTGCTGCTCAAATGGTAATAGAGCTAGTAAAGTCTCGCTTACGTGCTGACGCTTTAGCCCAAATGCAAATTGCCCGCATTCAAATGCTGGCCCAAGAGCAAGGCATAGATCTAAGCAGTGATTTTGACCTCTCACCATCAGGCCATAACCTCAATAGCGCCAAAGCAAAAGCTCAAGCTAAGTCCCAAGCCACCCCAACATGTGACTTTGACAACCTATGGCAAGAAATCACTCCCAAGGCACCATCTATGGCCTCCACAGCAGCCATAAATAAATCAAGCCCAAGCTTAAGCGCAAACTCAAGCTTAAGCAGTAGCAATGGCTCAAACGAGGATAACGGCAGTGGTCAAGGCTCAGAGCACAGCTGCTCCAAAACTAATGCTGACCAAGCCCGCCAAAACTATAGCCAAGGCATGGGCCTTTGCAATGAACAGGGAACCAATGCTAATGATAGCAACAGCTTAGCTACAAGCTTGCATCTCAATAATGCCCAAGGCCCCGCACACAGCTTAAAGCCAGGCTTATCAGAGCCTAATGGAAATCAAATCTTACAAGAGCTTCTTGATGCTAATAAGCAAGACCACAGCCAGGATAATCACAGTCCTATCCATAACAGCGTGCGTTCTTTTAGAGAACAAATGAAAGAGGATGGGAGCTTTGCTTACTCAGGTAACGACAGCAATGCTCTTAATGGCGAGCATCTTTATAAGTTCAATGCCCAAAAACAAAATGAGCTTTTAAAGAATAAGCGCATTAAGGACTTACAAAAAGAGCAATACCACTGGGCAGTACGTATCTTTAAGAGTGCACGACGTTCTTTGAGTGTTAATGAATTGGGCTCAGATCTCTATGTAGAGGGCAATACTGTGTTGCTAGAACAAGGCTCACGAGCTCTTAGCACCTTAAATCTGGCTTATCAAAACTATTGCTATGGCCATTTATCTGAGCAATTTAGTTCTTGTAAGAGTGACTTTAAAACTCATTTGCAAGTACAAAAACTCTCTGAGACCTATATGAGCAATAGAGATTACTCATGGTTTGCTATTGCTGTAGGCGATGACTTGGTCATTGTAAAAGGCATTGATTTACGCCTTATTGGCTGCGACTTTGGATCAGATGTGGCCATTATTAACTTAGGTGTTAACAACCCTTTAATAGAGGAGCTAACTTTGGACTTGGCCAATTACATCTTATACAACATAAGACAATCCTAAGCTGACTAATAAAGCCACCATTATTAAGTAAGCCTCATGCTGGCTAACAGGAGCTACCAACCACCAGATGAGCTGAGATTGCACTCACAACCAAGGCTCATCCTGGCTCTTAGCTCTAAAGTTTACAGATTTTTTATACCACCGTGTCTAGGCCTTGCTTTTGGGCCTAGACATCCTAATGCAGTTTAGGTCACTGGTAATAAGCAATCACTAACAATACTAATGTGCTGGTGGGCAATGCTTCGCAAAGCTTACAGCTTTAATTTACCACCGTGTCTAGGTCTTGCTTTTGGGCCTAGACCTCCTAATTAACTTTAGGACTAAATCTGGGATGGATTGGGGCCGTGCTTAGCAAAGCTTACAGATTTTTTATACCACCGTGTCTAGGCCTTGCTTTTGGGCCTAGACCTCCTAATCACTTTTAGGACTGAGACTGGGATTCGAGAAGTGCTTAGCAAAGCTTACAGATTATTTATACCACCGTGTCTAGGCCTTGCTTTTAGGCCTAGACCTCCTAATTAACTTTAAGACTGGGACTGTGCTTAGCAAAGCTTACAGATTATTTGTACCACCGTGTCTAGGCCTTGCTTTTGGGCCTAGACCTCCTAATTAACTTT
>Briea_p1__coassemble_807_pt1 | contig 24452 bp, 17 predicted proteins | sample Briea_p1__metabat2_low_PE_001 | metagenome-assembled genome bin Briea_p1 | reverse complement strand
CCTTTAAAAAAATAGAATAATTAAAGCTCAATACTCTTAATTAGGAAATCATGGGGTTTCCCTACAGTGCCAGGGTTTCCCTATGGCGCTTAAGAGCTAAAAAGCCAGGTCTAATTATAGGCCTGGCTTTTTTGCTATTTGAGCCCTATGCTCTTATGTTGCCACTGACACGCTAAGCTGCGCTTGGGCACGGCTCAGCTAGCTAGCTAGCTGGTCAGCTGGCAAGCTGGCCGATGGCCTGCTAGGAGCGAGAGTGTGGGCTTTGTTTAAAGAGCTCGTTTACGAGTTTGACCGCTTGTTCGTAGCGCTCTTGGTAGCTACCGCTGATAGAGACAAAGTTCTTGTGATGAGAGGTGAAAAGATCTTTAATCTTTTGGGAGTACTTTTGTCTTTGGGCGGCAATTACTAAGCTGCGATCTCCATCTTGAACAAAGTCAACATCTGGCTCTAAAAATAAGATTAAATCAAAACGATTTAAGCCATCAATAGCGTCAGATAAGGCTTTATTAAGCTTGGCTTGCGGATCATCAAAAAAGTCGATGTAAAATTGGGTAATTAAGGTGTCAGTGTCCTCAAAAAGCACTTTTTTACCTAAGGTCAGAGCCTCAATTTCGTTCATTTTTTGTCTGAGCAAAATCTCAACAAAGTCCTCACTAATCATCTTTTCGGCAGTACCTGATTTAAAGGACAGTTCACGTCCTGCCTCATCAATATAAGCTGCATTAAAGCGATTCTTTAAATTAATGCTTAAGGTAGATTTGCCTGTACTCTCGCCACCAATAATTAATACTTTTTTGGTGTAATAAGGCTTAACCATATCTGGCAACTCATCCCAATGCTCGTAAGGATTTTCTCTAATCTTAGTTGAGCTAATACCATTACGCTTAAAGTAGTAGATTTGAGATTTAGGATAAGCTTTTGCCCAAAAGCTATCTTGATTGTAGTCATCGCCAACAAAGACTACGTCAATAGGTTTACCAATTTGCTCTTGGAGCTTGATGGCATCATTAATAGCAATATCGTCGCTATACTGAGCCTTGCTTTCACAGGCATCATAAATAGTAAGAATGGAGACATTGCCAATATGCTTAGTTAACTGGTAGAGCCAGCGATAGCGTAAGAGTTCTGAGATCTCATCTCTTTTGGTACCCACACTAAGTACCAAATAGAGCTCTTTACACATGTTGGCAGCTTGGATAATGGCATCAACATGTCCCATATGTAGAGGGTTAAAAGAGCCCCCATAAAGACCTACATTAAATCTCATTATTTTTAGCCTCTTTAGACCAGCGATAGTACATGAAGACAGCATTAAGGAAGTACACCATCCACATCAGTAGTACAGCTATATTTTCATTGCCTTGAGCAAAATTTACGCCCCACATAAAGATGGTGGCTGCATTAACTACCATCCATAAGATCCACTGCTCAGCTACACGATATAAGGTTAAGATTTGAGCGGTAATAGACAAAATAGTAGTCAAAGAATCTACATAAGGAAGGTTGCCACCCATATACTTTAAGATGACACCATAAATGCCAATAGCCACTATCGATCCCAAGGCTATAATCAGGCGCTTTTTATTATTCAGATGGCGCTTATCAACCTCACCTGTTTCCTTATTAGTATGCTTATTCCAAATATATAAGCCCACAAAATTCATAGGGAAGTAATACAAGGTATTAAGCATTACCTCACCATAGTACTTAGCACCATAAGAAATATAGGCATAGCACAGTACATTAACAATGCCAAAGACAAAGCACACGCTTTTTCCCATACCAGTCAGTACTACGCACCAAACGCCAGTTAGTGCAGCAATAATGCCCAGCAAGGAATCGCCCCAATACAAAGACAGTCCTAAAATTACAGCACTAGCACTAAAGAGCCAAATGGTCTCTCCTTTGCCCCAATTGCTAAACTCACTTTTAAGATAAGCAGTCAAACCTGCGCCCATATTTTTTCTCCTAAGTTTCTAGGCGGGTAAATGACGACCTAAACGTACTTCACATGCCAATAGCTAACCAAAATTCAAACCATTAGCTTAATACGCCTGTTAGTTCTTAGCTTAACCATGCCAGCCCCCTAGCTCCCAGCCTCGCCTAGCCTAGCACAGCCCTGCGTAGGGTAGCGTAGTGTGCTACTGCGTACTGGATACTGCTCTAAAGCGCTACGGCACTGTAGATTAGCGTGCTGTAGCGATAGCGAGAGACTAGAAGCCAGACTCTTGCCTTAAGGGGTATTAAATTTATGAAAGCTAATACTTCCTAAGGACTAGGGCACAAACAAGCTAGCTAGCTTGTGAGCTAGCTGGCTTGGTAGCTTGTTACTTAACAACTTGGCTGTAAGCCAAGACTAACCAAGGTCAGTTGAGTTTTAAAAATAGCAAAAAAAATCGGTATAGCATAGTATGCCATACCGATTTTTTTAGTTGAGCTATGTATCCTTAGTAAAAGAATACTTACTTAGCTTCAATTAAACATACTTAAAGTCGATCTCTTTGATCTTTTGTGACCAAGTAGCAGGGCCTACAGCGTGAATGTTGTTACCCTCAGAGTCAACAGCTACGGTAACAGGCATATCTTCTACCTTGAACTCGTAGATAGCTTCCATACCTAAGTCTTCGAATGCTAAGACACGAGCAGACTTAATAGCCTTGGATACTAAGTAAGCAGCGCCACCTACAGCCATTAAGTAAGCAGCCTTGTGCTTCTTAATAGACTCAACAGCAGCAGGGCCACGCTCTGACTTGCCGATCATGCCAAATAAGCCAGTCTCGGCTAACATGGTCTCAACAAACTTATCCATACGGGTAGAAGTAGTTGGGCCAGCTGGGCCTACCACCTCATCACCTACGGCTGGAACAGGGCCTACGTAGTAGATGAACTTACCCTTGAAATCAACACCATCAGGTAATGGCTCACCCTTAGCAATAAGGTCACAAATACGCTTATGAGCAGCATCACGACCAGTTAAGATGGTGCCATTTAATAATAAGGTGTCACCCATCTTCCAGGTTGCAATTTCTTCCTTGGTTAAGGTGTCTAAGTTAACACGCTTAACATTGTCATTGCCACCTAACTCAATCTCTGGGTAGTCATCTAATGATGGAGGAGTAAAGGTTGCAGGGCCAGAACCGTCTAACTCAAAGTCAATGTGACGGGTTGCAGCACAGTTTGGAATAATGGTAGTAGCCTTAGATACGGCGTGGCATGGGTAGCTCTTTACCTTAACGTCGAGCACAGTGGTTAAACCACCTAAGCCCTGAGCACCAATACCAAGCTTATTGATCTTCTCGTAAAGCTCTAAACGGAGCTCTTCATCAGCATTCTGAGGGCCGCGCTTAATTAAATCTTGAATATCAATGTGCTCGTTTAAAGCCTCTTTAGCTAATAAAGCAGACTTCTCTGGAGTACCACCAACACCAACACCTAAAATGCCAGGAGGGCACCAGCCAGCACCCATGTGAGGGATCTCTTGTAAAATCCAATCAACGATAGAGTCAGATGGATTTAACATCTTCATGTGGGTCTTGTTCTCAGAACCACCACCCTTGGCAGCAATAGAAACCTCAACCTTATCGCCCTTTACCATTTCGATATGGACTACAGCTGGGGTGTTATCCTTGGTGTTAACACGCTTGCCTACAGGATCAACTAATACAGACTTACGAAGTGGGTTAGTCTCACAGCAGTAAGCACGACGAGTACCCTCATCAACCATTTCCTGAACGGTCATATCGCCTTCAAAGCGAACGTCCATACCAATCTTAACAAAGCAGGTAACAGCACCAGTGTCTTGGCAAAGTGGGCGGTGACCAATAGCACACATCTTAGAGTTCTTTAAGATCTGAGCAATAGCGGCCTTGGCAGATGGGTTTTGCTCGATCTCATAAGCATGCTTCATGGCATCTAAGAAATCACGTGGGTGATAATAGGAAATGAACTGTAAGGCCTCGTAAATGGAGTCAATGAAATCTTGGTTCTTAATTAATGTTGTCATTAAAAAATTCAGCGTAAAATCTTAAAGCAAAGCTTTAAGCTAGTACGCCTCCTCCTCTTCTTTAAGTTCAGTGAAAACTAGTACGCAGTTAATTTTTAACTAACGACTACCTAAGAGCCTACGGACATCTAAACGCCCTAGTTTGTTGGAGGCTAAATAGCATAGATGATTATAAGCGCAAATGATACTTAATTGCATCTTTTGGCTCACTTTAAGACAAAGTTATTGCAAAAAAACTTGAACTTATACAAAAAATTAAAATTTTTTGCCTTATTTATCTAATAAGTAGTATTACAAGTACTTAATGAGGGGCTACCTAAAACTATCTTTGTAAAATTTTGCCAAAAAACCTTGGCTTGAAACCGATAAAAACATATATGCCAAAAAAACTACATTAAGAAAATAAAGGTGTCATTTTGTCTAAACTGACCTTAGTTAATAGCTTTTAAAGCTGTAATTTACGGCATTTTTAATGCTTTTATCTTTATGGCACACCAATTGCTAAACTTAAGTTTATCTAGCAAAAAGCATTTTTTGTTAGATATGCTATTATTCACCATCTACAATTAAGAGCTTACTCAAATTTAAGAAGCTCATAGTGCACAGCTGCTGTTAGTTTCTATTTATTAGCAATGCTTTTTCTTAATAATTGGTGCATAATATTTTAAAAAAAGCGCTCCTAAGTCCAATAGTCTTAAGCTAAGTTAAATATATAATTACTTTTAAGTAGCAATTGTGGCAAAATTATAGGTTTCTACTGATCCAAAATAATGGTCACAAACGCTTTTAGGAGCAACTAGGAGTATGCTAAGGCTTGATAAGCTTGGCATCTTTTAATTAAAACAAAAGGGCTTTATATGTTAATTACGATAGCTGTAATCATCATCGTGCTTACAACGTTCATGCTAATTATCTATAACATGTATAGTGATTACATGGCTAAGCGCGAAGAGGACTTGCGTGTTATCTATACTCGCTGCCGCAATATTGTTACTGAGTCAGAAGAATTACTAATTAATCAAAACCAATTACCTTACTCTAAGACTATGGTTTTGATTTTACGTAATCGCATTTTAAGTGCCCTTAAGCGCATGAAGGGCGATCCAAGTGCTCGTGGTATTGAAGATAGAATTGCCGAGCAAATGCGCATTATTGATGATATCAAAGCTAACTACAAAGAAGATTTAGCTTTCCGTAATCCTGAAAATGATAATGTAGCTGTAATGCAGTTACGTACCATTCGTAGATTACGTAAGATTATTCAATCTGAGCTTCGTGCTGGTACTACAGTTGACGTAAACCTTTGTCAAAAAGAAGATCGTCGCTTAAAGTTACTAGTTTTAAAGATTAATATTTCTAACTTAATTCAAAACGTTATTATTATGCGTGATAACCGCCAAGTGGGTTCATGCCGCACCATGATCACCAAAGGCTTAGATGTTATCCGCCGCTCTGGAATTAAAGATAATTGGTTAATGGACAAATCTGATGTGCTAAACCAGATGCTCCACGAGCTTGAAAATCAAGTACGTGAAAAGAGCAAGGAAGAGGTTGAGCGCGTTAATGAGAAGTCTGAAACTGAGTCAGAGTTAGACGAGATTTTCGGCGATAAGAAGAAGTGGTAATCACCACCTAACAAAATTTAGCCCTTTTTTACAGCCCTTGAGCCTTGCTCAAGGGCTTTTTGTTGCTATCTTGGCTAAACTTTTTTCTACTCCCTCCCTACTCTCCACTTTTGCAAGCATAAAGCATAAGGTCTACGGCTTATGCTTATGCTTATCCTGCTCCCTTTTTACAGATTAAAGCTCAAAAAAGCCAACCATGTTAGCTTTTATGCGTATTAACTTGTTAGCAATGAACAATTTTAGCCACTAAAACATGAGCACTTAACTGTTAAGAGCTTGAGCGGCTCAGGGCTACAGCTGTAAGCAACAGCTGTAAGCTGTGTAGCTCAGGCATGAGCAGCTTATAGCGTCAGCTTCAAGCGTCAGCTGGGGCTGTGCAGCAACAGCGGTAGCTGTTAGCTGTTAAGGGCGTGATTGGGGAGTTTTGAGCTTTCTTGATTGGCGTAGGATAAGAGCAAGAGCTCTTATGAGTGCGTCTAAATATGGCTATTGGGGATGGTATGGAGAGGTCAAAAAAGAAAGGGCAGATAGCTAGGCTTGATTATGTTAAAGGCAGCGCCCTGGCGATGTAATGTCGATATGAGGCTGCCTTTTTTAGTGGGTTGGTTTTAGCTTGCTTTGTGAGATTTAGATAAAGTCAAAGCCTTGAGCCTTTAAGTACTCAATTACGCCAGTTGCTGGAGCTAAAGTGCCCTTGAGCATGGCCTTTGAGGAGTTAGTCCAGGTGTCTGAACGCTGGTTGTACTTACGATTTTGGAAGTACTCATTGACCTTAGCATCGTACTCTTGGAGTTCTTGTTCATTGAATGGATCGTGATATTCCTCATCCATAATAAACCAAGAACGTGGGAGGCGAGGTTTTTGCTCCTCTAAGTACTCTTTATCAGGTACACCTAAACATAAAGCTAGCAAAGGAACTACACCTTTAGGCAATTTAAGCATGTCGGATAAAGTCTTAATACCAGCCTTATAGCCACCAATAATTACACCGCCTAAACCAATAGACTCAGCTGCGGTTAAGGCATTTTGACACACTAAGGAGCAGTCATTAAAGCCACCGATTAAGAATCTAAAACCAAAAGGAGGCTTAACATCAGCAATATGCATGAGCTTAGTCATGTCCAAGCAAAATACTAAGAAGTGAGAACACTTAGCAATATGATCTTGCTCACCAGAGAACTTGGCAATTTGTTCTAGCTTTGCAGGGTCTTGCACCTTAATGGTAGTTACAAATTGGTAAAAGCAAGTGCTAGAGGTCTGAGCAATAGCATCCTCAATGGCCCCCATTTGCTCGGCTGTGATTTTTTCACCAGTAAAACGACGAACTGATTGGTGAGACTTAATAGTTTCCAATGCGTTCATATTTTTCTCCTAAGGTATCTTTTGCTAAAACAAAAAAATACTTCTAACTAAACTAAACTGGAATATGGAAAATAGCATCACGATCAACGCTGCTACATTGAGCTTTATCCAGCATAATGGCATCTAAAATAGTAAGAGCCATCATAGCCTCGGCAATAGGCACAGCTCTAATACCTACGCAAGGATCATGGCGACCCTTGGTTACCAATTCTTTAATCTCATTACCGTACTTATCAATACTCTTACCAGGAGTCATGATAGATGAAGTTGGCTTAAAGGCCATGCGTACCTTGATATCCTGACCAGTGGCAATACCACCTAAAATACCGCCTGCGTGGTTAGATAAGAAGCCATTTTTACTAATTTCATCACGAGATTGTGAGCCTTTCATGGCTGCCATAGCAAAACCATCACCAATCTCAACGCCTTTTACAGCATTAATGCTCATCATAGCGTGAGCCAAGGTAGCATCTAAGCGATCAAATACAGGAGAGCCAGTACCTACTGGAACGCCATGGGCACGCACTTCAATAACTGCACCACAGGAGTCTTGGGCTAAGCGCAACTCATCCATATAGTCACTAATCTTAGCAAGTTCTTGTTCATCGCTTGAGGCAAAGTTTAAAGCGTTGTTTAATGCAGCCTTAGCATCATAATTAGTGGTGCTATGAGGGCCAATAGCTGTAACACAGCCATCAATGGTGACCCCAAAGAGCTTTTCGAGCACAGCTTTAGCTACGGCACCAGCAGCTACTCTCATGGCAGTTTCACGAGCAGAAGAGCGACCACCACCACGATAGTCACGTACGCCATACTTCATATTGTAAGTATAGTCAGCATGGCCTGGACGGTAAGAGTTCATAATCTCAGAGTAATCTTGAGATCTTTGGGAGGTATTTTCGATAATCAAACCAATAGGAGTGCCAGTAGTCTTACCCTCAAACACACCAGAAATGATTTTTACCGCATCGGCTTCATTTCTTGGGGTACCAAAACGGGTACTACCTGGACGACGGCGATCTAACTGTACTTGGATATATTCTTCGCTAATCTCAACTCCTGGTGGACAGTTATCAATAATACAAGCTAGAGCCTTACCATGGGACTCACCACAAGTAGTTACACAGAAGATGTGACCAAAAGTATTAGCGCCCATAAATATCGTCTTACTCCTAAATTTTCTATATTCTTGAATTTAAATTAGTTCAGCTAACCTTGCTGAAAAAGTACGTTCTATATTAGCCCATGCTTATCCTTTATGGGGCAGTTTCAAATTAAGAATGCATTTAATGCGCATCTTTGGCCATAAAAAAAGGATCTTTTAGCCCTTAATGCACCAAAAAGGCACATAAAGCAACTGTCAGATCCTTTCTTTAGCTAGTAAATGTAATTTAACTTAGCGATACTCTTGCTCAAAATAAGGAGCGCATAACTCTAGCTGGTCAGCTGATAATAGGAAAATACCACTACCACCACGCTTTAAATCAATAAAGTGGAAAGGCACATTAGGATAAGTCTCAATGAGATTTTCCTCAGTATTACCTACTTCTACAATTAAAATGCCATCATCAGTTAAGAAGTCACGAGCCTTTAATAAAATACGACGTACACAATCTAAGCCGTCATCTCCTGAGCCTAAAGCCAACTCTGGCTCACGATGGTACTCATCTGGCATAGAGGATAAGTCATAGGCATTGACATAAGGTGGGTTAGCCACAATTAAATCGTACTTATCACCCTGAGGTAAGTTGTCAAAGAGATCACTTTGAATTGGGGTGACTAAATCCTCAAGCTCATAACCTTCAATATTACGTGCAGCCACTTCAAGGGCTTCAGCACTAATATCTACAGCGTCAACCTCACACTCGCCTTCAAATTGCAGCGCAATGGCAATAGCAATACAGCCTGAGCCAGTACACATATCTAAAACACGCTCAGGACGCTTAGATAAATATGGGCGGAACTCATTTTCGATTAATTCAGCTATTGGAGAGCGTGGAATAATTACTCTACGATCTACATAGAACTGGTGACCTGCAAAGAAAGCACGGTGAGTTAAATATGGGGTTGGAATACGATACTTGGTGCGAGCAATTGCCATCTTAGCAATAAGCTCACGCTCACGCTTAGTTAAACGTGAGGTTAATGTCGAGTCATCACATGGAGGCTGTAAGAACATTACTGCTTGAACCAGCTCTAAAGCCTCGTCCCAGTAATTATCAGTTCCATGGCCCACATAAACTCCATGCATGGAGAATAGTGATACTAAGTAGCGCACTACATCTTGAACAGTGTAGAGCTCCTCTACCATAGTATTAATCACATCCTCATTACTTGGTAAGTGATAAAACTCTTCATCAATAGGAGCAATAATGGAGTCAATCAAGCTCTCAGACTCAGCAGTATGAGCATTAAGATCACTTGTATCAACTATTTCGTTTTGTGCGGTCATTAAAATGATTATCGGCACCCCTAACTAAGCTTGGACACAATAACAATACTGTTATTACACCACTTTAAGATAGAGCACCGCCTCCGTTGTAAATCTCAAAAATAAAACAATAGTACTGACTATATTAAGAGTTTTACTAAAGATCAACCATGGAAAGTTAAACTTGCTAAAAAAATTGTTAAACCACTGATACATGAGCGTTTTTGGGACAGCTCAAATGACCTGAGGTTTATCTAAAAAAGACAAGGCTTGGTAAAAAGATAGTAAAGAGAAAAAAGCTTGATGAGACAGGATAGTTTAATCGGCAGGCAAGACTTTTACGCCAACAGCAGCTCTGAGAGCACTGACAAACTAAAAGCTTGTTCTATTGGCGTGGTTAGCAATGACTATTCTTTTAGCTTAGTAGCGTCCTAATGCTACTAAGCTAAATAAAATGGCTTGCATATTACTCCTTAGCGCTATTATTTATAATGCACATCTAAAGTACGTGAAGAGGCTAAGAAAGAAGCAATCAACTTATTGACCTCACGACCAATAAGCTTTTCGCTCTCGCTACAATTGTCATCAATGATGACCTTGCCACCATCAAAAGTAAAAGTTCCTTTAGATTCAACAATAAATTGACCCTTAAAGAAAGAAGCAACATACTTAGCAATCATTAAAGGTGCATATTTTCTAAAAGTACGCATAGACGCACAACTCCCGTTTAGTCTGTGTGTATTTGAATCTTATCGTTGCAAAATTAAATTTGCATTAAATTGGAGCGTTGTTTTGATTTGCCAATGAAAAAAATAAATTTTTTCCTCACTGACGGTGAAGTAATTTTCAATTAAGCCAAAAATAAAGCATGTGACAATTTCTTGTTCACAAAATTATTAGATCAGGATAAATAAGCTACTCCTGATAAGTTAATTATCAAAAATTAGTCCGCACAAGGCAATACGAAAAATTCAAATATGAGTGTAAAAAACCAGCAAGTTTGCAACATTGAGCACGTGCTCACAATTTGGGAAAAATAATGAATTTTGCACAATTTTTTCATATTTCTACCAAATATACACACTATTTTCTAAATAAGCCTTAGTAATTTTCAATGTTGGCATGCTTTTAAAATTCAATATCTATTTTAACATTTAAATCTAGATAAAACTGACATGTGTGGCAAATTTGGCATTTATTTTTACATATCTAGTAGACACAAAATTTTTAACATCATTTTTTCTTACATACTAATATGCATAGCAAGCACTATTTAATTTAAGAGCCATCTAACCTCACCAACTGAAATACCAGAGCCAACCTCTATTAATAAACTACTGTGTAATCTTGCACCGCCCCTATCATTAAAAAGTACTATTTAGCTCAACTTTTACTAACCAAAAGTACCATTTTTATGGCACACATTCAGGCCATTTATCCCTTGTTTATAAATCCACTTTATTAGCACCATTTATTAATAGTCTCAAAAAATCATTGCTCAAATATCCTTTACTCACACCAGCCTAGGCCAGCCCAAGCTCAGCTTGTGTCGCTTAGTATCAATTAAGCAATAAGCAAGCAAGGCCATAAAGCCCAGATACCACCTGCTACAGCAATTATGGCTTCAGCTTTGAGCGCTAGCTCTAGCGCTAGCGCTGGTAGTGTATAAGGCTAAGGCAATGGCAATGGCATTAATGCAGAAAACTAAAAAGCTTAATATTTGGGCCAGGGCATCTGCTCAGTAGTTTGTCATTAAGCTTGGAATTGATTGTTTGATTAGTTGATTGTTTCGTTTGTTTGTTGGTTGGTTGGTTGGTTGCTATTTATGCCTAGCTCTTAGGTGGCTAAGTAGAAGCCCACCATTGCTAAGCCGAGCTTTAATTTGCTTAGGTAGCTGAGTTTTACTGGCTAGCCCAAGAAAGATGGGCTAAGCCAAGATGGGGAAATAGAAGGGAAGTTTTTAGCTTTTAGCTTGTTGCTGTAGCAGTTCTGAGGCTGTTAGCTGTATAGTTGTCGCAGACACAGGTACTGGCAATTGGGCTTAAGCTTGGCTTAAGCTTAAGCTTGGGATTAGATGAGCTGGTTTTCGCATGTTGGGTCATAAAAGGCTTGTGGTTTAAAGCGATCTTGATCTGCTTCCTTTTGTAAGACCATGGCAGCAGCTGTATAGAAGCGTGGCACCTCTTGGGAGGTATAGCCAAAAGTATAGCTAAGATTGATGACCTGAGGGATGTGTGACACTAAGAGAATATTGTCATCAGGATTAGCAATGGTGCAAATATAGTCATAGACCATTTGGGCATCACCTGATGGGGAGAGTTCATTTAATAATTCAATTTCAGGTATGTTGCGGCCACGTAATAGTGAGCGAACTATATTAGCTGTTTGAATGGCTCTTTGCTTAGGTGAGCTAATGATTTTGGTGATAGGAATATGAGAAACTAATTTCATGCCAGTAATTTTAGCTTCTTGTTCACCACGTATACTTAAAATACGATCTCCGCCGCTAAATACAGCATCACCATGTCTCATTACGATAACTCTCACCTTACGCTCCCCATAAATAAAAATCTAAACCTAAACGCTAATTGATTGAGTTTAAGATTCTAACAAAAAAAGAGCACTCTAACTTACAAGAGCTCATAGCTTTGTTGATCAAGATCACTTTGGTAGGCATGTTCTTAGTATAAATTAAGTTTTACGCATTACTAGTATGGCACAAGAAAAAAGCACAATTTTCCCTAGCTATCATAGTCATTATGGCTCAAAAAAAGCTATAATATTGACATTGCAATGTGCGATATTTTCGGACTTTTTAACCGTTTTGCCAATTTTTAGATCAGTTCTACTTCAAGTTTTTTAGCGCTTAGGATCAATCTCCTATGCTAGCCAAGACTGATATTTCTTGTACTAATGTGTTTGCTTAATTTCTTTTGTTTTTCGGATCTTCAACTCTGTATCGATTTAGATAGAGTAAGTTTTTATGTCACAGCATAGCAACAACTTAAAGTCTTCAGGAACAACTACCAAAGCTAATCAAAGTAATAAATACATTACTTTAAAGAGCTTACGTAATCTACGTTCTTGGTTTAGAGATGCTTCTTCTCAAGATATCAATGATGTTATTAAGCAGCTTGAACATTTAAGAAGAGAGAAGATTAAACAAGAAGAAGAGGACAATATTAGAAACTTACGCTTTAAAGAAATGTGGGAACATTATGCCGCCCAAGGCTATAGTGCCCGCATGTACTTAGGCCTTGATCCCCAAGAAGTACTCAATGCCTTAACTGACCATCTTAGCTGCCGCTTGCGTCGCATTCATAGTGCTCGTGTAAAGTATCGCTACCACGATCTTGATGGCAACTTATGTGAGTGGTCAGGGCAAGGCCGTGAGCCACGCAAATTAAAGGAATTGCTTGAGGCTACAGGCAAAAACAGAGATGATTTTCTGGTTAAAAATGAGCAGCTAAATGATGCCTTTTTAACTCAGGAGGCTTTTGTTCGTTTAAGTGAAAGCATTGATCATAAGCAAAGCCTCTTCCAAAAAGCAGAACTTCACCGCCCTAAGCGCAAAGAAAACAAACAACCAATAGAATTAGCAGAAAAACTTGCTTAACACGAGCAAGCTAAAAACTAAAAGGCCAACTATCAATATAGCTGGCCTTTTTTAATTATGCGTCTCAACAATACTATTACAATATGCCATTACGCTTTGCTAAAGCTTGATAGAGCTCAGCATTAATCGATTTTAAAACAGCGCAAGGATCTTCGGCACGAGTAATAGGACGACCAATTACTAAGTAATCAGAGCCAGCTTGCACAGCTTCAACTGGGGTCATAACTCGCTTTTGATCGCCTAAAGCAGCGCCAGCAGGACGAATACCAGGGGTTACAGTAATAAAGTCAGAGCCTAACTCTTGCTTAATTAAAGCGGCCTCTTGAGCAGAGGATACTACACCATCAAGACCAGACTCTTTTACTAAACGAGCTAAGCGTAGTACTTGCTCTTTAGGGCTTACATTAATGCCAATATCATTTAACTGAGCTTGATCCATGGAGGTTAGCACAGTTACACCAATCACAATAGGACGAGTATTGGCATTAGGTAACTTATCAAGCTCATTGCGCACAGTTTCCATCATGACACGACCGCCAGAAGCGTGCACATTTACCATCCATACACCTAAGCTAGCAGCTGCCTTAATAGCCTGAGCAGTAGTATTAGGAATATCGTGGAACTTTAAGTCTAAGAACACACGGAAATTGAGATCAACTAATTTAGAAACAAATTGTGGGCCTGCAATAGTAAAAAGTTCTTTACCTACTTTAAGATTACAAGTGCTTGGATCAAGCTGAGAGACAAAATCTAGAGCCGCTGCATCATTGTCATAATCAAGAGCAACAATGACCTTAGGATCGAACATATTATTTTCCTCTTTGGTAGGTACACAGTCTATCTAAAGTACAAGCTTTCCCTTTTAGATTTGGTGCGCACAATTGATAAAGCAATTGGTCAATTATACTATGTTTTGCTAAAAAACTTTGCTCTACCGCCTAAGATTTGGCTTTTTAGCCCTAATGGGCAGGAGCTACCAGAGCATGCGTCAGCTCAAGCGCAGCTCCACCAGCTCAGGCGCAAGCTGCTAGCGCTGGCGCAAGCCTGAGCCTTGGCCTAGCGCAGCATCAGCACCTGCACCAGCATCTGCGTCTGGTTGCAGACGCAGGTGCAGGTGCTGATGCCGTGCTTTAGGAATTGGGGTAATTGACTAGGTGGTGCTAGTCGCCGTCAATGGAGTGCTTTACTCTGATGGAGTCGAAGTGGCGGCATGATGGGCATTGCCAGAACATCATAGAGGATTCAAAACCACAATTTACGCAACTATAAGTTGCATGCAAGGCTATTTGAGCATCAACAATACTTTTAAGCTGCATAATGGTTTCACTTTGCCCCTCTTGATTAGGGTCTTTAGATCTCATACCCATATAACAAGAAAAGAGCTTAATATTAGGGCGCTCTTTAATATAACCTAGTAAAAACTCTTGAGCTTGGCTGCGTGATTCATAAGTTTCTAAATACTTACTTAAGGCAATAATAACAGCAGCGCTTTTGGTCTTAGAGGTAAGCTCCTCAAGCGCCTTTTTATATTGTTCATTAACTTGCCCTGCAAAACAGCGCTCAATTAAGTCTAAACAAAAGGTACCTGTAGCCTTGTCTATGCTAGAGATTTGCGAAACTAGTTCTAAAACCTTGGACTGATAGCCACTTTTGCGCTCTTTAATTAAGAGATCAGCCTTCATTAAACGCGCACGAATAGATTGAGGATGAATAGTTAAAGCATGCTCTAAAAGTTTAAATGCTTCTTTAAGATTATTATCTAATATGGCTTTTTGTGATAACTCACAATAGTACTGGGCTAAATGACTAAGGTAGCTTTGACTTAAAACATCTTGATTGTTTAAGCCAATTTCTAGTGCTTTGTTATAGTCACGCTCTTGTTCATAGAGTTTTACTAAAAGCTGAGCTGAGCTTTTTCTTTGGCGTGGGATTTCAATTAAATCTAATAAAATAGCCTCAGCACGATCAAGCAAGCCTGCACTCATAAAATCACAAGCTAACTCAATTTGGGCTAATTCATTTTCATAAGGCTCTGATTGTTCATCATTAGCTAAAGTAGTATGTAATGAAATAGCCTTATCTACCTCACCTCTTTGTCTAAAGAGATTGCCTAAAGCTAGAGAAGATTCAAAAGTTGGATGGGCCGAGTCCAAATAAGCAATAAACTCGTCCATAGCTTGTTCTTTTTTATTATTTAAGAGGAAATCCACTCCTCTTAAATAGTTTTGTGTTTGCTCGGTCTTTTTACTGGCGTGCCTATCCTTATAGGAGTTTTTTCCCATATAGTAACCATAGGCAGCTGCAATCGGAAGCAGTAAAAAGAGTAGTTCAAACATAAATATTTAGTCTAGAGCTCTATATATTGTCCTAACAAATACAAAGCCGCTGTCTTTAAAGATTAATCTTTAATTTGGCAGCGGCATTGATGTTAAACAAATAAGATAAGATTATTGAGCATCAGCAGTTTTGGCCTGGCTAGCCTCTTGAATAGCTTTTTGTGCTTCTTTCTTAATACGCTTAGTTTCGCTCTTAGCGCCTTGAGCACGAGCCCACATCTTTACAGAGAAGAGCATTGAGATGTAAAGACCAATGATAATACCAACTACTATACCTACAACCATAACCATGGCTAAGGATAGATCAGCCTTTACAAATAAGAAATCGAAAGTAACCATGGCCTCATTAGCAGATCCAATGGTTAAACCTAAAACACATAATAAAATCAAAACAATGATGTAAAGCCAAAACTTTAACATATGGACACCCATTCTTAAAAAACCTATTGGCTTTATAGCCTATTGGGGCATTATAGCAAAAAAATTTACTATCAAGCCCTATTACATCATACAAGCTCTGCACGGTTCACACTTTTATAATTTATTGTCAAACCTTGATAAGCAATTTAACATCTCAAACTAGCACATTATTCAGGCAAGATTCCTATTCTTACTTAACTGTAAGATTCATGATATTTTTTGTACCTAGATATTTAGCTTAGCACTAGTTTAGTTTTAGCTTATACTAAGAATATTCTTGATTATATATAGCTTGGCTAAGCTTTGACTCATTGACAATAGTCTAAATATTTAGGAACTTAACATTATTACTTAATTGACGATAGTTAAGTCAAAGCAGAGTTTGTTTATTTTGCTTATCTTTCCCTAGCTATTAAGGAGCATTTATGGCCATTAGATCATCTGCACAAGAGATTGAGACTTTCAAAGCTAATCTCGATCTGTTAATGCCATATCATGATCATCAATTGCTCAATACTATAGCTAAGGGACTATACACCAGTTCAGATTTTACTTATGGTGAAATTAAGGGCTTGAGCAAAGCCATAGTGATTAATCGCATCCAAATGTACTCTCGTCATAATGTACAAGAGGAGTGCAAACTCTTATGCTCACATTTACCTTTAGCCAAGGTTTACCAAATTCCTGTATGTCAAAACACTATTGATGAAGTTGAATACAGCCTTTTCCCTAATCGTAAGGCCATTAGAGAGCAAGCTAGGGCACAATACTTACAAGAAAGTATAGTTAACGATGAAATTTTATCTAATACTATTAAGCCCTCACAGGTGGACACCAGTGACTTTCCTGAGCTCTCTCAAGGCTTAGTTATTACTAATGCCTCCGATGAGGCTTTTGCTCCTCAAAGAGAAGATCCGCCTAAAGTTACCATTTATGGCGTAGCTGCTGCTCATGTTGTTGAGTATTTAACTAACCTTTACCCTAATCTGGAAATTAACGTAGTAGTTTTAAATCCAGAGATTACGGCTATTATGCTAAGTTTAGACCCTCTTATGGGTAAAAGATTAGCTCATAAAAATGTCCACTTAATTGAAGGTCAAGATGACACTCCTATCTTTAATAATAGAGTAGTCTTATTACCTGAGTTAATGTTAGTTCCACAATTTAACGCCCGTTTAAAACAACGCTTGTTATTTAATATGGAGCGCAACTATAACAGTCTCATCTCTAATAAAAAGCAGCGTAATCTTAACCAACTAATTGCGCAATATAACTATCCGAATACTATCAAAGCACCACAGCTTACTAGCGATGTTATAAAAACCAGTGAAGAAATAGCCTTAGTATTTCCTGGAGCTAGTTTAGAGGATAGTTTTGATCGTTTGTGCGAGTTAAAAAATCAGGGCGCTTGTGTTATTGCCTCTGATACTGCCTTACCTTTTTTAGAAAAGAAAGGTTTATCACCTAATATAGTTGTTTCAAATGATATTGGCATTTATAAAATGGCAGGAGACAACAATATTCTTCCTGGCCAATTTTTTATGAAAAAGCACTTTTATGATCAGAGCACTTTAATTTACAACTCTAAGACGCATCTGCTCATCCCTGCTTTATTTAGCGGCAATAAGTATATTATTTATACTAATGATATGCACCGCTTAGAAATCCCTAAGATGGATAATGCTATTACAGATTTGGACATTACCTTATCCAACTCTAGCTTAATGATTTCATTAGCCATTAAGATGCAGCCACAAAGAGTTTATTTGTTTGGTTTAGACACTGTGGCTCGTAAAGATAGCTTTTATGCAGGCTTTGATGATCAAGTAGTAAGTTACTTAGTTGCCCCTACTGATCTTAGTGATGTTGTGGATTGTAATGATGGTCGTGTTAGAAAGGCTTCGCACAAGTTTACCGCCTCTAGATTACATGTAGAGGAAATGGTTGAAAGCAACGTCCATATTGAGTTTATTAATTGCTCTCCATTTGGGGCCATTATTAAGGGCTGTACTTTAGATTTAGGCTCAAAATTCAATGTAGATTACTCAAACTACCAAACCCTAATCTAAGAGCTTCCATATGCTTAGCTGGATTGTAGCTCCTGGCACCAGAGCACCAGCCATAAAGCTAGCGCTATCGCTAGCTTTAGCGCTAAGGCTAGCGCCATGGCGCAAGGTCTGGCCTTTGGCCAGGTGCGAGGCGCTAGCCTTGTGCCTGGGCTAAAAAAGACAAAAGGACTATTACTAGTCCTTTTGTTTTTTTAGAGCTTTGGTGAGGCTACTTTTTCAAAGATGCTTCGTATTCTTTAAAAGATTGCACGCCTAAAATTCGCTTGGCGTTCTCTTCACGCTCAGCAGTTGGAGTTTGAGTATCTTTTAACTTATAAGGAATACCCATCTCTTCATACTTAAAGGCACCAAAAGAATGGTAAGGTAAGACTTCAATGCGCTTTACATTGCTCAAGGTCTTAATAAAGTCACTAAGCTGAGTTAAATAAACGTCATCATCGGTATAGCCTGGTACTAATACGTGACGGATCCAGACATCTTTGTGTAACTCATCTAAGTACTTAGCACAATCTAAAATATTCTCATTAGGAAGGTGAGTTAATTCAATGTGCTTTTCATTATTAATGTGCTTTAAATCGAGCATGATCAAGTCGGTATACTTCATCAACTCATTAAACTTTGATAAGAAAGGCTCTTCACGAGTAAAAGGTGCACCACAAGTATCAATGGTAGTATGAACACCCTCTTGCTTTAAAGCTTTAAAGAGCTCAATCATAAAGTCGATTTGTAATAATGGCTCACCACCAGAGCAAGTAACACCACCATCCTTACCCCAATAAGTACGATAGCGTAAGGCCTGCTTAACAATTTGCTCTACTGTCTTTTCCTCACCTGCTTCCATTTTCCAGGTATCAGGATTGTGACAATATAAGCAGCGCATCTTACAGCCTTGTAAAAACACTACAAAGCGAATGCCTGGGCCGTCAACAGAACCAAAGGTTTCAAAAGAGTGAATACGTCCAGTGGCCATTATTTTCTCCACAAAAAACCAAATTTAAGCCAAGTTTCAAGACATATATATGCTTGCACTTGGCTAAACACCCCACTCTTACCGTCAGGAAAACTTGCTCTGAGCAGGCAGCTCTGAGCAGCTTGCTGCGACAGTTTGCCGCTACAGCCTGCCGCTACAGCTTGATGCTAGAGCTAACGGCTTGCACGCAAGCTGTTAGCTTGGCTTGGCTTAGCCAAGCCTGGCTAGCCGAGCTTGGCTGTAGGGGTAGAGGGGTTGGGGGGATGATATTACGTAAAACTTACAACAAGAGCATAGCAAGATTTGGCAGCTATGTCAGTGAAGATATTTTCCAATAAATAAAAAAGGGCGACCATTTTTGGCCGCCCCTTTTTTATATTAACAGCCTCAAGCTAATTTAAGCTATTGGGGCGTTAACTTTTCATTACATGCTCTTGTGGCAAGTACGTGAAATAACGTCTAACTGCTGCTCACGGGTTAAGTCGATGAACTTAACAGCGTAGCCAGATACACGGATGGTGAAGTTTGCGTACTCAGGCTTCTCTGGGTGCTCCATAGCGTCGATTAACTTTTCGGTACCGAATACGTTAACGTTCAAGTGGTGAGCGCCCTGCTCGAAGTAACCATCCATAACTTGTACTAACTTAGTAGTACGCTCGCCAAGGTCGTGACCTAAAGCATCTGGAGAGATGGTTTGAGTGTTAGAAATACCATCTAATGCATACTCATATGGGAGCTTAGCAACAGAGTTTAAGGAAGCTAATAAACCGCTCTGCTCAGCACCGTAAGATGGGTTTGCACCTGGGCTTAATGGCTCACCAGCCTTACGGCCATCAGGTAAAGAACCAGTTGCCTTACCATAAACTACGTTAGAAGTAATGGTTAAGATAGAGGTGGTTGGCTCAGAGTCACGGTAGGTGTGGAACTTCTTAATCTTGTTTAAGAAGGTCTTTAATAACCATACAGCTAACTCGTCAGCACGGTCATCATCGTTACCGTAACGTGGGAAGTCACCCTCGGTCTCGTAGTCAACTACGATGCCCTGCTCATTACGGATGGTCTTAACCTTGGCGTACTTAATAGCACATAAGGAGTCAACTACGTGTGAGAAGCCAGCGATACCAGTTGCGAAGGTACGACGTACATCAGTATCGATTAAGGCCATCTCAGCAGCCTCGTAGAAGTACTTGTCGTGCATGTAGTGGATTAAGTTGAGCACGTTAACGTATAAGCCAGCGAGCCAATCCATCATGTCGTCATAACGCTCCATAACCTCGTCATAGTTTAAGTACTCAGAGGTAATAGGACGTAACTTTGGACCTACCTGAACTAAGGTCTTCTCATCAACACCACCGTTGATTGCGTAAAGCATGCACTTAGCTAAGTTAGCACGAGCGCCGAAGAACTGCATTTCCTTACCAGTCTCAGTTGCAGATACGCAGCAGCAGATTGAGTAATCATCGCCCCAGATTGGACGCATTACATCATCGTTCTCGTATTGTACAGAAGAGGTAACGATAGAAATCTTAGCAGAGTAATCACGGAAGCCCTGTGGTAAGTTCTTGGAGTAAAGAACAGTTAAGTTAGGCTCTGGAGCTGGGCCCATGTTCTCTAAGGTGTGTAAGAAACGGAAGTCGTTCTTAGTAACCATGGAACGGCCGTCCATGCCGATACCTGCCATCTCTAAGGTAGCCCATACTGGATCGCCAGAGAATAACTGGTTGTAAGATGGGATACGAGCAAACTTAACCATACGGAACTTCATAACGATATGGTCAACAAGCTCCTGAGCCTCAGCCTCGGTTAAGGTGCCGTCTTGTAAATCACGCTCAATGTAGATGTCTAAGAAGGTGGAGATACGACCTACGGACATAGCAGCGCCATTTTGAGTCTTGATGGCAGCTAAGTAGCCGAAGTATAACCACTGGAAGGCCTCACGGGCATTCTTAGCAGGACCAGAGATGTCGTAACCATAAGTGGCAGCCATCTTCTTCATCTCAGCTAAAGCACGGATCTGCTCGGAGATCTCCTCACGCTGACGAATGATGTCGTCAGTCATGATGCCACAACCGCAGTTTGCTAAGTCTTCCTTCTTCTTAGCAATTAAGAAATCAATACCGTATAAGGCAACACGACGGTAGTCACCAACGATACGACCACGGCCATAGGTATCTGGTAAACCAGTAATGATCTTGTTCTTACGAGCAGCACGCATCTCTGGAGTGTAAGCATCGAAAACGCCTTGGTTGTGGGTCTTACGATACTCGTTGAAAATCTGCTCGTACTTCTCGTTTGGAGTGTAGCCGTAGGTGGTGCAGGCCTCTTGAGCCATCTTTATGCCACCGTATGGCATGAAAGCACGCTTTAAAGGCTTGTCAGTTTGTAAACCAACAACCTTTTCTAAGTCCTTAGTACCCTCACCAATGTAGGCTGCGCCGTAAGCATTGATACCAGAAACAATTTCAGTTTCCATATCGAGAACGCCACCCTTGGCACGCTCTTGCTTTTGAAGATCCTGTAAGATGCCCCAAAGCTTGTCGGTGTTTTCGGTAGCTGGAGCTAAGAAGGACTCGTCACCGTTATATGCAGTGTAGTTAGATTGCACGAAGTCACGAACATCAATTTCGTCAACCCAGTGAGTACCCTTAAAACCACGCCATTCTGCTCTCATAAACATCTCCTGTGAGAATATTTCAGAAACTTAGAAAACTTTCACTTAATTTGCTATCTACAAATTAATGTTAAAAGTGTGAACCAAATCAAATCGAACGACGCTATTATTCAACGCACCCTTACTAAAAACAAGCATTAACTAACAAATTTTTAAAAATTCAAATGGGATATTTTTGAGCTCAAAAATCCCCTAAAAATGGCCTACGAATCGCTATTTATGTGTTATCTAGCTTGTTTATTCATAACTGTGGTCAATGGTGATTTTTTTAACTTTAACAAAAATTGCTCTTGTGCCATGGATTAATTGAGCTCTATCTAAATTACGATAAATAAAGGCTTTTAAGGTTATATCCCCTCTTGTCTAGATATGTAAAATTTTGATTATTGCGCAAAATTTGCAGCAAATTGCTCGTTATAAAAAATCTTTTATTTAAATAAGATCTTTAATAAATGCTATTTATTAATTAAAACAGCCCTTTTTACCCACTATAATCCCTTATATAAGCCATTTATAGCAATAGATAGTCTTAAAAGTCCCCCAAATTTAGGGGGTTTTACCAAGCAGTTAAAGTGATCAAAATGCGCATAACTTTCCCAAAATTCATGATTTTTTTAGCATCTTTAGTAATTACCTAAGTAAATTTTTGTTAGTCGCAGCTAACCTAGAGCAAAAATACCGTGTATTTGGTGTTTATAAAGCTTGTCGACTGCCATTTTAGTTAGCTTATTTTCGTCATAAAGATGAGCAATCTTTGCAAGAAGAGCCATAAACTTATCTAAGTTAAATTTTTAGTAATTTTTTATAAGTTTTTCTAATATTGGGTTTTTTAAAATTATGAAAATTTTGCCTTTTATGGCACTAAAGACATCACCCAACATGATAAACATCACATTTTATTTTCCATATTAAGTTTTTCTAATGAAAAATTTGTGAAATATCTCATCAGTTTTGGCTTCTAATGGAGTTTTTCTCCAAATTTTCATCTTTATAAGAGCCCCTAAAATTAATTTTTATAAAATTTTTACACCTGTTCCTATTTTTTTTACTAAATCTTGATAGAGCACTTTCTATACTAAAAAACATGTTCATTCATGGAGGATATATGTCCGACCTATTGGTGCTACTTATCTTCGTTAGTATGTCTTTTGCCATTTTGGCTGTTATCAAGCTTATTGCCAACCTTATAAAGTCAGAACAATTATGATGATGTCCTTATTTTTAATTACTGGTTTAGTTACTGTCGTATGGTTGTTTGTTGCTTTATGGAGGGCTTAAATGTCTAGTGCTCTTATCTTAACGGCAGTTTTTATTGCTGTTCTTTTTATTACTGTAAAGCCGTTGGGTCTTTACATGCTTCCTATATGCGAAGGACGCTCACCCTCAGTACTATCTAAACTAGATCCTTGGTTACTCAAATTTACTGGGGGACTCTCAGGAAAACAAACTTGGAAAGAATATGCCTTTTGCCTTATCTTATTTAATTTGTTAGGCATTGTAGTTTTATATGCTCTACAAAGACTGCAACATGTTCTTCCTTTAAATGTTGAGCATTTAGGACCAGTTGAGAGTTTGAGCGCTTTTAATACGGCTGTTTCTTTTATTACCAATACTAACTGGCAAGGATATGCTGGTGAAAGTACTATGGGCTATTTAGTCCAAATGGCTGGAATTGGTGTTCAAAACTTCTTATCAGCCGCAACAGGAATTGCAGTTGCTTTTGTTCTAATGCGTTCTTTTGTCCTAAAAGAACAGGCTTATATAGGCAATTTCTTTGCTGACATTACTCGTATTAGCATTTACCTCTTACTCCCACTTTCTATTATTTATGCACTGTTTCTAGTAAGCCAAGGAGTAATTCAAAATTTTGATGAGTATATAAATGTTAATACCATTGCAGGAGGCAGCCAAACATTACCAATGGGCCCAGTAGCATCACAAGAGGCTATCAAACTACTAGGAACCAATGGTGGTGGCTTCTTTAATGCAAATTCAGCTCATCCATTTGAAAACCCTACTGCTCTGAGCAACTTCTCACAATGTTTGGCTATTTTCCTAATTCCAGCAGCTCTATGCTATACCTTTGGAGCTTTAATAAAAGATAAAGCCCAAGGTTTAACACTACTATCAACCATGACTTTAATTTTTGGAATTTGTGTAGCCTTTTTTATTGCTTTTGAATCAGAGCAATCCAAGATTTTACTGTCATTACGATCCGATAGCTCTTTTATGAACCTTGAGGGTAAAGAGCTACGCTTTGACTTAGGTCATACATCCTTATTTAGTACTGTGACTACTGCTGCATCTTGTGGCGCTGTAAATAATATGCACGATAGTCTTAACTCTATCTCAGGCATGATTACTATGCTTTTAATGCAACTAGGTGAAATTGTCTTTGGAGGCGTGGGATCAGGCTTTTATGGCATTATCATCATGGTTTTAACAAATAGGCGTAATTCTCCACCTATAACTCGAAGAGTTTAGGTGGAGATGTAAGCCTACATCGCATCTTAATAACATTATAGCGGTCTATCTTGATTTTCTATATACGCTAATTCTCTGATTTTTGGATCATTATCCTATTGTATTTTTGACCCACTTAATTAAAAGGTGATATATATGCTGGTTTAAAGGAAAGTTTTTTAAATAGTATCATTATATGATCCAAAATATATTGATCTGCTTTGATCAATATCCTACATATTAATTTGGACACTATTTCCATATACTATTTAATAAACTCAGTTGTTTTCCTTTTAAATAAGCTTGTTTTTAACCATTAAAATAATCAGTCAAAAAGTATAATAGGTTACTGATCCAAAATGCTAAGAATTAGCGTATATATTCTCTCAAAACAGATAGAGGAGCACTTCCAACTGAAATTAAGCAGTAATCTCTTGACCACATAGCATTTGTTCCCAAATAAAATTGACTTAAATAAGCAGATTA